>Ga0265313_10001357_pt1 | contig 23065 bp, 24 predicted proteins | sample 4123metaG_FD_203122 | JGI IMG/M metagenome (GOLD analysis project Ga0265313, IMG submission 203122) | Rhizosphere microbial communities from Carex aquatilis grown in University of Washington, Seatle, WA, United States - 4-1-23 metaG | ecosystem: Host-associated > Plants > Roots > Rhizosphere >...
GACCTCTTCGCCCTGCCCTGCGCGCGTCTTCTGGATGATGGCGAGCCTACCGTGCACACCGACGCGGCGGTAATTCGCGTTCCTCCGCAGGAACAGGTCCGTAGCCCAGACTACGCCCTTGGTGCTGGGGCCGTAATCATGGAGGCATAGATAGCCGCCCGGCGACAGCAGCCGCGCCCAGCGCAGGTCGCGGATCACATGGCGGGCCTCATGGTTGGCGTCGATGAAAATAAAGTCGTAGCGCTCGTTCGCGTCGCTCGCCGCGGTCAGCGCCGGCCCGCTCAGGGAGCGCCGGAAATCGACCTCGGACGGATCGATGCCCGCCGCGCGAAGATTTTTTTCGACCGCCGCCTGCTGGTCCGGAAAATAAGTGAACGGATCGACCACGACGAAGCGCGGCCGTGGCGGCGCATAGCACAGCATCAGCTCTTTCAGCGTGCCGCCGGCCGCGGTGCCGATCTCAAGATGGGTGCCCTTGAGCCCGGCCGACTTGAGCAGGCCGGTGAGCGCCGCCAGCTCGCCGGGCGACAGCTCCGAACTCAGGTCCAGCGCGCTCTGCCGCATCTCAGTCTCCGGGCAATCTGCCGCAATTCACGGCTTGCGGATCTCGGTGCGCTTCATCTTGTCGCCGCCGCGCAGCTTCGCCACCAGCCGGTCCAGACCGGTGCGCTTTTCGCTGATGATGAAGCGGTAGTCCTGACCAAGCCAGCCGCGCGCAGCCTCCCCGATCCGGCCCTGCCACCAGGCCGCCGGCTTCACCGTAACGTGCGCGTTCCAGCCGTTCGGCAGCGTCTTCTTCGCCGGATAGGCGGCGACATTGGCGAACACGAAGCGATCGGCATAGTCGAAGAATTCGCGCAGCACCCAGGGAATGTCCTCCTCGGGGATGTGCTCGAGCACATCGGTCGAGATCACGCCATCGAATTTGCCTTGCGGCAGTTGCGCATATTCGGCGACGCCGGGATCGTACAGCGCGACCCGATCGATGCCCCAATAGTCGCGCAGCGCGCCGATGCGTTTGCCGTCGGCGAGCGTGAGCGCGCTTTGCTTGTGGATGGTCGCTTTGCCGCAGCCATAATCGAGCAGCGTCCGCGCACCGGTGGCGCGCACCGTGGCGCCGATGATTTCGACGAATGGCAGCAGGCTGTTGCCCATGAACAGTGTCGATCCGTCGCCGTCCTCGGATTGTTCCAGTCCCCCGACGTGGATGTCGGCATAGATTCGCTGCAATTCGCGAAAGCGTGCGCTCGGATTGTCGCGCGAGGTCATTGCCGATCCATGCCGCCGTCGCGGACCAAAATCATGTGCTGCTCCAAAGCCGCGCCGGAATGCGCGCCTGGATTACTGATCGCGGCGGCGGGGTCAAGGGCAGCGATCACGCTGTCGCGGCCAGCCGCGCATTGTTGATTGTTCGCGGCGGATCGGATAGGCACGGTCCGGCACGCCGCACGCGCGCACGAAGTACATTGTAACCAATCCAATCAGAGACCCGCCATGCGTATCTTCATCGGTTGGGATCAGCGCGAGCCGATCGCTTACGACGTTGCCAAGTTCTCGATCGAGCAGCGCGCCTCTGTTCCGGTCCAGATTCAACCGATCAAGCTGCAGGATCTGATTGAGCGCGGTTTGTATTCGCGCGCGGTCGATCCGCTGGCGACAACCGAGTTCACCTATAGCCGGTTCTTCACGCCGTTCCTCGCCGGCTTCCAGGGCTGGGCGCTGTTCGTCGATTGCGACTTCCTGTTTCTCGGCGACGTCGCCGAACTGGCGCAATACAACGATCCGTCAAAGGCGGTGTATTGCGTGCATCACGATTACAAGCCGACCGAAACCACCAAGATGGACGGCAAGGAACAGACCGTCTATCCGCGCAAGAACTGGTCGTCGTTCATGCTGTTCAACTGCGCGCATCCCTCGACGCGCAAGCTGACGCCGGAGGTGCTGAACCGCGAGAGCGGCGCCTACCTGCACCGCATGCAGTGGGCGGCGGACGAAGAGATCGGCGAGATTCCCTACACCTGGAACTTCCTCGAGGGCTGGTACGACAAGTTCAAGACCGGCATGCCGAAGGCGGTGCATTTCACCCGCGGCGGGCCGTGGTTCGAGAACTGGCAGAACGTCGATTACGGCGAAGACTGGCTGGCGGAAAAGGCCGCGCTCGAGCGCGCCGGCGCCAAGGTCTCGTCGGCCCGCTGAGTTTAATTTTCCGTAAAATAGCGCAGCGCCCGCTGGTACATCACCTCGCGCGAATGGCCGGCGACGATGGTCTGCCGCGCTCGCTCCAGCGCGCCAGCGTCGGGCCGCGCGGTCATGGCGGTTTTCATCGCGCCGGCGAGCGCCGCCGCATCTTTCGGCGTGATCAGCGTCACGGTCTCGAGCCCCTTCGTGCATTCGGGAATGCCGCCGACCGGACAGCTGATCACCGGCAGGCCGGCGGCGATCGCCTGCAATAGCGCCTGCGGCACGCCCTCATTGGCCCAGGACGGCAGCACGAATACGTCGAACGATTGCAGATAAGCCGCGACGTCGGACTGCCGCCCGGCCAGCGTGAGCTGTGGCGCGAGGCCGAGCGCCGCGATCTGCGCCTCGATGTTCTGCTGCTGCGGGCCGTCGCCGACGATGACGAGGTGGGCTTGCGGATCGCCAACAATTTTCAGCGCGTCGAGCAGGTAGGAGTGTCCCTTCCACGAGCGCAAGGTCGCGACGATACCGAACAGGAATCGATCCTGCGGCAGGCCGAGCGCGGCGCGGGCGGCGGCCTTGTCGCCGGGCCTGAAAATATCGGCGTCGATGCCGGTCGGCACCGCGGCCAGCCGCTCGCGCGCCACGAATCCGTCGGCCGACAGATCGGCGACGATTGCCTCGCCGGTCGTCATGACGAAGTCGGCGCCGCGATTGTAAACCCAGCGCGACGCAAAATTGCGCGGCACCCGGGCGCTGAGATGCCGGGTGCGTACGACGCGAGGCTGCGGCTTCAATCCGATGCGGGCCAGCGCCACCAGCCAGCTATCGACCGAGGAATGGGTGTTGACGACATTGGGACGCCACTCGTTTAGGAAACGGCGCACCGTCAGCAGGCTCGACAGATTGCGGCGCGCCAGCGGCAAGAGCGTCAGCGGCACGCCGTAGCGCTCGGCATCGTCGGCGATCTCGCTGCCGGCATTGGCGGCGATCAGCACCTCGTGGCCATGGGCGCGGAAAGTCTGCGCCTCGGTCAGGATGCGGATCTCCTGCCCGCCCCAGCCCATCGAGGCTTCGGTGTGCAGGATCCGCAGCTTGGCGGGGGCGTCGGTCATGCCAACTCCCGGTACAGCGCCAGCCAGCGCGCGGTCGCCGCGGCGAGATCGAAGCGCGGCGCCAGCACGCGGGCCGCCGTCGCCATGTCGGCGCGCTTGCCGAGAATGGCCGTGATGCCCGCAGCGATAGACTCCGGATCGCGCGTGACGATCACGCCCGCGCCGCTTTCGCGCACCGCGTCGGCAATGCCGGTGTCGGCGGTGGTAAGAACCGGCAGCCCGCAGGCCAGGGCTTCGAGCGCGGCGTTCGGCATCGGATCGTAAAGCGAGGGCAGCGCGAACAGGTCCGCCGCCTGATAGACGGGGAGCGGAGTGTCGACACCGCCGAACACCTGCACGCGCCCCGACAGGCCAAGCGCTTCCAGCCGGCGGCGCAGCGTTTCAAGCTGACGGTCGCGGCCGGCAATCAGCGCGTAAACCCCGCGGCAGGCCGGCAGCGCCAGCGCTTCGACCAGTTGAAACGCGCCTTTGCGCTCAAAGCCGGAGCCGACAAAGGCCATCACCTGCGCATCGGCAGCGAGGCCGAAACGCGCCCGCGCCGCGGCGCGCTGCTCCATGGTGGGCGGCCGGAACGCCGCGATATCGACGCCGTTCTCGATGGTGCGGATGCGGCCCGCCGGCACGCCAAGCCAGTCGGCGATCTCGCGCGCCACCAAGCCGCTATTGGCAACGAACATCATCGGCGTCTCGCGCGCCATGCGGCGCTCGGTCGCCATCACCAGCCGGTGCATCGGATCGAGCCGCATCAGCATGGCGCGGAGCGGCCCGCGCTCGGCGGCCTGGCGCGACACCCAGGCGGCATGGACGCCGTCGCCGGCGCGGAAAATGTCGGCGGTCACGAGCCGTTCATGGCTCTGCACCAGGTCGAATTTCTCTCGCGCGACGATGCCCGTAACCTCGCGCTGGAAATTGGCGAGCCTGCCGGCACGGGTTAGGCCGCGCGCCGGCACGGCAATTTGCTTGATGCCGTCGCGCTCGCCGTCCCACGATTCCGTGACGATGCTGAGTTCAATGCCCTCGCGGCCAAATTCGCGCGCCGTCGTCTCGATGAACCGCTCGGCGCCGCCGAATTGCGCGTAGCGTCTGCGGATGATCGCAAGCCTCACGGCCTGTGCTGCTCCCAGCCGGCGGCGAGATAGCGCCAGAACGCTTCCTGCGATTTCGCCCGCGCCGCGACGAAACCGCGCGCGCCGTCGAGCAAGCCGGCCTGCAGGACGTAGTGCTTGAAGAACGTCGACAGGCTGTGCGACAGCGCCGCCGGCAGGCCGCCGCGCACGCCGCGCTGGCGCCGCACCTGCGCCGACAGCAGCGCGTAGCGGCGCTGCTTGACCAGCACGTCGTCGATGCTGCGGTAGCTCAAATGAATCATGTCATTGAAGAGGTCGCCGACACTGCCGTCGACCAGCAGACTCTCATGAACCGGGTCGCCGCTGAAATGCGCCTTGTCGCGCCGGGCCAGCCGCAGCACGCGGTCGGGATACCAGCCGCCATATTTGAGAAACTGACCGAGGAAGAGGGTCTTGCGGTTTATGCTGTAGCCGGCTCGCGCCGGGCTTTCGATCACCGTTTGGATTTCGCGCGCCAGCGCATCGGGCAGCCGCTCGTCGGCGTCGATCGACAGCACCCAGTCGCCGCGCGCTTCATCGAGCGCCGCCTGTTTCTGCGCGCCGAAGCCGGCAAAATCCGGCTTCTGAATCACTCGGGCCCCGGCCTGCGCGGCAATCGCCGCGGTACCGTCGGTGCTGCCGCCGTCGACCACCACAATCTCGTCGCAGAATGACAGCGAGCCAAGGCAATCCGGCAAATTGGCCGCCTCGTTGCGCGTGATGATGATCGCGCTCAACCGCGGCGTCGCGGGGGCCACCAAGGTTTTGACCTTGGGCCGGCGTTTGGTGTCGCGTTTCTTTGGCACTCGGCTCATGGATCCGGTTCGAAATTGTCACGGGATTGGCGACGCATCGAAGCCGTATTATGGGGCGCGCCGAAGCGATTTCGAAGCGAATTCGTCCGCCTCATCCCTTGCGGAATTGCTGCGCCAGTTTTTCGGTGCCGCGCGCGAGGACAGCGGCATCGACGCCGACCGCGGTGAAAGTCGTGCCGAGCTCGATGCAGCGCGCCGCGAAGGCATTGTCCGGTGTCAGGATTCCGGCCGGCTTGCCGCAGGCGCGGATGCGGCGGATGGCGTCTTCGACGGTAGCGATCAATTCCGGATGACCGAGCTCGCCGACATGGCCGAGACTCGCCACGAGATCGGCCGGGCCGATGAAAATGCCGTCGACACCGTCAACTGCGGCGATTTTTTCGAGTTCACCGAGCGCCTCTTTGGTCTCGATCTGCACCAGCAGACAAAGCTCGTCGGCGGCGATCTTGCCGTAACCCGAAATGCGGCCGAACCGCGTGGCGCGGGTCAGCCCGGACACGCCGCGAATGCCTTGCGGCGCGTAGCGCATCGCGCGCACGGCGCTGCGCGCTTCATCCGCGTTCTGCACATAGGGAATGAGCAGCGTCTGCGCGCCGAGATCGAGAATGCGCTTGATCAGAACGGCATCATTGCTGGCCGGCCGCACGACCGGCGACACGTCGTAAGGCGCGACCGCCTGCAGCTGCGCCAGCACGTCGATCACGTCGACCGGCGAATGCTCGGTGTCGAACAGCAGCCAATCGAAGCCGGACCCAGCCACCGCTTCGGCGACATAGCTGCCGGGCAGGCTGCACCACAGGCCGATCTGCTGGCGGCCTTCGCGCAAGCCGCGCTTGAAGCGGTTTTCCGGAAGCTTCACAGAAATGCTCGTTTGAGTGGCGCGCCCGAAGAGATTCGAACTCCTGACCCCCAGATTCGTAGTCTGGTGCTCTATCCAGCTGAGCTACGGGCGCTGAACCATCGCCGAAACCGGCGTTGGCGTGGGGCATAGCTATCGTCTCGCATATTCATTGGCAAGCCAGCGCGGTAGGCCTTGCTGCACCGTGCGCGTTAACGCCGTTGTGGCGCGGTTTGCAGCCTGGTTCCGCGCGCCACCGCCTCGACAAGACCCGGGATCCACGTCGCCGCACCCAGCAGAATGCTGCGGCCGGCGCGGCTGGCCGCGATCCCTGAGATCATGCTGGCGAGCCGGACCGGCCCACGCGTGAGGCAGCGCGCGGCGGCGAGATAGGCCGCGGGCGGCGCGCCGGCATAAATATGCTCGACGGCAAGCGCGGCCGAGCCGAGAGCGATCGCCAGCCCGTCACCAGTGAAGGGCGGAATATGGGCCAGCCGGTCGCCGACGCGATAGACCGCCGGCGCGCCTTCGTCATGCAGATGGCCGCCGGCCGGGCAGACCACGGCAAGCGCCTTGTCCCAATGCGGCTCGGCGCCAGCGAGCCGCGCGGCGAGATCGGGATGCGCGGCGGCAAGATGATCGCGCAGCGCGGGCCAGACGGAGCCGATCTCCGCCACCACCGCGCGCGGCAACAGGCAGCACAAATTGGCGATGCCGTCCTCGACCAGTTCGAGCCCGACATAGCTGCGATCGAACAGAAACAGCTCGACGCGACGCGCCAGCGCGCGGCGCAATTCCGGCGCCGGCGAAAAATGCATCTTGAGACCGACCATCGACCCGTCGCGCTCGTCGCCGATGCCGCGCAAGCCGATTTTTCCGGTCGCCAGCACCAGATGCCGGCATTGCACCGTGCTGCCGTCGGCACACTCGACCCGCCATCCTCCGTCGTACGGCACGGCGCTGCGCACCGACGCATTGCTGCGGACCTGTGCGCCGAGATGCTCCGCGCGTTCGAGTAGCGCGCAGTCAAACCGGTAGCGCGACAGCGACAGCGCCTTGAACGGCAACCGATCCGAGGCTTGTTGCGACGGCGCGTAAATCGCCACCTGATCGATCGGCACTGCGCCGAGCGCCGCAAGATCGATGCCGAGCCGCTGCACATGCGTCCCCGTCTCGGAGCTGATGAACTCGCCGCATACCTTGTGATGCGGGCCGTTGGCGCGTTCGATCAGCATGACGTCGCGGCCAAGTGCGGCGAGGCCGGCGGCCGTTGCCGCGCCGGCCGGGCCGCCGCCGATAACGATGGTCTCGACCATAGTCATCGCAGCCGCCCGATGATGAAACGGAACATGAACCAGCGCAGGTCAATGGCGCCGTAAGGGATGCCGGCCTCGGCGATGCGGTCGTTCCATTCGGCGCGGGTCAGCGAGCGCGTCACCGAAATGCGGCCGTCATGGATCACCATCGGATGCAGCCGCGTCAGCTTGCCCATCAAGCCGATGAAAAGATACGGCAGGGCATGGCGCTGCAGATCGTAGATCAGCCAGCCTTTGCGCGCGTTGGCCTCCATCCAGCGCAGGAACCTGACGATCATCGCATCGGAGAAATGATGCGCGGTCAGGCTGCTGACGACGAAATCGACCGGCGCCGCTGGCTCGAATTCGAACATGTCGCCCGACCGATATTCGATCTCGTCCTCCGCCCTGGTCGCTTGTTGAGCAATGCGGATGGTCTCCGGGCTGAGATCGAGACCGATCAGCCGCAGCGGCACGCCGGTTCGCCGCGACCAGCGCCGGACGGCGCGCAGCAGGTCGCCATAGCCGCAGCCGACGTCGAGCAGCGTCAGCGTCTCGCCTTTTGGCACTCGTCGCGTGGCGCGGCGCAGCCATGAGATCACCGGCCAATGGCCGAGCATGGCGCCGTTGAAACGAGCCAGATCGCGCAGCACCAGCGCCAGCTCGGCAGGCTGCATGTCGGCATCGTCGAGCCATTCGGATTCGCTGCTGCGGCGGGAGAAATCCGGTTTGGTTGCAGGCTTGAGTGCGGGCTTGGATGCGAGACCGGCCATGCAGATCACGCAGCGGTGCGAAAAAGCATGGTCTCCGCGGTGAGGCCGGGGCCGAACGACATCGCGCAGCCTGTCTTGCCGCGCGCTCCCGCACGCATCAGCCTGTCAATGACGAACATCACGGTCGCCGACGACATGTTGCCGTAGCGGCGCAGGATGTCGCGCGAGGCCGCGAGCGAGGCCGGCGCCAGCTCGAAGGCGCGCTCGACCGCATCGAGCACGGTACGGCCACCGGGATGAACCGCCCACAGCCCGATTTCCGCGGCGGGCGTGCCGCCGAGAATGTCCTCGGCGCAGTCGCGCAGCGCGTCGTGAATCGTCGCCGGCACCTTGCCGGACAGGAACATGTCGAAGCCGAAGTCGCCGATGTTCCAGGTGATGAGATCGCTGGTCTCCGGCACCAGCACGGCGCGAAAGCTGTCGAGCGCGGTGCCGACCGGATCGGCGCTGACCAGGCAGGCCGCGCAGCCGTCACCGAACAACAGGAACGACAGCACCTGCTCGAGATTGGTGGTTTCCTGAAGGTGCAGCGTGCACAGCTCGATATTGACGATCAGCACGCGCGCCGCCGGCTCCGAACGCACGATATGACGCGCCAGCTTGAGCGCGTTGATCGCGGCGTAACAACCCATGAAGCCGATCATGGTGCGCTCGGTCGAGCCCGGCAGCTTGCAGCGCTCGACGATTTCGAGATCGAGCCCAGGCGCTGAAAAGCCGGTGCAGCAGGTGATCAGCAGATGCGTGATGTCGTCGCGGTCGCCGCCGAGCCGCAGTCTGTCGACGGCCGCTTGCGCCAGGATCGGCGCGTGCCGCTCGAAGCGCCGCATGCGCGCCGCCGTGTCGGGAAATTCGCCGCGCACATAGAAGGCTTCGGCATCGAGCACCCGGCCTTCCGGCAAATTGCTCGGCGCCAGCGACGAATAGCGATGTTCGATGCCCGACAGCATCGCCATTCGCCGAAACAGCAGCGAGCCCCTGCGGTCGCCGTCGAACAGCGACTGGGCGAAACGGCGGAACGGGTCGTGAATGTCGTAGCCGGGCACCGCCGTGGCGACGCGATTGATGTAAGCGGTCGCCGGGCTTGTATTCGATTGCACGTCGCCATCCGTCGCTGCTGATACCGCCCCGTTGAGTAAACACCGTCCGAGCGACTATTGCCGGCAACAGGTCGATTATTTTCTCAAAAGGCCGTGACTAGGCCCAACATCAGGCGCTGGCGCGGGTGCCGCGGTGCTGGTCGAGGCTGACGGCGCTGTCGGGAATGGTCAGGCGGAACGTGGCGCCGATCGTGCCGTCGATCAGCCGGATCTCGCCGCCATGAGCGCGCACGAGTTCCGCGGCAATGGCGAGTCCGAGGCCGGAACCGCCGGCCCGAGTCGAGCCCTGAAACGCCTCGAACAAATGAGCCCGCGCCCGATCGGCGATGCCGGGCCCGGTATCGGACACCTCGATCACCGCCACCGCGCCTTCGCGGCGGCCGGTAATGCGGATCTGGTCGCGCGCCGGGTCCTTGGCGCCGCGCGCCTCGAGCGCCTGCATGGCGTTGCGCGCGACGTTGACCAGGATGCGGAACAGCTGATCGTGATCGGCGTCGACGGTGAGGCCGCGCTCAACCGCCACGATCCAGCGGATCGGCACGTCGAGGCCGAGGCCGAGCGCCTCATGGACCTCCTCGATCAGCGGCTCGAGCGGGATGGTCTTGCGGTCCGGCGGCGCTTCCTGCGCTGCGCCGTAGGACAATGTGGATTGGCAGAAGGCGATGGCGCGCTCGATCGCCCGCATCAGCTTGGGCGCAAAGCGCTGAACTTTCGGATCGGCCGAGCTCGACAGCTGGTCGGAGAACAACTGGGCGGACGCGAGCAAATTGCGCAGATCGTGATTGATCTTCGAGACGGCGAGGCCGAGTGCCGCCAGGCGATTCTTCTGATGCAGCATCGAGGCGATCTCGCGCTGCATGGCACCGAGCTCTTCTTCGCTGGTGCCGATCTCATCGGCGCGGTTCGATGCCTGGATCACCCGCGCCGGATTTTCCGGGTCGGCGCGGAACGCAGTCATGTTGGCGGTGATGCGCCGCAACGGCTGCACGAACAGATAATGCAACGACAGGAACACCAGCATGCCGCTGATGCCGGAGATCAAAAGCGAGACCAACAGCAGCGTCACCGAGAACCGCAGCATGGCGCTGCGCAGCGGCGCCTCGTCGAGGATGATTTCGAGAAAATCGCCGCCCATCGGCGCCGGCCCGACGACGCGCATCACGTCCTTCGGGCCGCTCAGCAGCAAGGTGTCGAACGCATCGGCCGTGGCGCGCCACCACGACACGTTGCGCATGTCGACTTCCTGATTGATGGCGGGCGGCATATCGGAGGACGCCAGCAGACGCCGCTGCGTGCCCATCTTCATCGCCACGGCGCGCGCGCCGATGCTGTTGAGGATCTGGCGCGCCAGGCTTTCCGGCACCATGCCGCTCGGCGCGGCGTCGAGCACCAGTGCCGCGGTATGCGCGGCGGCGAGACGGTCGCTCAGCCAGTTGACGCGGAAATTCGCGATTGCCGGCACATAAATCAGGATTTCCGCCACCATCACGAACAGGACGGTGAGGACCAGCAGCTTGCCGGACAAGCCGAAGCGCAGTCCTCGTGATGGGACCGGTGCCGCCTGGGGTGTGTCGTCGGCCAATGGGACCTCGTGCGCTGGCACTATACGAACACCGGCAAGGTGGTGATGATGCGGCCGGCCCGACAAGGGGTCAAATCGCAAAAAAAGCCGCTCCGGCGGCGTTTCCCTCAGCTTTCGGTCACATTGACGGCCAAAACACCCTCCCGTATAAGCCGCGCAAATCGCGCGCCGATCCGGCCTCCGGCCGGTCTGCCGTCGCCGGTTTTGGCGGCATTGCAGGCCCGAATTTCCTAATCGCCCGGCACGTTCAGCGGAGAATTCCAGTCGTGAAGCGGACATATCAACCGAGCAAATTGGTGCGCAAACGCCGTCATGGCTTCCGCGCCCGCATGGCCACCAAAGGCGGCCGCAAGGTCGTGGCATCGCGCCGCTCGCGCGGCCGCAAGAAGCTCAGCGCCTGAGACCGGCGCGGGCTCCGGATCGTCTTTGCATGGAACGTCTGAAGCAACGGGCCGACTTCCTCGCCGCTGCAACGGGCAGCAAGGTTCCGGCCGGGCCGTTCGTGTTGCAGGCGCGGCCGCGTCAGGATGGCGGGCCGGTGCGGGTCGGCTTCACGGTTTCCAAGCGGGTTGGCAATTCGGTCATTCGTAACCGGGTGCGTCGACGATTGCGCGAGATCGTTCGCCTGAGCGGCGGCACTGCCATGCTGGCCGGATATGACTACGTCGTGGTCGGACGCCGTGACGCACTGACGATGCCGTTCGACAAGATGACCGATGAATTCGCGCGGGCGCTGCGGCGGCTGCACGAGGGGCGCAAGGGCCGGTAACAAACAGATGACGGATTCCAAGAATACCATCCTTGCCATCGTGCTGTCGGCGATCGTGCTGATCGCCTGGCAATATTTTGTCGGGCTGCCGCAATTGGCGAAGCAGAAGCAGGAGGTCAACCAGCAGCAGCAGGCGCAGCAGACCGCGCAGCCGGGCCAGGCGCCGACCACGCCGATCTCGCCGAGCCAGCCGAACGGCGCGCCGACCGCGCCGCCGAACACCGTCTCCACCACGGCGCAGCCGATCACCCGCGACGCCGCGCTCAAGGCCTCGCCGCGCGTCGCGATCGAGACGCCGAGCCTCACCGGCTCGATCGCGCTCAAGGGCGGCCGCATCGACGACCTGGCGCTGGTGAAATACCGCGAGACCGTCGACCCGGCGTCCCCGGCCATCATCCTGCTGTCGCCGTCGGGCACCGGCGATCCGCTATACGCCGAATTCGGCTGGGTCGGCGACGGCAAGGTCAAGGTGCCGACCGCCGACACGGTGTGGACGCAGCAGGGCTCCGGCGCGCTCGGCGTCGGCCATCCGCTGGTGCTGAGCTACGACAATGGCGACGGCCTGCAATTCCAGCGCACCATCACGGTCGACGACAAGTACCTGTTCACGCTCAAGGACGAGGTCGCCAACAAGGGCTCCGCGCCGGTCACGCTCTTCCCCTACGCGCTGATCTCGCGCCACGGCACGCCGCACACGCTCGGCTATTACATTCTGCATGAGGGCCTGATCGGCGTGCTCGGCGACCAGGGCCTGCAGGAAATCACCTACAAGAAGGCCGAGGAAAAGAAATCGATTCCGTTCGACGTCACCAATGGCTGGCTCGGCTTCACCGACAAATACTGGGCCGCGGCGCTGCTGCCGGACACCAATGCCCACCTCAAGGCGCAGTTCTCCGCCGGCACCGACGGCAAGACCCAAACCTACCAGACCGATTATTTGCTCGACGCGCAGACCATCGCGCCCGGCGCGACCGGCTCGGCCAATGGCCGGCTGTTCGCCGGCGCCAAGGAGGTCAACGTCGTCGGCATCAATTTCCCGCTGGTCGGCATTGGCGGCTACAATACGCTGCTCGGCCTCAACCATTTCGACCTGCTGATCGACTGGGGCTGGTTCTATTTCATCACCAAGCCGATGTTCCTGGCGATGGACTTCTTCTTCCATCTGTTCGGCAATTTCGGCCTGGCGATCCTGATGGTCACGGTGCTGGTGAAGATCATCTTCTTCCCGCTGGCCAACAAATCCTACGCCTCGATGGCGAAGATGAAGGCGGTGCAGCCGCAGATGGCGGCGCTGCGCGAGCGCTATCCCGACGACAAGGCCAAGCAGCAGCAGGAGCTGATGGCGCTCTACAAGAAGGAGAAGATCAATCCGCTGGCCGGCTGCCTGCCGATCGCGATCCAGATCCCGGTGTTCTTCTCGCTCTACAAGGTGCTGTTCGTCACCATCGAGATGCGCCACGCGCCGTTCTTCGGCTGGATCCACGACCTCTCGGCGCCCGACCCGACCAACATCTTCACGCTGTTCGGCCTGATCCCGTTCGACCCGACGGTGCTGCCGGTGATCGGCTCGTTCCTGCATCTCGGCGTCTGGGCGGTGATCATGGGCATCACGATGTGGGTGCAGATGAAGCTCAACCCGGCGCCGCCCGATCCGACCCAGGCGATGATCTTCAACTACATGCCGATCATCTTCACCTTCATGCTGGCGAGCTTCCCGGCCGGGCTGGTGATCTACTGGGCCTGGAACAACACCTTGTCGGTGACGCAGCAGAGCATCATCATGCGGCGGCACGGCGCGAAGATCGAGCTGTTCAATAATATCAAGAAGGTGTTTGCGGGGAAGAAGGGGGCGTAGCGAAAGCGTCGTCCCACCCCCTTCTTTGGAGGCATTCGGCTATTACTTCGGCAACGATTTTGCCTTGGCCGCCAACTCAACTACCAGTAGAATCCATTTTTGAAGATCGTCAGTTCGGACGGCTGGCCGGGGCAAGCGGTGAAAAAGGAAGCAAGCACTTCGAAGCGTCGTAAATGGCGTGGCGATATCATCGCAGCCGACATTTTCTGCGGCGTGGGGGGGACTGACTCGCGGTCTTGAGAAGGCTGGCATCGAAGTAAAGGTTGGCATCGATATCGATCCTGCCTGCGAATATCCCTATAAGGCGAACAACAGCGCTGAGTTCTTGTTGAAGTCTGTAGTGCGTACCTCAGCTTCGGACTTGCGCCTTCGTCGAAAGCCGCGAACACGGCGGCTGCTGGCCGGATGTGCTCCTTGTCAGCCCTTCTCAAGCTATCATCAGCAAGCCGATACGTCAGATCGGCGCTGGTATCTGCTCAAGCACTTCGAACGTCTTGCGAAGGAATGCGATCCTGACGTGATTACGATGGAGAACGTTCCGAATCTCGAGCGCGAACTTGTCTTTAAGCGGTTCGTTCAAGGGATAGAGAAGCTCGGATATTACGTTTCGCATGAGGTCGTCGACTGCTCGGATTTTAGAGTTCCCCAGACTCGACGGCGTCTAGTATTTTTAGCGTCTAAGCTCGGGCCAATCGCGTTGCAACGTGCAAAGCGGAAACAGTTACCTAAGACGGTGGCGCAAGCGATTGGTCGAATGCCCGCGATTAAAGCAGACGAGACCGATAACAGGGACCGCCTTCACCAGGCCAGCGGCCTTTCAAAGTTGAACCTGAAGCGGATCAAAGCTTCGAAACCCGGAGGCACTTGGCGCGACTGGAATCCGAGGCTAGTTGCAAAGTGCCACGCCAAGAAGACAGGGAAGACTTATCCGGGCGTCTACGCGAAAAAAACATACTCCGACATATACCGACGCAGCGAGTCATCGAAAGCTATCTGTACGGGCAAATTCACTTCGACCAGATGGACAAGAAGGGGAACGATCCCTTCACCAGCAGCCGCGAAGGCATCGTCGACGGCGATGAAGATTTCGCCGCGCTCCTGAGATATCTGGAAGGATGAGGCAATTCCGGCGGTCTTCGACAAGTGGGACGAACTTCGTGTACAACTCGGTGAGGAGGGTGACGAAGAGAACTCCCGTAAATCGAAGAAACAGCGGAAGGCACGGGATCTTTATACTATCGCGCGTGAAGAGGGATGTCGTCGATGGCTGGTTAGACGAGCTTCGGGATGATGCCGAGTTCAATATTGGATCTTACGTTGATTGCTTTCTGTCAGAAAACTTAGCACGCCGTTACATCGGAGAGAGAAAGCTCCCACTGAGTCAACGCACCAAGTCGGATGCGCGCGAATGGCGAGAAAGGGAGTCAAAAAGGAAGACGAAAGCTAATCTAAGTTATGCTATCCGCAAGAACGACAAAGACATCGACTACCTCGGAATGGACGACTTAGCCTTTACTGTTGAAGGCAAGGCAGGGAGCGCTGGAGAAAAGTCTCTCACGCGTGATGCCATCGAATACGCGCCTGTCAGAAATGTCGTCGGCCACACTGGACTCTTGACCGGCAACGGAAAGTCGTTGCTCAGCCTCAAGCATGAAAACATCAAAGCTCGTATTAAAACGTTGGTGTTAGAAAAACCTCTTGCGAAAAATAAAAGCGTTGCCAAAAAGAACGCGCGACGAAAGCATTAGTCGCCGGACGACTAAGAAAATAGACTCTGACATTGTCGATCCGGCAAGAAGCGCCTTGATGGCGCGTGTCCGCCAGAAGCATTCAGCGCCCGAGCTCAAGGTGCGCCGGTTATTGCGGGATCTTGGTATATCGTACCAATTGCATCCTAAATCTCTCCCCGGGACCCCTGACATCATCGTGTCGGACGCCAAATCTGCCATTTTCGTAAATGGTTGCTTTTGGCATCGTCATCCATCGTGTTCGAAGGCGACGACGCCGAAAACGCGCACAGCATTCTGGACTGAAAAGTTTAAAAGGAACGTAGCGAGGGATGCTAGAAACAGCCGTCTATTACGCAAAATGGGGTGGCGAGTTCTAGTAATTTGGGAGTGCCAATGCCGAAATGGTGAGAAATTAAAAAGCCGTTTGGCAAATAAGGCTATCTCAAAATCGAAATTGCTAGGTTTTCCACCACGGCACATATCTTTGGATGAGCCGCGTTGCCAATGAAGCATCCCTATATGAATATATTCCTTGACAACGTCACGCTGACTGCGTAACAGAGACGCAATCTCCAACAATTGCATCCGACATCAGGCTCCGCGTCCAAGGCGTGGATGGCCGGGTCAAGCCCGGCCATGACGACTGGTAGGCCCGGCCCTGTCGCCCCTGGGTCCCCGCTTTCGCGGGAACGAACGGATCGTCACGTCAAGGAACAGCCATGCCCACCCTCACCCCCGACGCCTGGGTGCAGATCCGCCATGACTACGAGCACACCGACCGCCCGATCGAGGACATCTGCGCCGGGCACGGCATCTCGTCCGGCACGCTGCGCGACCGCATGCGGCGCTGGGGCTGGGCGCGGCGGCGGCCGCCGATCCCGCGCGAGGGGCCGCCGGCGGTGGTTGCGCCGACGTGGACTGAGCCGCAGATCGATGCCACCACGACGAACCGGTGGCGTTCCGACGAAGCGCGCGAACTCCCGCCTCCGGCGGCAGCACCGATGGTCGCGAGAGATGATCAGCCACGCGCGGCCGAGTGCGAAACGCTTCCCGTGTTGCCCCTGGGTCCCCGCTTGCGCGGGGACGAACGGGAGAATGACGCACCCGCCGCGATCGGGCCGCGGCTGCACAGCACGGTCGCCCGCGTGCTGCCCGCGATCGAGGCGACGCTGGCCAAGCTGGCCGCCGGGCTGCACCACCCGCGCGAGATCGAGCAGACCGCCCGCGCGCTCGGCACGCTGATGCGAACGCTGCGCGAGCTGAACGCGCAACTGAGCCAGTACGGCGGCCGCGCCGGCGCTGCCGGCGACTCCGGCCCCGCGGACATCGACGACTTCCGCGACGAACTGGCGCGGCGGATCAACGCCTTGGTCGAGGCCCATGAGGCCGGGATTCCGGCGCGATACGAGGCGGCGTGGCTTGAGATGGCGGCCGGGGCCGAGGACGAGTAGTGTGAAATCTCTTTCCGTCCCGGCCGGCCAACCGGGGCCGGCTTGCCAGCCCGGTCGTGGCCCTTGTGCCGGCCATCCACGCCTTGCTTAAGTGCACCGCTGCAAAGGCGTGGATGCCCGCGACAAGCGCGGGCATGACGCCGAGGATGTCGGCCCATCGTGACCACCACCGCATATACCCGCCCCGAACTCGACGCCGGCCGCAAGCTGTTCGCGGTCGACTGGAAATTCACCGCGGCGGCCGGCGCGCCGGCGGCGCTGCCGCCGATGCGCGGCGTCGAGATCGCCTTTGCCGGCCGCTCCAATGTCGGCAAATCGAGCCTGATCAACGCGCTGACCGGCCGCAACGCGCTGGCGCGCACCTCGAAGACGCCGGGCCGCACCCAGGAGCTGATCTTTTTCGCCGGGCCCGGCCGGCTCACTTTGGTCGACATGCCGGGCTACGGCCACGCCGAGGCGTCGAAGACCAAGATCGCGGCCTGGACCAGCCTGATCGAGGACTACCTGCGCGGCCGCGCCAATCTCGCCCGCGTCTATGTGCTGGTCGACGCCCGCCATGGGCTCAAAGACATCGACGCCCAGGTGCTCAAGGCGCTCGGCGCCGCGGCGGTGAGCCACCAGATCGTGCTGACCAAGTCGGAGGCGATTAAGCCGGCGGAGCTGACCGCCCGAATCGCCGAGACCGAGGCGGCGCTGGCGAAATACGCCGCCGCGTTCCCTTCCGTGATCGCCACCTCGGCGCGCGAGGGCAGCGGCATCCCGGATTTGCGCGCCGCGGTGGCGCGGCTGCTGGACGAACGGACGCGCTAAGGCGTCGATGGTCCGCGCAAGGGTCTATGCACAAGCGACAATATGTCCCATGATAAGCAGGCTTTGTTTGCGGCCGTAACTGTGCATCGCGCGTCGAAAGGTGGCAATTTTTTAGTTTAGCTTCGATCTTCTCTGGGGGGAGGACATCATGGCGGCGCAGAAGTGGCATCTGTCCGGCGACTATTTCGAGAACTGCAACTGCAATGTGGTGTGCCCGTGCCTGGTGTCGGCGAGCCCGCCTCTGACGCAGCGACCGAGCCAAGGCGAATGCGACGTCGCGCTGGTCTTTCACATCGACAAGGGCAAATACGGCGAGGTGCCGCTCGACGGGCTCAACGTCGCCATGATTGCCCATACGCCCGGCGTCATGGGCGACGGCAACTGGACGATCGCCGCCTATGTCGATGAGCGCGCCAATGAACAACAGACCGCGGCGCTTGGCGCCATCTTCAGCGGCGCCGAGGGCGGGCCGATCGCGGCGTTTGCGCCACTGATCGGCAAGCATCTCGGCGTGAAGAAAGCCGCGATCAAATACGCCGTCACCGGCAAGAGCCGCGCTGCGGAAATCCCCGGCGTCATGCACATGGCGGTGGAGCCGCTGCCGACCATGCATAGCAGCGGCGAGATTTGGGCAACGGTCGGTCATCCGGTCGCGGACAATCTTGCGCTTGCGGTGGGCGTCAAGGGCAGCACCTTTGCCGATCACGGCATGCGTTGGGACAATTCCGGTAAAAACGGCCATTACGCGCCGATCAGCTGGTCGAACTAACACGCCACAGGCGCCGAACTCCTGAGCTTTGCCCGGTCGGCAAGCCGGCGCCGGGAGGAACCGCCGCGATGGATCGCGCCCAGGCCGACCCGATCTCGCTTCAACGCAACGTCATCCTGGGCTTGCTGCTGGCGCTCGCCGCGGCGGCTTGGGCGGATCTGGTCTGGCAGGGCGCCGGCGGCGACATGGATATGGCGATGGATTCGCCGACCATGGGCCTGCGCGCGCCGCTGTTCCTGGCGATCTGGGTCATCATGATGGTGGCGATGATGTTTCCGACCGCCGCTCCGATGATCGTCACCTTCCACAAGGTGCAGGCCGCCAAGCGTCAGCGCGGCGAAGCGTTCGTTGCAACATGGATATTCGTGGCGGCTTACCTTTTTGTGTGGGGGCTGTCCGGCATCGCCGCCTATGCCGGCGCACTCGCCGCCGAGGCCCTTGCCGCGCGCACCGCGCTGTCGTCGGACACCGCGGCCCGTATCGGCGGGATCGTGCTGATCGCAGCCGGTCTCTATCAGTTCACCCCCTGGCAGGACCTGTGCCTCTCCAAGTGCCGCACGCCGATCAGCTTCATCATGACGTCCTGGCGCGACGGCGCCGCGGGCGCGCTGCGCATGGGGTTGCTGCACGGTGCTTATTGCCTCGGCTGTTGCTGGCTGCTTTTCGTCGTCTTGTTCCCGCTCGGCATCATGAATATCGCCGCCATGGCGGTCATCACGCTCGTCATATTCGCCGAGAAGACATTGCCCTGGGGTCGCGCGGCGGCGCGCGCCGCGGCGGTTGCGCTCATCGCCTATGGTTTCGCGGTCGTCGTCGTCCCGCAATGGCTGCCGACATTCCACCCGGCGCAGAGCGTGAATGCGCCTATGCAAATGCCGATGCCAAAAATGAACTGACAGGCATGAATTGCCACGCCTCGTTCATTTATCGCCTGAAACGCAACTGCCGTAAAAAGAAAGTTCTGACGCATTGTCGGATGCCGGTCGCTTCGGCTAGAACCTCCCCGCACTCTCAAAGGCCGGTGATGAGCAAAGCTCCCAGAATCAGCCCGCAGGACCAGGCGCGCATTCTCTCCGAGGCGCTGCCGCACATGCAGCGCTATGACGAGGAGATCGTCGTGGTGAAATATGGCGGCCACGCCATGGGCGAAGAGGCCACGGCACGCAGCTTCGCGCGCGACATCGTGCTGCTCGAGCAGACCGCGATCAATCCGGTCGTGGTGCATGGCGGCGGGCCGCAGATCGGCGAGATGCTGAAGAAGCTCGGCATCAAGTCGGAATTCGCCGGCGGGCTGCGCATCACCGACGAGAAGACCATCGAGATCGTCGAGATGGTGCTGGCCGGCTCGATCAACAAGCAGATCGTCGGCTACATCAACGCCGCCGGCGGCAAGGCGATCGGGCTGTGCGGCAAGGACGGCAATATGGTGGTGGCGAAGAAGCTGACCCGCACCGTGATCGATCCCGACTCCAATATCGAGAAGGTGGTCGACCTCGGCTTTGTCGGCGAGCCCGACAAGGTCGACGTCACCATGCTCAACCAGGTGCTCGGCCGCGACATGATCCCGGTGCTGGCGCCGGTCGCCGCCTCGGCCGAGGGCGGCACCTTCAACGTCAATGCCGATACATTCGCCGGCGCCATTGCCGGCGCGCTCAAGGCCAAGCGGCTGCTGCTGCTGACCGACGTGCCGGGGGTGCTCGACAAGGACAAGAACCTGATCACCGATTTGTCCGTGGCGCAGGTGCGCGACCTGATCGCCGACGGCACCATCACCGGCGGCATGATCCCCAAGGTCGAGACCTGCATCTATGCGCTCGAAGCCGGAGTCGAGGGCGTCGTCGTCATGGACGGCAAGGTGCCGCACGCGGTGCTGCTCGAACTCTTGACCGACCACGGCGCCGGCACGCTGATCCATTTCTGATCGTGGTTTTGCCCGCCGCCAAAACGTCGCGTGATTTTGCCAAGGTCGAGACCTGGGTGTTCGACCTCGACAACACGCTCTATCCGCATCACCTCAATCTCTGGCAGCAAGTCGACGACCGCATCCGCGGCTTCGTCGCCGACTTTCTGAAAGTCTCGCCCGACGAGGCATTCCGGGTCCAGAAGGACTATTACAAGCGTTACGGCACCACGATGCGCGGGCTGATGACCGAACACGGCCTCAACCCCGACGACTTCCTCGAATTCGTCCACCAGATCGACCACTCGCCGCTGACACCGAACGCAGCATTAGGCGCTGCGCTCGAACAACTGCCGGGGCGCAAGCTCATCCTCACCAACGGCACCCGCAAGCATGCCGACGCGGTGATGAAGCGGCTCGCCGTCGATCACCATTTCGAGGACGTATTCGACATCATCGCCGCCGAGCTCGAGCCGAAGCCGGCGGCGCGGACCTATGACCGCTTCCTGAAGCTGCACGGCGTCGATCCGATCAAGTCGGCGATGTTCGAGGATCTGGCGCGCAACCTCGAAGTGCCGCATGCGCTCGGCATGACCACGGTGCTGGTGGTGCCGGACGGCACCCGCCAGATCGTCCGCGAGGGCTGGGAGATGACCGGCCGCGACGCGCCGCATGTCGATCACGTCACCGACGATCTTGCCGGCTTCTTGCGGACTGTTGTGCGGCCCGCCTAAGCCGGCGGCGCCGGGATCAACTGCTGCATCAGCACCGCCAGCCCGATGCCGGTGATGCCGGCGCCGATCAGCCGCAGCCTGACCAGATCGGCGCGGTCGCGCGTCACCGCACGCGCGATTGTCATAGCGCCGAGCGCGACCGCGCCCTGAATGATGGCGAGCCCGATCAGATAGGCGGCGAGCGGCGAGCGTTCCGCGCCGTAGATCGATTCGCCCAGCGCATAGCCATGGGTCAGGCCGACCACCACGAACAGGCCGAGCGCGGCGGAGACCGGCAATTGCGGCACCCGCAGCAGGATCGCGCCGAGCGCGATCACCGACAGCGCCACCAGCAGTTCGGACGCCGGCACGCTGGTGCCGTGCAGATGCAGCGCGACGCCGCCCATCATCGCCAGCACGAAGGCGACCGCCAGGGCCGCACCGGCGCGATGCGCCGCCGCAAGGCAGCCGACCGCGACTACGGCGGCGAAATGATCGATGCCGATCACCGGATGGCCGAGCCCGGACAACAGGCCTTCCATGAAAGTCGAAGGCGTGTGGCCGCCCATCAAATGGTGCGCAAAGGCGGGTTCGGCAGCCAAGACGCTGGCGGCAAATATCGCGGCGGCTATGGTCTTTCGCGGCATGGCGTGCTCCCCCTGTGCGCACAACAATACCTGCCGGCGCTTCCCTTGACATCCCCCGCCGCGACCCCGACAAACCCGCCCGACACAGCCCGGAAATCAATATGTCCACCGCCGACCTCGCCAAGACCATCGACGACGCCTTCGACCAGCGCGACGGCATCAGCCCGTCGACCAAGGGCGCGCTGCGCGAGGCGGTCGAGGCCGCGCTCGACCTGCTCGATACCGGCAAGGCGCGCGTCGCCGAGCGCCAAGCCGACGGCATCTGGCAGGTCAATCAATGGCTCAAGAAGGCGGTGCTGCTGTCGTTCCGGCTCAACGACATGAGCGCGATCCCCGGCGGCCCCGGCAAGGCATCGTGGTGGGACAAGGTGCCGTCGAAATTCGACGGCTGGGGCGACAACAAATTCCGCGACGCCGGCTTCCGCGCCGTGCCGGGCGCGATCGTGCGCCGCTCGGCCTATATCGCCCCGGGCGTGGTGCTGATGCCGTCGTTCGTCAATCTCGGCGCCTATGTCGATGCCGGCACCATGGTCGACACCTGGGCCACGGTCGGCAGCTGCGCGCAGATCGGCAAGAACTGCCACATCTCCGGCGGCGCCGGCATCGGCGGCGTGCTCGAGCCGCTGCAGGCCGGCCCGGTGATCATCGAGGACAATTGCTTCATCGGGGCGCGCTCGGAAGTCGCCGAGGGCGTCGTGGTGCGCACCGGCGCGGTGCTGTCGATGGGCGTGTTCCTCGGCGCCTCGACCAAGATCGTCGACCGCGACAGCGGAAATGTGCTCCAGGGCGAGGTGCCGCCCTATTCGGTCGTTGTGCCGGGCAGCCTGCCGGGCAAGAATGGCGGGCCGAGCCTTTATTGCGCGGTGATCGTCAAGCGCGTCGACGCCCAGACCCGCTCGAAGACGTCGATCAACGAATTGCTCAGGGACTAGGGGGTTGTGATGAGCGAACTGCCACCAGGAACGGTGTCGCCGGTTTCCGTGCCGCATGTGCCGCAACCTGGCCTGTCGGCGGACACCCGCGCCATGATGCTGTTCGAGGCCAACAAGAAGACGGCGCTGGTCGCCTATATTCTCTGGTTCTTCGTCGGGCTGTTCGGCGGCCATAATTTTTATCTCAACCGCAAGGGCGTCGCCATTGCGCAACTGATCCTGTCGGTGACCATCCTCGGCATGCTGATCACGCTCGTCTGGGTGCTGGTCGATGCGTTCCTGATCCCCGGCTGGATCCGCCGGCAGAACAATGCGCTGGCGACGCAGCTCGGGGCCTGAGGCGAAAGACCTTGCGGTTGAGGGTTGACGTATCTCTCGAACGGGAAGATTCTGGATCATATGAGCCGCGACATTACAATTCAGGCGCGTTGGGATGGCGAGGCGAGTGTGTGGATCGCCACCAGCCCCGATGTTGCCGGTCTTGTGGTGGAGGCCGACAGCTGGCCCGCGATGATCGAAGAGGTCCGGATTGTCCTGCCGGAATTGTTGGAAGTTTCCGGCCGGAGCATCGAACCGCTGTCGCTGACGTTCAAAGCCGAGGAACAGCTCGATCTCGCCGGCGCGTAGATGGCCGACTCCTACCGCGAACTGGTATCCATATTGCGGAGCAATGGCTGGCGGTTGCAG
>Ga0265313_10001358_pt1 | contig 23059 bp, 20 predicted proteins | sample 4123metaG_FD_203122 | JGI IMG/M metagenome (GOLD analysis project Ga0265313, IMG submission 203122) | Rhizosphere microbial communities from Carex aquatilis grown in University of Washington, Seatle, WA, United States - 4-1-23 metaG | ecosystem: Host-associated > Plants > Roots > Rhizosphere >...
CGGCCTTCATCTTTTTCTTGATAATCGTTGGGACAACGATTGTCAAGACGATTGATATTGGCCGTTGTTTGGGCGTTCGTTCAGAAGAGCCGTTCGATCGGCCGGCCATCGCTGAGCGTCATGGGCCGCCCCAAAAGGGCGTCGTACATCAGCATCTCCGGTTTCAGGCCCAAGGCATGGTAAATCGTGGCGACCACGTCGGGTGGACCAACGGCCATATCGGTCGGATAAGCGCCCATCTTGTCGGAAGCGCCGACGACCGTTCCACCGCGGGTACCACCTCCGGCGAAGACGACCGACGCGCACGATCCCCAATGATCGCGCCCCCCCTGGTCGTTCACTTTGGGTGTGCGTCCGAATTCACCCATCGTGACGACCAGCGTTTCATCGAGCAAGCCGCGGTCAGTAAGGTCGTCGAGCAAGGCCGACAGCCCCTGGTCCAAAAGCGGCAACAACTCATCCTTCAAACAGGGGAAATTCTTGGCGTGTGTGTCCCAGCCGTCACACAACGACATGTAGTTGAAATGCACGGCGACGAACGAAACGCCGTTCTCCACCAGCCGACGCGCCAAGAGCAGGCTTTGGCCGAAACGGTGCATGCCGTAGCGGTCGCGCAGCGTCTCAGGCTCCTTGTCGAGCGAGAATATCTCCTGCGTCGAGGTCGAGCCGAGCAACCGAGAGGCTGAATTGCGGAGCGTCTGGTAATCGTCTGGCGGGCGCGACCCTGGACTGTGCCCGTCGAGCATCGCCAACAGCGACTGACGCCGCGCGAAACGCTCGGCCGAAACGTCGTGCGGCAATTGCAGCGCTGGCAGTGGCTGAGTCGGGTCGTCGTTGATGGCGAAGGGATCGTAGCGCGGGCCGAGCATGCCGGCCCGACCGCCCCCCGCCACCGGCAGCGGCTGCATCCGTAAACGGACTTCGGGAATCGCCACGTAGCCCGGCACATCGGTGCTGCTGTGCTTGAATTTCGAAACCACCGCGCCCATGTGCGGATGGTCGTTTCGCGAGGGCGGGAGCACGGTGTTCGCCTCAAGCGGCACGGGCGACACACGCCCGGTGAGCGTGTGGTAAGTCATGAATGGATGGTCGTTGTTTGGGTAAGTCAGCGAGCGGAGTACGGCCAGCTTGTCGGCCTGCTGGGCCAAAAGTGGTAGGTGCTCGCCGAAGCGAATGCCCGGCACATTGGTCTCGATCGACTCGAATGGTCCGCGGATTTCGGCCGGCGCATCGGGTTTGAGATCCCACATGTCGATGTGCGGGGGACCACCGAGCAAGTAGACCAGGATGCACGACTTCGCCCTTCCGCCCGCTGCGGAATTGCCTGCCTTGACCGGCGCGGCGGGGCTGGCGCCGCCGAACAGGGCCAGCGTGCCGGCTTCGAGAAACAACCGCCTGGAGATCGGACCCATGGGCCGCATATCTATACGTGTTACCCTCATTTACCGCGCCGTGCAAGCCGCCGTGGCTGATATGTGCCGCGGGAGGCGGCCGACGGCTGACGGTCTTGCGGATCGTTCCGCCGTGGCGTATCGTCGTTCCCTTGGGGATCATCTTTCGACCGCCCCTTATCTGTACCATTCCACTCTGAGGAGCCCGCCATGAGATTTTGCCCGCGCTCGTTTCCCCGCATCGGCCGCACGCCCTTCGCGGTCGTTCTAATTCTGGGTGGCATCACGGCCGTCGCGGCCTGGGCCGCTGAAAAGGCGTCAGATGAGTCGGACTTCGCTAAAACCACGATCGACGTGGGTGTTGTCGTCAGCGATGCCGAGAAGGCAGCCAAGTTCTATACAGAGGCGCTGGGCTTCACTGAGATTGAGGGATTCGATGTGCCCGCCGGGCTGGCCAAAGATTCGGGACTGGCTGACGGCCACGCGTTTCACGTTCGCGTGATGGTGCTCGGCGAAGGTGAATCGGCGACCAAAATCAAACTGCTCGAATTCAAGGGTGTACCAAGCAAGAAGGTCGACAATAAATACATTCATTCATCGCTCGGCCTGAGCTACCTAACGATCTGGATCAACGACACGACCGCGGCCGTCGAGCGATGCAAAAAACACAAAATCAAACTGTTGGCCAAAAGCCCAGTCGCCTTGCCCGAAGGGTTTCCCGAGGGCGTCTTTTTGACCGTCGTCAACGACCCAGACGGCAACGTGATCGAGCTGGTCGGACCGAAGAAGTAGATCGCCGAGTGCCCCTGGAACGGCGAGCACCGCCTCGTACGGTTCGGAATCAAGGCGAAGGAAATCGACAACGACAATTGAATTTCGTTGCACTCAGTGCGGGAAGCTCCTGCGCGTGGCCAGCGACGCGCTCGGTAAGGCCGCGCAGTGTCCTGCGTGCGGCGCCATTCTAACGGTTGCGCCTCTCTCTCAACCGAAGGTCCCGGCGCCTGCAACATCTTCGCCAACGGCCAGAGACACCTCGGGCAATCCGTTCGCGCTACAGCCACCGTCCGCATTGTCGCCGTTTGCTTCTACGATCAGCGGGCAAGGTGCGCCGTCGCCCGAGAATCCTTACCAGTCGCCGGCCACGCCGGTGGCGCCAGCCGCGGCCTGGTTTGGTATCGAAGGATTCGAACTTGCATCGCGAGGGGTGCGATTGTTGGCCAGGGTTGCTGATTACGTGATCTTGATGGCGGCCTCACTGCCCGGTTTTGTTGGGTTTGGCCTGGCCGGGGCATTTGACAACGACCGGCCCGCCAATGATCCGCAGGCGATCGCTGCGATGGTGGTCATTCTCGGGCCACCCTCCGTGGTCTCGATCGTGCAATGGTTTCTGATCAGTACGAGCGGACAGTCGATTGGCAAGAAACTGACGCGCATCCGAATTGTGCACATCGGCACGCATGAACCGGTAGGGTTTCTCCACGGGGTATTTTTGCGCGAATGGGTGCTGGGATTCATCCAAGCGCCCTCGGCCTGCTGCATTTGCTTTGTACCTATTCCGATCATCGTTTCCCTGATTGACGTCTGCTGGATCTTCGGCGAGGAGCGGCGTTGCCTGCACGACCTGGTTGCGAAAACGCATGTCGTCGTGGCAACGCCATTAAGCAGCCCTTCGGACAACTGACGCCAATGGCCATGAGCATGAATTTCCCGCGGTGAAAAATGCTCGAGAATTCGACAGGCATGCCTATTCACAGAACGGGCCCCAGCATTGCGATCGTGTAGGCCGGTTCGCAGTGAGGCCGCAAAATCGACCGGGCTACGAACGCAAGATGGACCAAAAAACAGGCCGGTCCACGCCGCAGCGAGTATCTGGTGTTCGGTCATGAGGATGGCGCGCGATTCCACTATGGCTACTCTGAATGACTTGGACTTGAGCGATCCGCGCATCACTCAAGTTCGACAGGTTCGTGCATTTCGCCGTGCCATTCGCCCAGCTAGAATCGTAACCATGATTCTCCCGCATGCCTCGCTGCTGGCCCTCGCGATTGCCGGCAACACAACACCGGCCGTTCAACATCCGCCAACGACCGTCGAACATGTGATGGTTTACCACGAACCGGGCCGCTTCGGTGGCTGGCCGGCGAATCACGGCATTTGGTCGTGGGGCGACGAAATCCTGGTGGGCTTTAGCGCCGGCTACCATAAGGACCTCGGGCCAACGCGGCACAACATCGACCATGACAAGCCGGAGGAACACCTGCTCGCCCGCAGCCTCGATGGCGGACGGACCTGGGCCATCGAGAACCCCGCCGAGCATGGCGTGCTGATTGGCACGGCCGGCATGCGCCACGGGACCGTTCCGCCGGGCTTTGCCGAACCGGAGCCGGTCGATTGTCCCGGCGGCATTGATTTTACCCACGCCGAATTTGCCATGACCTGCCGGATGGCCGGCACCAATGCGGGCGTTTCGCGGTTCTATTATTCCTACGACCGCGGCCATACCTGGAAGGGGCCGTTTCGGTTGCCCCTCTTTGGCCAGCCAGGCATCGCCGCGCGCACCGATTACGTCGTCAATGCGCCACAGGAGTGCATGCTCTTTCTGACCGCCTCGAAGCACAGCCAGCGCGAGGGACGACCCATTTGCGTTCGCACAGCCGATGGCGGGAAAACTTGGGAATTCGTTTCGTTTATCGGGCCGGAACCGGCCGGCTACACGATCATGCCGTCGACCGTCAGACTATTGCCCGGCCATCTCCTGACAACCGTCCGCCGCTTCGAGGACCAGCCCAAGCGGTGCTGGATCGATGCCTGGACGTCTCCCGACGACGGCCATACTTGGTCGCCGCTCGACGTGCCTGTTTCAGACACCGGCGAAGGCAACCCGCCACACCTGATTCGACTGAACGACGGGCGAGTTTGCCTGACGTACGGAATCCGTGCCAAACCGTTTGGTATCTTCGCCCGCCTCAGCGGCAATGCTGGCCAGCGCTGGAGCGCGCCAATCACGCTGCGCGACGATGGTGGTGGCCGCGACATCGGTTACCCTCGCAGCGTGCAACGGAACGACGGAAAAGTGGTGACCGTTTACTACTTCTGGGATGAAGCCACGGGACCGGAACGATATATCGCCGCGAGTATCTGGGACCCTGACGAATCGTAGGCTCCGTGCAATACAACGCGCCAGCATGATCATCTTAAGAGTGAACGTCGTGGGCCAAGGGCCAATTCGCCGGGCGCGGCCCCATGTCGAGCCGCGCCTTACCAGCAGCATTTTTCCGGGTTGGCGATGTGCCAGCGTTGTGTGTCGATAGAGGCCGCAAGTCATGGCCACACTCTCGCGCGCGAGCAAGTAGTCACGGTTGTTGTTGCCCTGGACGCAAAGCTGGACGACCCCTCGCACGTGGTATAAACTGCGCAGCGTCGGTGCCGGGCCGCGATTGGCGCCGATGCCGAGTCGTGGAGGACCAGTGTTCCGATGGTCCCCCGTTCCCAACAACGTGATATCGCAGTCTAGCTTCCGCTCGATGGGTTGAAGTCGCAATGGCTCTCGCCATCGAACAATTCGTGCAGGGCCTCGAACAGAGCGGCCTCGTTTCGCCCCGCGACCTCCGAGCGGTGCGTCAAAAGTTGCTGCCCGACCGCCAGCACGATGCCCAGGAGCTTGCCCGCGAGCTGGTCCGGCAAAAGCTGCTGACGACGTACCAGGTGAAGGAGGCGTTCCAAGGCAACGCCAAGGATCTCATCCTGGGGAACTACACCATCCTGGACCAAATCGGCCAGGGGGGCATGGGGCAGGTCTTCAAGGCCCAGCACCGCAAGATGAAGCGACTGGTGGCGATCAAGTTGCTGCCGGCGGCAATGACCAAGGATCAGGCGGCGATCAATCGCTTCCAGCGGGAAGTTGAAGCGGCGGCCAAATTACGCCATCCCAACATCGTCGCTGCCGATGACGCTGACGAAGCAGCCGGTCGGCACTTTCTGGTTATGGAATACGTCGAGGGGCAAGACCTGTCGGCCTTGGTAAAGAAGACTGGGCCGCTGCCAATCGCCAAGGCGATCAACAACGTTCTGCAAGTTGCTCGGGGCCTGGAGTTTGCCCACGGCGAAGGAGTTGTGCATCGCGACATCAAGCCCGCCAACTTGCTCCTCGATAAGAAGGGGGTCGTAAAGATCCTCGACATGGGTCTGGCGAGGCTTGAATCGGCAGCCGGGGTGGAGGATGCCGAGTTGACGGGCACGGGCCAGATCATGGGGACGGTCGACTACATGGCGCCGGAGCAAGCGTTGAACACCAAGCACGCCGACCAGCGTGCCGACATCTACTCGTTAGGCATCACTCTCTGGTACCTGCTGACAGGACGAGCGGCATTTGGCGGGGACACGGTAATGGAGAAACTGCTGGCCCATCGCGAGCAGCCAATCCCTTCGTTGCAAGCGGCTTGCCCAGGGGCAACGCCCGACTTGGAGGCCGTATTCACGAAGATGGTGGCCAAGAAGACGGATGATCGCTTTCAGTCGATGAGCGAAGTCGTCGCGGAGCTCGAACGGTTTCATTCGGGCCCGATTTCCGCTGCGCAGCCCGCCGCGAGAGACACTGCGCAGCCCGCCGCGAGAGACACTGCGCAGCCCGCCGCGAGAGACACTGCGCAGCCCGCCGCGAGAGACACTGCGCAGCCCGCCGCCAGAAACTCTGGGTCGATCCATGATGACCACGACAACGAGCATCGGCTGGGCGAGTTCTCTGGCGGCGCGAAGGCGTCGAGCGCCGCCAGCGGCCAACCATCGGGCAAACCTGCCGCGGCGATGAAACGCGCCCCGTCGACAGTGCTCGACGCCACGGTCACGATGGCCGGCCAGCAGATTGAAACCGACCCCAAGACCGAGCAATCGCTGATCGTGCCTTCTGCTGGCTCTGCGTGGTGGAAAAAAGGGCGGATACCAGGGGCGCGGCCCCGGCTGCTGGTAGCTTGTGCGGCCGGGGCCATCGCTTTGCTCTTGGTTGGTGTAGTTATTTACCGGGAGGCGATAAAGGCACCGCTTCCTGCCATTGCCCCGTTCGACGCCAAGCAGGCTGAGGAATTTCAAGAAGCCTGGGCGAGACGCCTAGGAAAAGAGGTCGAGATCGAGAACTCGCTGGGGATGAAACTGCGTCTGATCCCACCGGGTGAGTTCACGATGGGCAGCCCACAGGCGGAGATCGACGCCTTGGTTGAGTCTACGATGGACCCAAATTTGCAAGGTTGGTTCCGGAGCGAAGGCCCGCGGCACCCTGTGAAACTCACACAGGCGTTTTATCTCGCCAGTTGCGAAGTCACGCAGCAACAGTATCAGAAGCTGATGGGAACTAACCCCTCGCACTTTTCCCTGAGTGGGCCAGGCAAGGACATCGTGAAAGGCCTGGAGGCCGGCGAACTTCCAGTTGAAATGGTGAGCTGGTTTGACGCTGTCGACTTTTGCAACAAGTTGAGCGAGAGGGAGCAACGATTACCATACTACGCACGCGACGGGGAAGCGGTCACGCTTCTGGGAGGAAACGGTTATCGCTTACCCACGGAGGCCGAGTGGGAATTCGCCTGCCGTGCGGGTACTACCACGCGGTGGTCGTTTGGCGATGATGAGGCCGGATTAGCCCAGCATGCCTGGTATCACTCTAACTCTGGAAACCGCCCGCATCGCATCGGGGAATTGCCCGCCAGCACCTACGGCCTGTACGACCTGTACGGCAATGTCTGGGAGTGGTGCTGGGATTGGCATGGCGAGTACGCAATAGGGGCCGTCAGCGATCCGCAGGGCTCTGCAGCCGGAAGCTGCCGTGTGCTGCGGGGGGGAGCGTTTAGCAACATCGCATCAACAGTTCGCTCCGCCCCCCGCGACATGATCGCACCCACGAGCCGGGCGAGCTACTCAGGGTTTCGCGTGGCTACGAACATCGACGCAAAAGTTAAAGGATTACCGGCGGCTAGCGACGGTCCGGCCCCGACCAAGGATAACGATCCGGGCGAGAAAAGTATCAATCCGCCAGAGTCGGCCAACGCCCCGTTCGACACCAAGCAGGCCGTTGCCCATCAAGAAGCCTGGGCGAAACACTTGGGCATAAGAGTTGAAATCGAAAGCTCGCTGGGGATGAAACTGCGTCTGATCCCACCGGGTGAGTTCACGATGGGCAGCCCGCAGGCGGAAATCGACGCTCTGGTTCAATCCACTGCGGAGCCTCAATGGCAAGGTTGGTTCCGAAGCGAAGGCCCACAGCATCGCGTGAAACTCACACAGGCGTTTTATCTAGGCAGTTGCGAAGTAACACAGCGGCAATACAAGGAGCTGATGGGCGCCAACCCATCGCACTTCTCGCTGGGTGGGGAGGGCAACGACGCTGTGAAAGACCTGGATACCAGCCAACACGCTGTCGACTCGGTGACCTGGTTCGACGCCATCGACTTCTGCAATCAATTGAGCGAGTTGGAGAAACGTTCACCGTATTATAAGCGTGACGGGGAGGCGGTCGCGATCCTGGGTGGGAATGGGTATCGTTTACCCACGGAGGCCGAGTGGGAGTACGCTTGCCGTGCGGGCACCACTACGCGATGGTCCTTCGGCGACACCGAGCGAGATCTGGGCCAACATGCCTGGTTCGAATCAAATGCGAACGGCAGAACTCAGCGTGTCGGGGATTTGCCCGCCAACCCCTTCGGCCTGTTCGACCTGTATGGCAATGTCTGGGAGTGGTGCTGGGATTGGCATGGCGAGTATGCCGCCGGGGCCACGAGCGATCCGTCGGGCTCCGCCGCCGGAGCTCTGCGAATTCTGCGCGGGGGCGCGTTCAACAATTCCCCGTCGTTTGTTCGCTCCGCCTACCGCGACCCCATTCACCCCACGATCCGCTTCCCAAACCACGGGTTTCGCGTGGCAAGGACGATCGACGCGAAACGTGAGCCATCACCAACGGCTGCCACCGGTCGATCGACGGCGCCACCAGACGAAACGGACCCAGACGAGACAAGAGTTGAGCCGCCAATTCCGGCCATCGCCCCGTTCGACGCCAAGCAGCCGCGGCCCATCAAGCAGCCTTGGCAAAGCATCTGGGCACGAAGGTCGAGATTCAGAACTCGATGGGCGTGAAACTGCGTCTGATCCCGCCGAGTGAGTTCATGATGGCCGCGTGACAAACGCGCTCCACACCGCGAGCATCCACGAGCCGACCACAACCGAGACGGCGCAGAATACCCAAAACGGCTGGACGACGTGCTCGTTCCAGCGGGAAGTCGATCGAGGTTTTTCGGTAGGTTCGTCCATGTGCAAGGTAGTGGCGCAGCCCGGGCTACTGGTTACCGAAACCAGCAGAAAATCAACCGCGTTCGGCCAGGAGTTCTCCGAGCTCGTCATTGAAGAGAACAAGCTGGCGTCCCGTGCGTTCGCTAAGGCAAATCCAGCGGGACGAGTCGTCTTGGAATTGGGACACCACGCGGACAATCAGCCCCGGAAATTGGTCACTCGCTCGCCGTCGCTGTCCGGGTGCGACTACGGTACGCGCAGCATGCTTGGCTTCCATCCGACTGCCCTTCGGAGATGAGGCCCCGCAAACGGCGCAGTGCCTACGTGGCCACAAAGGAGCTCACGAAAAGCGACCGCCGCGGGCACCTGAGTGAGGCAACCGCGGTGGTCGAGCGCCGGTGCTTGTCAGGCCGGCATCTGAAATCTACGTCGAAATGGGGCGGAGTCAAATTTCTGGCAAACGCAGTTCCGCAACCCTGCCGCGCAACGCTTCGAGATGATCCACGAGTTCTCGAATGCCTTTCATTCGTTGGCGTCATCACCCTCATCTTCGTCGTCCTGATCGTCGTCGCGGTGTATGGCGTACAGGTGCTCGCAGGCCTGGCAACGGAATATGACGAGTTGATGGTCGTCGAGCGCACCGATACGACGCTGGCGTCCCTCGCAACCGCAGGAAGGGCATTTCATGGCGGACTTACGATGAAAGGCGTCATTGAATGGAAAAAAACACCGGCGCCGCCAGCGCCGGCGACCAGGTATCGGCCCGAGGCAGAAGCGACGGATGCTTGGGAACGACCCCAGTTGTTCAACAGACCGCCGGGCTGGCGGGGCACCGGCGGTCCGGTGACGACGCCCTCCGCCAAAGGCAGTCGAGCACAACTGAATACAAGATAGAAAAGCAGGCGATGGCAAGAAAAAAAATCGAATCGCCTGACGTCTTGGCAATGGCGCCTAAGTTGGCACTCGCCGCAAGTCCTTACGCCATAAGTAGGCCCGCCAGGACTCGAACCTGGGACCAAGGGATTATGAGTCCCCTGCTCTAACCAACTGAGCTACGGGCCCTAAACGTGTTTCTAGCGTATTTTACGCTGTTTTCGCTCTCATCCGGTTTCCTTGTATGGGCGTTTGACAACCGTTTTGACAACCGTTAAGCTCTGGGGACCAAAAACGACAACCGCCCGGTAAGGAGCGGTTGTCACTGACAACTCACCTTTCGAGGAGGTAAGCGTCATGCCCAAGTCTACCGCGCCAGTCGGCGCAACGAAAGTCGCCAAGCCCCCCAAGCCCCACAAGGACTTTCCGCTCTGTCCCCACAACAGTGGCCGATGGTGCAAGAAGGTGCGCGGCAAACTCCACTATTTCGGCAAGTGGGACGATCCCGATGCAGCACTATCAAAGTGGCTGGAGCAGAAAGACGATCTGCTTGCTGGCCGCACCCCTCGCGCATCGGGCGGCGGTCTCACCGTGCGGGACCTGGTCAATCGCTTCCTCACCGCCAAGAAGCATTTTGTTGATACCGGCGAGTTGAGCGGTCAGAGCTTTGCGGATTATCACCGCACCTGCGGCTACGTGGTCGAGGCGTTCGGTCGCAATCGCCTTGTGCTCGATTTGGCAACCGACGACTTCGAGACTCTGCGCGCCAGCCTGGCCAAGACCCGCGGGCCCCATGCCCTGGGGAACGAGATTCAGCGCGTTCGCGTGCTGATGAAGTATGCCTACGATGCCGTGCTGGTCGACCGACCCGTCCGTTATGGTCCGACGTTCAAGCGCCCTGGAAAAAAAACAATGCGACGGCACCGCAACGAAAGCGGCGCGCGGATGTTCGAGGCCGACGAGCTCCGCCGAATCATCGACGCCGCCGGCATCCCTTTGAAGGCCATGTTACTCCTCGCAGCGAATTGCGGATTCGGTAATCACGATTGCGGGAGTTTGCCAAAGTCGGCGCTTGACCTTGAAAACGGCTGGGTCAACTTCCCGAGACCCAAGACCGAAATCGGCCGACGCTGCCCGTTGTGGAAGGAAACCATCAAGGCGGTCAAGGCTGCCATCGCTGCCCGCCCCGATCCCAAGAATCCCGATGACGAGCAATTGGTCTTCCTCACGAAATACGGCGCGCCGTGGTCGAAGGTGAATTTGCCCGTAGTGATTTCGGAAGACTTGAAGGAAGTGAAACGCGAGACTGACAATCCCGTGAGCAAGGAAACCGCAAAGCTGCTCACGTCGCTAGGTCTCAAGCGTCCAGGTCTCAATTTCTACGCGATTCGTCACACGTTCGAGACGATCGGCGGCGCGAGCCGCGACCAGATAGCGGTCGATCACATCATGGGGCACTCTGACCCAAGCATGGGCGCTGTCTATCGTGAGCACATCGACGATGATCGGCTACGGGCCGTCGTCGAGCATGTTCGGCAATGGCTGTTTGCCAAGAAACGGAAGGCGAAGTAAGAAGGCCAGGTTCGTTCACACCAATCGCTGCTCAACTGACCAAATCACCTGTTGCGGCTGGCGGTCGCGAGGATTGTCTCGGGCCGCTGCCGCGCTACGATTCAAGCAAATTGCCAGCCACGGACGCGGACAAGGAGCAGGAAATGGCCAAAGCTTGGGGGTATGTCGGTTACGCCGTGGGCCAGTTCCCAAGTATCGCCGTCGTAGCGGCGGGGCAACCTTCTCGCTAAAGCCCTGGTCGCGCGAGCGCGTGGAGAAGCCTACGCCGCCTGGCAGGACATCCGCGAGAAGCAAGGGCTGAACCTGCTCACAGGAAAACCGGTAGAGTCTGCCGACCAGTCAGATTGTTTGCCCCGGTTCCGACGCCAATCCGTTCGCCGACGTTCGACGAGCTATTCGACGCCGTTCTCCAGCGACGCAGCCGTTAGGTTAGGACAGTTCCACCTACCGGAGAACATTGCATCGGCATTCCGCCGCAGTTATGCTAACCCAGGCTTGTGGGGGACTTTTTCCCGGCAATTGACGAGTCCCGTCTGAAAACTCAGGTGTCCAGGCGTCTCGCGGAGGGCGAATTGCAATGAGCGCGCCAATCAGGTGCCCCTCGTGTGGCGCCGTTAGTTTCGCTGGACCCACGGGCGCCCTGCCGGCGAATTGCGATTGGTGCGGAGCCAAGCTCTCCGCGCCGACCGATAATGTCCGCTCTGTGGCCCCGCGGCGCAGCCCCCCGCGCTCCGCAGCACCAACCGTCGCGAAATCAGCGCCTGCCGCGACAAAAGCGCTCTCCGCCTTCAAACCGCCGTCCGCACGGCGGGCGCCATCGATTGAAACGCGGCCAGCGCCCTCGGTTGCGCCGCCTCGCGATTTACTGACCTGCGATGCGGTTTTTCAAGACCAAGGCCGTCCGGTACGTTCGGGCCCTCCAATGTACTTTTGGCTGGTCTTGGCCATCGTCGTCGGTCTGGTTGGCACAGCCGCCGTCGCGGTCCTATTGACCACGGCGTTTCGGGGCCGAGCGGTCGTTGCCCTGGCCCCTGCGAATTCGAGTACCGCGGTTCCATCACCAACTTTAGACCCGGCTGCGACCGCTGCAAATTCGCCGGACGCAAGTCGCAAACAGAACCCCGCCGGCGCTTTACGATCGCCAGATGACGTCGTTAAGGCGTCGCCCGCTAGTTCCGCGCCGGTCTCTTCCCCGGCGCGGCCTTCCGGCCCATCGGCGCGCGCGCCGACCACTGGCATCCCCGGCCTGCCCGTCGAGCCGCCGCTGCCAGCACCGAGGTCACCGGAAAACCCGTCGATTCCGGCGCCTCAACAAGAATCCGCGGAACTGTTGCGACAGCCGCTCGACCCGCCGCCCCCTGTCGATGAGCCACCGGCGTGGTCGACTTGCGTCGATCCCGCGCCGGCGTCCAAGCCGAAATTGTTGCCTCACCCGCTGGAACTGGAGCAAGGTCCGGAACGGCTACTGTTTTCACGTCCCGACGTCGCGATCGCCGTCGCACAATGCTGGTCATCACCGCCGCGCAAGGATTTCACACGGCCTCAACCGCCTGAGGAGGCCAAGCGCATAATCCGCTGGCTCGATGTTTACGACTTGCGCAAATGCCTCCATAAGAAAAAGCTTCCGTTGGCACCCGACACCGAGCTCTTGGCGATCAGTCCCGACGGAACAAAGTCCGTTCTGTGCGCCGAAACGCCGCGCGAGAAAATCCAGATATTCGACCTGGGCACGGGTGAGACAACCTCAGAGTGGTGCCCCTACGCCGACGATCCTTCCAACAGGAAAGTGACTGCCGCCGACATCGTCGATTCGGAACACGTACTTACGCTCGGCGCGAACCGCAAACTCCTGATTTGGGAATTGCCCGAGGGCCACTCCGTTTACGTGGCGGCGACGGAGTCGTTCCAACTCAGTCCGAATCGGAATTACTTGTCAGTCACCACACCAGACGGTCTGCAAATCCTCGAGGCCCGGACGGGCGAGCCATGCGGCCAACTCCTTTGCCGAGGGAAGCCGACGGCAGTGGCCTTTTCGGCGGCCGGCGACCGCCTTGCAGCCCTGTCCGTTCGCGAGTCGGGCGCAACGCTGCAATGCTGGAGTCTTCACGACGGGAGCGTGCTGGCCGACTTCCCGCTCGGACGGACGCCCAAAGCTCTTTCGTGTCGGAACATCCATTGGTGTGGGCCCCGCCAATTGCTTGTCGATCACCGTTGGCTTGTCGACCTCGACCGCAACCTGATCGTCTGGAAGTACGACGTCGCCAACGGTATGGGTGTGTTGAGCACCCCCGACGACCGGCACTGGTACACGGTTCGGCCGTCGTTTCCTTTCAATGCGGGATTTACGCTTTGTGCGATGGAATTGCCCGACCCGGTCGCCGCAGCGCGACTTGCAGAAATCAACCCGCAGCCGCAGGTGCTTCTCGGTCCTGGGTCGCGCCTCAGCCTGAACGTTCAGGTTTCGAACGTGCCGGATCGTCCCAACTTCGCGGAAGACCTGCGTCGCAATTTGTCGCAGCGTCTCGCCGCGAACAAGATCGTCGTCGCAGAGGGTCAGGCCGTCGTCTTGGAAGTCCGTGCCTTGCAGTTGGCGACAGGTGAGACGCACCGGTATGGTCGAGGCGTACGCGGCATCTTCGGCCGCGACGATGCAAACACGACAGTTGTTGCTGGGCAGAAGGTCGAGTGCCGGGCGGCGGTTATCTCGCACGGGCAAGTTTTCTGGGAGCAAACGGAATCTTTGAAAATGGATTTGCGGATCGTGCAGTTGGAAGCTGGCGAGACGATCGACCAGCATCTCTCGAAGCACATGTGGCGCGCTGTAGGATATTATTTCGAACAACGGCTTGCGCTGCCGGATCGAGTGATCGCGGGCGGTGACGCCGAAGGTTTCGGACAATCCGTCTTCGTCATCGGCGGTACTGAGCCCGCTATGCCGCGCTAATGCGGCCCAGCTCCGGCGCCAATCCACGCCCCGAGCCCGCCGCCGGCGACGAGCCCAGCGCTGGATAGTTGTGGCTCGGACGAGGATCGCTACCGTCCCATGGGCGCCGAGGAAGGAGGATTGCAATGGGCAGTGTACTGGTTCTTTACGGCTCGGTCAGCGGCGATACGGCGAAGTTGGCCGGGCTCGTTGCCGAAGGGGCCACACTCATCCCGGGTGAGGTCGATACGGACGGCGAGGACGGCGAAATGACACTAGCGAGTCCGGCCACGGCGTGCTTGCCTCGGGCCGGCATCGCGCTACGATTCAAGCGAACCGCCGGCCAAGGACACGGACAAGGAACAGAGCATGGCCAAAGCATGGGGATACGCCGGATACGCCTCAGTCCGCCTCCAGGAAGAGTCACCCAACGAATTTGGGCTTCAGACGCAACGGGCGCAGATCGAACGCTACTTCGCAGAGAAGCTGGTTCCGCGGGGCATCGAGTGGGGTGACATGCTGGCCGATCCAGCCGATGCCAAAGGAGAGCGCCTTGCCGATCTGCCGACAGGTGCAACCCTGCTCAAACTCGCCCAGGTCGGTGATCATGTCTTAATCGCCAATCTCCATCCGGCGTTCCGCATGCGGTCGGACCTCGCCAACGTCCTCGGTCAGTGGCTGGCCAAAGGCGTCTATTTCCACTTCCAAATCCCGGACCCTAGTGACGGCTGGATCGATTCGTCTGATGCCTTTGGGCATCGCTTTGCGGCGAGGGTGGTCGAAATCATTGCCTCTGGCCTTGAGCTGGACCGCAACACTCGGAGTGCCAAGATTAGCGCTCCGCTTGGCTTCAAGGTCGCTGGGCGAGGCGTCAATCAGCGTCTGGTGCCCGACGATGAAAGCCGCGAGCAGATGGTCTTCATTGCCGAGCGCGTGGCCGAAGGACTGCAGTTCCCCAAGATTCGCGATCTGCTCAACAAGAACAAGATGCGTTGGAAGAAGCCAGTTCCCATGAATCGCCGGCGCAGCGGCAGGGTACTCTTCTCGCTTGAGCCGTGGTCGCCTCAGCATGTGCGGAAGTTCTACACCGCCTGGCAGTGCATCTGTGAGAGGGAAGGGCTGGAGCTGCTTACCGGCCAACGTGTCGATCAATCTGCCCTGCCGCACGACAGCCGCTCCGTCGCCTGTGGCGGCTCGGTCTCGGTCATTCGCCTGTCATGATCGTCAAATGCTCAGCCCAAGCTTTCGAAACATCTCCTCCGGAATGAGTGCGCGGACGGACGGGTGGTAAACAAAATCCTCGAGAGCTTCGAGGAGAACCGGCTTGCCCTCCAAGAGCGCCTGCTCGATCGCCGCTTTGAACTCGCGGTTAACGGCGGACGACTCGTACTCGCCCGGCGCCAAAGTGCCCTTCTTGTGTGCGTGGAACTCGCGACGCGTCATCCGATGGATTTCAATTGGTGGATCGGATAAGCCACTAGAATGATCGCTCCGATTAATTGCCTCTTGCCACGAGTTTATCGTGTCCGACTCGGATCGCCAAAGCACGCGGCTTTCCATAGCGAGTTGAACTAGACCAGCGCATCGCGGGCAAGTCGCCACCTTGGCAGTGAATGTAGGAGGAAATCCGACCTCGTCGCCGCAGATCGGGCACTTTACCCAATTCACGCGTTGTGCATCGGCGACGTTTGCGGCCGCCGAAATCGGTGTGTCAGACAGCACGTCTGCCATTCGAGGAGACAAGGCTTTCGTCCCGTTTGGCGCTACTTTAGTTTGCGGGCGGTCATTGCGCCCAATGCGGTACAACCAGTAAAGGCCAAGCGGCGCGCCTATCAAGAAAACACAAGCAACTAAAGCGCCTTCTATTTCGCCAGCCGGCCGGGACAAAGGGACGCGATTCGCGCTTGCTAGTGGGGAGAAACTGACCGGGTTGTGCCGAGGCGGCGGCGTCGACGACTTTGGGACTATCGACGCCGGTTTCCCGGTGTAGTTGTGCCGAGCCTGCGTCGACGACCGAGGCACTTTCGTACCCGGTTTCCCTGTGTAGGGGTTGCGATTGCCAAACGTTGACCAGTTGTTCCGGGGGTTCCCGTCGGGATTGGACCGCATGTGCGGTCGTACGTAACTGCCGTTCTTCCGATAGTGGCCGCGGACGTAGACGTCAGCGTCGACCCGCGACCAGGGAATGGACACTATCACGATCCACGCCCACAATCCCAATATTACCTTCAACCAGTTCATCGCTTTGTCTCCGTAACTAGGCCCCACCGGCGAACGGCGGCGGGCGTGATCGCCGCCTATGGCGATTCATTGAGCGAGTCAAATGCCTTATAAGGCGCATCGCATTTCGTCTCGTCCGGCTGCCTTTCCTTCACAATGGAGTGCGCCGTTGCGATGGATCCCAAGTTGGCGCCGACAAGTTGAAATGCCGACCAGAAATCGCCCTCCTGAAGGACTTGGAATGCCGCGAGGCCGGAAAAAAAGAGCACGCACCCGGCTGCGACGATGGCAACCGGTCTCTTGTGTGATGGTGCAACCTTCACAGCGACCCGAACGACAGCGAATCCAAGAATAAGCGAGCTTAAGGTGAAGCAAATCAGCTTGCCAAAGACTGAGTCGGCATTAAGAAAATAGAATTCGAGCGACCATCGGTTGAACAGCAGTACGATCAAGTGAGCCGTGACTCCAGCAGCCATTGCCGCAGGAGCGCAAGCAGTCCATCTGAGCACCCTGCAGAGCCGCGCTGTCGCTGTCTGTTTCTCGGCAGCGTTGATCGGCTTTGCCCCGTGCTCATCGACGAGTGTGCCGTCGTTGTCGTACCTTGTCGCTCTACGCTGACCTCCTTCCTGTCCGGTTTCCGTACCCTGCAATCGACTCTTGGGAAAGCGACTCGACGAGCCACGCAGATGGGCGGCACGCCAACGGCGAAGGTCTTCCGACACATTGGCCGCGGCCGGGTAGCGATCGGGAATCCGCTTCGCCAGGCAACGGAGTGTGATGCGTTCCAGTTCGGCGGGGATTGAATCGTCGATCTGTCTGGGTGGTTTCGGTTCACGGTGTTCAATCTCATCAAGGCAGTTCTTAACATCCCCGCGCCAAAATGGCTGTCGTCCGGTGAGAAGTTGGTAGGCGATGACACCCAGGCTCCAGATGTCGGCACGGCCGTCGAGCCGATGCGTCTCGCCACGAACTTGCTCGGGAGACATGTATGCGGGCGTACCGGCGACGTGACCAGCCAATTCTCCTTGTGATTCCTCCGGGATGGTGAGGCCAAAGTCAGCGACGTGTGGCCTGCCATGCTGGTCAAGTAGGATGTTGCCCGGCTTGAGGTCACGATGGACGAAGCCGTTTTGGTGCGAGTATTGCAGCGCGTCGGCAATGTGCATCAGTATTCGGGCAGCCGCGATGTACGAAGGGCGTTTTGTCTGAATCAGCTCCTGGAGAGTTTGCCCGGCAACGTACTCCATGACGATGTAGCAGCCATCGGCGTTGCGGCCGACGTCGTGGACAGCGACGATGCCGACGTGCTTGAGCTTGGCCGCATGGCGCGCCTCGGCGAGGAATTTATCGGCGTCGACCGACGAGTGGAGATGGCGCCGACGAGGCACCTTGATAGCCACTGGACGGCTCAACTCGGGGTCGTCGGCGAGATAAACTGTGCCGAACGTGCCGTTGCCCAGAACGCGGCGGACGATGTAACGCCCAATTCGCTCCGGCGAAGGGAAATCGTCGAGGGTGTCGACCGTGAAGCCAGCGGGCTCTCGCAGCAACTTGAACAACGCTTCGAGCTTTTGGTGGGCGGCAACAGCCTTGATCAACTCTGGGTCGGACGCAGCCGGACCGTCAAGCCGACCCGACTCGATGACGCGGAGCAGCGTCTCGTCCCAATCCTTGGCGTCCGGAAATCCGCGACGCGTCTCCGCGGCAGCCGGGGTATCCAGATCTTGGTCGTTTGGGGAGGCCATCGTTCAATTGCCCGAACCGCATTCCTCGTAAATCTTAGCCAGCGCGGCCTGCGCGCGCTGGACCTTCATCCGTATTCCGTCAGGCGTTGTGCCGCGTTCTTCGGCCAATTCAGCGTAGCTCCGCCCCTCGATCTTCGTCGCGACGATCAATTCGCGGTACTCGTCGGACTCATCACCGAGCCGGTCCATCGCCTCCTCAAGCCGCTCCAGGTCTTCTCGAAGGCTGAGGAGCTTGCTTGGCGTGGGAGTCGCGGTCCCTGGTATATCAAGCGGATCTGCGGAGCCAGGCGAACGCGGAGCGTCGAGCGAAACTTCGCGCCGGATGTCGCGACGCTTGGCCTGCCACCGGTCGGCTTCGTCCCGGATTCGGTTCTCGACCACCCGGTTGAGGTAATTCAGGAAGGCCCCGTCAGTGCGGAAATCGAAGGAGTTAACCTTTCCCAGGGCTTCCAGCATTACCTGCTGGACGATGTCCCAGGACTCGATCTTCTGGCGGAGCTTGGCCCCAAGCCGAATCCGCACGGCGGAAAGCACCCGCATCAGGTAGCGGTCGCAAAGCACGTTAAGGGCGGCGCTGTCGCCCGCCTGGACCTGCTCGATCAATACTTGCGTGGTAAGTGACTCGGACACGAACAACAACTCCGCCAATAAAAAAGGAGCGCCGACTCAAGGCCGCTCCACAGACCCCCGCCAAGGGGCGCAACAGAACAGCACTTGGCCGACGCCCCAAACGGGGCGCGGTCCAAGCACTGCTTCTGTTGCATGAGCCCGAAGGCTCACGTTGGCGGTTTCTGTGGAAGCAGAACTGGACGCTTTCGCGTCTTTCAAATTGTCGTTGTGGCCCTTGCGGGGCCGAATTTGCTCCTTGTTCAAGTCACCGAATCGACCCGCCGACAACCTGCCGGCGGCCCCCCCCAAGTCTAACGGCGTGGAATGCGCCCTGCAAACCGTCAACCCGAAATGCGATGTGCATCGAGCGCGACGGTTTGCCTGGCGGTGACCTGGGGAGCGGCATGCCCGACTTGGCTTTCAGCGCACGGGCCAATTGTGCGGGCGGTGTCTGGGCCGGTTGCAAGCGAAACTTGACTGACGGCAAGAGGTGGGCCATTCTGGCAGGCAGCTTCAACGCCGGCCGTCCGACCTTTCATCCGTTCCCTCCGTCATGGCAGCCACTCAAACCAAATGCGTCGAATGCGGCGTGCGGCTCACCGAAAACCGTCGACGACGGCATGCTGTGACGTGTTCGGCCCGCTGTGCCCAGCTACGGCAACGTCGAATGGATCAAAAGCGCTACTCCCCCAAGCACCGTATGCGGTGTCATGTCTGTCGAAAGTGGTTCCGAGTCCCCACCAAGCGCAGCACATGCTCGGCGGAGTGCGAGGCGGCGAATGACCGGCGGATTCGGCCGACGGGCAAGAACGAGGCGAGACGTAAGCGACCCAACACCGAGCCATCGCCATCGCGAATCGGGCTTACGAGCAGTAGCCCGCCGCCGTTTGGGGTGACCCGTGCGGAAGCCGCCGAGCGTATTGGCGTTTCGCGCGCTTTGGTGCATCTCCTCTGTTCGGAGCACGGTCTCGGCCGAGTGTGCAACGACGGGCGCTTCTGGCTCACGCTCGCCGAGCTGCGGACGTTGACGGTACGGCAGAGGATGGAGCCGACGAAATGAGGGGCTCGGCTCGCATGCCTGGCTCTCAAGCGACTCGATGGTGATCCGCTTGAAGTGAGCGGGCATATGGCTCGACGGCAAATCGCTTGACGTTGAACCGAGGGTCCGTCAGGATGAACGTGTCGGGGGCAACCCCGCACACGCCCCTTCAAGGTTCCTGCCCCACCTTGTTGGGGCTTTTTCTTGCGCCGAGCTTGGCGGCGAGGTCGCTCCACCACACGCTGGAGGCAGACGCGGAATGCAAAGCCGCGCAGCGGCGACGGAATTGCGCGCGCCGAAGACAGGCGGTGCGTATGGAGGCCGGGAGTCATTGTTTCACGACCGCGTAGGGTTATGATAGCGTTGGACAAGGCAGGCCATCATGCTATTCCGACAAGCGGTAGACCTTCTATCTATTCGGTAGGCACATCATGCGAGCTGCGCGAGTAATCGCTGTCGTCCTGTTGACGAGCTGTTCAAAGCCGGTAGGCCCGGCGCCTCCGCGAGAAACGCCTCAACCATCCGCGGTGGCGGCACCGAAAAGCGCGGTAACTGTAAGTCAAGCAGACGTGCGGGTGGAATCCATTGCCATATCTGCCGATGGCTCAAAGGTGGCCGCCATCTTGTCCAATGGCGCGGTACAAGTGTGGGAGGCTGATACGGGCAAGGAGGTCGCCAACTTCTCCATAGACCGACCGATCGGGAGCATCGCAGCATTATCGGCAAATGGGCGGTATTTGGCCATTCGACCGGGTTGGACTGATCGAGTACCGCCAGGCCGAGTTGTCATCCAGCTATGGGACGTTAATGCACGGAAGATGATGGCGCCGACAAAGCCCACAATGGGAAGCGCGCTTGCCTTGGCGCCGTCTCAGCTTGCTGTGGCAGTCTGCGACGTTGGGTCAATTAAAGTATTTCGTTGGGATGCACCGGATCAGCCGCCCACCGAGCACGTCATTGGCAAAAATCTTTCAGGGCCGTCTCTTGCTTTCTCGCCCGACGGCAAGCTACTGGCGTGCGGCTCCCACGATTGGGATACGTCCGGCGGCGGCAAAGCATCCGGCGACCCGATACCGTCACCGTTGAAGGTGTCGCTGTTTGAGTGGGAAAACGAGACAATCGAGATGGAATTCGACGGTCCTATCGGGTCGATTGGTCACACTTCTCTCAGTTTCTCGCCAGACGGTGGCCGTCTCGCCATATGCACTGGCTTCGGCTTCAATGTCGGACGTCCCAATACCAAAAAGTCATTGGAAATCCGCGACATGAAAACCGGCCAATTAACCGCGAGCTTGCCGGAAGCGAATACCGGTTGGTGGCGACCTTCCGTCGCCTTCCTTCCCGATTGTCAAACCGTCGTTGTCGCCGGCGACCCTCTGCTGATTTGGGACGTGAGTACAAAGACACGTCGCGAACCAACCGCTTCCACTGAGGACTCAATCCGGTGCGTTGCCGCGGGTCGCAAGGGCAATCTTTTTGTTACGGGTGGCCGCTATGTGACGATTTGGGATGCGACCACACGGAAGCCCCTTCGTACGATTTGGGGTAGCCCATCGTCGATTCCACCCGTCGGCGCAACGGGAAATCTAGCCGAGATCAAACCGCTCACGGACGAGCAATTGCGGCGACTCCTCGACACGCGACTGAACGAGACCATGTCGCAGATGATGGCACAAAGTGCCAATCAGCCCTTCGGTCAATTCGCCAACATGTTCCTGGCATTTAGCACCATGACGGTCGGTCGTGGCGTGGGCCTGATGACGCCCGATCATGAGGTCTCCAAGAGAACCGTTCAGTCGCCTTATCCACTCTCGTATCGGCCTCGATTGCGAGAAGTTCTGGACAGTTTGGCGCTGCAGACCTTCAGCAAATGGAGCTACGATCCCAGCAGCAAATACTTGCACAGCGAAGTGGAGCACGGCGGTCCGGTGGACAACCTGGCAATGTTCGAATTTGTGCCGGCCGAACGGGAGCTGCCTTACGCACTTGCTTTGGCGGCAGGCTGGAAGGCCAACGACAAGGGCAATTGGGTGATGTACGTGCCACCGGCCTTCATCGTCGGAATGGACATCCATAACATGGGACAATACTCATCGGACGGTGACAATCAAAGCGACTTCTTCAGGGGTGTGGCCGAAGAAGTGTCGCTCGAATGGGCACGGCGCATCGGCCAGAAGATATCGGCGGCCGATCTAACCGCAGCGAAGGTTGGAAAGTATGATGCACAGTTTTTCGACGTTACCTTGCCCACACGGGACGGCAAGCAACTGCGCTGGCGGCAATGGGTGTACATGGTGGACGACGTGTGCTATGCGGTGATTAGCACGATCTTTCCGTCTCATGAGGCAACGATCTTTCCCGACATTGAGAAAATGCTGCCGACGTTCAGAATGAAAGCGAAAAGGACCTAAGTGGGAGCGTGCCATCCTCCCCGTCGTCGCGGCGACGCTGGACGTAGCGCCCCCAAACGTCGGTGCGGTTGACCAGGTGCGTCATGACCCAGTCGGCCAATTCGGACGACCGCTCCTGCCATTCGCCGGCGATCCTTTCAAGGTAGTCTGCCATGAATCCAGTAAAGCACGCCAGATCACGTCTGCCCAGCGGTCGGCGAATTCAGACAAGTCTCAATTCGGCAGGCCCCCGGGCCCCATCCAGTCCGGCGCCACGAGCCGCCGGCGCCGGTCGACGCCGTTTCCTGCCTCCCCATCCACCGGTAGAATGGCCACCTCCGCTGGAAGTAACCGGAGACGGGCAATGGAGACGTGCAACTCGTGGCCAAACCGTGAGACCTGGCTCGCCGCCGGCTGGCTGTTTACCCGCCGCTACGGGGAGCTGATGAACGAGTCGCGGGAATTGTGGCGGAGTATGCGTGGCCCCTCGCAAAATTTGCGGACGCGGCGTGAATTGGCCGCCCGAATGCGTTCCATGGTCCTAGCGGCCGGCGATGCGATCGATGGCCTGCCGCGCTGGAGCCTCCAGGCTGTGTCCTGGGATCGACTAGCGGATCATTTTCTTGGCGGAATCCCCGACTATCGGTCGGGTCTGAACGTCCCATGAGCGCCACCGCCGCCGACACGATCGACGCCTGCCAGGCTCGACTTCACGCCGAGGGCTTCTCTATCGGCGACATCGCCATCCGAGCCACCAAGGGCACGATGTGGGTGGTCTTCGCCCATCGCGGCAGAGAACGGCTCGTGGCAATGGCACGGACTCAAGCCACGGCATGGAGGGCGGCGGTCAGGTTGGCAGTGAGGACCAATGGTGCCCTACCGGGCGTAGTCCCCAGTCCGAACGGGTGTAACCGGCGATCCGCCGGTTTAAGCGGCTAATTGGAGCGGGGTGTAGTTACCGAGCAGGTCACGATGGAAGTGGAGTACAAGTTGTTCGCTGGCGATGCGGCTGCGTTGGAATTGATCCC
>Ga0265313_10001359_pt1 | contig 23033 bp, 22 predicted proteins | sample 4123metaG_FD_203122 | JGI IMG/M metagenome (GOLD analysis project Ga0265313, IMG submission 203122) | Rhizosphere microbial communities from Carex aquatilis grown in University of Washington, Seatle, WA, United States - 4-1-23 metaG | ecosystem: Host-associated > Plants > Roots > Rhizosphere >...
CCCGCAGGGCCCAAACCTGCGCCTGCGCAGCATTGCCGCCGCTAACCGGCGTCCCGCTGGGCAAATACCGGAGCGCCTGGCTGGGCACACGAATGACATCATTGCGCTGGTCGATGATGATCCGCGTCGCCGCCGTCATGCCTGGCTTCAACGCCAGGTCGGTATTGTCGACGCTGACCACCACGTCGTAGGTGACGACGTTCTGCACCGTTTGCGGCGACTGCCGCACCTGGGTCACCTTGCCGGTGAAGGCCCGCTTCGGAAACGCATCGACTGTGAAGGCAACCTTGGCGCCTTCCTTGACGCCGCCGATGTCGCTCTCGCTGACGTTTGTGTCGACCTCCATCTGCGTGAGGTCGGTTGCGATTAGAAAAAGCGTCGGCGTCTGGAAGCTCGCCGCGACGGTCTGGCCGCGTGTCACGTTGCGTGACACCACGGTGCCGTCGACCGGTGAGGTAATCTTGGTGTAGTCGAGGTTGATCTGGGCGGCAGCGAGTTGCGCGGTGCGCTGGCCGATCGTGGCCTCGTCGACGCCAATCTGCGCTTTTGCCTGGTCAAGACCGTTCTTGGCGTTATCGAGCGTGTCCTTGGAGACCGCGCTGGTCACCGCCAGCCGCGCATTGCGATCGTAGTTGAGTTCCGCGTAAGCAAGGCCGGCTTTGTCCTTGTCGCGTTGCGCATTAGCCACATCAAGATTGGCTTTGTTCTGATCGACCACCGATTGAAACGGGCGCGGATCGATCGTGGCGCAGATCTGGCCCTGCTTGACCTGCGTATTGTAGTCGCATTGCAGATCCTGAATCACTCCCGACACATAGGATCCGACGATGATCGTCAGCACCGGATTGACCGTGCCGGTCGCGGTGACGGTGCGCGTGACGTCGCCGCGGCTCACCGCCGCGGTCGTGTAGCGCACGCTGCCATTGCCGCTGTTGAGCCACCATGCGACGCCGATGCCGGCCACGATCGCGAGCGCGGCCGCTGCGATCCACCAGGCTTTGCGTGAGCGGGCAGTGGCCGGCGCCGTCCTGGGCGGCTTCGGCACCAGCGTCACGGGTGTCGCCGGATCGATTTTGGCCGCGCCGAATCCAAACGGCATGTTCATCGCAGACTCCGCTCGCACCCCAGCTTGAGAGTAGCGGGGTATGCCGCCGCGCCATTTGATGCGGGTCAAATTTCTGGAAATTCAGGCTTTTTTCGGCAGAAAGCGGTAGGCCGCGACCGCCCGTGCCGGCACTTAGAACGTAAAGCGCTTGCCGACCGCGGTCGGCGCCAGGATCTTGTCGCCGAAGGCATTGGCGAGCGCTGTCATGGCTCGCCAGCCGGTGCAATGCCCGGCCGCGATCGTCTTCAGATCGAAAGTCCGAAGTCCGTCCACGGTCTGCGGGATGACCGCTTCATTCGTGCCGGAGAGATGCAGGCCGCCCATCGCCGCGTGGAGCGGCACGCCAGTGAAGCTCTCGCGCGCATGCGTCAGCACATTGACGATGCCGGCATGCGAACAGGCGCTGAAGACGACGAGACCCTTGCCCGCGACATTGACCGCGAGGAAGCGCTCGTCGATCAGCAGTTCGTCGGGCTCCCAGTTTTGCCCGTCGTCCATCAACCGCACCTGTCCGGGGTAGCCCCGTTCGTAGGCGGTGACGCGCGGAATCTCCCCGCTGACGAAGAACATGCCGTCATGCAGGTCTTGAGGCTCCCGGGTGACAACAACCTCGGCGCCGAATGCCGTGAGGTCGTCGATGCTCGGAACATCCTCCATCCGCCGCACCGTGCCGTTCGCCAGCTTCACGCCGCGCGAGCGGAACATGCCGGGATGAGCGTAATACGGAATTTTCTGTCCGCCGTTGCGGCCGCGGATCATGCCCAAAGCGAGCAGCATCGCGCCGGAATGGTCCCAATGGCCGTGCGACAGCACGATGCTGTCGACGAGTCCAAGATCGGCGCCGAGCCTCGTGACGTTGCGCTCGAACGCATATTCCTCAGGGCCGGTATCGAAAAGCACGGTGTGGCTGGCGGCGCCGCGATGCGCGGTGATCAGGCAGGACAGCCCGTGCGCGGCGCAGCACAGGCACTTGCTCGCCATGATGCGGATGCCGCGCCGCATCAAGCCGGCGGCCTCGCTCTCGACGTGCGACGGCGTGCTCGAAAGCATATCCGTCGCATTGTCGACGAGGACAAGGATTTCGAGACGATCGACCGGTTGCAGGGGCATCCAGAAGCGAGCTCAAAGAGGGATCAGGGATCGAGCTCGGTGTCCCAATAGAGGTAGTCGAGCCAGCTGTCGTGCAGATAGTTCGGCGGGAACAGCCGGCCGTTCTTGTGCAGGTGATGCACCGACGGCTGGAACGGCGCCTGCGACGGCCACATCTTGGCTTCGTCCGGCGTCAGGTTGCCCTTGCGCAGATTGCAGGGCGAGCAGGCGGCGACGACGTTGTCCCAGGTCGTATGGCCGCCGCGCGAACGCGGCAGCAGATGATCGAAAGTCAGGTCGTCGCGGTCGCCGCAGTACTGGCAGGAGAAGCGGTCGCGCAGGAACACGTTGAACCGAGTGAAGGCGGGGTGGGTCGAAGGCTTCACGTAGGTCTTGAGCGACACTACGCTCGGCAGCTTCATCTCGAAGCTCGGGCTGTGCACTGCCCGGTCGTAATTGGCGACGATGTTCACCCGGTCGAGAAACACGGCCTTGATCGCATCCTGCCAGGACCAAAGCGACAGCGGGTAATAGCTCAGCGGCCGGAAGTCCGCGTTCAGAACCAGGGCCGGAAATCCGCTCGGCGAAACATGCACGTTCAAGCGATGCTCCTAGACTCAGCGCCGCCTTGCAGCTGACCGCCTAGTAATAGTGCAGCGTGACAAGATTGTGAAGTGGACGCCGCCTGGCTATCCGCAACCGCTATTTGCGGAACGCCTGCGCCAGAAATTCGCCGCCTTGGCGCAGTCCCTCTTGATCGATGCCGTGGCCGACGCCGGGCGAAATGTGCCACTGCACCGGCACCTCCAGTGCGGCCAACCCTTGCGCCGCGTGCAGCAGCGCCTGCACCGGGATCAACGGGTCCTGGTCGCCGTGCACCAGCAGCACCGGTGGCCGCGAGCGGATCTCGGCGGCGAATTGATTGGGGTCGACATCCTCCGGCGCCACCAGCATGCCCGAATAACCGACGATCGCCTTCGGCGCGCCCTCGCGGCGCAACCCGACATGCAGCGCCATCATGGTACCCTGGCTGAAGCCGACCAGCGCCAGCGCCGACGGCGGCAGCTTGCGGCGCGCAAGCTCGGCATCGAGGAATGCGTTGAGCACCGGCGCCGCCTGGTTGACGCCAAGCCAGCGCTCGCCCGGATCGCGGAAGGTGAGCGGAAACCATTCGCGCCCGACCGGCGCCTGTCCGCACGGCCGCGGCGCGTGCGGCGAGACGAAGGCGGCGTCGGGCAACAGCCCTTGCCAGGCACGGCCGATGTCGATCAGGTCGTTGCCGTCGGCGCCGTAGCCATGCAGGAACACGACCAACTGCTTTGCCGTGCCGGAGCGCGGCTCGAGCCGCGGGCCATCGAGATCAGCCATTGCGTTTCCTTTTCGCGGATTTCTTTTTCCAGGATTTCTTTTTCGGCGGCGGCTTTGAAGCGCCTGATTGGATCGGAACGACGTCGCGCTTCTTCACCGCGTGATAATAGGCCCACAATAGATGCGCCGCCACGCCGCGCCACGGCCGCCAGGCCTCGGCCATCTTGGTGAGCACCTTGGGGTCCGGCCGCTTGTGCAGGCCGAAGGCGATGCGCGCCGCTTCCTGCACGGCAAGATCGCCGGCGGGAAATGCGTCGGAATGGCCGAGGCAGAACAGCAGATAGATGTCGGCGCTCCACGGCCCGATGCCATGCAGCGCGGTGAGCGTGGCATGCGCGGCGTCGGCATCCATGTTGCCGACGGCGGTCAGGTCGATCTGCCCTTTGGCCAGCGCCTTGCCGATCTCGCGAATCGACTTGATCTTCGGCGCCGACAGCCCGAGCCGCTTGAGCTTGTCGACGCGCGCTTTGCGGACCGCGTCGTGGTGAAATGGATCGAAGGCCTTGAACAGCCGGTCGCGGATCGCCGCGGCGCTCGCCGTCGAGAGTTGCTGGCCGCAGACGATGGCGCAAAGCCCGGCAAAGCCCGCCTCGCGGCGGCGCAGCGAAAAGGCGCCGGCCTTTTCCGCCACCGGCTTGAGCCGCGGGTCGGCCTCGATAAGTTTCGCAAGGCCCGCCTCGAGGTCTGGCTGGGTATGGAGGAAGTGGGTCATTCTTTCTTTCTGTCATTGCCGGGCTTGACCCGGCAATCCATTCGGCCTCGAAGGTTGCAATGAAGAAGATTGGACCCCCGGGTCAAGCCCGGGGGTGACAAGATGAGCGTTTTCCGCTTCGCGCCGTCGCCCAACGGCTACCTGCACCTCGGCCATGCGCTGTCGGCCCTGCTCAACGCCGACATGGCGCGCGCGGCACGTGGCCGGCTGCTGCTGCGGATCGAGGACATCGACGCGACGCGCTGCCGGCCGGAGTTCGAGGCGGCGATCTACGAGGACGTGGGCTGGCTCGGCCTTGGGTGGGAACTGCCGGTGTTTCGGCAGTCAGAGCATCTCGGCGGCTATCGGACGGCGCTCGCCAGGCTCGAAGCCATGGGGCTGGTTTATCCAAGCTTCGAGAGCCGCGCCGAGATTGCGGCGCTTGTCGCTGCGCGCGAACCCTGGCCGCGCGATCCCGACGGCGCGCCGCTCTATCCGGGTGCGGCGAAGAGCACGTCGCCCGCCGAGCGGGCCCAGCGCATGAATAACGGCGAGCCTTTCGCGCTGCGGCTCGATATGGGTGCGGCCATTGCGCGCGCCGGGGCGCCGAAGTGGAGCGAAACGGGGGCGGGGTCGGCCGGCGAAACGCGAATAATCTCCGCCGATCCGGCCGCCTGGGGCGACGTCATCCTCGCGCGCAAGGAGACGCCGACCAGCTATCACCTTGCCGTCGTGGTCGACGACGCGGCGCAAGGCGTCACCGACGTGGTGCGCGGGCAGGATCTGTTTCACGCCACCTCGGTGCATCGCCTGCTGCAGAACCTGCTTGGCCTGCCGGTGCCGCGCTATCATCACCACCGGCTGATCCTCGGCGACGACGGGCGCAAGCTCTCGAAATCGACGCGCGCCACGGGCCTGCGCGAATTGCGCACGCAGGGCAGAACTCCCGCCGAAATCCGCCGTCTGGTGGGGCTTGGCTGAGTCTGTCATGGTGCCCCACAATTCGGGGGACGAATGGCGAAGCGCAAGACGAAGAAGCGCGTGCGTCGAACGGTGCGCAGGCGCGCCGCGGCTGCGCCATCGCAAGCCACGATCGAGGTCGTGCTCGCAGGGATCGCGCACGATATTCGCACGCCGCTGACCGGCATCGTCGCGCTCGCCGAGCTGCTCGCCGCCTCCGATCTTGCGCCGCAGCAGCGCGAATGGGCGAACGCGGTCAAGAGCGGCGCCGATCACCTCGCCGCGCTGACGACGCTGATCGTCGACGCCGCCAAGGCCGATGCCGCCGGTCTCACGCTGCGCAGTATGCCGTTCTCGCCGCGCCGCCTGGCCGAGGCTGTCGGGCAATCGCTCGCCGCGCGCGCCGAGACGCGCGGCATCAAGTCCGATGTCGCCATCGCAGCCGACCTGCCGCGCATGGCCGCCGGTGACGCGCTGCGGCTGCGCGCGGCGCTCGAGAATCTCGCCGACAACGCGGTGAAGTTTACCAACCAGGGCACGGTCGCGTTCACCGCGGGAGTGCAGCCCGGCAAAGGCGGGCGTGTGAACCTCCAATTCACCGTCGCCGATGCCGGCATCGGCATGTCGCCGGCCGAGATCAAGAAGCTGTTCCGCCCGTTCGCGCAGGCGAGCGCCGACATCGCGCGGCGCTATGGCGGCGCCGGGCTCGGGCTCGTCTTCGTCAAGCGCGTCGCCAAGGTCATGGGCGGCGATCTTGCCGTTTCCAGCAAGCCGGGCGTCGGGACTACGTTCCGCCTGACCGTGCCGGTCGAAGTCGTCAACTCGCTTCCAGCAGACGAGGCGCGGGCACTGTCGGCGCCGGGGCGGCCGCTCGCTATCCTGTGCGCCGAGGACAACCCTTACGGCCGCGTGGTGATGAACACGATTCTCACCGAGCTCGGCCACCGCGTCGATTTCGTCGAGACCGGCGAGGCGGCGTTGCGCGCGGCGTCGCGCGGCGGCTACGACGCCGTGCTGATGGACGTGACGCTGCCCGGCTTCGGCGGCGTCGAAGCGACCAAACGCATTCGCGCGCTGCCCGGCAAGGCCGGGCAGGTGCCGGTGATCGGCATTTCAGGGCGCGGCGAAACGGTGAGCGAAGAGGCGGCGCGCGCGGCGGGGATGAATTTCTATTTCACCAAACCGGTCAGCCCGGGCAAGCTTGCGCAGGCGCTGGCGAGCCTCGGTTGATCAGAGCGCGCGGCGCACGATCGACGCGGGCAACCGCTGCGGCATTCTCTTCTGGGCAAAGGCAACGATCTCGATCTGCAGCGCGATCAGCGCCAGCGTACCAAACGCATAGACATGCATCGCGACCATATTGCTGAAAAAGTCGATTTCGTTCATGGCAAAAACTCCCGCCGGCGCAGGTTGTCTCGCACATGAACGGTTGCCCCGGTGTGAAGATAATGTGTCGCTTGCGCGTAAATTCCGCATCAACGCGGCGGCAAGAAAAAACTAAGCACGATTGTCACGCGTTGGTCGCGCGATTCGCCCGTTCGACGATGCCGACCACGTCGGACATGATCTTGTTGAGCTCGAAATCCTTCGGCGTGTAGACCGCGGCGACGCCAGATTTCTCGAGTTCGGCGGCGTCCTCCGGTGGAATGATGCCGCCGACCACGACAGGGATATCGAGGCCTTCCTTCTTCATGCGGGCGACCACGTCCTCGACCAACGGCATGTGGCTGCCGGAGAGCACCGAAAGCCCGACCACATGGGCCTTCTGCTTGCGCGCGGCGTCGACGATTTCCTCCGGTGTTAACCGGATGCCCTCGTAAACCACCTGCATGCCCGCATCGCGCGCCCTGACCGCGATCTGTTCGGCGCCGTTGGAATGACCATCGAGGCCCGGCTTGCCGACCAGGAAGGTCAGGCGGCGCCCGAGCTTGCGCGACACCCGATTGACCTCGTCGCGGATGTCGTCGAGCCCGCTGACATCGTTGCGCATGGCGGAGCCGACGCCGGTCGGCGCGCGGTATTCGCCGAAGCTCTCGCGCAGCGTCCAGCCCCACTCGCCGGTGGTGACGCCGGCTTTGGCGCAGGCAATCGACGGTGGCATGATGTTGCCGCCGGTGGTCGCCGCCTGCTTGAGTTGTGCCAGCGCATCGGCGACCGCGCGCTTGTCGCGCGCCGCTTTCCACGCCTTCAGCTTCTCGATCTGGCTGCGCTCGGCGTCTTCGGAAACAACCATGATCGACTCGACGCCGCCGGTCAGCGGCGACGGCTCGGTCTCGAGGTACCGGTTGACGCCGACGACGACCTGGTCGCCGCGCTCGATGGCCTCGAGCCGCGCCGTGTTGGACTCGACCAGCTGCTGCTTCATGTAGCCACTCTCGACGGCGGCGACCGCGCCGCCCATCGCGTCGATGCGCTTGAGCTCTTCCTTGGCCTCGCGCTTGAGCTCATCGACCTTGCGCTCGATCTCCTTCGAGCCGTCGAAGATATCGCCGTAGTCGAGGAGGTCGGTCTCGTAGGCGAGGATCTGCTGCATGCGCAGCGACCACTGCTGGTCCCACGGCCGCGGCAGGCCGAGCGCCTCGTTCCAGGCCGGCAGCTGCACGGCGCGGGCGCGCGCGTTCTTCGACAGCGTCACCGCCAGCATCTCGAGCAAAATGCGCGTGACGTTGTTTTCCGGCTGCGGCTCGGTGAGGCCGAGCGAGTTGACCTGCACGCCGTAGCGGAACAGCCGCTGCTTGGCGTCGGTGACGCCGTAGCGTTCGCGCGTGATCTCTTCCCACAATTCGGTGAAGGCGCGCATCTTGCAGATTTCGGTGATGAAGCGCAGCCCGGCGTTGACGAAGAACGAAATGCGGCCGACCACGTCGCCGAACTTCTCCTGGCTCACCTCGCCGGAATTCTTCACCGTGTCGAGCACGGCGACCGCGGTTGCCAGCGCGAAGGCCAGCTCCTGTACCGGCGTCGCTCCCGCCTCCTGCAGGTGGTAGGAGCAGATGTTCATCGGATTCCACTTCGGCAGTTCGGTCGTGGTGAAGATCGCCACGTCCTTGATCAGCCGCATCGACGGCGCCGGTGGGAACACGTAGGTGCCGCGCGACAGGTACTCCTTGATGATGTCGTTCTGGATGGTGCCTTGCAGACTGGCGCGGGCTGCGCCCTGCTCGTCGGCGACCGCGATGTAGAGCGCCATTAGCCACGCCGCGGTGGCATTGATGGTCATCGACGTGTTCATGGTGCCAAGCGGAATGCCGTCGAACAGCGCGCGCATGTCGCCGAGATGGCAGACCGGCACGCCGACCTTGCCGACTTCGCCGCGCGACAGGACGTGGTCGGAGTCGTAGCCGGTCTGCGTCGGCAGATCGAAGGCGACCGACAGGCCGGTCTGTCCCTTGGACAGGTTCTTGCGGTAGAGCGCGTTGGAATCGGCCGCCGTGGAATGGCCCGCATAGGTGCGGAAAATCCAGGGCTTGTCGCGTTGCTTCGGTTTGCCGGGCCGTGTCTGGTCGAGCATCGAATCCGCACTCGCTGTTAGCGCAGTCTGGACCGACTTTTGTTGCAATGCAACATCGTTGCGGAAACTCTCCGCGTCCGTTCAACCAACGCTGGCAGGCAAGAAAAGCGCGCCTCGGAGCGCGGTTAGATGCGCCCGAGCAACATCAGGATCACGACGATAATCAAAATGGTGCCGATCAGTCCGACACCGCCGTGACCGTAGCCGTAGCCGTAGCCGCCGAAACGGCCACTAAAGCCGCCGAACAAGAAGATGACGAGGATGATGACGAGGATGAGTCCGATCGACATGGCTTTTCTCCCCAGGAGGTCCCGAACCGAACGTCGTGCCACGCCTATCGCGCGGGCCGCAATGCAAGCACGTCTCGACCGTCGTGTCGCCGGCGCAGGCTATTGTTGCCAGGGGCAATAGGCGACACACTGATCGACCAGGTAGCCCTCAACTGTCTGCACCTGTTGCCAGGTCAATTGGCAACCGTCTTCGGTCAGGCCTTGGCAATAGTTCTCGGGCGCCGAGACGTAGGCGTAGGGATAATATTCGCTCGAGCCGATCGCGATGGCCTCCAAGGTGCTGAGCGCGACGAACGTCGCCCAGCCGCTGCCATGGCGGACCCGGTATCCACTGCGCCAAGCCGAGTAGTTCTGTCCTTGAATGACGGTCCGGCCGGCGCCTCGTGCCGGCACGCCGCGCAAGCGCGATGCGGTGACGGCTCCGCCGGCGATCGGCGCCGCGGCGCGCGCGGCGGCGGCAGACGCCGCCACAGGACGTTGCCCAGCAGCGGGAGCGGCCACTTTCGGTCCGGCCTTTCGTTGCCCGACCACGCGCGAATTGGCTGCCGGATGGGCGACAGTGCGCGTCGTCGTCGACCTCGGGGTGGCTATGTGGGGCTGGGACCGGCTTGGCGTCGCCACACGCGGAGCCGACCGCTGCGGAGCCATGCGAGGCGCTGCGATGTGCGGGGCTGCTCGTTGCGGGGTGGCGCGAGGCGCCGCAACCCGTGGGGCTGCGCGTTGTGGAGCGGCGTGCTGTTGCGGCGCTGCTCGTTGCGCAGGTGCGGCTCTCTGGCCCTCTTCTTTTTTGTTCTCCTGCGCGGCGCTCGGGCCGTACGGTGCAAACAAAACTGTCGCGGTGAACAGTCCGCCGATAATAAGACTGATGAAAGTCGATTCCATATTATTTTTCACAACAAATCCTTCGGGTTCAATCGTGGTCAAGCCCACAAGCCCAACAGCAACAGCGCTGTAATCTGATTAGTTCAATAACATTGCATCTGCAGGGTCTCTTGATTTGCCTCAAACCCGGCTTCGGATAATTGGCGGCGATTGCGCTCGGTCGAGGTATTTTCTTGCACCGTGAAGCCGGTCGTTTCCAGTCTCGACGCTTTGCCGGCATATTCTTCCGCCATCAGCCGAAGATCTCTCGCGATTCCGAGATCCATGCAGCTCCGCGATAAACGGTGGCAGCGATCGGCCTGCAGCCGGAGATAGGCCGGCGCCCATTGTGTTCCCACGTCCATGATTATGTGGCTGCTTTCACTAAAGTTGTGTGCGCTGAAGAAAAGTCCGGGGCGGCAATCGGCCGCCCCGGCGCGCGACAGCGCGAACGTCGATTGGACGCTCAGCGCCATCCGCAGTGGCGATAGCCGTTCTCGTTGATCCAGCAGTGCCGATGGCGGTGCCCCACGACATCTGGGCCGCCGACCACGCCGCCGATGACGCCGCCAGCGACGGCGCCGACGGGGCCGGCAACAACGGCTCCGGTCCCCGCACCGATGGCGACGCCTTCCAGCGTTCCCGCCTGGGCTGCGATTGGCATCGCGGCCAGCATGAGCGCAAACATTCCAGTCTTGAGGATCGAGCGCATGACAAACTCCTTGGTTGGTTATGAGCGAAAAATTTTTATGTCGAAGAAAGCAAGTCGACCGCGCTGATAGTCAAACCGGGTATTCGGCGCGCCTACTTTGCAAATCACGGAAAATTACTTTGATCTCGCCCACTCAACTTAGCCGAGAGAGCAAAGTTCCATAGTTGTTCGCCAATATTCGTGGGTCAAAATACTTCTCGTTTGGCGACGGTATTATTCACGAGTATTCGGTTTTACTTACTCGAAGCGGAACGCCCAAGCATTCAGCGCGTTGCCTGTCCGTGCGCCCATGCCGCACGCAGGAAGCCAAATGCCGAAAACAATCATCCGGATGGCCGCGGCGGTTGCAGTCGCCGGCGCTGTTGCTCTTGCGGTCACGTTCGCGCCGGCAGCCAACGGCAATACGTTGAAAGGTGACGCGGGCGAACGTGCGTTGCCGCTGGCCTTCGCGAAGGCCGATCGCCTTCGCGTCCCGGTGACGGCAAGAACCTGCATGCAGCACAACTGGCCGAATTTCGAGGTGCGATGTCTCTTCGACGCCAGGGAGCCCGCCGGCGAAGCGCGCACCGTGCGCGTTATCGCGCTTCGCTAGCCGACACCGCGCGGTCAGGCCCTCGACCGCTGCGACGGCGTCTCCACGACCTCGTCGGTATGCACCTTGAAGCCGGCGAGCATGCAGGGGCCGAACGAGGTGACGAGCGCAACGTCGGTCGCGTCGCGACCGTGCCCCATCAGAACGCGGCCGATGCGCGGCGTGTTGTGGCGGGCGTCGAAGGTGTACCAGCGCCGGCCGAGATAGACCTCGAACCAGGCGCTGAAATCCATCGGCGTGTCGTCCGGTGGCACGCCGATGTCGCCGAGATAGCCGGTGCAGTAGCGCGCCGGCACGTTCATGCAGCGGCACAAGGTGATGGCGAGATGCGCGAAGTCGCGGCAGACGCCGCGCTTCTCGCTGTAGGCGTCCCAAGCCGATTTCATCGGGTTGGCATGCTGGTAACCGAAGGTGAGGTAACCGTGCACGAAATCGCAGATCGCCTGAACCAGCGGCCAGCCTTTCGGCACCTTGCCGAACAGCGACCACGCTATGTTCATCAGCCGGTCGGTTTCGCAGTAGCGGCTGCCAAGCAGGAAGATCAGCGCGTTGACCGGCAGGTCTTCGAGCGCGTGCTGTTTGGCGCGCGGCGCCACCACATCCGGCTTGCCTTCGTCCTGGATCTGGAAATCGGTCGACATCGTCAGCCGCCCGGCTGGCGCGCGGATCACATGACAGTAGTTGCCGAAGCTGTCGGTATAGGTGTTGGCGGTCAGCGGCGGGTTGAGGTGAACGCGGTCGGCGTTGAGAAGGTCGGGCACCCGCGATGGGTGCACGCTGAGCTGGAGGATCATCGGCGTCGGCTGCGGACAGTCGTAGGATATCTCGTAGCCCGCGCGAATCTTCATCGCGCCTCCTCGGCGGCGTTGACCTTGACCGCAACCTGCATCGCCAGGTGATCGGACGCGGCGCCGATCCACGTGCCCTGCAGCGGGATCGCCTGATGCGGCGTGTGCACGACGGCGACGCGTACAAGATTCTGGCTGCCGACCATGCCGCTCGATGGATCGAAGTCGACCCAGCCCGGTCCCGGCACGAACACCTGCAGCCAGGCATGGGTGTTGCCGCCGATCACGTTGTCGGCGTCGTGCGGCAAATGCAGATAGCCGGAGACGAAACGCGCGGCGATGCCGAGCGAGCGTAGCGCGGCGATCATCAGCACGGCGACGTCGCGGCAGCTTCCCGAGCGCAGCGCCAGCGTCTTCGCCGGCGGATAGACGCCGGCCTCGTAGCGCGTGGTGTGCTTGAAGGTACGCCAGATCGTGGCAGTCATGTCGAGGAGCAGCCGGTGCGTGTCGGTGGCGCCGTCGGCATCGAGGAAGCTGCGCGCCCAGCGCTTGACTTTGGGATGCTCGTTGATGCGGCCGATGAAGCGCGCGAGCGTGAGGCGGTCGCTCTGCGCGTAAGCGAACGGATACTGCCGAGCGTAGCGTTCGATATCGGTCTTGCGGAAACAGACCGGCGCGTGATCGAGCCGGATGCGGCTTTCGAAACGCAGCTCGCGCGCCCGCTCGGAGAAATGCGCGGTGGCGACGTGATTGCCGAAAGGGTCGCGCGTCCAGGTGATGTGGCTTGGCCGCGGCGTGATCTCGAGTTCGGACTCCAGCACGGTTTGGTCGTCGTCGTCGCGCGGCCGCAACATCAAGCGGTGCTCGCCGAAAGCGACGGGTTGCCTATAGTGATAGCTCGTGACGTGCTTGATAGTGAGAATCGGCATGACGGCTCATGGTAATGCAGCTTCGGCTCGACGCGCATTTTGGCATGCATTTTTCACGCCAAAAACCAGGCATGTTGCTGCATTTTCGGGCTTTTTCGCAGCGGAATGGCCGGTATGAGCGTGAACGCGGTGCCTGAGCACCTGTTGGCCTCCGACGACCCGGTCCCCGTCACCGTCCGCAATCCGGGCGGGGCCTCGCCGTTCCTGTTGGTGTCCGACCACGCCGGCAAGTTGGTCCCCCGCGCGCTTAGCGATCTCGGCGTGTCCGAGGCCGAACGCGCCCGCCATATCGGTTGGGACATCGGCATCGCCGCGGTCGGCAGCCTGCTCGCCGATGCGCTCGACGCCACCTTCGTGCAGCAGAATTATTCACGGTTGGTGATCGACTGCAACCGCACGCCCGGCTCGGAAACTTCGATGCCGGAGGTGAGCGAGCTGACGTGCATTCCGGGCAATGTCGGTTTGAGCGACGCAGCGAAGGCCGCGCGCGAGCGCGAGATCTTCCGTCCCTATCACGACGCGATCGAAGCCGAGCTCGAGCGCCGGCACGACGCCGGCCGTGCGGTGGCGCTGATCGCGTTGCACAGCTTCACGCCGCTGTTCAAGGGCGTGCAGCGTCGCTGGCACGCCGGCTTGCTCTACAACCGCGACCCGCGCTTCGCGCATATCCTCATGCGGCTGCTGACGGCCGAGGCCGGCCTCGTGGTCGGTGACAACGAGCCCTACAGCGTGACGGATGACACCGACTACACCATTCCTGTGCACGGCGAGCGGCGCGGCATCCATCATGTCGCCATCGAGATTCGTCAGGATCTGATCGCCGATGTGAAGGGCCAGCGTGAATGGGCCGCGTTGCTGACGCGGCTCTTGCCGATTGCCTATGAGGAGCTTGTGGCAGCGGCGGCGCTCAAGCCGGCCTGACTTAACGCGCCACAAACAGAAAGGCCGCCTCGCGGCGGCCTTTCCGGCACTCCAATTGTTTCTTTTTCGGGCGGCTTATGCCACAGCCTTCTTCTTCTTTTTTGCGTCGACCGTGCTCGCCGCGCGCCGAGATAAGACCAAGGCCACTTCGAAGCGTCAACGCAATTCGATGTTGCGTTGCACGGGCTCTCTGTTGCCCACCGCGTGGACACGCTGAGCGATAAGAAGCGCGACCACGATAGCGGCAGCCAAACCGAGGTTGGCTTTCACATATGGAAAAGCAGCGAGCAGCACGATCGCTGTCGACATTCCGATTGCCTCGCCGAGCATGAAGCCGCGCACCAAAGCGAACCGAAGCAGGAACGCGGCGGGGATCGTCAGCGCCACCAGGTCGTACATATAGAGGTAGGGCGTCGCCAGCAGCGCCGCGCAAGTGAGCGCCGCGGCCTTGAGCTCGTACGCGGCGCGGCTGCGCCACAGCCAAGCGACCGCGACAACCGATGCGAGTGCAACCGCGCCTTGCACGGACCACGCCAACGTCTCGCTGCCACCCTGGGCGCGCACAAAGCCAAACACGCTTTGCAGCCTGGCGAAATCCGCGCCGCCCTCGCCAAGCACGATCCGGCTCGTCACCGGCGCCCAGTCGAAAAAGGCCTGCCAGCTTGCCGCGCCGAAAACCACGAGCGATAGCACGACCATGATGGCGGCGGTGAGCGCGGCGGCCACGATCACGCGCCATTCCTTGCCGGCGATCAGTGCCACCGGAAACAGCAAGCCGAATTGCGGCTTGTAGCTCAACAGCCCGAGGCAGATGCCGGCGAGCAGTGGTCGCCGCTGCATCAGGCCAAGCGTGCCGCCGATCAGCGCGGCGGTGAGAAAACCGTTTTGCCCGGCGGTCACATTCCACAGCGCAGCCGGCGATCCGAGCGCGATGAAAAGTCCCGCGCGCTCGCCAACAATGTTGCGCACCGCCGCGACGTAAACCGGCAGCGTGATGCCGAGCCAGATCAGCGCTGCGGCGGTGTAGGGCAGCAGCGCCAGCGCCGCGGCGGCGAATAGGAACGTCGGCGGATAGTGCCAGCCGTAATAATTGTCGAAGGCATGGCCGACGGCCTGCACTTCGGCGGCCTTGTGCAGCGTCCAGTCGTAGGCTGCGGCGGCGTGGCCATCGAGCGCGAGACGGCCCGCGGCCCAGACATTGACGAAGTCGTTGGCGATCGGCTGGCCCTGCGCGTCGACCAGCCAGGTGCCGCCGAGGAACGCGCCGATGAGGATGACGACAAAGCCGAGCGCGAGCGTCAGCCCAATGATCGTGACGAGCCGTGCCGCCGGCATGGCCGGCGCCGGCTCAGCGAGGTTCTGCACGCTCATGGCGTGACGGCGGCCGTCGCCTGGCGCGGCGGCAGCGCGTGACGCGCAATCAGCGCCGCCACCACCAGCACGGCGGCAAAGCCGGTCGGCGCCTTGACGAAGGGGAAGATCAGCACCAGCAGGCTGGCAAGGCCGATGCCGGCAAGCTCATACGGCAGGAAGCCACGGGCGCGGCCGAGCCGGAACAGGAACGCCAGCGGCACCGCCAGAACCACGAGGTCGTAGAGATAAAGGTACGGCGTCGCGAGCAGGACGCCGCAGGCGAGCGCGGCTGCCTTGATCGCGAAATCGGCGCGGCTGCGCCACAGCACCGCGATGGCGCCTGCGCTCGCCAAGGCGACGGCGCCTTGCAGCGCCCAGGCGAGCGGCTCAGGCACGCCGAGCGTCCGCGCCAGACCAAACATCGTCTGCAGCTTGGCGAAGTCCGCCCAGCCGTCGGACAGGAAGGCCTGCGAGGTGTGGCCGATATTGCCGAAGAACGCCTGCCAGGTATCCGTGCCGAAGGCGAACAGCGAGGCGAGCGCGATGGCCGCTCCGGTGACCGCGGCGGTCATGAACGCACGCCAATGTCCGCCGGCGATGAGTGCGACCGGAAAGAGCAGGCCGAGGTGTGGCTTGTAGGTCAGTAGGCCGAGCAGGATTCCGGCGAGCACCGGCCGCCGTTCGATAAACAATACGGTGCCACCGAGCAGGGCGGCGGAAAGAAAGCCGTTCTGCCCGACGATGAAGTTGCTCAAAATGGCGGGGAAGGCGGCGGCAAGCAGATAGCCGGCGCGCTCGCCAATAATGGCGCGCATGGTGAGGAGATAGGCGGGGAATGTCGCGGCGAGCCACAAAACATACGCGGGGATATAGGGGATCAGCGCTAGTGGCGCCGCGACGAACAAGAACATCGGCGGGTAGTGCCAGCCGAAATAGCCGTCGAAGGGATGGCCGACCGCCAGCACCTCGACCACCTTGTGCACCGGCCAGTCGTAGGCCGACGCGGCGTGGCCCTGCCAGACCAGCTTTCCGGCGGCCCAGACGTTGACGAAGTCCGACGGCTCGCCGCCGCCGTCGTGCGCGATTAGCCAACTGCCCTGCCAGAACGAGGCGGCGAGATAGACGGCATGCGCGACGATCAGCGCGAAGCAGATAAGCTCCACCGGGCGCGCTAGCGGCGCGGCGCCGGGCGGTACAATCGCGTAATCGGCCATGCCGAAAAGTTAAGGCTGGCGGCCTTGCAGAACCCTTAAATCCGGCCCGGATTGTGCGAACTTCCGCGGGATCGGCGAGTTATTGTTGCACCGCAACATCAATTGCGTCACACTTGTAAGAGTCCGTTTGCCAAGGAGACCAGAATGCCGGCCGTCGCCCAGATGAGAAGCGTCGCGAAGCCGAAGGACCTCTACGGCATCGGTGAAATTCCTCCGCTCGGTCACGTGCCGGAAAAGATGCACGCCTGGGTGATCCGGCAGGAACGTCACGGTCCGCCGGACAAGTCGTTCCAGCTCGAGGTGGTGCCGACCTGGCCGATCGGCGAAGACGAAGTGCTGCTGCTCGTGATGGCCGGTGGTGTCAACTACAACGGCATCTGGGCCGGGCTCGGCCAGCCGATCACGCCGTTCAACGTGCACAAGCAGCCGTTCCATATCGCCGGCTCCGACGCCTCGGGCGTGGTCTGGGCGGTCGGCAACAAGGTCAAGCGGTGGAAGGTCGGCGACGAGGTCATCGTCCACTGCAATCAGGACGACGGCGACGACGAGGACTGCAACGGCGGCGATCCGCTGCTGTCGCCGTCGCAGCGCATCTGGGGCTACGAGACGCCGGACGGTTCGTTCGCGCAATTCTGCCGCGTCCAGTCGCGCCAGCTGATGCACAAGCCGGCGCATCTCACCTGGGAAGAGTCGGCCTGCTACACGCTGACGCTTGCGACCGCCTACCGCATGCTGTTCGGTCATCCGCCGCACACGCTTAAGCCGGGCGACAACGTGCTGGTGTGGGGCGCTTCCGGCGGTCTCGGCGTGTTCGGTGTGCAGCTTGTCGCAGCTTCCGGCGCCAACGCCATCGGCGTCATCTCCGATGATTCGAAAGCCGAGTACGTCTTCAATCTCGGCGCCAAGGGCGTGATCAACCGCAAGGAGTTCAAGTGCTGGGGCCAGCTCCCGCAGGTGAACTCGGCCGAGTTCAACGACTGGACCAAGGAAGCGCGCCGCTTCGGCAAGGCGATCTGGGACATCACCGGCAAGCGTGACGTCGATATCGTGTTCGAGCATCCGGGCGAGCAGACCTTTCCGGTGTCGTCGATGGTGGTGAAGCGTGGCGGCATGGTCGTGTTCTGCGCCGGCACCACCGGCTTCAACATCACGTTCGATGCGCGCTACGTCTGGATGCGGCAGAAGCGCATCCAGGGCTCGCACTTCGCGCACCTCAAGCAGGCCTCGCAGGCTAACCGCTTCGTCATCGAGCGCCGCATCGATCCGTGCATGAGCGAAGTCTTCCCCTGGGAGAACATTCCGCTGGCGCACATGAAGATGTGGAAAAACCAACATCCGCCTGGCAACATGTCGGTGCTGGTCAACGCGCCGCGTACCGGCCTGCGCAACTTCGAAGATACTCTCGAAGCGTCTGGCGGCTGACGGCGCGTCGCTAGCCCGGCCGCTTGCGTGCTTCGGCGATGACCGCGTTGAGTTCGCCGCCGAAGATGAAGATCGCGGCGCAGAGATAAAGAAAGACCAGCGCCACCATCGCCGAGGCAAGGCCGGCGTAGGTCGACACATAGGCAAAAGCGTATTCGGCGAGATAGCGCCCGAACGCTGCGCCGGCCATCAGCCAAAGCACCAGCGTTGCGACGACGCCCGGCGCAACCTGCGCCAACGAGCGGCGCCCGGCCGGCAGCCACAAATGCAGGATCAGCAGCGCCATGATCAGCACCGCAGCCGCCACCGCGTAGCGCGCGAAGGTGAAGTAGTGCGTCAGCGGCTCGAGCGTCGGCATGTATTCGACAAGCTTCCACCAGATGGTCGGCGCCAGCACCACCAGGAATGCGAAGGCCAGGATCGCCACCGCGCCGACCAGCACGTACAGCACCGATTCGATGCGCAACATCCACCATCGCCGCTGTTCGATCGCGTCGTAGGCGCGATTCAAGCCCACGCGCAGGCTCTCGACGCCGTTCGAGGCGAAGTAGATCGCGAACAGCGCGCCGAAGGTCAGAACGTCGCCGTGCTTGCCGACCAGCACGCCGGAGATATCGAGCGCGATCGGACCGGCCACCTGTTGCGGCCACGCGTCGAGCAGAATGTGCGCGGCCTCATCGGCCAGTTCCTGCGAGCCGAAAAACAGCCCGGCAAGCGCGGTGACGACGATGAGAAAGGGAAACATGGCCATCAGCGTCGTCAGAGCGATGTAGCTTGCGATGGCCCAGCCGTCGTCGGCCAGAAAATGCCTGAAAGCCTCGACGGCGATCCAGAATGATGTCCGTAGAATGCGCAACCGATCGTGCCCCGCTCGAATCGCAGCCGCTTGAAATTGTCTATAGAGGCAAGTTTTGTAAGCGGCCGGTGGTTCCCGCTCTCGCGGGAGGGTACAAAGGTACTAGGCCGCCTGGACGTTGGTCAGAAACTGCCGCACTTCGGCTTCCAGGCTCTCGGCTTCGATGGCGACGGCATCGGCGAGGCTCTTTACATCGGACGCGGTGGCGCGGGCGTCGGCGGTAACGCCGGCGACACGGCTCATCGCATCGGCGCCGCCGCGCGCTTCGCTGGAAGCGCGGTTGACGCCCTCGGCAATCGACGACACGGCGGCGTTTTGCTGGTCGACGGTGGCGGCGACGGTCGTGGCAATGGCCGACATGTCGCGGATGATGGTGTTGACCTCATCGATCGCCTGCGCGGCGTCGGCGGCGGCTGACTGGATCGCGCCGATCTGCTCGGCGATTTCCTCGGTCGCCTTCGCGGTCTGGCCCGCGAGCGATTTCACTTCCGAGGCGACCACCGCAAATCCACGGCCGGATTCGCCGGCCCGCGCGGCCTCGATGGTGGCGTTGAGCGCGAGCAGGTTGGTCTGGCCGGCGATTGCCTGAATAAGGCCGACCACCTCGCCGATGCGGGTGGCAGCGTTGCCGAGCTCGCTCATAATGCCGACGGTGCGCTGCGCTTCCGACACCGCGCGGCCGGCGACGTCGGTCGACTTGCCTGCCTGCGAGGCGATCTCGCCGATTGAGGCGGCGAGCTCCTCGACCGAGCCGGCGGCATTGGTGACATTGTCGGAGGCTGCGCTGACGCGCCGCTCGGCGGCCTGCGCCTCTGTTGACATGGCGTCGGCGGACTTGTTGAGCTCGCCCGAGCTCATTTCCAGCTTGAGCGACGCAGCGCGCAGCTTTGTCAGCGTGTTGCTGACAGAATTGTTGAAATGCGAAATCGTCGAAGCAATGGTGTCGCTGCGCTGTTCGCGCGCGCGGCTACCTTCGGCCTGGGTCTGGGCAAGCTTCTGCCGCTCGATCGTCGTGTCGCGGAACACGATGACGGCACGCGCCATGTCGCCGATCTCGTCGTGTGCGCGCGTTGCGGGGATGCGCGCTTCGGTATCGCCGGCCGCCAGTCGTTGCATGACCTCGGCGAGGCCGTTGAGCGGGCGGCTGATGCTGCGTCCGATCAACCAGCTGAAGCCGACGCCAAGCAGCGCCATGGCGATGCCGACGGCGATGATGCCGTTGCGGGTATTGGTCTGCGATACGGTCAATCCCGACGAAGCCGCTTCCGCGATCTCACGTGCCTGATTGATGACTTCATCCGCCCGCGGCAGGATGCGCTGGCTGTCGATGTCGATCGTCGAGCGCAACGGCCGCACGCGATCGTTCGCATCGATCCATTTCGCGAAGGTGTCCGCGTAATTCTTGACCTCTTGCTCGAGAGAATTCTTCATCTCGGGCGTGCCGTCGATCAACGCAAAGGTATCAGTGAATTTCTTGTAGGCGATGATGAACTGCTGCCGCGCCAACTCGCCCTGTCCAAGCCGGTATTCGACTTCATGGGCCTTCATCAGCAGCAGCGAGGTCATCAGTTTGCCGGCATCGGCATCGGCGAGCCAGGTCATGTTCTCGTTGATGATGCGTTCGACCGCATTGCCGGCGTCGCGCAACTGCCCGCGCAGTCCGGATGTTTCGTCGAAGCCGAGAAGGGATTGATCGCGCGCCATGTCGGTGAAGTTCGCTCGCAGCGTCATCACGTCGGTGCGCAAGTCGGCGATGCTGGCGGCGGATTTGGGATCGACCAGGGCGGTGATGGTGTCGAGGCTCTTGAGGGCCCGTCCATGGGCGAGGTCAAAGATCGCCGTCAGGCTGTTGCTGGGCGTGAGGCTGAAATCCTTGACGGTGATGCGCTCGGCGGCGATCGCGATCTTGAAGTCGCGGCTGGCGTCGGCCAGCACGCTCGAGCGTTTGACCGTCTCGAAGGCGCGGCCGACCTCGTGCTCGCCCGAGAGATAGGTGAGCCCATTGGCGATGAAGCCCGCCACCGGGATCAGCGCCAGCACAATGATGCGAGTGCGAACGGACAGCGAGCTGACCACTCGGGTCAGCCATCTGAACGGCAGCGAAAAACCGCTGAGCTGCATGGAAATGGATCGCGTCCCGCCGAAACCGGCTATCGTCTGCGGTATCGACGTCAGGAAAGCGTGAAATGGTTAATATTGTTGGAATTTCACGCCAAGCCGACCGGAAATAGGTGGTCGGACAGCGCTAAACTGCCAGATTTTCCTGTAGCTTTGGTTTTGTGCAGTGCAGTAAGGTGAATGTAGCCGGGTCCAGCCTTTGCCGCTTCCGAGGACTGAAATGCCGATCGCAGCCACCCGCACCGCCAGCACTGACAACGACCTGATCGAACTCGCGCAGGCGGCGACCTCCGCGCTCGATGCACTGCTCGCCGACGCCGTGCGCAAGGTGCGCGACAAGGTCGTGGTCGAAGGCAAGGTGGTCAACCGCATCATCGACCGCGAGCAGCGCGCCGCTCATGGGCTGTCTTGGCTCGCGACCTATGTCGAGGCGGTGCGGCAGCTCACGGCTTACGCCGAACGCATGGCCGGCACCGGCGCGCTTGGCGAGATCGAGGAGCATCTGGTCCGCATCGGCATCGGCGAATACCTCGCCCAGATCGCCGGCGGCATTCCGATCAGCCAGGGCGAGATCGTGCGGCCGAGCGACTTCGGTCTGTCGGCGTCGCAGATGGCCGCGCGCTTCAACGCCAGCATCGAAACCCTGATCGAGACCGGCAACACCGCTGAGCGCCGCGCCCGGGTGATGGAGCTGATGAAGTCGAGCCATAACGCCACCGTTGGCGCCTGCGGTCTCGACGACACGCTGGAATCGATCCGCGAGGAAATGCGCAAGTTCGCCGACAGCGAGGTGATCGACCGCGCCCAGGGCTGGCACCGCACCAACAGCTACATCCCGCTCGAGATCATCGCGCAGATGTCGGACCTCGGTGTGTTCGGGCTCACCATCCCGGAAGAATTCGGCGGCATGGCGCTCGGCAAGGAATCGATGTGCGTCGTCTCCGAGGAATTGTCGCGCGGCTATATCGGCGTCGGCTCGCTCGGCACCCGAAACGAGATTGCAGCCGAACTCATTCTCGGCGGCGGCACGCCGGAGCAGAAATCGAAATGGCTGCCGAAGCTCGCGTCCGGCGAGGTGCTGCCGACCGCGGTCTTCACCGAGCCGAACACCGGCTCTGATCTCGCTTCGCTCAAGACCCGCGCGGTGCGTGAGGGCGACGTCTACAAGGTCTACGGCAACAAGACCTGGATCACGCATCCCGTGCGCGCCGATCTGATGACCTTGCTGGTGCGCACCAATCCCAACGAGAAAGGCCACCGCGGCCTGTCCATGCTGCTGGCGGAAAAGCCGCGCGGCGACGACAAGAACCCGTTCCCGGTCAAAGGCATGACCGGCACCGAAATCGAGGTGCTGGGCTATCGCGGCATGAAGGAATACGAGATTGCCTTCGACGGTTTCGAGGTGAACGCGGAGAACCTCCTGGGGGGCGTCGAGGGGCTCGGCTTCAAGCAACTGATGCAGACCTTCGAATCGGCCCGCATCCAGACGGCAGCGCGCGCCATCGGCGTTGCCCAGGCGGCAATGGAGCGGGCGATCGATTACGCGCAGAATCGCGTGCAATTCGGCGGGCCGATCGCCGGCTTCCCGCGCGTTTCCGACAAGATCGTCATGATGGCGGTCGAGATCATGATCGCCCGCCAGCTCACTTATTATGCCGCGCGCGAGAAGGATTCCGGTCGCCGCTGCGATCTGGAGGCCGGCATGGCCAAGCTGTTGGCCGCGCGCGTCGCCTGGGCGGCTGCCGACAACGCGGTGCAGATTCACGGCGGCAATGGCTTTGCGCTTGAGTTTCCGGTGTCACGCATCCTGTGCGACGCCCGCATCCTCAACATTTTCGAGGGCGCCGCTGAAATCCAGGCCCAGGTGATCGCCCGACGGCTACTCGACGGAAGCAACTGATCGGCCCTCCCGGCGTTTGATCCAGAGCAAAACGCTGCGCCGGCGCTCCGCCTAATGTGGCGCCCGGTTGAGGAGGAATGCCATGTCCGAGTTGATTCATCACGGTGAATGGGTGGTTGTCTGTGACGGCGCCAAGGCGCTGGTTTTCGAAAATACCGGCGACGCCAAATTTCCGAACCTGAAGATGCGCGAAGTCTTCGAGCAGAAGGACCTCGCCACCCACGAACTCGGTCGCGACAAGCCGGGCCGCACCCATAGCTCGACCGGCCATGGCAGCAGCGCGGTCAAGCAGACCGACTGGCACAACCAGGCCGAACAGGTGTTCCTGCATGACCTTGCACAGCGGCTCGATG
>Ga0265313_10001362_pt1 | contig 23003 bp, 21 predicted proteins | sample 4123metaG_FD_203122 | JGI IMG/M metagenome (GOLD analysis project Ga0265313, IMG submission 203122) | Rhizosphere microbial communities from Carex aquatilis grown in University of Washington, Seatle, WA, United States - 4-1-23 metaG | ecosystem: Host-associated > Plants > Roots > Rhizosphere >...
CGAAGAGCTTTCCCGGGCAGGGCATCGAATCCTGGTGCAAAAGGGACTCGGCCTTGGAAGCGGTATTCGTGATGCCGACTACGAGCGCAGCGGAGCTGTTGTCGTAGAGCAGGCAGAAGAGATCTTCTCCTCGGCCGATCTCGTGGTGAAGGTGAAGGAGCCGCAGCCTTCTGAGATTGCCTTGCTTCGCGAAGGACAGCTCGTCTTCACCTACTTTCACTTCGCTGCGAGTGAAGCTCTTACTCGGGGAGTCCTTGCGTCCGGCGCGACGGCCATCGCTTACGAGACGCTGCAAGACCGTCGCGGGAACCTTTGCTTGCTCACGCCCATGAGCGAGGTGGCGGGACGGATGAGCATCCAGCAGGGCGCGAAGTTCCTTGAACGACCGCAGGAAGGTCGGGGCATCTTGTTGGGTGGCGTACCGGGCGTCGAACCCGCGCATATTACCGTGCTGGGTGGTGGCGTTGTGGGAGCGCAGGCCGCGAAGATCGCGGCGGGTTTTGGCGCCTCGGTGGCCGTGCTCGATTCGAATCTCGATCGGTTGCGCTACCTGGACGACATCATGCCTCACAACGTGACGACGCTTTTCAGCGACCGGCACACGATTCTGGATCAGCTTGGCAAGGCGGACCTGGTCATCGGCGCAGTTCTGATTCGCGGAGCACGCACGCCTCGGCTGGTCAGGCGAGAAGATCTTGCGCTCATGAAGCCCGGTGCGGTGGTCGTCGACGTCGCGGTGGATCAGGGCGGATGCTTCGAGACCACCCACGCGACAACGCATTCAGAGCCAACGTACCTGGTCGACGGTGTTGTCCACTATGCTGTAGCGAACATGCCCGGCGCCGTTGGGCGGACGAGTACCTATGCTCTGTGCAACGCGACTTTGCCGTATGTTCTGCAACTCGCGAATCGCGGCCTCGCCGAAGCGACGAAGCAGAACCCCGATCTTGTCAGCGCAATCAACATCCATCGAGGAAAGGTAACGAATCTTGCGGTAGCCGACACCTTCGGCCTTTCCTGCAGGGCATTCTCGCCGGAAGAAGCTGCGACCTTGACGTGATGAGCACCTGGCACTCCGTTTGCTGAAGAGCGAAGCCATGATGAGTGAACCCGAGTACCGCCAATGCGTCGACCTGGCAATGCGCCGGATAGATGCCGCCTTTGAAGACATCGATCCCGACTTGGCGGAGTCGGACCACTCGCAAGGGAGCCTGGTGGTGACGGTTCGCCCGGAGCTGAAACTGATCGTCTCGCCGCAGGCACCCCTTCGTCAGATTTGGGTCGCTTTTCGTGACCGGGCCTGGCACTTGAATCTGGTCGATGGCCGTTGGCTAGACGGCCGAGGCGGAGGCACAGAGTTGTTTGCACTCGTAGCGTCCATCGTGCTCGAACATGTTGGTATTACGCTGGCATTTGACTCGTAGTCTAGCCAAACAAGTCTGAAGACACTTGCCGCCACACACTTTCCGAGCGGGCTAGGAGCAGTGGCTCTCGGCGTGCCGAGACGCCGTAATCATGGCCCGTCGGATGCCGAGACACGCCACCTGATTCCCGCAGAATCAAGGCGCCAGGGGCGTGGTCCCAGGGCAGAAGGCGGTAGTATACGGCGTAGTCCGAAAGGCCCCGCGACAGGCGCGTATAGACGTGGGCCGCACAAGGCGGAGCATCCTCGCGGCGGTGTGCGGCCTGACGAGCGGTTAGTTGCTGGGAGAGATCTTGGGGCATGAATTTGGAAAACAGCGCACCCCGGGGCGATGGAGTGTCGTCTCCCGGTGCGACCACCTGAACGCCATTGAAATAGGTCCCGAGTTTTCTCTCCGCCAGGAACAATTCGTCAGCCAGCGGCAGGTGAATCGCCGCCGCGAGGATTTCGCCGCGTTCGACCAGCGCAACCATCGGGCCGAACGGTGGCTCGCCCGCGGCGAAGTAGCGCGTACCGTCCAGAGGATCGACAAGCCAAACCGGTGCTCTGCCGTCTAACTGAAGCAGCAGGCGCTGGTCGGATGCCACGGCCTCCTCACCGACGACGAGCGAGCCCGGAAGCAGGTCGCGCAAGCGCTCGGCCAGAAACGCCTCGGCGGCCCTATCGGCAACCGTGACCAGATCCGTGGGATCCTCCTTGGAGGGCTTGGCGACGATGTCGTCCGAGGCCAACTTGCGAAACCTGGGCATCAGCTCTATGGCGGATGCCTCTTTGAGGATTTCTCCCAAACGTTCGAGGAAAGCCGACGGTGCATCCGACATGTGGTCAAGCCCTAGCAAGACTGAGTCAGCGAATCGAAGTCGGATCTTCGGGAAGTGGAAGTCCACCGTACTTGCGGATGTGGAGCCAGTCCTGATACTGCGGGGCGAACGGGTTTTGAGCCAGCACGGCAGCCTCGTCGAAGTACTTCTGGGTGTCCATGCTACCAAACAGCGCGCGGTCCTCGCCGACCGGGCAGACCTTGTGACAGAAGCCGCACGGATCCCGAAAGGCCGCCCGCAGCCGCTTGTGGTTGGCCGCGCAGGCGCTGGCATCGACCGTCGCTAGCCACTGTCCCGGGCTTGTAGACAAGGCGTGAGCGGGGCATATCCGTTCGCAGTTTCCACACTGGGTGCAAAGCGGTGCTTCGACCAGCGCGTCCCCATCGATGGGAAGCGCCGTGAAGACGGAGATCAGGCGCTGTCGTGGGCCGAATCCTCGTGTCAGCAGCGCACGACTTCGCCCAACCCTTCCAAGACCGGCAAGCTGGCCGGCCCAGACATGGGAGAAGACGCGCGGCACCTCTTCGGGCGATTCGGGCTCGTCCTCGCTGTTGCGAGGCACGTTGATGGCGGCCTGGCCGCGTTCGTTCAAGAACATCGACAAACGGTAGGACGCCTCTTCCAACAGCTTGTCGGTGACGATGATTTGCTCGCGGCCCAGCTGGGAGGGCGCGGCTTCGACGACCGGCAGCCACAAGGGAACGCCTAGAACGATCACCGTCTTGGTCCGCGGCCAGATTGCCTGGGGTCGGCGATTGACTGGAACCTCGGCGAGATCATTCCAACGGTCGATGGGTGCAAAGCCGACGAGCTCGGCTCCGAGGGCGCGAGCTTGAGCTACGATGTCGGACTTGCTGAGGCTGACGGATGACATGACAGTTTTCTAGCCTCCGTGCTTTGCGGTTCAGACGTCTCTGACCCAAGCGGATGCACAGGATCGAGAGGAACGCCGTTTTCGGCGAAGATCGCCTTCCGCTCGGCGAAGTACTGGCTGACTTTGGTCGTGCCATAGAGCTCGCGGTCGAGTCCCACGGGGCAGACCTTTAGGCAGAAGCCGCAGTGCTGCGCCGATTTGAACTTGGCTCTTCGGTCGAAGCAAGCGAACTTGTTCATGTTCGAGCGCCTGTCTTTCTTGCGGTTGCCGGAAAACGCCTGGGTAAGGCACGCCTTCTGGCAGAGCAGGCACTTGTTGCAAAGGGAGCCCTCCTCGAGCATCGGATCGCCTTCGACATCGAGTGCGGTGATGACCGAGACCAGTCGGTGGCGGGGACCAAATTCGCGGGTCACCAGACAGTGGTTCCATCCCACCTCACCCAGTCCCGCATAATGGCCAGCCCACACGTGCGAGAAGACGGCAATGGGCCGGATCTTCATCACGCCTTCGCCATAGCCATCGCGGCAAATGTTGATGGCCGCATGCCCGTGGCGGTTCAAGAAGGCCGCCAGGCGATAGGCGATCTTGTCGAGAAGCTGGTTCGTGTTGTTGTACTGGGAGCGGTACACGTGTGAGCTGTCCGTTTCGGTGACCGGCAAAAGCGACGGCACCGCCATCGCAATCACGGTCTTGGCCTTGGGCCACAGGCGCTGCGGATCGAACTCCCACGACAAGTCGCCGTGCTCGGCCCAGCGACCGACCGGTGCGAATCCGACCAAGGCCGCTCCCAGTCGCTTTGCCTCGGATGCAATGGCGGCTTTTGACAGGTGGCTTGCTGAGGACTCGGGCATAGCGAAAATCCGGTAAATGCAAGTCATGTTCCAGTGATGGCGCAACGGAAGTTATCGAATCCCCGAAGTGCCCGAACGATCCTGTTGCGATTTCAACAGCTGTGACGCAGTGGTGTCCGTGGGGCAACAGTGTGCAGGGCGGAGCATGGTTCGTCCCTGTTCCGGGGGTAAGTCGCTATTCCGTCGGGTGCGACAATATGCCGCGCGCGCGGCGCTTGCCGGGGCGATAGGAAAGCAGAAATGTCTGTCGTCGTTGAGCAGCAAAGATCGAGGTGGGCGTGCCCCCTTTGGGGCGCGCTCCTTGCCGCCATTGTGCTGGTAGCGTGCGAGGGAGAGAAGGCCGCTGTTCTGGCGGAACCGCAGACCACAGCATTCGAGCCAGTCGCTGCGCCGGCGGCGGGCCAATCGACGGTCGTCGTGTCGGCCACGGCCAGCTCGGGGTTACCCGTACTCTTCCGTAGCCTGACTCCGAGTGTGTGCGCGGTGGATGCGAGCGGCTTGGTGACGGGACTGTCGTCCGGCATCTGTACTATTGCCGCCGACCAGTCGGGCGACGCTCTCTTCGCCCCCGCGCCTCGCGTGACGATCGACATCGTTTTCACGTTGACAGCCGAAACGCTGGCGTTCACCCGCGTGCCATCGCTTGCCGTATTCGATCGCGGGACCGTGGTGGCTGTTCACAGTGCCGGAGCCGACGTCCTCTACGCCAGCGACTCGCCTTCTGTCTGCGTGGTGGATGCGGAGAGCGGCCTGGTGGAAGCGCTGACGCCCGGAACCTGTGCGGTGTCCTGCGCCGCGGGTACCCTGCGTGCCGCAACGACTATCGCGGTAGCCGAGGCATCCATCCCCACGGTGCCTGGCGCGCCGACTGGGATCGCAGTCTTTGCCGGATCCGTGCGCGATAGCGTGGTCGTTCGCGTTGGCGAAACCGCCGCGGGCGGAGCGCGCATCGTCGGCTACGCCGTCGATTCATCGCCGGCAGGCCTCGTGGCGGATGGCACGTCACCCAGCGTGACCGTCGTTTGTCCTGCTGGTTGCGCTGGATACTCGTTTCGCATGGCGGCGGCCAACCTCGTCGGCACCGGCCTGCCGTCGGCCTTCGCGCACGTGCGCACGCGCTACGACGTGGTCGCCACGTTCTATGAACCGGACACACAGCCCAACAACAGTGTTTTCGTTGGCTCGTACGTGCTCGACGGAACCACGGGTACGGTCTCGGAATTGCGTGGCCGATTGAGCGAATCCATGACTGGCGGTGATACGCCGTTCCCGGCGGACACCATGACGTGGCTCCCTCTCGACAATCAGCTTTCATCGCTACCGACGGCGGTCGATGGCGCGGATGCCGTTCTGGTCACGACCTTTCTGCTAAACACAACCAACACGTTGTCCCCCGCGCCGAGGTTCGGCGGTATCGACGGCTGGTCGCCGGGCACGGGAATGGCCCTGCAATACGGCTATCCCGGCGATAACCCAGGCAACGCCTACGCCCGCATCTTCGTTGGTCTCCGAAATCCCACGGCATCGCCCACGCCGGCGCAGATCGCGTGGCTCGCCTACGCGGACTGTGCGCCCGGCGGAATGATGGGTGCGACGTGCATGACCGGTACGTCGGAAGCTGCCTACGGCACCGTCGGCTCGATGAGTGGCTACCCTCTTTCCCAAACAACAAACCAATCAAAGACCGTTTTGCAAGGAGATCTATGAGAAGAACGTGGCTGCCGAGATTAGTGATGTTGCTTATTGTGGAGGCAGCCGGTTGCGGCGACGATCTTGGAAGCCCGACGCCCGATGCCGCTGCCTCGGCAAAACCGGATGGGGGCGGTTCCGTAGATGCGACTGTTTCTGCGGTCGATACGCATGCCTCGGATGTGGCTGTTGCTGTGTTCGATGCGCAAGCCTTGGATGTGGCCGTCGGTGGTATCCCAGGCGCGCCGACCAAGCTAAGTGTCGCGCCCGGGGCGACCGCAGGATCTGCCACGGTGTCCTTCGCGCCGCCGGCTGCAGGCGAAAGCGTCGTGTCCTATACAGTTACCGCAAATCCGGGTTCAATAGCGGCCTCGGGAGCAACGTCACCCATTGCGCTTTCGGGCCTGGCGCCCAAAACGGACTACACGTTCACGGTCGTGGCCACGAATGCCGCTGGACGTTCGCTGCCCACTACCACGGGTCCCCTCGCGTTCTATGACGTCGTGGAAACCTTCACCGAGCCCATGACCCAACCCAACAACAGCATCTTTACCGGCACATTCACTTTCGATCGCGCCGCGAAAACAGTGACGAGTCTGACGGGCTCGTTGACAGAATCGATGACCAAGGTGAACGGCGTCTACGGCAGCCCGATGACTACTGTCGCGCTTGCCTACCAATTGTCTTCGGTGCCCGCGACGTTGGACGGAGTCGATGGTCTCTTGGTAGCTACGTTCGCGCTCAGTACCACCGACACCTTTACCGGCGGTGGCTTTGCCCCGGGGGGCACGCAGTACTTTGGCCTCAACGAAGGAACTCCCAACAACCACAACGCCTATGCGCTCATCTTCGTGAGCACTGCCGATCCTGCTGCTGCGCTCACGCAAGCCCAACTGGACAAGCTGGCCTACGCGGATTGCACGGAAGGTGGCATGATGATGAACACCTGCATGACCGGGACGACCGTCAATGGCTATGGACGGAAGGGCACCATGGGTGGGTATCCTTTGGCGCAGGTGGTGAGCCAGCGTTGACATGGACCGCGGTTCGCCGCGGTCCTAGTTGAGTTCGAACGAGTGAATACGCGGATCGCCTTTGGCGCGTTGGTCTTGCTTGTGCCGGCGGTGGCGCTCGGTGAGGAGCCGGTCGTGCTTGCCCCGGTGGTGGTCACCGCCAAGGCAATCATGGGGGACGCGTTAAATTCGCCGCCTGGTGGGGCACGTCTCGATGCCGAGGACTTGACCCGCCGACGTGCCGGGACCGGCGACGCGACGCAATTGATCGAGGGTGTTTCCGGCGTCGACATTTCAACGGCAGGCGGAATTTCCAGCCTGCCGTCCATTCACGGTCTCGCGGACGACCGCCTGCGCATCCAGGTGGATGGCGTGGATTTGCAGTCGGCCTGTCCGAACCACATGAACTCGCCGCTGTCGTACGCGACGCCGTCCAGGATTGCCCGCGTCCGTGTCTATGACGGCGTGGCGCCCGTCAGTGTGGGAGGCGACAGTCTTGGCGGCACCATCCAGGTGGAATCGTCGCCGCCCGAATTCGCCCGCGACGGAGCGCCGTACCTCCTTCACGCCAGCGCGGGATCGTTTTTTCGCAGCAACGGCCTCGGTCTAGGATACAACATGGCCGGATCAGTCGCCGGCAACTGGTTGCGCCTCGACTACGCCGAAGCCGGATCGCGTTCTGACAACTACCAGGCCGGGGGCGCGTTCAAGGCCGCTGCTGCGGGCAGTGAAGGCGGCGCCATTGTGTCCGCTTCCGAAGTCGGGTCGAGCGCCTACCACGGCTCTGTCAATCGGTCGCTCGGTCTCGCCGTCCGGCACGGAGCGCATCTCCTGCGCGCGGAAGTCAGCCGACAGACGGTCGACTTCGAAGGCTTTCCGAACCAGCACATGGACATGACCTCGAACGATAATCGCTTGCTGAACCTGCGCTATACTGGACAATTCGACTGGGGCGATCTGGAATCTCGCGTTGGCTACCAGCAGACCCAGCACCGCATGGACATGGGCCCGGATCGCTATTCGTACGGCACTGGAATGCCCATGGACACCAAGGCTCGGCAGCGGCAGGCGTCGTTGCGGGCAAGCCTTCCTGTCGAAAACGAGGCTCTGCTGCGGCTCGGGACCGAGGGTCAGTACTACACACTGTTCGATTGGTGGCCACCTGTGGGTGGCGTGATGGGGCCAAACGCGTTTTGGAATGTCGACTTTGGTCGAAGGAGCAAGGTGGACGGATTCGCCGAGTGGGAGCAGCCCTTCGGTGAGACTTGGACAGCGCTGCTTGGGGTTCGCGGAAGCAGGGTCGCCACCGACGCGTCCGCGGTGCAGGGGTACGACAACGGACTCTCCGCGTCGTGGGGCAACGATGCCGCCGCATTCAACGCACGCGATCACGCAAGAGACGACATTTTGCTGGATGCGACCGGGTGGCTGGAATACGTCCGCGGGCCACGAAGCACGTTCCAGGCGGGCTTGGCACAGAAATCCCGCGCCCCAAATCTATACCAACGCTACCCTTGGTCCACCAACCCCATGGCCGCGCTCATGAACAACTTTCTCGGCGACGGAAACGGCTACGTCGGCAACGTAAATCTGCGCCCCGAGGTCGCCCGAATGCTGAGCCTTGCTGGCGACCTTCACGATGCCGAAAACTCGCGCTGGTCCTTGCGGGTGAACGGCTACTATACGGCGGTCCACGACTATATCGATGCTTACCGTTGTGACACCGGACAATGTCCGGCCAGCACCTCGTCCGGGCAATTTGTCCTACTCCGCTACGCGAACGTATCCGCTCGGCTCTTTGGTGCGGACGTGTCCGTCCGCCGGACATTCTCATTCGGAGAGCGCCGCGGTGACCTCGAGGTGGCCGGATCAGTCTCTTACCTACGCGGCGAGAACACTTCGACGGGCGACAACCTGTACGCCATCATGCCGCCCCATGGGCGATTGTCGCTGCTCTATCGATTGCGCGGCTTCACCGTCGCGCCCGAATGGGTCGGTGTGGCCGCGAAACACAATGTGTCCCATGTGCGGAATGAAATCGAAACCGGCGCGTATTGGCTGGTGAACCTGCGCGCTTCGTTCACCTGGAAAAGTCTGCGCGCCGACGCCGCAGTGGAAAACCTCTTCGACCGTCTCTACACGGATCCGATGGGCGGAGCTTACGTGGGCCAGGGAGCCTCGATGACGACGAACGGCATCCCGTGGGGCGTCGGCGTGCCAGGCCGCGGACGTTCAGTGAACGCGTCGCTGGCCTGGCAGTATTAGCCAGCCCCTACGGCCGAGAGAAACGGCTATCGGCCTTTACAGGGCCTTGTTTCGGCGCTTCGCCAAGCCAGCCCGACAGCGCCTCAGGGTAGGCGTCGAATTTAGGGACGTAGGGCTTGATGTCGAGCAGCGGCGTTCCGTCGAGGATGTCGATCTCGCCCACGCGGAGCACGTTGCCCTCGATTCCGAGCAGGCGGACCGGGGACATGCCGATGCCGTTGATACGGGCAGGGGCGCGGGTGGCGAACAACCCGTGCGGCTTGGTGTCGTGGTACGGGACGACGGTCAGCTCGGCCGGGCGGGAGCGGTCGAACCAATAAATGAGCCACACGCGATCGAATCCACCAAGGTCGAGCAACGCCGGCTTGTATTCCGGCAAGACGGTCACTTTCCCCTCTGTGTCCGGAGCGCTTCGCGGCTGTGTGGGCGTGCCGCTCTGTTCGACAAAGGGACTATGAATAGTTCCGATAGGCCGAAAATGGATGGTGTTGTCGTTGCTCATTGGGCTTCTCTCGATTGGCGCTACAGCAATTGATGGGCCAGAAAAATTCTGGCATGCGCGGTGCAACTCACAACCGCCATGGGAAAGACAACGAGATGGGCATGGTGGCCGGGAGCTTCCTGCCTCGTGGGGCTTGTTCTCGCCGGAAGCGTGCTGTGGGCCTTGCCGTCCTTTTCCTCGGAGCCCAGCCAGGCCCCATCGGCGGGACAGTCGACGGCCGTCAAGGCGCCGGGAGAAGCGAAGATCGGGGACAAGACCACCTGCCCGGTGCATCCCGACTATGCGTTCACCGTGTCGGATCGCACTCCCAAGGCGTCCTCTCACGGACGGGTCTACTACTTCTGTTGCGCACACTGCGTGACGAAGTTCACCGGGCACCCGGAAAACTACGTCAAGTAGTCCGACCGGACTTGCCGTCTGGTTGCTCGGACGCTGTTGCGGACGCAGCAGTGTTGCGGACCAGGTGCTGAATTTCCAGCAGGCCGCTGCCGTGCTGCGACGATTTGCCACGTCAAGCGTGCGGTCTGTCGTTTGCATCTATAAAGGCTAAAGAGATGGTAAATACCGGAATACAGGATCTCTTGCGGCGGCGTCGGAGCATCCGCAAGTACACCGGCGCAGCGCTGGAAAAGCAGAAGCTCGACCTTCTGATAGAGGCCCTGCTGCGCTCGCCAACTTCCCGAAACGGCAGGTCGTGGGAGTTCGTCCTGGTTGACGACCGATCGCTCCTCAACAGTTTGTCCAAATGCAAACCACAGGGCGCTGGCTTTCTGAAAGACGCTGCTCTGGGGATCGTCATCGCTGGCGATAGCGCCAAGACTGACGTCTGGGTCGAAGATGCCTCAATCGCCGGCATTCTGGCGCAAGTTGCTGCTGAATCCGTTGGGCTCGGAAGCTGTTGGATCCAGGTGCGCAACCGCAGCCACGACGCGGCCACCAGCGCCGAGCGATACGTCCAAGGGTTGTTGGGTTTGCCGGAGACCCTGAAGGTCGTGGCCATCATCAGCGTTGGCCAGCCAGCCGAAGAGAAACCGTCTCTTCCAACGTCGGATCTCCCTTTCGCGAAGATCAGTCACAACCGCTACTCCCAGCGCCTGTGAGATAAACCCATGGATCTCTTCCAGGCCATCGAAGATCGATACAGCTACCGCGGAGCATTCAAGCCGACCTTGGTGCCCGAGGTGGACTTGCGTTGGATCGTGCAAGCGGGACTTCTTGCCCCTAGCGGGAAAAATTTGCAGACCACCGAGTTCGTGATCGCCAATGAGACGGAAAAGGTCGCACGCATCCGCGAGGTGTTGGGTAATAGGCCCTACATCGATACTGCTCCGGCGTTCATCGCCACGCTGTTTGCCGCAGGCCAAGCGCATCCGGCATCGGACAGTTTCTTTTTCGAAGTGGAGGACAACGCAGCCGCCACCCAGAACCTTCTTCTCGCCATCACGGCGCTCGGGTACGCATCGGTGTGGCTCGACGGTGTCTTGCGCCGCGAGCAGCGGGCGGAACGAATCGGCGCCATTCTCGGCCTGCCGCCGACGAAGCGCATCCGCGTCTTGCTACCCGTGGGGATCCCGACGGGATCCGGCCCACGCAAAGACAAGCGAGGCTTCGGAGAACGGGCTTGGTTCAATCGCTACGGTGGCTAGGGCGTTCCATGCCACAGCTCAACCACGGTGAGTCGTTCGTGCGCGCGCCTGGCGCGCCGACGCTTCCGGCAACGCCGCTGCGATTCATCTTCCATTTTGTCGGCAGGCGAAAGTGGTTGTTCGGGGCCATTGTTGGGTTCGAAGCGTTGAATGCAGCCTGCGGGATTGCGAGCCCCATGGCGCTCAGCCGGATCATTCGTTCCGTTACCCTGTCGCACACGTCGGCGCAGGCGTTGATTCGCGGGTTGCGAGGGCCGCTGCTCTTCTTCTTGTTGCTGGGCTTGGGCGAGGTCGTGTTCGGCAGCCTCGCGCGCGGCTTCCAGCTGCGCATCGGCCCGAGGCAGCGCCAGGAGGTGACTCGCGAGGTGTACGCGTACCTCCAGCATCACTCGCAGCGCTACCTGAGCAATAACTTCGCGGGCGCGCTGGTGCACCGGATCACCGAAATGTCCCAGGGCGTGAACATGACCCTGTGGACGCTCATCTTCGACTTCTGGCCAGTATTCATTACCTTTGGCGTGTCGGTTGCGCTGCTGATTGGTGCCAACCTGCGCCTGGGAACGATTGTCGGTGCGTGGGCGGTGGGCTTTATTGTCTGCTCGTTCTTTCTGGCTATGCGAAGCCGACCCTTTTCGTTGAAGTCGGCCGCGGCTCGCAGCGAGACCACCGGTAAGGTGGTCGATTCGGTGACGAACCTGTCGAGCGTGAAGCTGTTCGCGCGTCTGGCCTACGAGCGCTTGTTCTTGGACCGCTATCTCGATAGGGAAATCCAGGCAATTTCCGTTTCCCTTCGCTACACCGAACGGATTCGTCGGTTCCAATTCCTCGCGGCGGTAATCTTGAAGGTAGGCGTCCTTGGGTACGCCATCACGCTGTGGTCGCGTGGCACGATTGGCGTGTCCGAGTTCGTGATGGCTACCAGCATGTCACTCTTGCTCATCACCGAAAGCCGCAACCTGAGCCGGCGCTTCCTGGAATTCTTCGAGTACGTGGGCAACGTTACTAACGGCGTGCGCACGCTCGTCCAGCCTCACGAATTGGTGGATGCGCAGAACGCACGCGACATTTGCATCGCTGCGGGAGCCATCGAGTTTCATTCCGTGGACTTTGCCTATGATGGCGCCAAGAAAATTTTCTCGCAGCTGTCCGTGGCTATTGCGCCGGGGCAACGAGTCGGGTTGGTGGGTGCATCCGGGTCAGGGAAATCGACCTTTGTCAGCCTTATCCTGCGCCAGCACGACCCGCAGTCGGGAGCGATCACGATCGACGGCGTTGACCTACGGGCGTTCACGCAGGAATCGCTGCACACCCAAGTCAGCCTGATCCCGCAGGATCCCAATCTGTTTCACCGTTCGTTGCGCGAAAACATCCGCTACGGCAAGCTCGACGCCACGGATGCGGAAATCGAGGCTGCCGCCAGTCGCGCGCATGCCCACGACTTCATTGCCACGATTCCCGAAGGCTACGAATCCATGGTGGGTGAGCGCGGGGTGAAGCTGTCCGGCGGACAGCGGCAGCGCATTGCCATCGCCCGCGTGATTCTGAAAGATGCGCCCATTCTGATCCTCGACGAGGCTACCTCCAGTCTGGACAGCATCACCGAGAAGCTCATTCAGGCCAGCCTAGACGACGCTATGAAGGGCAAGACCGTCATTGTCGTTGCCCACCGTCTGTCGACCATCGCCCATCTCGATCGCATTTTGGTGTTCGAGCACGGACGCATTGTCGAAGACGGTCGCCCTGCGGATTTGATTGAACGCAAGGGCGCCTACTTTCGCCTTTGGCAGGGACAGGCGGATGGCTTCTTGGTCGCAGGATCGCCATCGAAAAGGAGTGCGCCGATCCTTCTAGGTGAGACGAAGTCCGGATCCGCTTCTCTCGACGAGGAGTCTCCGGAGCTTGAGGATGGCGACGTCCCGTTCGGCCGTCCCGTCCCTGAGCTTGTCCGTACCTGAACGCGCTGTTGCTGGTTCGGAAGCAGCGCCTGTTGTTGAGATGTTGCCCTTTCAGCAACGGCCGGCCTTGGACCCTGGTGACCGTGATGTTGTCAGCCGCGCACCGGTGCTGGGTGTGTGCTGAATTTGCAGCAGATCGGCTCGAAGCGACCGAAGTTTTGCGTGGGTTTCGCTTCAGACCCGATTGGCCCGCGAATTGCTGATAGCCGAGGACTTAGGCTCTCGTTCGAGAACAAAGAGGTAAAGCGATACCGAAAAGACTAAATCGCCTTGCCCCGACCCAGAAAGGACCCGCCCACGAACATGGAAACCCTCCGACCGCCGCGTTGCCGCGGCCCCCTGTGCTTCTTGTTTACTGCGTCTTTGTTGTCCGTGCCTGTCCAGGGCCTCGCTGCGGAATCCGACGGCCGGGCAAGCCCTGGAGTGAAGTCGGAGGAGGGGGCGAAGGTTTCGCCAAACGCGGCAGATGCCGAGATCGCCAAGCTGCGGGCCGAGCTGGAGGCATTGAAGGAAAGCACCGCTGCCACGGCCGAAGCGGTCAAGGCCGTCGACGCTCGTACGGCGGAAGCTGCCTCACAGAGTGACCTTGAGGCATTGCGGGACATAGAGGAGGAGAACATCCTGCGCAGCATCGGATCGAGCTCGTCGGTTTCGCCGTATCCGGTGAACGGTGGCCTCTTGCACCTCGTGAACCTGACCGGCTATGCGCAGCTCGTGTATACGGCCTCGCCGTGGGGCCCCACCGGCACCAGTACCCGGTCGCTTCGCATCAACGCCGTCAGCCTGGCAGCATCCGGATATCTGGTGCAGGACACCGGCAAGGAGGGCGACGTACGGTACAACGTTGGCTTTCTCGCAACCCAGAATCGCTACAACGGCGCAGCCAACACGAGCCAGGCAGGTGGTTCGGCAACGGCGGCGTCACTGAACGCATCCGCACTGAACGGCACCTACTTGAATGCCTCTGACGTGTGGTTCGCCTACGATGTGAAGACCACGAAACTTGAATTGGAGCCTGCGGCCACGCTGTCGATTCAAGCCGGACAGTTCTTGATCCCGTTCGGCGTCGAAGCGGTGTCGACGGAAAACAACCGACCCACTATTAATCAGGCGCAGTTCGTCTCGCGTCTCGGCTTCACACGCGACCTTGGCATTATCGCCACCGGTGGCTTGCTGAACCGGAACGATCCATCGGCCACCACCGTTCCGCTCGTCAGCTACATCTTCGGCGTCTTCGATGGCGCAGGGCCGAACAGTTTCGACACCAACACCGGCCTCGACTTTCTCGGCCGGTTGGCACTGAACCCATTTTATCAGTACGCCGACAATTTCCGGAATCTCACGATCGGTGGAAGCTGGTACGAGGGCAACAAGTTCTCGACCACGGGTACACTTCCGAAGAAAAGGAGAATCGGCGGCGACTTCAGCTGGTTGCGGAAGCCGTTCTTGTTGACTGCGGAGTACGTGTACGCGAGGGATGGCTACGACGACAATCGCAACGCTCCGAAGACGGGCACTGGCCCGGCGCCCACCGGCGTGTCGGCCAAGGCCAGCACCTTCGTCACGACGTTGTTCTTCACGCCGGGCACGCTGCCTGATTTTCAGCCGTGGGTGCGCTTCGATTTGTGGCGCCCATGGGCCTATTCCAACCTCACTGATGCTCAGATCGCGTCGACCAACGCAAGCGGCAACTGGGGAAACCGACGTGACGCGTACTCAGTCGGCTTTAACTGGTTTGCCTGGGCGGTCGAGCCCATCGTGAGGCGTTCCTACGATACCGCAGCCACCTGGCGGGTCATCAAGCTGCAGGCTAGCTACACGCGCCTTCGCCAAACGGCGTATACCGGCGCCCAGAACCAAGTCGACGTTTCTCTGTTTGGAAATTTCTAGGGAGAGCAACGGAAGAGGTCAGAACCATGGAGAATCTGCAAGGACTAAGCAGCCGGGAAATCCTGTTCACGAAGGATGCTTCTGCGAAGGTGATGGACACGGTTCCCGCGGAAGCGCCTCATGGGGAGAAGCCGGCCCTGACCGTGCTGAACGGGGAACGCGGCAAGGTCCGACCCCGGCGGAAAAGGGAGAGTCGGTGGAAGCCGCTCGCGCTCGGGGCTGTGCTGCCGGCTCTGCTCTTCAGCGCATGGGAAGTCTCCACGCGACTGCATTGGGTGAAGCCCTTCTTTCTGCCGCGCCCTTGGACGGTGGCAGTGGCATTCAAGGACATGCTTCTCGACGAGGGACTGCTAACTGATTTCCGGGTTAGTGCCATCATCGTCAGCGAGGGCTTTCTCCTCGGCGCAGGGCTTGGCTTGATCGCCGGGATCGCCGCCGGACTCTCGAAAACGGTGGAACGTCTTCTTGGCCCTGTCTTAAATACCATTCGTCAGGTACCGCCCCTGGCCTGGCTGCCGCTTATTGTGTTGTGGGTGGGGATCGGTTCACTGGCAAAGGGCGTGATGATCGGCAAGGCCGTCTTCTTCCCGGTGTTTCTCAATACCCTGCAAGGGATTCGCGGCGTTTCGAAGGAATTCGTCGAGGTGGCCCGGATCTTCGAATACAACCGGCTGTTGCTCTTGCGGAAGGTCGTCCTCCCGGCTGCGTTGCCGTCGATCTTTGTGGGCCTTCGCTACGGGGCCGGTGCGGCGTGGGCCGTGGTCATCATCGCGGAAATGTTCGGCGGGAAAGTTGGCCTTGGGTACATCCTGGTTCGCTCGCAGGAGTTGCTCCTCACCGACCAACTCTTCGTCGTCATCGTGATCATCGGCATCGTCGGCTACGCGGTGGATGTTGTCCTTCGTCGGGTCGAGTTCGGGCTAATGCGTTGGAAGCGGGGATTCGAGGGCTAGCCATGACCACCGTCGCCACAGTGGAGAAATCCGGTCTTTTGATCAGCGGCCTGACCAAAGTCTTTGCCACTGACCAGGTGGACGTCACTGCACTTGAGCGGGTGGAGCTGAAGATCAAGAAGGGTCAGTTCGTGTCCATCGTCGGTTCCAGCGGTTGCGGCAAGACGACACTTCTGCGGATTATCGCCGGTCTGGAGGGCGATTTCGAGGGAAAGCTGGAATTAGAGGGCGAGCCCGTGAGAGGGCCGAGCGCAGAGAAAGGCGTGGTCTTTCAAGAACATCGTCTGCTGCCATGGTTGACGATTGAGGAGAACGTCGCTTTCGGGCTTATCCATAAGAGCTCGCAAGAGAAGAAGGAATTGGTCGACCGCTATTTGGCCCTGGTAGGCCTGGCGAAGTTCGCCAAGGCGTATCCCAACCAACTGTCTGGCGGTATGGCCCAGCGGGCGGCTATTGCGCGGGCGCTGGTCAGTAAGCCGAAAATTCTTCTCCTCGACGAGCCGCTTGGCGCCCTGGACGCCATGACCCGCGTCTATATGCAGAACGAGCTGGAGAAGATCTGGCTGGAAGAAGGGACGACCATGGTGATGGTCACCCACGATGTCGAGGAGGCCATCTACCTGAGCGACGTCGTCGTGTTGATGTCGTGCCGGCCCGGACGGGTGAAGAAGACGATCCCCATCGACTTGCCACGGCCGCGGCAGAGGGACGGTGCAGGGTTCGTCAACATTAAGAAAGAGTTGCTCGACGAGTTCCACCTGCAAGCGAAGGAGTACTTTAGCTATGAGATATAGGACGCCGCCGCCTCGGGGGCCTCGGAGCTAGCAAGCATGGCTTCGGGCGATCGCAAACATACCGGCGAGAAGGCCATCGACGTCGTCGCGCTAGGACTGGCCACTGCCATCCTGGCGACGCCGTCCCTAGTTCCGCCGTGCGCGCACGAACTGCTCACGGCTTCAGGTGCGACGGTGCCCATGCGCTGCCACTGGACCTTCCAGATCGTGCGGTTGGTGGGTCTTGCGGCCGTGGTGGTTGCACTGCTGCTGGTTGCGGCGCGCAAGGGATCTCGGCGTAACGCCACTGCGGAGTTCCTCGTTCTCCTCGCTGCGCTTGTGGTCGCGGTCACGCAACCGTGGATCGTGGGTCTGTGCGGGAGGGACGAAATGGCCTGCCGCATTACCGCGCGCTGGGTGTGGCTGTGGGCCGCTCTTCTCGCCGTGGCTGGCTTGGCTGCGCGTTGGTTGGGGAAGTCTGCGCAGGTGGCGGCTGTAGTACCGGATCCCTGGGAGCAGGCCGCGGGTGGCCGAGAGGCGGTGAAGTGATGTGGAAGTTGGTTCTCAACGGGATTCTTCGGCGCCGCTGGCAATCGCTGGCGACGGTGCTTGGGGTCGGGCTAGGGGCAGGGCTGTTGGTTGCTGTGTTTTTGCTCTACCGCGGATTCGATCAGGGGCTTGAACGGGGAAGGCAGCGCCTCGGCGCGGATCTGCTGGTCGTGCCGAGCAATGCAACGGTGGATCCGGATCGTGCGTTGTTCGCGGGCTCTCCGCTGAACGTGTACATGGACAAGGCGCTAGCCGAAGGCGCGCGCAAGGTGCCGGGCGTGCGGCGGGTGGAAGCACAGTTTTTCACGCAGTCGCTGCATCTCGAGTGCTGCTCCGTGGGGATCGAAACGCGGCTTATCGGTGTGGAAGAGCAAGTGATTCGCCGCTTGGCTGGGATGTCGGCCGAGGGGCGCGAGCATCTGGCGGCCGACGAAGTCATCGTTGGATCTGAGCTCTTGGGCGGCATCGGCAAATCCGGTGCCCTCATTGAACTGCTCGGGGAGATCTTCAAGCTCGCATTTCGGCTGGAGCCGACGGGGACCTCGCTCGACTACTCCATTCTTATGCCCATGGATTCGGCGAGAGATTTGGCCGCGCGGGCCGACGGGTTGCGCGACGTCTGGAAGCTGGCCGGCGATCCGCACCAACTGGTTTCCGCGTTGCTCGTCGAGGTGGAGGATCCTGCGACGATCAAGGATGTCAGCCGCGCCCTCGAAGATCTGGGGCAAGTGAAGGTCATCCGCGCCGCAGACACCTTCCAGCGTCTCAAGCGCTTGATGGGGGCCTTCGTGTTCGTTCTCGCTGGCGCTGGCCTGCTCACGGCTCTCGGCGGAATCGCGTACTTGCTCGGCCACTTCTCTTCTATCGCGTGGGATCGGAAAGGGGAATGGGCGCTTTACCGGGCCATCGGCGCGACCAAGTCGGCGCTCGTTCGCTTAGTCGTCGGCGAAGCAACGCTGCTCGCGCTGGCGGGAGCGGCCGCGGGCGTTCCCCTGGGATACGGTCTTTACCGACTGGCATTCCAACGCTTGGCCGCGCAGAACGCATTTCCCTTCGTAGCCCCGAGCGCATCCCTTATTGCCTTCGTCGCGTTCGGTGCCTTGCTGCTGTACGCCCTCATTGGTTTTCTTTCCGCGGCCGGTCCGGCGCTGCGCGTAGCCCAGTTGGAGCCCGCATTGACCATGGCCCAAGGAGACATCGATTGAGCTCCGACGTACTTATCCAAGCCGAGAATGTCAGCCGAGCCTACGGCAGCGAGACGATCCTCGATGACGTGTCGCTCTCGATCCGCGCTGGCGAGATCACCACCATCGTGGGTCCTTCGGGCAGCGGCAAGACCACGTTGCTGGCCATTCTGTCGCTGCTTCTCCAACCGACCTCGGGTCGCGTCCTCGTCGACGGGCGCGACGCCGGCACGCTTTCGGACAGCAAGCGGTCGCGTCTGCGCAATCACTTCTACGGCTTTGCCTTCCAGACCGCCCAGCTTGTGGGCTCGTTGTCGGTCCTCGATAACGTGCTCTTGCCTGCCATCCTCGGTGGTGTAGCTCGCGAGAAGCGCGACGAGGCGCTGGCCCTCCTCGACCGTTTGGGACTTTCGCAGCGGGCGGGATTCCTGCCGCACCAGTTAAGCCTGGGGCAACGTCGTCGGGCGGCCTTGGCGCGGGCCTTGATTCTTAGGCCACGTGTCGTGCTTGCCGACGAGCCGACTAACGATCTCGACGCGCGACGCGCGGACCAGATCGCCGACTTCTTGCTCGCGCTGCCCAAAGACGGGTACGCGGTGGTGCTGGTCACGCATGACCGCGCCCTTGCCGAGCGAGCGGGAAACCGTCACGAAATCGAGCGCGGAAAATTGAGACCAGTTCTGTCTGAAACATCAGGGATTGTTCCCGGCGGACCGCATGCGAGTCTGCGAATAGTCAATGACGAGGCACAATGAACCAAGTACACAAAGCGAAAGACATTGTCAGTGAGGGAGAATGGAACTACACGACCTCTGCACCCGTGGTCGGACTCGACATCGGGTCGCGTGGGTCCAAGGGTGTCCTTCTCCTCGGCGACCAGGTGGCCACCGTCCTGAATCCGACGGGGCTTTACATGCAGGAGACCGCCGATGAGCTGCTCTCCCAGCTGGTTCGCCAGGTGGGGATAGACCGAAGCGACGTTGCCTTCATCGTCGGCACAGGGTACGGGCGTATTTCGCTGAAGTACGACGACATTCCCTACAAGGTCGTAACTGAAATTAGCTGCCACGCCATGGGTGCGCATGCGGTCGTGCCGGACACGCGCACGATTATCGACATCGGCGGTCAGGATTCGAAGGCCATCAAGGTCGATCCCGCAACCGGCAAGGTCGTCGAGTTCGTGATGAACGACAAGTGCGCTGCGGGAACTGGGCGGTTCCTTGAAAAGGCCGCAACCATTCTGGGCGTCGACCTTCGCGATTTGGGCGGGGTGGCGTTGCGATCCAAGAACCCGGCACAGGTCAGCAGCCAGTGTGCCGTCTTCGCCGAGTCCGAGGTCATCTCACTGCGTGCTCGCGGCGCCCGGGAAAACCTTGAAGAGATCAGCGCCGACATCGCTGCTGGCGTGCACGTCGCGACTGCGCGCCGGGTGCGCAACCTGCTTGGGCGCGTAGGCATCGAGCCGCCCATTGTGTTCACAGGCGGGGTATCGAACAACGTGGGCATGTGGAAGGTGCTGGAGGAAGAGATCGGCGCCAAGTTCACGCCCGCGAAGCTGGACCTGATTTTTGCAGGCGCTCTGGGCGCAGCGGTGCACGCGTGGAAATTCCACGCCGCCGCCACTGGTGCCGAATCGCCGAAGAAGCGGAAGCCGAAGGCTGGGGCCGCCGCCGCCCCGGAGGCCGGCGCAGCTGTAGCCGAATAGAGCCACCCGAGGAACTACCCGACGAACGGAGACGACCATGACGTTGAACCTAGAACAATACGCAAAGCTGATCGATGACGAACAGAAGGCCTTTCAAGCCGACAAGGCCGTCAAGAAGGTTGGCTACATCTGCAACTACATCCCGGTGGAATTGCTCAGCGCGGCCGGGGTGCGGCATGCGCGTTTGGTGAAGGCCGGCAGCACGCGCACGGTCTCGGCCGGCGAGCTTTTCACCCAAAGCGTGTTCTGCGACTTTACCAAGAGCTGCATCGGCTTCTTTCAAGAAAGCGGCTCGCTCTACAAGTCGTTCGACAAGGTCTACAACTTCCACAGTTGCTCGACCATGAAGCGCGCCTCGGAGGTAATCGAGCAATTCGTCCCCACGAAGCTTCTCAACCTGCCGAAGCTGCGACCCAGTCAGGATGCGCGAGATTTCTTTCGGCTCGAGATCATCAACTTCAAGAACGACCTGGAGGAGTTGACCGGCAAGCCCATCGCCCAAGAGGAGATCCAGCGGCAAATCACCATCTACAACCGCGCGCGGCGGCTACTCAAACAGATTTCGGATCTGCGCAAGGACGAACGGCCCGTGTTGACCGGGGCGCAATTCCTCGACATAACGCTCGGCTACTACTACTTACCGAGCGATAAGCTCATTCCAGCGCTGGAAAAGGTGCTCGCGCATCTGCAAGCGAAGCCGCGCGGAAAAGCTCGGCCGCTGCGACTGATGGTGTCGGGCAGCATCATCGCGGACGGCGACCGTCGTTTGCTCGACATCATTGAAAACGAGCTCGATGCTCGGGTGGTCATCGAGGACCACTGCGCGGGCGTACGGCCCTTCTACCATGCGATCAGTGAAACCGATGAGCCGTACCGGGCGTTGGCCAACGGCTACTTGGATCAGGCACCGTGTGCGCGCATGAAGCCGCTTTCCGACGGTGTGGAATTCTCGGGGCGACTGGCACGCGACTACGCTGTCGACGGTGTGATCTACTCGTACCTCAAGTTCTGCGCCTGCTACGGCGTGAGCAAGAAGGAATTCACGGACGAGTTCCGCAACCAGAAGCTGCCGGTGCTCGAGCTGTCGAGCGACTACTCGGAAAGCGACCACGGACAGATCAAGACCCGCATCGAGGCGTTCATCGAAGTGCTCAGGGAAAAACAATCGAATCACACGACGGAGCAGCTCCATGCCTAAGACGACGACAGTGAAGAAGAATGGAAGCAGTCCGGGCAATGGTGCACCGGCCACCGGCGCGGACTCGAAGTACGTGAAGGCCCTGTCCGACCTGCAGAAGGGCTACTCGCTCGAACGTGTCGAACAGTGGGCACGCGAAGGGAAAAGCGTGATCTGGGGCGGAAACTCGTGGGAGGCGCCGCTTATCCGAGCGTGCGATACCATCCCCGTCGGCTTCGCCGAGCTGTGGAAGGACGACAGCTTGAAGGCCGAGGAGGTCGCCGAGAACCACCACCAGATTCCGGCGGAGTTCTGCTCGATGATCAAGGCGATGATCGGCCGCCTGCACCTGAGCAAGGACAGCGCCATCAAGCGCATCCTCTATTTCGGCTCGACCTGCGAGCCCATTAGCATGGTGCTGGACCATGCCCATCGCGATGGTTACGACGTTCACTGCATCGACGCTGCCACCGCCTTCAAAGAGGGCGAGCGGCGCACCGAGCTTGTGGACTTCCTCATCAACGAGCTGCAGAAGGTGGCCCTGTGGCTTACCGGCAAGCGCGTGGATGAGGCGCGCTTGTCCGAGGAGCTGCAATTCAAGAACCGCATGGTGCACAAGGTGCGGAAGATCCTGGATCTGCGCCTCAAGGCGCCGTTCTTCCTAACGGCCACGCCGACCTCGCAGATTTTGCTCGGGTCGAACCACTACTTCGGCGAGCGCGCGAAATACGAGGCCATCCTCGACGGCATCACGGCGGAGCTGGAGGAGGCGGCCGCGCGCCCCGAAAAGAGAGAGTTCATTCCGCTGGTTCTCGCCGGAGGCGTGGCGGGTGGTCCGAAGCTGCTCAAGATCATCGAAGAAAACAACGGCGTAGTCGTCGGCTGGGTCATCCACAGTACCTCGGACTTCCGCGAGGATATTCCGCCGTTGCAAGCGGTGGCGGAGTACCTGTTCGAGGCGCAGCTCAAGGGTGAGCTGGGCGAGGGCGCCGGAGCGTCGGCTCAACTACGCAAGCGGCGCGTCGAGGAGCTGGTGGACAAGACCAAGGCTCGCGGCATTGTCTCGTCGTTCGTGACCGGGTGCCCGTACGGCAGCGTAGTGCAAGGGTTGGAGCGCCAGTACTTCAAGAAGAAGGGCGTTCCTCTCGTGGGGCTGGAGCACAGCGTGCACGCCCAAGAGCCGCCCACCGAAGAGCAGGTCACGCGCGTCAAGGCATTCATCGAGATGCTGGCGGAGTAGCTGCCTTGTCGGAGGCCGAAGCGGCTATTTGGGAGCGCCGCTACCGAAGCGGACGTCGTCTTGTCGATGACTACGATCCATGGCTCGCCCGTTGGCGCCCCGAATTCGTGGCGCGCAAGGGGCGGGCCTTGGACATCGGATGCGGGGAAGGGCGTGATACCGAAGTCCTGCTCGGCTGGGGTTTCGACGTCACGGCCTTCGACCGCTCGGCCGAGGCGGTGGAGCTGTCACGGGTGCGCAATCCAGCGGCACACCACCAGGTGATGGACATCCGCGATCTTGGCCGGATCGACCTTCGTTTTGCGGCCGTGGTCGCGAACCTTACGCTCCACTACTTCGGTCGGGCGGAGACGCTGGCATCGTTCGCGGCGATCCACCGGTTGCTTGAGCCGGCAGGCCTGTTCGCCTTTCGGGTCGATGCTGTGCCCGACGGCCGCGGGGCGGAGTCCGAGTCTTGGGCGCGCGTCGATCAAGAGGGCGTGGGCAAGCAAGT
>Ga0265313_10001363_pt1 | contig 22982 bp, 20 predicted proteins | sample 4123metaG_FD_203122 | JGI IMG/M metagenome (GOLD analysis project Ga0265313, IMG submission 203122) | Rhizosphere microbial communities from Carex aquatilis grown in University of Washington, Seatle, WA, United States - 4-1-23 metaG | ecosystem: Host-associated > Plants > Roots > Rhizosphere >...
TGGCCGGTCTGGTTGAAGAGCGGACCGCCCGAATTGCCGGGATTGATGGGAGCGTCGATCTGCAGGAAATCGTCATAGGGCCCTTCATTGATATTGCGGCCATGCGCCGAGATGATGCCCGCGGTGACAGTGCCCCCCAGGCCGTAGGGATTGCCCACGGCCAGGACCCAGTCACCCTCATGGGCGTTTTCGGAATCGCCGAAGGCGACATAGGGCAATTCGTGGCCCGCCTCGATCTTGACCAGAGCCAGATCGGTCTTCTCGTCCCTGCCGATGACCTTCGCTGTGTACTTGTTGCCGTCGGTCAGCGTGACGGATACCTCACGTGCGCCATCCACGACATGATTATTCGTCACGATATAACCGGTGGGGTCCACGATGAAGCCGCTGCCCAGAGCGCGCTGCTGCGGCCTGGCGTAGCCCTGGCCCTGCTGCCCAAAATAGCGCCGCAGCATGTCGCCGAACGGGCCTGGGATGTCGGGCAGGTCCTGCGTTTCGCCGCGAGAAGCGGTTGCGCCGCCTGAAATCGTCGCGATTTCAACAACCGCCGGTTTCACGCGCGAAACCAGGGGCGCGAAGCTCATCTGGGACGCAGGAGGCGGGACCGAAATGGGCGCCGCATGGGCGGTCATCGCAGGCCCCGTGACCGCCAGCATGGTTCCAACCGAACCCAACGCCGTTCCCAGGATCAGGGCCGCAAGCAGCCGCCGAGATTTGCGTGAGCCTGCCTGATGAGATGGCAGAGCGAGTGACATGGTAACCTCCTTTTTTCATCCGGCGCCGGGCCGTTTGATGCCCCTGCGCTCGAGCGTTGAATTTCTGCCGATGAGTTGGAACGTCAGTTGTCTCTTTCAATGGCGGTCAGGATTAAATTTTTTGAAGCCACGATAGTTGGTGTCCCGGAGCCTGGTCATCTACCTGCGTTTGTCGGGAATGGTGAGGCACGCCTCTGCCACGCGACGCCAGAAACTTTCTTCCAGCCGGCTGTTATACAAATGGGCCGCCTCAGCACGGGCCAACGCTTCGCCATGGGCCTCCTTGTCAAACCTGTCTCTCAGCAACTCGGCTGCTTTCATAATTTTATCCGGCATGGCGCATGTTCCGATGCGCTATCGCTTCCGAAGGCAATCCACCTATCACGCAGCGATCATTGTCTCAGACGGCCTTTGCCTCTGCCTGTTTGAGCGCGGCGGCGGGCGCGGATCATCGTCGTCAGCACCGGTCATTCGGTCGAGTTGCGCCAGCGCATCCATGATGGACGAGTAGGTCACCGCAAACGGCGTCCCCGGAAGATGCCGGAAGGTGGGAAAGGATTCGACCGCACAGAGATCCGACGCCCAGGCGGCCAGTATGGCGCGCTTGGCAGAGGGGTCGAGTGAGGGGTTGCGCACGAGCTGGTGCGGGTATTCAAAGCGCCACTTGCGCCGCGACCCGCCGGCATTTGGCCAGCGCATCGGAATTACGTTGTCGCCATGGTGTCCCATGATTGCACCTCGATCCGGGAATTGTCGTTTCCGAATAGTGAAGACGGCTGTTGCTGGCTGCGCGAGCGCCACTGCACCCATTCGTCATGGATAAGCAGCGGTATCGTGATCGCGTAACCGCCAAAGGCCATTATTGCCGCGATGATGAACATGATCATTTCCGCCTCCTCGCAGGAGAAGGGCCCGGCGAGGAGCCTGCCGGGCCCTCTGCGCGCTCACTATGTTTCGCTGTTTTCCCGCTTTTGCGCCGTCCTTTTCTCCGCGGGCTGTTGCGTCCAGAAAGGGACGTAGGTCCCGATCGCCGGCGAAACCGTGGCGCAGGGATTGACAGCCGAACAGGGTCTTGGGGAGAAGCGTGAAGGCGTGGCGTGCTCGACTTTCCCCGGCTTTGCCCAAACCGGGGTCATGATCAAGACAAGCGTCATCGCCGACGCAAAAAGAGATTTCATCTTTTGCCTCCTGGACAGTTCGCGGCACTGAGATCGCGTTTCAGCGATCTCAGTGCTTTAGACAAGGTGTATTTCTATGCCGCCTTTGAGCCCTCAATGCTCTTCAGTTCGGGGGCATTGATCGCGATGCGGCGAGGTTTCTTTTCCTCCGGAATCACGCGCTCCAGGTCAACATGCAACAGACCGTTCTCCAGCCTGGCGCCGCGGACTTCGACATGCTCTGCCAGCTGGAAGCGCCGTTCGAACTGGCGAGCCGCGATCCCCCGGTAAAGGTAGTTTTGCTCGTCGCGCTCTTCGCCGGCCCCGGAAATGACGAGCACACCGTCACGGGTCTCCACAGTCAGGTCCTTCTCCACGAAGCCGGCCACGGCCAGAGAAATGCGATAGTGCGTCTCATCGGACCGCTCGATGTTGTAGGGCGGATAGCCGCTGCCCGCCTCGGCAGCATGCTCCAGCATATTGAAGAGGCGATCGAAGCCGACGGTGGAACGAGCATAGGAAGAGAGATCAAAGTCGCGCATTACAACCTCCAATAAGCGTTGTATATCAATTACTTAGCGCCATGCGGCCGCCAAGACGGAAAAAATTTGGGCGTTGGGAAAGCGGTTTCAAGGGGGCTGGCGAAAAAATTTTCGCCCCGAGACGCCCGGTCCGAAGCGGCGTCAAACAAGCCTGGCTGAAACCGCGGTGCACGGGCATGAACGGCGTCGCCTAGGCGGCCCGTTTTTACGCCGCCGCTGCTCACGCGCCGGCCAGGACACGGGAGGGGCGTCTAGCCGCTGTTGCGCAACCCCGCCGCGACGCCGTTGATCGCCATATGGATGCCCTGGTGCACTTCTTCGCTTTCGTCGCCCGCGCGGCGGCGGCGCAGCAGGTCCACCTGCAGATGGTTGAGCGCATCGACATAAGGCAGGCGGCGGCTGATGGACTGCGCCAGGCGCGGATTGTCGGTCAGCAACCGTGACTGGCCGGTGATCGCCAGCAGGGCGTCGCGGCAGAGCAGCCATTCCGCCTCGATCCGCGCCATCACCGTGTTGGCGAGCGCACGATCCTCCACCAATTCGCTGTAGCGGCGGGCGATGACGAGGTTGGACTTGGCCAGCACCATCTCCATGTTGGCCAGCATGGTGCGCAGGAAGGCCGATTTGCGGAAAAGCGGCTTGAGCTTCTCCGCGCCCGCCTTCTGCACCGCCGTGCCGAAACCGTACCAGCCCGGCAGCATCACCCGGGCCTGCGACCAGGAAAACACCCAGGGAATGGCGCGCAGATCCTCGATGCGCGGGCTCTTGCTGCGCGAGGCGGGGCGGCTGCCGATCTTGAGGTCGGCGATCTCGGTCAGCGGCGTCGCCTGGCGGAAATAGGTCTCGAACCCCGGCGTCTCATAGACCAGGCCGCGATAGGCGCAAAACGCCGTCTGGCTCATCGCCGCCAGCAACGCGCCGGCTTCGCCATCCACCGCGTCCTCCTGCGGCGACAATTCGGCCAGCAGGGCGGCGGCCACCAGCGTTTCCAGGCTGGCCTGGCCCAGCAGCAGGTCGCCATATTTCGAGGCCACCACTTCCCCCTGCTCGGTAACGCGGATGCCATGCGCGCTGGCTTCGGCGGGAAGCGCGCGGATGGCGTCGAAGCTGGAGCCGCCGCCGCGTCCCACCGCGCCGCCGCGGCCATGAAAGAAGCGCATCCGGACGCCGCGTTCGCCGCCCAGCTTCGTCAGCCGGGCGATGGCGGAATAGATTTCCCAGTTGGAGGTGAGATAGCCGCCATCCTTGTTGCTGTCGGAATAGCCGATCATCACTTCCTGCAGATTGCCCTGGCCCGCGATCAGGCCCGCAACCAGCGGGGCGTCGAAATACGCCGCCATCACCTCGGGCGCGCGGCGCAGATCGTCAATGGTCTCGAACAGCGGCACCACGCGCAGCCGGGCGCTGGGCGCCGGGCCGGGCAGGAACAGCCCCGCTTCCTTCATCAGCAGCGCGGTTTCCAGCAGGTCGGACGGCGTCGCCGCCTTGGAGATGACATATTGCGCCACCGCGCCTTCGCCGAAAGCGTTCTTGAGCGCGGCGGCCTTGCCGGCGATGGCCAGCTCGCGCGCCGTTTCCGCCGAATAGGTGGCGTAGGGCGAGCGCAGCGGCCGCGCATGCGCCAGTTCCTTGAGCAGCAGCGCGGTGCGCCCGGCCTCGTCCAGCCCCAGATAGTCGCCGCCATCGGCCACCTGCAGCAGTTCGGCGACGGCGCGTTCATGCACATCGCTGTTCTGGCGCACATCCATGGCGGCGAGATGAAAGCCGAAGGCGCCCGCCGCCTCGCGCAGGTCGAGCAGCCGGCCCTCGCCCAGGTCGGCATCGCCATTCTCCGCCAGCGAAGCGGCGATGACGGCGAGATCGGCGGCGAATTCCTCCGGCGTGGTGTAAGCCTGGGCCTGGAAGCGCGGCGCCAGATGCGGCCCCTGCCCCAGCAGCTCCGCCCGCGTCGCCGCCATGCGGGCATAGACCGTGACCAGGGCGCGGCGGTAGGGCTCGTCCCGCTGGTGGATGGAGGAATGCTCCATGCCGGCGGCCAGGGCATGCAGCGCCGGGCTGGCCGCGACCAGGGCGTCGGACAGCGACAGCTCCGCGCCCAGGGCGTGGATCGCTTCGAGATAATGATCCAGCACCGCCTCGGCCTGGCGGCGCACGGCATAGTCGAGCGTCTCGGGCGAGACATTGGGATTGCCGTCGCGGTCGCCGCCGACCCAGGAGCCCAGCCGCAGGTAAGCGATGGGATCGCCGTCCAGCCGGAACAGCCGCGCCAGCCGCCGCTTCACGCGCGGCAGGCCGGGCAGGAAGGTGCGGACGAAAACCGCGAGATTGTTCTCGATCTCGTCGCCGACATTGATGCGGGTGTCGCGCAGCATCCGGGTCTGCCACAGGATGCGGATGGCGCGCTTGAGCTGGGCGTCGATCTCCGCCTGCTCCGCCGTCTGCAGGCTGGCGGATTCGCGCTGTTCCAAGAGGGCGCTGATCTCGATCTCGCGGTCGAGGATGGATTTGCGCCGCACCTCGGTGGGGTGGGCGGTGATTACCGGCACGAAGACGGCATTGGCGAGATAGGCGCGCACCCGCGCCGGCGTGAGGCCCGGATGCAGCTCCATGCGCTGGGCCGCCGCCGAGCCCAGCGCCCGCGTCTCGCGCCGCAGGACATGGTCGTCGGCGATGTTGGCGAGCTGGGAGAAGATCGAGAAGCCGCGGATCAGCCGCAAGATGTCTTCCAGCTTGAGGCCGGTGAGCCGGTCCATCGGCGCCGCCTCGCCGCCGGAGCGATGTTCGCCCACCACCTGGCGGCGGATGTCCTCGATCAGCCGATAGGCGGCTTCGCCGTGACTCTCGCGGATGACTTCGCCCAGCAGCCGCCCCAGCAGGCGGATGGTCTGGCGGTCTTCATGCTCGGAATTGGCCATCGGAACGGTTTTGTGAAATCGTTTCCATAGATTACCGCAACCGCGAACGCCTGTCTGCCCCCACCGCTGCGGCGCTTTGGCCGCCAAGGGGTTGCTGCCGGGAACTTTGTTGCCAGCGTCCAGCGCCTATGCGTCAATTCCCTGTCCGGGTTGGGGAAATCGGGTGTCAGAAGAACAGGAAGAAGGCGCGTCCTCCGGGACGGAGCCGCAGGCTGCAAGCGCCGGTCCGGCCGCCATCGCGATGGCGCTGGGTTCGGCCAGCCGCGCGAAAGCCGACGCCTTTCTGGAAAAGCAGGCGCGGCTGAGCGATCTGCAGATCGCCCGTCTTGAAGCCCAGGACCAGCACTTCCATGAGGAAGCCGAACTGGAACTGACCCATCTGCGCTGGCGCGCCTTCACCGACCGGATGAAAGGCGCGCTGCAGATCATGGGCGTACTGCTGGGCGTGGCCGTGGTGGGTGGGCTTGGCGTCATGATCTGGGAAGCCGCCCACAGCGAAGGCTATGTCATAGAAAGCTTCACCGTGCCGCCCGACCTGGCGGCGCGCGGGCTGAGCGGCGAGGTGGCGGCCTCCCGCCTGCTCGACCGGCTCAATGTCATCCTGACGCCGTCGCCCAACAGCGTCGCCGCGGCGCAGTCCGCCTCCACCAGCGCCGCCGACGATGTGCGGGTGGAAATTCCCGAGACCGGCATTTCCATCGGCGAACTCTACCGCTTCCTGCGCCGCTGGCTGGGCCACGAAAACCATGTCGGCGGTGAAGTGGTGCGCCAGGGCGCCGATCTGGCGGTGGCGGTGCGGATCAACGGCCGGGATGGCGCGGTCTATCAGGGACCGGAAGCGGATCTCGACACTCTGCTGCAGAAAGCGGCGGAACATGTCGCCGATATCGTCCAGCCCAACACCTATGCGAACTGGTTCAATACACAGACGCCGCCGCGCGAAGCCGAGGCGCGCGCCATCTTGCAGCGGGTGATTGCCGACACGGCGGCAACGCCCGTGCTCCGGGCAAGCTCTTTACTGCTTCTGGGTAACATGGCTGCGGCTGCCGGCGACCTGAGCGAAGCCATCATGCTGTACCGGCGGTCGCAGGAGACCAACCCCGACTTGTCTCTTGCCTACAGCAATACCCTCAATACCGAAGTTCAGCTCAGCCATCCCGAAGCCGCCCTCGCCTTGCAGCCGCGGGCGCTCGCCATGTTTGAAAAGTACCATGATAACTTTACGCCGGCCGCCGTCATCTCCGTGGGCGCCCGGATGCGCGTCCGCGAGCCCGAGCTTCACGGCGACTATGCCCGCGCGGTGTCTGATCTGGCGCCGGCGATGCGCGGCACCTTCCAGACCTATCAGGCGATCGACCTCACTGCCATTGACCGGGCGCGGCTGCATGACGGCGCCGCGCCCGGCTGGCTGGCGGAGCAACCCATGCCCGCATCTACGCCGCCGCTTGCCCGCACCGTGCCGCCGATCCAGATCGCGGCGGCGCTGCAGCACTGGCCGCGCGTCATCGCCCTGGCGGCGGAGAGTGAAAAAGTTCTGGCGGATAACCGCTTCAGTCCCACAGGCCGCGAAACCATTGCCGCCGCACAGATCCGTCCCTGGCTGGCGCTGGCGAAAGCCAGGACAGGTGATATCGCCGGGGCGGAGACGCTGATCGCGGCGACGCCGGGCGATTGCTATGACTGCGGCAGGGGACGCGGCCTGATCGCCAGCGAAGCAAAGCAATGGGGCCGGGCGGATTACTGGTTCGCCAAAGCCGTGGCGGACGCGCCGTCCATTCCCTTCGCCCACGAAGACTGGGGCCGCAGCCTGCTGGCGCGGGGCAAGGCGGACGAGGCCATCGCGCAATTCACCCTCGCCAACCAGAAGGGGCCCCATTTCGCCGATGCGCTGGAAGGCTGGGGCGAGGCGCTGATGGCGAAAAGCCAGTCGCACCTTGCGCTGGCGAAATTCGCTGAGGCGGAGAAGTACGCGCCGAACTGGGGCCGGCTGCACCTGAAATGGGGCGAGGCGCTGGTTTATGCGGGCAAGAAGGGCGAGGCCAAGGCCCAGTTCGCCCGCGCCGCCGAACTTGATCTCACCCCATCCGAAAAAGCCGAATTGGCGCGCGCTCAGAAGATGTAGTTGGAGTGCTTCACGTCGCGGCAGAAATCCTGGATCTCCCGCAGCATCAGATGCTCCATCTCGCGCACCGCTTCATAGAAGCTGTGCGGCAGATGGGCGGTGGCGGCGGCGCGCAAGCGGCGGATCTCGCGGCCATAGGTGACATAGCGTTCGGCGTTCTGCTGATGGGCGCTGCCGCGTTCATGGATGGCGACCACGGCGCTGAGCACGAACAGCATCCAGGTGAGGAAATCCAGCCATTCCATCACGCCATGGCTGGTGAAGAGGCGGTGCAGGCCGCCATCGGCCGGCAGCAGGGTGGTGAGAATGCCGATGCAGGCCAGCACCGCGCCGGCCAGGAAGCTGAACTCGGCCAGCAGGGAGGGAAACTTGGTCTCCCGCTCATGGGCGCGGTGATAGGTGTCGAAATGCTGCGACTCCACCGAGAAGCGCAATATGTCGTAGAGCGAGGCGGCCTCCCGGGTCAGCCTGGCGTCGGCGTGGACCACCTTGCGCCGTGACAGCGGCACCACGTCGAAGGGCGAGAATTCCAGGATGGCGGCGCGGCCGCCCTGCAGCTCCGCCTTCAGACCCGCCAGGCCCTCGGCGGTGTGGCGCTGGACCAGGGCGGGCAGGCTGGCGGCGTCGGGCGCTTCCTCCAGCACGGTGAAGAGCTGGAACTTGAAGCAGCGCAGCCGCTCGGCGGCGAAACGCGCCGCCAGCCAGCGGTCCTTGGCCTGGCTCAGGCCCAGCAGCGCCTGGGAGATCAGGCCGGTGGCGGCGAACAGGGCGGCAAAGCCGGAGAGAAAAGCCGGCGCGCCATACACCGCCTTGAGGGTGATCTGATAGTCGAAGCTGACCATGGCGAGCAGCACCGCGACCAGCGACAGCCGGCCGAAGAAGCCGTAGATGCGCTTCCAGCGCACCGCCGTCCGCTCATAACCGGCGAAGGCGGCGGAGACCGCCTCATTGCGCAGCAGGCAGACCAGGTCGGGATAGGCCGCCGCCAGTTCCTCGGCGGGATTGATGTCGCGGTTGGCTTGCGCCGCCGAAGGATTGCCCAAAGTCATGATGCTCCCACGCTAGATCACTTCGGGGCTGTCGCCGGCCAGCAGGCATTGGGCGGCCTGGCCAAAGCGCCAGGGCGCATGCGCGCCTTCCCGGTCCAGAATCCACACCACATCGAAACGCTCGTCCGGCCAGGCGCCGGGACAGGCGACATGCCCGCCCGCGATTTCCCGCACGACATCGGCGATGCGGCCATGGTGCCAGACGATCAGCACCGGCGGCGCCGCCGCCAGCACGGCGGCGGCCAGGGCGGCTTCCTCGCCTTCCGGAAATTGATGGTGGACCGCCAGGCCCAGCGCCGCGGCCAGCGGCTTGACGGTGTGCATGGCCCGCTTGCTGGGGCTGTCCCTGGTCGCGGCCGAGGCGAAAATCGCGCGCGGCGTCTGGATGGGCGAGCCGGGGGACGGGCTGCGGAAGAAATGGACCAGGGCGCCCGCCCGCTGCCAGCCCCGCACCGTCAATTCATGCGCGGCGTGGTTGCCCTCCTCATCGACGCCATGGCCGGCGCCATGCTGATGCTTTTCCGCATGCCGGATGATCATGATCTTCTGCATGATCGGCGACTTAAATCCGTCCCTGGGCCGCTGTGCAGATGCCCCCATGGCGATTTGCGGCCCGGCAATGCTTGCACAGGCAGCCGGGGTCGGACAACATCGCCCGGGCTGAACCAAAGGGGACGTGCTTGCAGCGGCTTTGGACGCGCCGTGAGGGGCTGGCGGCTGCCGCCGTCCTGGCCCTGCCGTTGCCGGCGGCGGCGGCCCCCATCCACCGCATTGTCGCGGTCGGCGACCTGCATGGCGACTTCGCCGCCTGGCGCGCCATCGCCCGCGCCGCCGGGCTGGTGGATGCGGCGGGACGCTGGAGCGGCGGCGATGCGGTGCTGGTCCAGACCGGCGATGTGGTGGATCGTGGCCCCGATTCCCGCAGGCTGATCGAGGAGCTGATGCGCCTCAAGCGCGAGGCCCCGGCCGGCCAGGTCGTCACTCTGGTCGGCAATCACGAAGCCATGAACATGACCGGCGACCTGCGCTATCTGACGCCGGCCGACTATGCCGCCTTCACCGACGCCAATTCGGCCAGGCTGCGCGACACCATCTATGACGCCAACAAGGCGGCGATCATCGCCGCCAACCGCGCCCATGATCCCAGGATTACCGATGACGCCGTGAAGCAGGCCTGGTATGCCGCCACGCCCCTGGGCAGCATCGAGCATCGCATCGCCTGGGGCCCCGGCGGCGAAATCGGCAGCTGGGTGCTGGGCAATCCGGCGGTGGTGCTGCTGGACGGCACGCTGTTCCTGCATGGCGGCATCAGCCCGGCCTACGCCCGCATGACGCTGGACGAGATCAACGCCCGCGTCGCCGCCGCGCTCAAGGCCGGCGACACCAGTCCCAAATCCATCATCAACGATCCGCTGGGGCCGCTGTGGTATCGCGGCCTGGCGGAGGAGCCCGCCGCGTCGCCGGACGCGCCGCCGATCGCCCAGCAGCTCAACCAGCTGCTGGCCGCCTTCGGCGCCCGGCGGATCGTCATCGGCCATACGCCGGTGCTGACCGGCATCGCCATCACGGAAGGCGGCCGCCTGATCCGGATCGATACCGGCGACTCGGAAGTCTATCGCGGCAAGCTTTCCTATCTGGAAATCCTCGACGGCAATCCCGTGCCGCATGCGATTGAACGGTCACCTTGAAAAATAGGGAGTTTGTGATGCGCCTGATCCCGACGACATGCTTCGCCCTCGCCCTGCTCTCTTTTCCCGTCCTTGCCGCCGAAGGACCCAAGCCGCTTTTCGCCGCCGACACGGTGATCAGCCTGACGCTGAGCGGGCCGCTCACCGGCCTGTCGCGCAGCCCCGGCGCCAAGCCGGTGCCCGGCAGGCTGAAGCTGGAAGGGCCGGCGCCCGAAACGCTGCCGGTGCTGCTGACGACGCGCGGGGTGACGCGGCGCAAGAAGGAAGTCTGCTCCTTTCCGCCGCTGCGGGTCGATTTCGCGCAGAAGCCGGGCAAGGGCTCGCTGTTCAAGGGCCAGAAAAGCCTCAAGCTGGTGACGCATTGCCAGGACAGCGACCGCTTCGAGCAGCAATTGCTGCTGGAATACGATTCCTACCGCCTCTATAGCGCCCTGACGCCGGAAAGCTTCAATGTGCGGCTGGCCAGCGTCAATTACGTCAATGAAAGCGGACGGCCGATCGTCACACGGCTGGGCTTCTTCATCGAGGACATTAACGATGTCGCCTCCCGCAACGGCCAGAAGCGGCTCAAGGGCGTGAGCCGCATCGCCGCCACCCAGATCGATCCCGAAGCGGCGGCGCGCTTCGCGGTCTTCCAGTACATGATCAGCAACCTGGACTGGGCCATGACCCTGGCCTCGCCCGGCGATCCGGATTGCTGCCACAATTCCCGGCTGCTCACAGCCAGCAAGGGCGCGGCCACGAACCTGATCACCGTGCCCTATGATTTCGACTATTCCGGCCTGGTGGATGCGCCCTACGCCGCGCCGCCGGAAAATTCCGGCGTCTACAGTGTGCGCACGCGGCGCTATCGCGGCTTCTGCAGCACCAATGAGCAGGCCAGGGCCTTCGCCGCCAGCCTGGTGCCGCGCCGCGCCGCCCTGATGGCGATCCTGGACCAGACGCCCCGGCTCAGCGACCGCACCCGCGGACGGGCCGACGATTATCTGGGCGACTTCTTCGACCAGATCGCCACGCCGGCGAAAACCGGCGAAATGCTGGCGACCTGCCTGCGCTGAGGGCCGCATTCTTGCCTTGCCTTGGAGCCGAAGTTAACGTCACTTCAACCGGGATCGCAGGGGCGTTCTTGTCATGAAAGGCGAACTGGACACTGCGGCGCTGAACCAGGCGCTGTTCGCCGGCGGCCAGGCGCCGCCGGTGGCGCTGGGCTGGGCCGGCTTCACCGATGTCCGCTTCATCGTCAATTCCCTCGCCATCCTGCTGCTCGCCAGCCTGCTGGGGGCGCTGATCGGCTATCACCCGGCGACCAAGCGCAAGATCGATCATCTGCACGAAGCCGACATGCCGCATGTCTATGTCATGTATGCGGTGATCGGCGCGGTGATCGGCGTGGCGGTGCGCGAGTTCGGCACCGTGGTCGGGGTGGTGGTGTTCGGCATCGGCGGATTGATCCGCTTCCGCTCCGCCGCCGATTCCACCCGCGACACGGTGCGGCTGATCGTCGTCACCCTGGCCGGGCTGGTGGCCGGTCTGGGGCTGCTGCATTTCGCGGTGATGATCGCGCTGTTCAGCTTCGGCCTGATCTGGGTCTTCGATACCAGCCCGCCCTTCCGCATCAAGATCGAGGGCCTCTCCAAGGGCCGCACCGGCGACTGCGCCGAGGCCTATCGCGGCATCCTCAGGAGCCATGGCTGCAGCATCATTTCCGAGCACCGCTCGGTCGAAAAGGAGCGGGTCGAGTTCGTCTTCCGTCTGCCGCGCCGCTCCAGCCGCGACCGGCTGGACGCCGAGCTGCGCACCATCGCGGCCGAGCTGCGCGGCGATATTGACTGGGAAGTCGGCTAGCGAACCTTCATGGCAGGCGAAATCTTCATCAGCTACCGGCGGGCCGATCAGGCCTGGGCCCGGCTGCTGCATGAATTGTTGCGCGCCGAAGGGGTCGAGGCCTGGTACGACGCCCAGGTCGGCGCCGGGCAGGACTGGCGCATCGCCACGGCGAAGGCGCTGGAAGCCAGCCAGATCTTTGTCCTGTTGTTTTCCGCCAATGCGGCCCAATCCCATGACATCGCCAAGGAACTGGCGGCGGCGGTGATGGAGAAGAAGCTGATCGTGCCGGTGCGGCTGGAGAACATCGCCCCCAAGGGCGCGTTCCTCTACGAGCTGGCCTCGCGCAACTGGATCAACGCCTATGACGACACCGGGGCAAGACTGGCCGAACTGGCCAAGGGCCTGGCGCGGCTGGTGCAGAGCGGGGCGAAGGACGAAAGCCTGCTGCCCTTCGCGCGCGCCCTGCCGGTACCGGCGCGCCGCCGTACGGCCCTGCTTGTCTGCGCCGCAGCGGCGTGCGCAATTCTCGCGGCCGCCGCCATCGCCGCCTGGCTGCTCTGGCCCGCGCCGCACTGGACAGTGGCCAGCGGCCGGCCCTTCATCTCCACCCTGGCGCTGGAAGGCGAACCGGCCTTCTCGCCCGACGGCAAGATGCTGGCCTACACCTCGGGCAGCGAATCCGGCCCCCGCAAAATCTATGTCCGCAGCACATCCGGCGGCGACGCCGTGCGCCTCACCAGCGACGTCTATGACGATGTCTCGCCAACCTGGTCATCCGATGGCGCCCGCATCGCCTACATCGCGCAAAAAGCCGGCGAACCCTGCCGCATCATGGTGGCGACGGTGCCGGCCGGCCTGGTGCGGGAAGCGGGGCGTTGCAGCCACCCCGGCGCGACGCCGGTCGCCTGGCGGCCGGGAACCACCCTTCTCTATTATATAGATCGCTTCTCCAGCGATACCGCAGCCAAGTCCGACAGCATCTACCGCCTGGACGCCGACAGCGGCGAGCGGCAATTGGTGACGAACCGGTACGGCGCCAGCACGCTGGGGGCGCAACTGCTCTGCTCGCCCGACGGCAAATGGCTTTTCTTCCTGCGCGACGACAGTTACGAAAGCCAGGGCATCACCATTCTCGATCTGGCCAGCGGCAAGCAGACCGGCCTGGGCCGGGTCGACTGGTCCGCCTCGGGCGCCTGGGCGCCGTCGGCCACCTGGTCCGAGGATTCCCGCTCCATCCTGGTCAGCGCCTCCAGCGGCATCGGCAGCAAGCTCATCGCCTATCCCATCGACGGGGCCGCGCCCTATGACTTTTACACGGCGGCGACCAACATCCGCCATCTCGCCGCCGGCGGCGGCCTGCTGGCGGTGGAAAGCGATCCCAGCCGGGAGAATCTCGCCCGTGTCAGCGCAGGCCCGGCCGGCCAGCCCGACATCATCGATCCCGCCAGCGGCATGTCCTGGTCGCCCAGCTTCGCGCCGGACGGCACGCTGGCCTTCCTCTCCAACCGCTCCGGCACCAACGCGATCTGGCTGATGAAGCCGGGCGCGGCCCCGGCGCCGTTTTTCGACGCCGGTCTTGCCGTGGTGTTCCGCATCGCCTTTTCACCGGACGGCAGCAAGCTGGCCGCCGTCTTCGCCCGCAGCGGCGGCGTCACCATCCGGGTCTTCAGCCTGGACGGCGCCAGCCTGGCCTCGTTCGACTATGGCATCATCGGCAGTGGCCTGCCGACCTGGACGGCGGACGGCAAGGCGCTGGTGATGCTCGACATCGAACAGCGCCGCGACGTCCGGGTCGAGATCGCCGACCCCAGGAGCCGCCGCCCTGTGGGGCCCGCATTCTGGGGGCCCGTCACCATCCGCGACGATGGCGTCTTCTCGGCGCGCTTCGACAAGCCCGGCATCTGGCAAATCGACAAGGAACCGCGGCTGATAACCGGGAAATATCCCCCCCGTTTCGATCCGCCGCTGGTTTTCCGGGGCGATGAGGTGCTGATTCCGGATTTCAACGCCGCGGGGGGACCGCGCATTCTGGCCCAGAAGCTGAAGGGCGGCCCGGACCGGGTGCTGGGCTATGCCCCGGGGGCGCGGGCGCGCGACGGCGCCGCCGAAAGCCAGATGGCGGCCAATCCCAAAACGGGTGAGGTCATTTATGTCGCGTCGGTGCAGGGTGACACCAATATAGATCTTCTGACCCTGGCAAGGCATTAGAACATGGCGGGCGAAATCTTCATCAGCTACCGGCGGGCCGACCAGGCCTGGGCCAGGCTGCTCTGCGAGCAGTTGCGGTCCGAAGGCATCGTGGCCTGGTACGACGCCCAGGTCGGCGCCGGCCAGGACTGGCGCGTCGCCACCGCGAAAGCGCTGGAGGAAAGCCGCATCTTCGTGCTGCTGTTTTCTTCGAATGCGGCGCAGTCCGACGACATCGCCAAGGAGCTGGCGGCGGCGGTGCTGGAGAAGAAGCTGATCGTGCCGGTGCGGCTGGAGAACATCGCCCCCAAGGGCGCGTTCCTCTACGAACTGGCGTCGCGCAACTGGGTCAATGCCTATGAAGACCCCGAAGCGCGGCTGGCCGAACTGGCCAAGGGCCTGGCCCATCTGGTGCGCACCGGCGAGCGGGACGAAAGCGTGCTGCCGTTCGACCGTCCCGCCGGCGGCAAGGCGCCCGCCGCGCCGCGGCGATGGCGCAAGCCGGCGCTGATCGCGGCCGCGGCGCTTGCGCTGGCGGCGGCCGGCGCCGCCGCATTTCTTCTGGTGCGCCCGGCGCCGGCCGCCGAATTGCGCATCGCCATGCTGCCGTTCGAGGTTTTGAGCAACGACAGGGCCCAGCCTTTTTTCGCGGCGGGCCTGGTCGATGAAATCGGCGGCGTGCTGGCGAGAAACCAGGTGCAGACCATCCCGCGCTCGCAGGTCGCGGCGCTGCCGGCTTCCGATCGCGAAGCTGGGCTCGCCCGGCTCGGCGTCACCTTCCTTCTGGGCGGCACGGTGCAAAGCGACGGCCAGACCACACATGTGACCGTGCATCTCGACGATGCCCGCGGCCATGTCACGGTCTGGAGCGAAGAGTTCAGCCGCCCTGTCAAGGAATCCTCGGCGCTCGACGGCGAGGTCGCCGCCGCGGTGACAGGCACCATTCTGGCCTCACTTGACGGCTTCCGGAACGAGAGTGGCGGCTACGATGTCCAGTTCCTGACCGGTTTCCTGCGCGCCTACGCCTTGGTCACCTCGAACGACTACCAGCAGGGACGCCGTGTGATGCAGGAGCTGGTGATGCAGTCGCCGAATCTCGGGCTGGCCCACGCCAGGCTTGCAATAGCCACGCTCGGCGTCGCGCGGCAGGTTCCCGGCGACCAGGCCCAACCCCTGCTGGCCGAAGCCAGGAGCGAGGCCGAACGCGCCCTTCAGCTCGATCCCAAAAATGGCGAGGCCTATCTGGCGCTGGCCTATCTGCGGCCCAGCACCGATTGGCAGGGGCGCGAGGCGCTGCTGCTCAAGGGCAGCGCCGTTGATCCCGACTGGCCCTTCCTGCCCTATCACGTCAGCAAGCATCTGTGGTCGGTCGGAAGGCTGGCGGACGCCTTGCCGGTGGATGACCGCGGCCTGGCGCTGACGCCGTTTCATACGGGACTCAACGCGCAGCGCGCCATCGAACTGGCCAGCCTGGGGCGTTTGCGGGAAGCACAGGAGAGCGTCGATCGCGTCATCGCGCTGTGGCCGACGGATCCCATGAGCCGGCCGCTGCGGCTCTGGTTCACCGCCTTCTTCCGTCCGCCGGAGGAAGCCCTGGCAGTCCTTGACAGTCCGGGCTTGCGCCCGGCCGAACTCGAACCGGCGGCGATCGCGGCGTGGCGGGACTTCATCCGGACGCGTCAAGCGCCCGGCCCGGCGGCAAGCGCCAAAGCGATCAAAGAGCTGACCGACCTGGCCGATCGCCGGCTGTTCGATCGCGCGAATGCGGTTCAGATTCTGGCAATGCTTGGCGATGTCGACGGCGCCTTTGCCCAGATGACGAAATATATCGACGAAACCGGCGGCTATCACCGCGGCATGCTGGTGCTGCCGCCCGCCATCCTGTTCTACCCGACGACGGCGGCGATGCGGCGCGATCCGCGCTTCATGGCCTTCGCCGCAAAGCTGGGACTGGTCGCCTACTGGCGCAACAGCGGCAAATGGCCGGATTTCTGTGCCGATCCGGCCCTGCCATACAATTGCCGGAAGGAAGCAGACCGGCTCAGTCATTAGATTCAGTCATTAGATATAGTCTGGGATTCTCATGGCGGGCGAAATCTTCATCAGCTATCGGCGGGCGGACCAGCGCTGGGCCAGGCTGCTGCATGAGAAGCTGCGCGACGAAGGAGTCGAGGCCTGGTTCGACGCCCAGGTCGGCGCCGGGCAGGACTGGCGCATCGCCACCGCCCAGGCCCTGGAAAACAGCCGCATCTTCGTCCTGCTGTTTTCCGCCAATGCGGCGGAATCCAGCGACATCGCCAAGGAGCTGGCGGCCGCGGTGCTGGAAAAGAAGCTGATCGTGCCGGTGCGGCTGGAGAACATCGCCCCCAAGGGCGCCTTTCTCTACGAGCTGGCCTCGCGCAACTGGATCAACGCCTATGACGACACCGAGGCCAAGCTGGCCGAAGTGGCGCAAGGCCTGGCCCGGCTGGTGAAGAGCGGAGACAAGGACGAGAGCCTGCTGCCGTTCGAGCGCGCGCCGGCGGCGCCGGCGGCGCGCTGGATGGTGGAGAACAGCCGGCCCATCATTTCCAGCCACGCGCTGGAAGGCGAACCGGCCTTCTCGCCGGACGGCAGGATGCTGGCCTATGCTGCCGGCGCCGGCCGCCTGTCCCGCAACATTTATGTCCGCAACGTCGCGCGCGGCGACGGGTTGAAGATTTCCGCCGGTCCTTGTGAAGATGTGTCGCCGAGCTGGTCGCCCGATGGCACGCGCATCGCCTATATCGCGCAGAAAAAGGGCGAACCCTGCCGCATCATGGTGGCGACGGTGCCGGCCGGCGAAGCGCGGGAAGTGGGCCGCTGCCTCCATGCCGAAGTCAGCTGCGTTTCCTGGCAGCCCGGCACGTCGTTCCTCTATTATTACGACCGGACCGGGGCAATGGGGCACGCCCTGTTCCGGCTCGATCTCGATACCGGAACCCGCCTGCAGCTTCCCACGGCGGCTTTCAAGGAAGCCTATTCGAATTCGTTCCGGGTCATCGTGCATCTGCAATGTTCGCCGGACGGCAAGTCACTGCTCTATCTCTGGGGCGCGACCGCTTCGGCCTATGGCATCGTGATCCGCGACCTCGCCGCCGGCACGGAACGGACCCTGGGCCAGATCATCGGTGGCGGCTCGGCGGCCTGGTCCGAGGATTCCCGCGCCGTGCTGGCCACCACCGCCAGCGGCATCGGCAGCGAGATCACCGCCTATCCGGTGGATGGCGGCGCACCGTATCGCGTCTATGTCACTTCCACCCGCATCAGCAACCTCGCCGGCGGCATCGGCGGTCTGCTGGCGGTGGAAACCGACACCAGCCGGGAAAATCTGGCGCGCGCCCTGCCGCAGCCTTCGGCACAGCCCGACATCATCGATGCCGCCCGGGGCCGGAGCTGGGCGCCCACTTTCGCGCCCGACGGCACCCTGGCCTTCCTCTCCAACCGCTCCAGCACCAACGCCATCTGGGTGATGAAGCCCGGTGCGGCGCCGTCACTGCTCTATGACGCCGGTCTGCTGCCCCTGTTCCGGGTGGAATATTCGCCCGACGGCACGCTGCTGGCGGCGGCGATCGCCCAGGAAAACGGCATCACCATCCGGATCGTGTCGGCCAGCGGCGCGGTGGTGACCTCGTTCGATTCCCCCACACTCGGAATGGCTCATCCAACCTGGACGCTGGACGGCAAGGGCGTGATCGTGTTCGACCGGCGCGTGCTGCAGGAAGTCTGCGTCTCGCTCGACGATCCTTCGCAGCGCCGCCCTGTCACCGAGCCGCCCTGGTGCGCCGTCAAGATCAGGGCCGGGGGCGGCGTCTTCTGCCGCCGCATCGACAAGCCCGGGCTCTGGCAGATCGGCGAAACGCCGCGCCTGGTCAGCGCAAAATACCCCGATTACTTCGCGCCCCCCACCACATTCCGGGGCGATGAATTGCTGGTCCCGGATTTCAAGGCGCTGGAGTGCCCGTGCATCCTGGCGCAGCCCCTGAGCGGCGGGCCGGACCGGGTGCTGGCCTATGCGCCGGGTGCGTTCCATCACCCGCAAAGTCAAAGCAAGATGGCGGTGAACCCCGTGACGGGCGAAGTCGTCTATGTCGCCGCCGTGCAGGGCGACACCAATATCGACCTGCTCACCCTGGCGCGGCACTAGCGGCGGTTGCCGGGCCGGGTGAAATCGGCGATGCTGGATGTCGCTGGAATTCTGGGGCAGCGGGGCGCCTGGTGGCGGGCGAAATCTTCATCAGTTACCGGCGGGCGGACCAGCGCTGGGCGCGGCTGCTTCATGAGAAGCTGCGCGCCGAAGGGGTCGAGGCCTGGTTCGACGCCCAGGTCGGCGCCGGCGAGGACTGGCGCATCGCCACCGCCCAGGCGCTGGAAGACAGCCGCATCTTCGTGCTGCTGTTTTCCTCCAATGCGGCGGCCTCCAGCGACATCGCCAAGGAACTGGCGGCGGCGGTTCTGGAAAAGAAGCTGATCGTGCCGGTGCGGCTGGAGAATATCGCCCCCAAGGGCGCGTTCCTCTACGAACTGGCGTCGCGCAACTGGATCAACGCCTATGACGACACCGAGGCCAAGCTGGCCGAACTGGCCAAGGGCCTGGCGCGGCTGGTGCGATCCGGTACGCGGGACGACAGCCTGCTGCCTTTCGAGCGCACACCGCAGAAGAAGCCGTCGCGCAAGCCCCTGCTCATCGCCGCGGCGGCCGCGGCGGCGCTTGCCCTCAGCGCCGCTGCCGCCATCGCCGCCTGGCTGCTGTGGCCGTCGCCGCACTGGACGGTGGCCAGCGGCCGGCCCTTCATCTCCACCCTGGCGCTGGAGGGCGAGCCGGCCTTCTCGCCCGACGGCAAGATGCTGGCCTATACCTCCGGCCCCGATCCGCTCTCGCGCAAGATCTATGTGCGCAATGTCGCGGGCGGCAACGCCACCAAGGTGACGAACGACGAATACAACGACATCTCGCCGAGCTGGTCGCCGGACGGCACCAGGCTGGCCTATGTCGCCGTCAAGCCGGGCGAACCCTGCCGCATCATGGTGACCAGCGTTCCGGCCGGCGAGGCGCGGCAGGTGGGACGCTGCACCTATGCGCAGTCCAGCTCGGTTTCCTGGCAGCCGGGCACCGCGTTTCTCTATTACGGCGACCAGGGCGAGCCGGTGACGGCGCAGGCCTCCAGCCCGCAGGCCGTCAGCGCAATCCTGCTGCGCGACACGGATGTCATCGTCCGCCTCGACCTGAACAGCGGGGAAAAGCGGACCCTGCCCAAGGACCCCACGACCACCGTATTGGGCGTGGTGCGTCTGGAATGCTCGCCCGACGGCAAATCCCTGCTGCTGATCGGGGGGGAAAGCGCCTCGACCGACGTACTGCGCATCCGCGACCTGGCCAGCGGCAAGGAAAAGGTGCTGGGCAAGATCGTCATTGGCGGTTCGGCCACCTGGGCCGAGGATTCCCGCAGCGTGCTGGTCGCCACGGCCAGCGGCATCGGCAGCGCCATCATCGCCTACCCGCTCGATGGCCAGGCGTCCTATCCCGTCTATGCCGCGGCGATCAATGTCAGCCATCTGGCGGCGGGAGCGGGCGGATTGCTGGCGCTGGAGACCGATCCGCAACGCCAGAATCTGGCGCGCGCGGCGCCCAAACCCATGGCGCAGCCCGATCTCATCGATCCCGCCAACGGCAAAAGCTGGGCGCCCACCTTCGCGCCCGACGGCACCCTGGCCTTCCTTTCCAACCGTTCCGGCACCAATGCCGTCTGGGTGATGAAGCCGGGCAAGCCGCCTTCCCTGCTTTATGACGGAGGACTGACGCCGCTGTTCCGCCTGGTTTACTCGCCGGACGGAAAATACCTCGCCATGCCGATCGCCAGGGAAGAGGGCCTGGACATCGTCATCCTGACGGCCGACGGCACCACGGTGTCGTCCTTCCACTCCCCGACCCTGGGCGGCGGCGCTCCGACCTGGACGCCGGACAGCCGGGAAGTGATCTATTTCGACAGGCGGGTGGGAGCCTATGTCCGCGTCGATGTCACCAATCCCGCCCGCCGCCGCGTGGCCGCGCCGCAATTGTGGGGCGTAATCGTGCTGCACAAGGACCATGAATATGCCGGCCGTTACGGCCGGCCGGGCTATTGGCAGATCGACAATTGGCAGAGCGGCGGGGAACCGAAGCTGGTTACCGCCAGATATCCCACCCGCTGGGGCCCGCCGCCCGTTCTGCTGGGCGATGATCTTCTGGTGCCGGATTTCAACGCCGCGGGCGGCCCGCGCATCTGGGCCCAACCGCTCCCCGCAGGTCCGGAGCGGCTGCTGGGTTACGCGCCGGGGGCCGACGGATCGGATGAACGCCGGGACAGCGGCATGGCCGCCAATCCCAAGACCGGCGAAGTCATCTATGTCGCGGGAGTGCAGAGCGACACCAATATCGACCTGCTGACCTTGACGCGGCGGTAGTCTGCCCGTCCATCACCAGGGTGTTGCCGCTCATGGCCGCTGCTCCGCAACCGCGCGCATCTTTTTTTTCATGTTGGGTGCAGGCGCGGTTGCCCTGGGGAGGCGGCCCATTTTCTGCGGTGCCACCTCCCGGCCTTCATCCCACACCAGGTTTCCAGGTTCTGCACTTTGCGTCTCGCTTTTGCTACGGACCTCGACCATCTGCGTATCGGCCAGCGATGCGTCCGCAACGACGGCGTCCCTGTCCGGGGACGCGGCGTTGGGCTGAGAATTATCCAGGGCGCTGGCGCTACCCGGCCAAATGAAACCCTGCACCGGGAAAACTTTCGTCCCCCAGCTGCCGGTCTTGATGTTCCAGACCTTGACCATGGTCCAGTCATTGGCAGCGCTGACATCCACAACCGGATCATTGACATAGATGGAGCCGTCATCGAGCCAGTTGGCATGGTTGATGCGGATTTCGCGCGGCGACACCACTTTGCGCACCACCGCGACATGGCCGCGTTGCGGTCCGGCATAATTGGCCAGCACCATCACCGCGCCGGCGGCGGGCCGAGCCCCACGCCCATATTTTCCAGCCGCCTGGTTCCACCAGGTGTAGGCGTCACCGAAAAGCTTGATCTGGGAATGCTCGCGGGCATAGGGCACGCATTGCAGCGTCTGCTGGCCTGGTTGGCTGGTGACGCTGTTGCGGCCGCTCTCCTGTGGCAGGGCACCGGCTGCCCGCACCGGCGAGGCATCGTCACCATCGTCATGGCTGTCGCTGACGCAGCCGGCGAGGCAGGCGGCGGCCAGCAGGAGCACCCCGATCTTCCAGCCAAAGCACATCATGACCGGGATCCAATAGCGCGCAGGACATTTTCGAGGATGATGTTCCGCGCGGTTTCGCCGATGGGACGGCTTGATGACTGCGCCGCCGTCCCGCCTTCATCCCGCACCGGATTGCCACGTTCGGCATTTTGCGCCGCGATTTCACTGCGTACCTCGCGCAGGCGCGTGAAAATGGCGTCCCGCTCGCCATTGCTGTCCTGGGCGACAATCGGTGTCAGCCCCAGGTCTGGGTGGTGTGGCATCAGAAGCCAGACCAGTCCGAAGGTCAGGGCCGCCCGGATAATCACTTGAGCCCCCCGCAAAGCGCCAGTTGCGCGTTGGCGGCGCCGGCGTCGGGGAGGCGGAAAGGCTCGATAATCTTTCCAACGATCTGCGCCAACATCAGCTTCGCGACGGTGTGAGTGGTTACCCGGCGCAGATCCTCCATCATCGAGCCTTCCGCAAAGATCATTACGCCGTCACAATCCTGCTTATAGGCGCAATGGCCCAGCACCATCATCAGTTCGCAAGCGAACATGTGAGAGGGGATCGCGCCGGGATTGAAATCGTCCCCGGTCTCATTCCTGGGCAGGACCCGCTCGATCCGGCGCAGCAGACGGCTCGCGCCATCGTTATTGGAATAGAGCGCCGCGGCCTTTTCGTTGGCCACCAGAACCAAAATTTCGAAACAGCCTGTCATCGCGAACCCCCACGGCCTTATCTTCGAGACAAGGATGCCGGGGTTTCGCGCCCAATGTTATTCGGGATATATGCGTAACTGCTGTCAGGAATGATTAAGCAGTTCAGCCTTTGTTGGCGATCAGGCCTTCGATCAGCGCAATCAGTTCATCGCCATCCACCGGCTTGTGCAGCATGGTGACCGCGCCGGCCTTCAAGGCCTTTTCCTTCATCACCGGATCGCCCTGGCCGGTGATAACAATGACGGGAACGGCAATCCTTTCCTTGCGCAGGTGCAGCAGCAGATCCAGGCCCGTCATGTCGGGCATCCGCGAGCCGCCCACTATCCAAGCCCGCCCAGATCGCAAAGCCGTTTAGCGGCCGTCCTAGCGGGTTAAGCCGCCAAAAGCCCGATCTTGATATTGGATATTTATTGGACACAGCCCTAGGGCCTATCACTAAGCCATTGAAAATAATGGCGCTCCCAAGGGGAATTGAACCCCTGTTTCAGCCTTGAGAGGGCCGCGTCCTGACCGCTAGACGATGGGAGCCAAGCGGGGGCGCCTTATACGCGAAGGCCCTTCCCGGCGGCAAGATCAGGACAAAACCGCCAGTTCGGCGGCGGCAAAGCCGTCCTTTTCAAAGACAAAAGCGGCCAGCGCCTGCGGCGTGGCGATCAGCCAGAGAAAGCCGTCTTCCCCCGCGCCGGCCAGGTCGGCGGCGGACGGCATGGCCGCGCCCCCGGGATGGGAGTGATAGCAGCCGATCACCGCCTGCCCGCTCGCCCGCG
>Ga0265313_10001364_pt1 | contig 22968 bp, 22 predicted proteins | sample 4123metaG_FD_203122 | JGI IMG/M metagenome (GOLD analysis project Ga0265313, IMG submission 203122) | Rhizosphere microbial communities from Carex aquatilis grown in University of Washington, Seatle, WA, United States - 4-1-23 metaG | ecosystem: Host-associated > Plants > Roots > Rhizosphere >...
ATCGGCGCTCCGCGCACTGGAGCGACTCTACCGGCGTCGCGTACCCGCCGACGACATCTCCACCCCCGAGCTGACCCGCGCACTCGCCGCGGCGTCGTTCGAGACCGGCCGCCAGGTCGGGGTCCTCGTGCACCGGTCGGGGCAGGTCGACTACGTCGTCGTCGGCGACGCTTCGAGGCTCATGCTCCCGGACATCGGTCGATTGCGCGCCGCCGAGGGGCGCTTCCGAGGGCTGCGCCTCGTGCACACGCACCTCCGCGGCGAGCCCCTCAGCCGGGACGACCTGGTCGACCTCGTTCGTCTCCGCCTGGACCTCGTCGCGGTCATCCAGCTGGCGCAGGGCGGCGACCCGCGGTCGATCGCGTATGCGCACAACGTGCCCGCCGACGACGGCGTGATTCCTTACCGCGCGGTGGGACCTCTGCCAATCGGGCAAGGCCGGGTCGACGTCGGCCGGCTGATGGCCGAGCTCGAGGGCGAGTTCGCGCGCCGGGCGCGCGCGCGCGAAGTCCGGGCGAAGGACGGGCGCGCCATTCTGGTCCACGTCGGCGACAAGCGAGCGGGGGGCGTGCACGAAGCCGAAGAGAGCATGCGCGAGCTACGCGAGCTGGCCCGCACTGCCGGCACCGAGGTCGTCGATTGCATCGTCCAGATGCGCGACCACGTCGATCCGAAGCTGGTCATGGGACGTGGCCGGCTCGAGGACGTCGTCGTGCGCGCGATCGAAGCCGACGTCGGGGTTCTCGTCTTCGATCGGGAGCTCACGCCGGCGCAGGCGAGCGCGATCGCCAGCCGCACGGACCTCAAGGTCATCGACCGGACGCAGCTCATCCTCGACATCTTCGCCCAGCACGCGGAGAGCCGGGACGGCAAGCTCCAGGTGGAGCTCGCTCAGCTCAAGTACGCGATGCCGCGGCTCGTCCAGAAGGACGACAGTCTCTCGCGCTTGACGGGCGGCATCGGCGGGCGCGGGCCGGGCGAGACCAAGCTGGAGATCGGGCGGCGCAGGGCGAAGGACCGCGTTGCTCACCTGGAACACCAGCTCAAAGAGCTCGCCCGGCAGCGCGAGCAGCGGCGTCGAAAGCGAACGCGCGGGCGCGTGCCGACCGTCGCAATCGTCGGCTACGCGAACGCCGGAAAGAGCACCCTTCTCAACACGCTGACGGGCGCCAACGTCCTCGCCGAGGACAAGCTCTTCGCGACGCTCGACACCCGCTCGCGCACGCTGCGCTGCGGCTGGGCGGGGTGGGGCGAGCGCGAAGTCGTCATCACGGACACGGTGGGCTTCATTCGCAAGCTCCCGAAAGATCTCTTCGCCGCGTTTCGCGCCACGTTCGAAGAGGCGGCCGACGCCGACCTGCTGCTCCACGTGATCGACGCCAGCGACTCGGCGATGGAGGAGCACCAGCGCACGGTGGTCGACGTGCTCGAGGAGCTCAATCTCCTCGCTTTGCCCCGCGTCCTCGTGTTCAACAAGGTCGATCTCATCGAACCCGGCGAGCGCCGGAGGCTCGAGCGAACTCGCCCCGAGGCGGTTCTCGTCAGCGCGACGCATCGCGAGACGATGCGTCCGCTCATCGAACGCATCGCGCGAGAGCTGGCCGACAAGTGGGAAGAGAGCGCCAAGGGCCCGGTTGTCTCCCCGTGGGATGCGGAAAGTCTCAACCGCGAAGAGGAGCTTCTCGAATGATCGGCGGTCGCGGCCTTTTGCTCCTCGGCGCGTGGCCCGTGGTGTGCGCAGCGTCGGGCGGGTGTACGGGGCCCCTCTCCCGGGCGGAGGCGCAGTTCGTCGACGGCGCGTACCCCGACGCCGAACGCGCGCTCGTCGCGCTCGAAGCCGAAAGCCGAGGATGGCCCGACGGAAAGCGCGCCGAGTATGCCCTCTATCGCGGTCTTACCCACGCGGCGCTGGGCGATCGCGAGCAGGCGGGCGCGTGGCTTCGGGAGGCGAAGGCGATCGAAGAGGCAGACGCGCGGTCGCTCTCGCCGGACGACGCGAATCGGCTAAAGATCGCACTAAAGAACAGCGAGCCGGCTCCGTTCCAGGGGGTAAAGCCATGAGCTCTATCATTCATGTGGCCTACGCGAGCGAAGCGTCGATCGAATTCTCCAATGAAGCCGTGCGGCGCCTCCTCGAGGACGCGCGCCGCAACAACGCGGCGATAGGCGTCACGGGGATTCTCCTGCTCGTCGATCGCTCGTTCTTTCAGGTCCTCGAAGGTGAGCCTGATGTCGTCTCGACCTTGTACGAGAGGATCGAGCGAGACACCCGCCACAAGCACGTCGTGAAACTGATCCGGGAGCCCATCGAAGAACGGGATTTTCGAGATTGGTCGATGGGGCTGGCGCGGATGGCGCCCAAGGAACTCTCTGCGCTCCCCGGATTCAGCGACTTCTTCGCGACGGGGCGGAGCTTGGGCAACCTCGCCCCGGGAATGGCCCAGAAGCTGCTCAGCGGATTTCGCGCGGGCCGATGGCGAGCGCGTGTAGGTAGTTAGAATCGCACACCCGCAAGCGTGCGCGTGCCGTGTTCGACACCGCGACTCTTATGACCAGCACAGCGTTTCAGCGACTCGCCGCTATCGTGCCGTACGCGCTGCTCGGCGTCGTCGTAATCATCTCGGCGATCGCGAACCGATCGCATGGTCCGAAAGCCGACCGATCGGGCAGGCGAATCTTCGAGCAGCGCTGCGCGACCTGCCACCCGACCGGAGAGGGAGCAGCCCAGGGGCCGGGGCTGGGCGGGGTCGTCGGACGCGAGGCTGCCGCGACGCACTTCGGTTATTCACCGGCGCTTCGCCAGGCGCACCTCACGTGGGACCGGCCCACGCTCGATCGCTTCCTCGCCGCGCCGCAGGGGCTCGTCCCGGGGACGACGATGCCCATGGCCGTTCCAGATGAAACCGAGCGGCGCGCCGTCGTCGACTACCTGGCCTCGCTCGCTCCCGGTGCGCTCGGGCGGGTCGTCCGTTCGGCCCCCGCGGGTGCCCCGGCACCCCCCGGTCTTCGCACGGGCCGGGCCGCGTTCGGCGACTTTCGCGGCGACGGCCCGGGCGTGCGCCGCCACATCACGATCGCCGATCTTCCTCCGCCCTTCGCGACGCCCTCCGCGCGCAACGGTCCGGAAGTCGTGCCCCCTCCGAAGGGCGTCCACCCTTTCGTGCCGCCCGGCTTCCGCGCCGACGTCTTCGCGAGCGACCTGCTCGGGCCGCGGCTGCTGCGGGTATCGCCCTCGGGCGACCTCTTCGTCGCCGAGAGCTCGGCCGGTCAGGTGCGCGTCCTCCGCGCGGCGCCCGGTGCGCGAGAGGCCGAGAGGCGCGAAGTCTTCGCGGTCGGCCTCGACCGCCCCTTCGGAATCGCGTTCTATCCGCCCGGCGCCGATCCCAACTGGGTCTACGTCGCCGAGACCAACGCCGTCGTTCGGTTTCCCTATCGCGCGGGCGACTTGAGCGCGCGCGGCGGCTTCGAGACCGTCGTCGACTCGCTCACGAACGAGCCCGGCGGCCACTGGACTCGAGACATTGCGTTCTCTTCCGACGGCAGGCAGATGTTCGTTTCGGTCGGCTCGTCGTCCAACGTCGCCGAGGGGGACGTCGACGAGCGCGACCGGGCCGACGTGCTGGTCTTCGACCCCGAAGGCGGGGGCCGGCAGGTCTTCGCGAGCGGCATTCGAAACTGCGTCGGCCTCGCGGTCCACCCGGCGACGGGCGACCTGTGGTGCTCCACCAACGAGCGTGACGGGCTGGGCGACGATCTCGTCCCCGACTACATCACGCGTGTACGGCGGGGAGGCTTCTACGGTTGGCCCTGGTACTACCTCGGCGATCACCCCGACCCGCGCCACGCCGGCGAGCGGCCCGATCTGGCGGGCAGGATCCTCGTCCCGGACGTCCTGCTCCAGGCGCATTCGGCGTCGCTTCAAATGACGTTCTACGACGCGGCGGCTTTCCCTCCGAGGTATCGAGGGATGGCGTTCGCCGCGCTGCACGGTTCGTGGAATCGCGGGGCGCGCACCGGGCCCAAGTTGATCGCCGCCGCCGCCCCGGGCGGCATACCGACGGGCGAGTACGAAGACTTCATGACGGGTTTCGTCGTGGACGACGACTCGGTGTGGGCGCGCCTGGTGGGCGTTGCGGTCGCCCGAGACGGGGCGCTGTTCGTCAGCGACGACGGAAACGGAACGCTCTGGCGCGTCAGCTTCACCGGCGAGTGAGGAGCTCGCTCACACCCATGTGTAGTTGAAGCTGACGCTGACCCGGTCGCCGTCCGTTGGATTCGCGGGTACTTCGTGGCGCAGCCAGCTCTCGAAGAGAATGACCTTCCCGGCTTCCGCTCGATAGTCGACTTGGTCTCGGTTCTCCGGCCGGCAGTCACTCCGGCGGGGGGGCAAGACGGCTTTGGCTTTCTCGGGGCGTGGGTCTTCGAAGCGGATGCTCGAGCAGCCCGAAGGGGTGCTCACGTAGAACGTGCCGCTGATCACCGCCCCCGGGTGCAAGTGCAGCGGGTGAACGGCGCCGCGGGACATGATGTTGACCCAGCAATCGGTCATCGCGAGGGTGGCTTCTCGGAGGTCCATGTCGAGGCGGCGCGTGAATCGCTGCACGTGCGGCCAAATCTTCTTTTCGAGCTCGATGAACGCTTTGAACGGCGAGAACGACCGGTTGAGGGTCCGGATCGTTCCGTACGAGGTGTAGCCGGAGGGGTAGTTCTCGCGGCACCAGAGCTGCCCCTCCTTGTCTTGCTCGCGGACGTCGAGGCACGACGGGAGAAGCGCGCGAGCGATTTCGCCGCTGCGCTTCCCATGGAGGGGGGAGTCGTAGACGAACGTGGTGAATGAAGGTCGGGTCGGCATGGCGCGTTTCGCGTCGTCGCGTTCGAACGATACCACCAGGGAACTCGCTTCGAGACCGGCGCTCGCCCCATCTCGAGAGAGGATCGGCGACCGAGCCGCGCTCCGAACGCCGGATTGCTGTTATGCATTTTTCCCATGTCCTCATCACGCGTCGTCCGCGCGCCACGGGGCAGCGCGCTCTCCTGCAGGGGCTGGGTTCAAGAGGCTGCGCTGCGCATGCTCCACAACAATCTCGACCCCGACGTCGCAGAGCGTCCGGAGGATCTGGTCGTGTACGGGGGCAGCGGAAAGGCAGCGCGAAACTGGGCGTGCTTCGACGTCATCGTTCGGGAGCTCCGCGCGCTCGGCGACGAGGAAACGCTGCTCGTGCAGTCCGGCAAGGCGGTCGGCAAGTTTCGCACGCACCCCGATGCGCCCCGCGTCTTGCTCGCGAATTCCAACCTCGTGCCGAAATGGGCGACGTGGGACGAGTTTCGCCGCCTCGAGGCGATGGGCCTCACGATGTTCGGCCAAATGACCGCCGGCTCCTGGATCTACATCGGCACGCAGGGAATCCTCCAGGGGACCTACGAAACGTTCGTCGCGGCGCGCAAGGCATACGGGGCGCGGACCGGCAGCGCCGGTCCCTTCTGGGTGCTGACCGCCGGCCTGGGGGGCATGGGAGGCGCCCAGCCCCTCGCGGCGACGATGGCGGGCATGAGCTGCCTGGCGGTGGAAGTCGATGCGGCGCGGATCGAGAGGCGAATCGCGACCGGGTACGTCGAGGAGCGGGCCGAGGATCTCGAAGGCGCGCTCGCGAGGCTCGATGCCGCGGCCAAGCTGGGAAAGCCCGTCAGCGTTGCGCTTTGCGCCAACGCGGCCGACGTCTTCCCTGACCTCGCGAACCGGGGCATCGTGCCGAGCCTGGTCACCGAGCAAACTGCGGCGCACGACCCGCTGAACGGCTACATCCCCCTCGGCCTGTCGCTCGAGGAGGCCGCCGAGCTCCGCGCCGAAGACCCGGACGGATACGTCGAGCGCGCGAAAGCGAGCATGGCCGAAGAGGTCACTGCGATGCTCCGGATGAAAGCCGCGGGAGCCGAGGTGTTCGACTATGGGAACAACATTCGCGCATGCGCCGTCGACGCGGGGTGCGAGCGCGCCTTCGAGATCCCCGGCTTCGTCCCGGCCTACATCCGGCCGCTCTTCTGCGCCGGCAAAGGGCCCTTTCGCTGGGTCGCGCTGAGCGGCGATCCCTCCGACATCGCGGTCACCGAAGACGCGGTCTTGTCGGCCGTACCCGACGACGCGGACCTCCGCGCTTGGATCGTCCTCGCTCGCGAGCGGGTGAAATTCCAGGGATTGCCCGCGCGCATCGGCTGGCTGGGCTACGGGGACCGAGCGAGAGCCGGCGCCGCGCTCAATGCGCTCGTGGCGTCGGGGAAGGTCAAAGCGCCCATCGTCATCGGGCGCGACCACCTCGACTGCGGGAGCGTCGCTTCACCGCACCGCGAGACGGAAGCGATGAGAGACGGATCGGACGCGATCGCCGACTTTGCGTTGCTGAATGCCCTCGTGAACACCGCGGCCGGCGCGAGCTGGGTCAGCTTTCATCACGGCGGCGGCGTCGGGATTGGCATGAGCCTGCACGCCGGAATGGTCGTCGTCGCCGACGGAACCCCGGAGGCCGCCCGGCGCATCGAGCGCGTGCTCACGACCGATCCCGGCATGGGCATCGTCCGCCACGCGGATGCGGGCTACGAGGCGGCGATCGACTTCGCCGCCGCCCACGGCGTACACATTCCCCATCAGGAAAAGGGATAATCGCTGACCGCGACGCGCCGGCCGTCGGGATCTCGAAAGTAGAGCGTGTACGCGGTCTCGGCCTCGATGCGGACGCCGAACCGTTCGATCCGCCCGCGCCACGACTCTTTGGTCTCGTCGCCCATGGTGAACGCCACGAGATCCATGGTGCCCGGCGTGACTGCGGGTTCGCCGACGGCCGCGCGCTCGATCATGAGCACCGTGCCGTCCGCATCCAACCAGACGCTCCCGTCGCGAGCGCCGCGACGGACCGAGAGTCCCAGGACGCCGGCGTAGAAGCTCTGCAGTTTCTCGACATCGGCCGTGCGCAGTGCAGCGTGATGGATTCTCAATTCGCGCCCTTTCTCGTGCTAAGCCGCACACGTGCCTACCGGTCGTCCCCCCCATGTCGTCGTCGCCACCCACGGCCACTGCTTCGATGGCCTTTGCTCGGCCGTGATGTTCACGCGCCTTTACCGGCACCGATTCCCAGATGACGGCGCTTCTTTCACGTATCACGGCGCGGGCTATGGGCCGGGTCAGAACGGCGTCGAAGCGAAGGTGCTGACGGGGGATGTCAACGCGATCCTCGACTTTCGTTTCGCGGCCGTCCCGGCGCTGAGCTGGTACTTCGACCATCATGTCAGCGCGTTTGCCACGCCGGAAGACCGCGCGTTTTACGAGCGCGTGGCGGCGGAGGGCGAGGCGCACGGAGAGCGAAGGCTTTTCCACGACGGGGCATACAGCAGCGCCACCAAGCTCATCGCCGACGTCGGACGGGAGCGGTTCGGGCTCGATCCCGCGCCCACGGAGGAACTCGTGCGTTGGGCCGACATCATCGACAGCGCCGGGTTCCACGACGCCAAAATGGCCGTCGAGCGTACCGAGCCGGAGCTTCAGCTCATGACCGTCGTCGAGCACCTCGGCGACGACGGATTTCTCGCGAAGATGGTCCCCCGTCTGCTCGAGCATCCGCTGTCCGAAGTGGCCCGCATGCCCGACGTCGCGCAGGCCTACGAGCCGCTGCGGCGCGCGCACGAGGGCTTCGTGAAGCTTGTCGAGCAGCGCGCCAAGCCGATGGGAGCGGTCGTTCTGGTGGACCTGAGCGACGAACTCATCGAGGTCGCTGGCAAGTTCGTGACGTACGCGCTTTTTCCGAAGAGCGCCTATTCGGTGATCCTCAGCCGTTCGAAGAGCAAGTGCAAGATCAGCATCGGGTATAACCCCTGGTCGAACGTCGAGCGGCGTCACAACATCGCGGCGATCTGCGAGCGGTACGGCGGCGGAGGGCACCCGGTCGTCGGCGCGATTGCTCTCCCCGCCGACAAGCTCGAAGAGGCCAAGGCGCTGGCCACGTCGATCGCCGCCGAGCTCGCAGCGTGAGCGTCTGGGCGGCGAACGCGATTGTCGTCGGGCACCGTGGCGGGCGGGGCGACGGTTGGCCACCCGAGAACACGATGCCCGCGTTCGAACAGGCCGCTCGGCAGGGCGCGTCCGCAATCGAGCTCGACGTGCGTACGTGCGCGGGCAACGCGGTCGTGGTCTTTCACGACGCGACGCTCTCGAGGGCGACGGGCGGTCGCGACGCCCGGCGCGTCCGCGACGTCGAAGTCGCTGAACTGCGCGCCCTGGGGGTGCCGACGCTCGCGGCCGTGCTCTCGTGGGCGCGCTCGCTCGGGGTCGGCGTGAACGTCGAGATGAAGCACGACGTCGAGAGCCGCGCTGTGCTTGCGGGTGCGACGGTGCTCGCCGTGCGCGCGACGGGGGCCGATGTGCTCCTGTCTTCGTTCGACCCGCTGCTGCTCGGTCTCGCCGCGGCGCACGCGCCTTCGATCCCCCGGGCCCTTCTCGTGCGATCGGGCCAGCCGCTCTGGGCCCGCGCGATTCAGCGAGCGGCCCGGCCGCCCCTCTGCGGTTGGCTCCACCTCGAGCGCGCCCAAGCGCGCCCGCGCGCTCTGGCGCGCTGCATGCGCCGGGGCCTGCGCATCGGCGTGTGGACGGTCAACGACCCCGACGAGGCGATCCATCTCGTCGGGCGCGGCGTGACGTCGATCATTACGGACGCGGCTGGCACGATTTCCAAGGCCCTCACTCGCAATTGACCGGCTCGACCGGCATCCCCGGCGGCGCCGGCTGCTCGAAGGTGCCCTCCGGGAGCGGTGGATTCCATTTCCGGTCCTGGTACTGGAAGCGAACGTCGGCTTCCGGGTCAGGAACCTCCATGCGGATTTTTCGAGGGATCTCGGCGTCGCAGGGCGGTCCGCTCGGGGGCAGGGCAGGGGCCAGACCGTCTGGATCTTCGCGGGGCCCAGCGGTCGCCGTCGCGGCGTGTTCGGTCAGCTCGGCGTGGTAAAGCACGTACTGCTGCTGCTCGACGCGCACGTCGAGGACGCGCATCCGCTGCTGCTCCCAGGGCTTGGTCCAGTCGTCGGGTCGGGGGGCGATGTGAATCTCTTCGCGCGCGTCGCTGGTGCTCGGGATGAAGAGCACCCAGTATCCCTGCGCGCTCCAGGTGATCGTGGCCGCTTGCGGCGTGTGTCGCAAGACCGGCGCCTCGCCGCGGAGTAGGTCGACGAGCACGTGTCCGGGGACGGGAACGGCGGTCAGCCGCGCGATGTTGCACGCGCTGGCTGGCCCCACGTAAAAGTGCTTTTCGCGCAGATCGGCGAGCGCGAAGTGCGATCCATCGGCGGTCAGCGTGGCCAGCGCCACCCCGAACGGGCTGACGATGTCCAGCCGGATGCGCGCGGGTCGGACCGCGAAGAGCAACAGTTCGCCGCGCCCTCGGCCGTGTTCGCCGAAGAGGTCGAACTTGGCGTTCGCTTGGATGCCGTTGCCGCACGCGAGCGTGGCATGCATCCGCATGAGGGCGGCGTCGGCCGTCGGGGGGGCCGACGGGGGCGGCGGAATGCTCGCGCACCCGCAGACCGCGACGACCGAGGCGGCGGCGGCGAGCACGCACTGCGAGTGGATGGCTCGGTGCGTCGGAAGCGGCACGAACGCTACCTAAGCGGGGCGCGTCGACAGCACAACCCCTTATGGCGAAAGTCGCCTCCGTCGCTCTTCTGCGAGGCCCCGATCGATGACCTCGACCGCTTCCTGCGCAACGCCCAGCTCGGCGAGCTCCTCGCGACGTGCCCAGCGGGCTTCGGCCGCGTCGTCCCCAGCGACGAGGGCCGCGTCGCCGTCGTGCGCCGGGACCAGCAGGTGCTCGTGAATCTCGTAGGCGAACCCCTCTCCGGCGATCGGCACGACGCCCAGCGGGCAAAGGACGCGCGCGGCAAGGCCGGTTTCTTCCAGAACTTCGCGGATGATTGCGCCTTCGTGCGATTCACCGCGTTCGATGCGTCCGCCCGGAAGCGTCCAGGCGCCCTGGTTCGGCGGCCGGGCGCGCCGAACGAGGAGCACGCGCGCCAGGCGATCCACGACGACCGCTCCGACGGCGGCCACGCGGAAGGGCCCTGCTTGCGGGGTCGGGGGCATGGAGGCGATTCTACGCCCCATGCTTGGCTTGGCGCTCGTGCGACCGCTCGAAGACGATTGGCGCGACGCGCTCGACGCGGTCGCCCGCAGGCGCGGATGGCCCACGACACGCGAGGTCGCGAAGCTCGCCGCAAAGGTGGCGGAGTTGTCGGCCGCGTACAACGACCCGTCGGTGGCGCGCGCTGTCGTGAAGGACGCCGGGCCCGCCCGTCTCGGATTCGCGTTCGCGCGCGACGTCCCCAAAGGCGCGGCTGCGGTTCGCGAGCTCGTGGCCACCGGGGCGATCGAGTTCGACCGCGCTCCCCTGCGCGTGCTCGACATCGGGGCGGGGCTCGGCGCAACGACGTGGGGCCTGGTTCGGGCGCTCGACGCGCTCGAGGCACGCGGGCGGCGTCGCGCGCTCGGCGGTTCCGCCACGCCCTCGCCCGGCGGACGCATCGTCGAGGCGACCTGGCTCGACGCGGACGCCCAAGCGCTCCAGATCGGTGAAGAGCTCGTGCGAGAACGGCTCGCTGCCGGGCGCGACGTTGGCGTCGAGCTGCGCGTGAAGACGGCGGCACGTTCTATCGGCCCCATCGCCGGAATCGACGAATCGGAGCGATTCGACGTCGTCCTCGTGGGTCAGGTGCTGAGCGAGCTCGACGTGGGTGCCCCGGACGACCTGCGGGTGGAACGCGGTGCGGCGCTCCTCGGTGGTCTCCTCGACCGCTCCGTGGGCGCGCATGGCTCACTCGTCGTCATCGAGCCCGCGTTGCGGGACCGAACGCGCCATCTCCATCGGGTCCGCGATGCGCTCATTGCCCGCGGCGCGACCGTCTTTGCTCCCTGCATGCACGGCGGGCCGTGTCCCGCGCTCGCTCGCGAATCGGACTGGTGCCACGAGGACCTTCCGGTCGACTTGCCCGCCTGGCTCGTCCCCGTGGCCCGCGCCGCGGGGCTCCGGCGCGAGGGTCTGACCTTCAGCTATCTCGTCGTGCGCAAAGACGGGCGTCGTATGGCGGACTCCCTCGCCGCGCCGCCCTCGGCGGTTCGCCTGCGGGTCGTGTCCGAGCTTATCCGGAGCAAAGGCAAACGCGAGGCGTGGGTATGTGGCGAGCTCGCCGCCGAGGGGGAAGGGGGCGCGCCTCTGGCAGCGCGCGTCAAGGCGATGCGGCTCGACCGAAGCGCGTCGGATGCCAATGCGGCATGGGCGGACCTCATGCGCGGTGACGTCCTCGTCGTCGACCCGGCGCTGCGCGTTTCCAACTGCCGGATCGACGCCGACTCCGAAGTCATCCGTTTGGCTGACAGCGAATCGCGTTGACGGCCTTATGTGTCGTCGACTACGTGCTCGCGTGCGATGCGTGGACTGTACGCGATCGTGGACGTCGCCACTCTCGACGCCCGCCGTCTCGACCCGGTGGCGTTTGCCAAAGCCGTTCTCGAGGGCTTTCCGGCTGCGCTTCAGCTTCGCGCCAAAGACTTCCCGCCGCGCGAGGCGCTCGCGCTTCTCCGGCAGCTCGCGCCGATGTGTCATCGCGCGGGGGTCCCACTGGTGGCCAACGACCGCCCGGATCTGGCGATATTCGCCGGTTGCGACCTCGCCCACGTCGGGCAAACCGACATGCCGATCGAGCGCGTCCGGCGTCTCGCGCCAGGCCTCGGGGTCGGGGTGTCGACGCATACCCTCGAGCAGCTCGACGCCGCGCTTGCCACGAGGCCGGCATACGTAGCATTCGGTCCGGTCTTCGAGACCTCGACCAAAGCCCATCCAGACCCCGTGGTCGGAATGGCCGCCCTCGCCGAGGCGCACGCGCACGCCCTGACTGCCGGTATCCCGCTCGTTGCCATCGGCGGCATCACGCTCCCACGGGCGCAGGAGCTCGTCGGTTTGGCGGAGGCGATTGCCGTGATTTCCGCGCTCCTCCCTCCCGCGGTGGTGCGCGGGCGGATTCTCTCGGTCGACGACGTGCTCGGGGAGGTCGCGGCCCGCGCGCGCGCAATTCAGGGGCTGTTCGCGCCAGGCCCGCCCGCGGCGAGGGCGGCGCTGTGAGCCTGATGCTCGGCCTGCTGGTCTCCGCCGGAGGGGTGGTCCTCGGGAGAGCTCTTGCGCGGCGATTGCGTGCGCGGCCGTCCGAAGAAGGGGGAGAACAGCCGCCTTCGACACCATCGGCGGCCGACACCCTCGACACGTTCCCGTGCCACCTGGGGGACGTCGTGGTGCGCACCGCCGAGCGCGACGAAGCGTGGCTCGCCGGGGCTCTCCTCTTCGAGGAAGAGCGAACGGTGGTGGGCGCGCTGTTCGTGGCGCCCGAAGCGGGGGTCGACCGGGCGCTCTTCGCGCGCGACGCGGTCGAAGACATCATCTGGCTTTCGCCGATCCCAACGGCCGAGCTGGCGCTGACCGCGGAGCCGCCGCACGTGGTCGATCGCGGCGGCGTTCGATTCCAGCGCACGCGGCGATTGCCGGTCGGCGTGAGGCGTGCGGGGAGCGGCGCGCCGAGCGTCGGCGATCGGGCGATCGTCGCCGAGTACGAAGGGCCGGGACCCGAGCGAATCGTCATCGTGGCCGGCTCGGAGCGCACGCTGGCGTGGGCCGGAGCCGTGCTCGGGCGGGCCGAGTACGACGTGCTGCCGGGCGGCAAAGAAACCCTCGAGTAGACAAGCGCCGAATAGGTTCGGCCTCCGCGTGGACGCTCTCAGGCCGCACGCATCCGGATCATCAGCGCCTCGACGGCAAGCTGGGCAGAGGCGCTTGCTTCGATTTGCTCCACCGCGGCCACGACGAGCCCGTGGCGCATCGCGGCCACGACCGCGGCGCGTCCGTCGTCGGCGGCGGCCATGCGCGCTTGTGCGCCGAGAGCAAGTGCGAGCGCCTCGAGCAGTCGGACCAGGTCGTGCTTGTCCGCCTTCTTGGCCTCCTCGGCGAACTCAAGGGACGGGCCCAGGTCCCGCGCGTCGAGCGCGGCCATCGCTCGCGATAGAAACGAGTCGCGGCGCGCGCTTGCCTCCGGGTCGGCCATGGCGAGGGCAGACGCCATCGTGCCGCCCGCGAGGATCGCGATCTCGTGTGCGCGCTCGCGCTCAACACCACGCTCTTGGAGCAGGTCGGCCACCACCTCGTCCGGCAGAACGCCGAACCGAACACGCTGCGTTCGGGAGCGAATCGTCGCCAAGAGGGAATCCGCCGACGCGCACAGGAGCACGAAACAGGTCCGCGCTCCGGGCTCCTCGAGCGTCTTGAGCAGGGCGTTGGCCGCGGCGATGCTGAGCTCTTCGGCGCGCCGGACGATGAACACCTTGGCGCGGCCCTCGTAGGGGGGAAAGGAAGCGTTGGCGAGCACGAGGGCACGCACCTGATCGATGCTGATCTCCTGGCTTTCCGGCGAGCGCCTTCCGATGGCGGCCGGGTCGTAGAGCCCGCGCTCGATGACGACCACGTCGGGATGAGCCGGCCTCGTTTCGCCCTGGCGCGGTACCGCCCGGGAACACGCGCTGCAAACGCCACACGCGTCGGAGCTGCCGCCGGCCCTCCGCTCGCACACGAGGGCTTGTGCCAGACCGAAGGCGGTCCGCTCTTTGCCGACCCCGTCTGGACCGTCGAACAAATAGGCATGATGCACGCGCCCCGATGCGAGCGCGCGCCGAAGCGTTTGGACCGCCGCAGGCTGAGAGCGGACCGTCGACAGCAGAACGGACACGGCTCAGCCTAGCTTCGAAGCACCTTCCGAAGGCGATCCGTCGTACATGGTCACCGTCGTGGACCCTCGCGCGAAGATGGCCATGCGCTCGACGGGCTCGTCGTGATCCCCGGCCAGGTCGTGCCAGCGGTCCGCGAGCTCGGCCCTCGGTAGGTAGACGTAAGCGCTGGGCGCCACCGTGCACGGGTCCATGAAATAGAGGTTCTCGCGGTCGTAGCCGACCATCACGACGTAATGGCCCGCGTCCCAGAGGTCGCGCCAGGGCGTCTCTTGATCGCGCCACGCCTGGAGGTCGACTATCGGAGGCTGACGCGCGTCGATGGCGCGCTCGAGCTCGGCGACGGTAACATCGCTGTGACGGTACTCGGCGGTTACGCCACCGGCGGTGTTCAGGAACGCGGCGATCGGCTGAGGTTCGGTGCCCTTGGCATGGGTGGTTTCCAAGGGAAGATAGAGGGCAGTCTCATCCACGCTTGCGTACGTGTCCCAGCGCCAATAGCGGAGAAGGGAGAGCGTGGCGGCGTTGCCGCAGCTGAAGTTGGTACGCTGTTTGACGGGGGGTACACGGATGAGATTGTGTGGCAGTGATGTGACGAAATCATGGTGATCCCGCCGGATTATGACGTGTGAGAGAAGCTCGAGTGGCTGCTCGTTCATGGGCGGGGCAGGTTCTAGCGAACTGTCGGTCCGGGAGGAAGGGTCAAGGCTTCTTGAGCTCGGAACCGGCGTCTTCTTCCCGATCGAGGGCGTCCAGTTCGTCGTCGGTCAGGGGCTCGGCGTGACCTTCGCCCCGCTCCCGCGCGAACATCCGGTTGAGTGTCCGGCGATCGATGCCCAGAACTTCGGCGGCTCGGGTCTTGTTGCCTCCGGTGCGCGAAAGCACGCGGTCGATGTAGCGGCGCTCCAACACGGCAAGGGCCGGCCAGTCCTCGGCGAGCGAATCTTTGCCCGATGATCCCCCGTCGACCGACCACGCGCGAGCGACTTCGGGCGGCAGATCGCCCGTGGTGATGACGCCCTCGCGGGCGAGAAGCATCGCCCTCTCGATGATGTGCGAGAGCTCGCGCACGTTCCCCGGAAACGCGTAGTTCTCAAGGGCTTCGAAGACCTCCGGCGCGACCCTCGGCGCGGGGCGCCCGAGCCGCTCGGCGTGGCGCGTCACGAAATGCCGGATGAGAAGCGGGATGTCGCGTTTGCGGTCGCGGAGCGGCGGGACATGGACCGTGACGACTTGCAGCCGAAACAGCACGTCCTCCCGAAAGCGTCCCGCCGCGACCTCGGCCTTGAGATCGCGGTTGGTCGCTGCCACGACGCGCGCGTCGACTTTGATGGTCTCGGCGGCGCCGACGCGGCGGATTTCCCCCTCTTGCAGCACGCGAAGGAGCTGCACCTGCATCTTCGGGCTGATCTCTCCGATTTCGTCGAGAAATAGCGTTCCCCCCTTGGCCTCCTCGAAGAGACCCCGCTTGGTCGCGTTCGCGCCGGTGAACGAGCCGCGCTCGTGGCCGAACAGTTCGCTCTCGAGGATGGACTCGGGGAGCGCGCCGCAATTGACAGCGACGAACGGCCGGGTCGCGCGGGGACTCTTCGCGTGAATGGCCTTCGCAACCAGCTCTTTGCCGGTACCGCTCTCACCCACGATGAGCACGGTCGCGGTCGTGGGCGCGACGTGCGCCACGGTCTTGTACACCGCCAACATGGCGGGGGTCGTGCCGATGATCTGAGCATCGGGCTGGGAGCGGCCTCTCTTCAGAGGCTCGGCCTCCGAGCGAGCGAGCTTCCGGCGCGCAATCGCCTCGGACACCATGTGTTTGAGCTCGGTCGGCTCGATCGGCTTGGAGAGGTAGTCGTACGCGCCTTCTCCGACGGCGTTCATCGCGCCGTCGATGTCCGCGTACGCGGTCATCAGAATCACCGGGGTCGACGGACTTGCCTCGCGGACGCGCCGCAGCACGTCGTGTCCGCTCGTGTCGTTCGCGAGGTGAATGTCGCTGAGGACGACGTCGTAGCGTGCGACCTTCGCCGGGGCCGGTACCGCGTCGGCGTTGTCGAACGTATCGACCCGATATCCCTCGGTGCGGAGCACGCGCGCCAGCAGACCGGCCAGGACGTCGTCGTCTTCGAAGAGCAGGACGCGACTCTGTCCCTCGATGTCGCCGGCGACCTCTTCGCGCTTTTCCTCGGTCATCGCTGTCCCCGCTCGTTACGTCGTAGCAGACGCGCGGCATCGGCCGTCCCGCCCGACCGCGACAATGCGTCCCGCCCGAACCGCTCGGATCGGCCGTTCTGTCGCCGTCCTTGGGCATTTCCGAGCTATTTCCGGCACACCTCGCCTCCATTCACGAGGGATGCCGGCGCCGGGGGGCGGGAGCAAAGCGCCTTGTGCGGGCCAATGTGTGCGGAGGTGTTTCCGATGCCCGAAGGCCGGCCCCCCTCGTTGGCCCTTCAGTTCTTGGACGGAGAGAAGGCTTGCGCGTCGCCCGCGTGGACGACGAAGCGCGGCACGGTTGCGCTGCGACCCCTCGGGTCCTCCGCGATGCGGCGTTGTTCGTCCGACGTGTAGTAAACGACCGGACCGGGGCGACCGCTCGCCGAGACGACGGGGGCCCACTTCTCCAGCAGATCACCGTAGGCCAGTTGCTTCGGGTCGAAGACGACGCGGAGCGCTTCGGTGTGGTCGACGGTGCCGGTCTCCACTTCGAGGACCCCGGGAATCGCCTGCAACGCCGACTGGGCCGCGCGTCCGCCAGCCAAGAGCGCCGTGTCGAGTGTGGCCTCGCATCCGGGTCGCTCGCCGGGGGCCGGCTTGGCGCAGGCGTTCGCCGTCGCTGCCGGAACTGCGTGAGCGGGGGCGCCGCTCGCGAAGAGCCCCGCGTACGCTCCGTACCCCTCTGCGGCCAGCCGCGTGGCCGGAACGAACCGCAGCGACGCAGAGTTGATGCAGTAGCGCATTCCCGTCGGCTCCGGCCCGTCGTCGAACACGTGTCCCAGATGCGAGTCGCCGGACCTCGAGCGAACCTCCGTGCGCATCATGCCCAGGCTGATGTCGGACTTGGACGCGACGCGTCCGTCTTCGATGGGCTTCGTGAAGCTCGGCCAGCCCGTGCCCGACTCGAACTTGTCGAGCGAGCTGAAGAGAGGCTCGCCCGTCACGACGTCGACGTAGATGCCGGGTTCGTGATTGTCGAAGTACTCGTTTCGGAACGGAGGCTCGGTCGCGTCCTTCTGGGTGACCTGGAATTGAATCGGTGTGAGCTTCTTCTTGAGCTCCGCGAGCGGCGGCTTCGAATAGGCGTGAGTGGGCATCGGGGGACTCTCCTTGGCGCTGGATGGGTCGAGGTTCGCGGCGAGCGGCCGAGCCGGCGTTGCCGACGATTGCCTGCACGCCCCCAAACATAGACATACCAGGATGGTTGTCGCGCACGCATGACGCCTCTGCATGTTCGCTCCTCGCCCTGCCGGTAGGGCCGATGCTCCGCTCGTCCTTGCAGCTCCGCAAAGAGTACGCCCGCAGGGGCAGCTCGTTACCCCCAGAGCGCGCCTTTTTTCGACGCATGAGTGCTACACCGAGCCGGTTGTCGCCGCTCGATCCTCTCCGCGTCGGGGAACACCTGCACGGTCATCTCGGATGGCTCGCGGCGATCGCGCTCGTCCATCCCGCGATTTTTCTCCGGCGCGCCGACCGCCGAGCGCGCTGGTCGGTCGGGCTGGCGGTAGCGCTCGTCACGCTCGCGGGGGCGATCGGCGTGAGCCTGTATCCCGGGTATCGCGACACGCTCAAGCAGTCGATCTTCGTCAGCTCGCCGACCATGGGGTACCTCTTCGAGCGCAAGGAGCACCTGGCGTTCGGCGCCGTGATGCTCGCCTGGACGGGGGGCATCGGATACGTCGCGGAGCGGCTCTCCGAAGGAAATGTGCGAGCGGCGATGCGCCGGGTAGCGCATTACGCGTTCGTCGCGGCGGCGGCGTTCGCGGTGGTCACAGCGGCGCTCGGCACCGTCGTGGCCTCGTACAAGACGTTTTGAACCGAGCGACGGACCGGCCGCGCTGCGACACGAGGGAATCGCTGAAAAACACGGCCCAAGCGCATCGCCAAGATCCACTCCGGGTACCTGCGCCTCATTTGCCCTGGAACGTCGGTGTTCGCCGCTCGAGGAAGGCGCCCATTCCTTCCCGTTGATCGAGCGTGCCGAAGAGCGCGGCGAACGCGGTTGCCTCGAGCTCGTTCGCCGTCGCCAGAGGCGCGTCCACGCCTCGCAGGATCGTCCGCTTGACCGACGCGATTGCGAGCGGCGCCTTGCTCGCGATCTTCGCCGCAACGCCGCGCACCTTCGGAAGGAGCTCGGCGTGCGGCACTACGGCGTTGACGAGCCCGAGGCGCAGCGCCGCCTCTGCATCAAGGACGTCGCCCGTCATGCAAATTTCCCGGGCGCGCGCGACGCCCACGATCCGAGCGAGCCGCTGCGCGCCGCCGAAGCCCGTGGTGACCCCGATCCCCACTTCTGGCTGACCGATTTTTGCGCGATCGCTCGCGTAGATGAAGTCGCAACAGAGGGCGAGCTCGTATCCTCCGCCCAGCGCGAAACCGTTCAGAGCGGCGATGACGGGGAAGTGCGCTTGCTCGATGGCCTCACCCACTCTGTGGCCGAGATCCGCAAATCGCTTCGCCTGGGGAGGCGTCATCGCGACCATCGCGGCGATGTCGGCCCCGGCGCCGAACGCCTTGTCCCCGGCGCCGGTCAGGATCGCGACGCGCACCGAGGGGTCGGCTTCGAGCGCGGCCAGCGACCCGAGTAGCTCGCGCAGCAGCTCTTCGTTCAGCGCGTTGAGTTTGTCCGGACGGTTCAGCGTGAGCGTGACGACGGATCCGTCGCGGTCGATGAGCAGCGTCGACATGTTCCTTACCTCGCTCCCAGGCGGTTGCCCTTTTCGTCGTACCGGTAGTAGCCACGTCCGGCTTTTCGGCCCAAGAACCCCGCGGCGACCAGATTTCTCAAGAGCGTCGGCGCGCGGTACTTGTCGTCCCCGAACTCCTCGCGGAGCACGTCGGCGATCGCGAGCACGGTGTCGAGCCCGATGAGATCACTCAGCTCGAGCGGTCCCATAGGGTGATTGAGCCCGAGCTTCGCGCCCGTGTCGATGTCCTCCGGCGACCCGACACCCTGCTCGAGCGCGAAGCACGCCTCGCAAAGCATGGGAATCAGGATCCGATTGACGAGAAAGCCCGGCGCGTCGCGGCTCGTCGTCACGGTCTTGCCGAGTTTCTCGGCGAGCGCGCAGGTCAGCGCGTGCGTCTCGTCGCTGGTTTGCAGCGCGCGCACCACTTCGACCAGCTTCATGAGCGGCGGGGGGTTCATGAAATGCATGCCAATGACGCGGTCGGGCCGGGAGGTGGCGGCCGCAAGCCGGGTGAGCGAAATGGAGGAGGTGTTGCTCGCGAGCCACTTGCCCGCCGGAAGCACGGCGTCGCACGCGCGAAAGAGCTCGAGCTTGATCGCCAGTTTCTCGGTGGCCGCCTCGACGACGAAATCGCAGGAGCCAAAGGCGCCGGGGCCGGGCGCCGGCGCGATGCGGGCCAAGAGCGCCGCGCTCGCCTCGGCGGTCATCTTCTGTTTTTCCACCTGCTTGGCCAGAATGCCTGCGATCTTCTTCTTCCCGCGCTCCGCGAGATCGGAAGTGGCGTCGGCGAGCACCACCTGAAGGCCGCTGGCGGCCGCGATTTGTGCGATGCCCGCGCCCATCTGCCCCGCGCCGAGGACGCCGATTGTCTTGACCTCGTCGAGATGTGCCATGCTCCTCGCCTCCAGGACGGCACGTCTACGGCGTCGCCGCAGCGTGGTCGAAATCGATGCTGCGGCATACCACGCTTTCGCTCTTCGTTGTCGCAGCCGTGGGCGTTGGGTGCGCGGCTCCGGGCGCTGTCGGCCGCGCGCAGGCGCTCGTGCGGGAGCATCGAGAGTCCGAGGCGGCGGCGCTCTTGCGCGAGCAGTTGCGCGGTCACCCGGACGACCTCGCCGCGCGTCGGCTCCTCGTTCGGGTGCTCGCGCTCGGCGGCGACATCCACGGCGCGCAAGCGGAGGTGGAGGAGCTCGGACGCCGGCTGCCTCCCGACGACCCGGTGCCGTACCTCGAGCTCGGTCACGCGCTCGAGCTCGTACACCGCTACGACGAAGCGCTCGCGGCGTACGACGAAGCGGCGAGCGTCGCTCCCGCTCGCCCCGAGGGGCCGCGCGAAGGGGGGATGCGATGCGCGCGCTGGGGCGAGGCGGAGTCGGCGAGGCCGCGGCTCGAGGAGGCCGTCCGACGGGGCGCGCGCGACGCGGAGACGTGGCACACGCTCGGTCTCGTGAGACTCCGTCTGGGCGACTCCGAGGCCGCCGAAGAGGCGTACCGCGCGGGCGTGGCCGCCGACCCGAGCCGACCCGAGAACTGGCTCGGCCTCGCCACCGTGGCCGTATCGCAAGGCGACGCGCGCAAGGCCCTCGACGCGTACGACCAAGTGCTCGTTCGCCGGCCTCGGTTCGCCGCCGCGGAGCTCGGCCGGGCGTGGGCTCTCGGAAAGCTCGGGCGGACGGTCGAAGCTTCTCGCGCCCTCGATCGCGCCGAAGAGCTGGGTGCGCCCCCGGCGAACGTGGCGCGGCAGCGCGCGGCGCTAAACGCGCCTGCGGGGGCCGAGGCGAAGTAGAGTAGCGCCATGGCGCAAGACGAAGTCGTGCGGATCGTGACGCGCGCACGGGCGGCGCAGCCCGCGTGGGAGGGGCTCGGACCGAGCGAGCGAGCCCGACGCCTCGCGCCGCTCAAAGATCGGCTCCTCGATCGCGCCGACGCGATCGCCGACTGCTTGCACGAAGAAGTGAGCAAACCCACTGTCGAGGGTCTGCTGGGCGAAGTCCTGCCTTCCGCCGATCTCGTGCAGTACTGGACGAAGGCGATGCCGGACTTGCTCCAGCCGACGGAAGTGGACTTCGATCCGATCGCGTATTCGGGCAAGAGCGGGACGATCTTCCGCGAGGCGCGCGGAGTCGTCGGCGTCATCATGCCCTGGAACTTTCCGGTCGCCCTGCCGCTGCGAACGATCGTCCCGGCGCTCCTCGCCGGCAATGCTGTCGTCTTCAAGCCGAGCGAAGTGGCGCCCCGCTCCGGAGCGCTCGTGGCAGGCCTCTTCGCGGGGCTCGTCCCCGACGGAGTCCTCGAGATCGCTCAGGGGGGCGGCGAAGTCGGCGCGGCGCTCTGCTCCTCCGGCGTCGACCTCGTCGTCTTCACAGGGAGCGTCGCGTCGGGGCGCGCGGTCGCGCGGGCGTGCGCCGAACAGCTCATCCCCTGCTCGCTCGAGCTCGGCGGGAAGGACGCGGCCATCGTCCTGGGCGACGCCGATCTGGATCGCGCCGCGAACGGAATCGTCTGGGGCGGAATGATGAACGCCGGGCAAAACTGCGCGTCGATCGAACGCGTCTACGTGGACAAGACGATCGCCGAGGCGTTCACGGCGAAAGTCTGCGCCGTCGTATCGTCGTTGAGGCCGGGGATCGACGTCGCTCCGCTGGCGACGAGCGCGCAGCGCGCCATCGTCGAAGGGCACGTCGAGACGTCGCGGAAGACCGGGGCCGAAGTCTTGGCACGCGGCGCGGAGGGATCGGCCGGGTCGTCCCCTCCGCGCGCCCTTCGGTCCGCTCCCGACGGAGAAAGGCACTCCTACCCACCCACCGTCGTCCGCGTCTTCGGAGACGACTCCGCGCTGATGCGCGACGAGACTTTCGGGCCCGTGCTCCCGATCGCGGTCGTCGACGGCGTGGAGGAGGCCATCGCTCGTGCAAACGCCTCGCGCTACGGGTTGACGGCGAGCATCTGGACGCGGGACCAAAAAAGGGCGCTAAAGCTCGCGCGCCGCCTGCACGTCGGGGTCGTGACGATCAATAACCACGGGTTCTCCGGCGCCATCCCAGCGGCTCCTTGGGGCGGTCGCGGCGAGACGGGCTGGGGAATTACCGGCTCGCCGCTCGCGCTCGACTCCCTGACGCGGCCGCGCTTCGTGCTCGTCGATCGGAACCGCGCAAAGCGCGAGCTCTGGTGGTTCCCCTACACTCCGGCGCTCACGACGATCGCCTCGTCGATGGCGACGCTCCGCTGCTCTTCCCGCGGCCTCTTCGCGCGGGCGCGGGCGCTCTTTTCGCTCTTGTGGGCGATGATGGCGCGGGCTCGCGCGGGGTGACCGGCGCCCCCGCCTTCACTTGGTCCCCGACAGCCGCAGTCGGGAAGAGTCCCGCGGCGGCAGGCGGCTCGCGAGGAGCGGTACGCGCGCCCCGAGTTCCAGGAAGGGCAAACATTCGGCGGCGGGGAGCGGCCGACTGAAGAGGTAGCCCTGAGCCGTGTGGCAGCCCTGGGCGCGCAAGAAATCCGCCTGCTCGGGGGTCTCGACGCCCTCCGCCACCACGTGGAGGTTCAGGCTGCGCGCCATGGCGATGATCGTCGTCGAAATGGCCGTGTCGTTGATGTCGGAGGGGATCCCCTGCGTGAACGATCGGTCGATCTTGAGGGCGTCGATCGGCAGTCGCTTCAGGTAGCTGAGCGACGAGTAGCCGGTTCCGAAATCGTCGACGGCGATGTAGACGCCCATCGCGCGGAGCTGCTGGAGGTTCTCGACGATCGCCTCGCGATTCTCGATGAGACTGCTCTCGACGAGCTCGAGCCCGATCGCCGAAGGCGCCAGCGCGGACCGGTGCAGATGGTCGCTGATCAACTTCACGAACGACGGATGCCTCAGCTGCTGGGGCGGCATGTTCACGCTGATGCGCATCGGCTGCAGGTGCTTCCATTGGGCCGCCTGCTCGCACGCCGAACGAAGAACCCACTCGCTGATGGGCACGATGAGGCCACTCTCCTCTGCGACGGCCAGGAAGTCTGCGGGCATCAGGAGTCCCCGCTCCGGATGGTTCCACCGGATGAGTGCCTCGACGCCGCCGATGGCCCCCGTCTCGAGCGACACGATGGGCTGGTAGTAGAGAACGAGCTCGTCGCGCTCGAGGGCTCGCCGCATGCCCGCTTCGACGCTCAGGCGCTCCATGGCCTGTTCGTGCATGTGACCGTCGAAGAGCTGATGGCGCGCCCGGCCCTGCGATTTGGCCCGGTACATCGCGGTATCGGCGTCGCGCAAGAAGTCCGCGGCCCGCTTGT
>Ga0265313_10001366_pt1 | contig 22942 bp, 15 predicted proteins | sample 4123metaG_FD_203122 | JGI IMG/M metagenome (GOLD analysis project Ga0265313, IMG submission 203122) | Rhizosphere microbial communities from Carex aquatilis grown in University of Washington, Seatle, WA, United States - 4-1-23 metaG | ecosystem: Host-associated > Plants > Roots > Rhizosphere >...
TGATAAGCCTGCCTGGTTTTGGCGACCCGGCTCAGATTGCCGACGAAGTGCGCTTTACCTTTTTGCGCCAGTTGAAATTGAACAGCACCAGGCTGCACTCTCTTTTGATGAATCTGGTCGTCGAGGAAGGTCTGGAGGGCCTGGTCGAGGAGGTTTCCAATCAGCTCAATCGCCCGCTCAGTATAGAATCTGCGCAATTTTCTTTACTGGCTTCCAAGAATATGGGTGGGACGCCTGCCAGCCAGCAGCGCAGCATGGCCGACGAAGTGTTTAAAACAGTGCGCAAATTGCTCAAGGGTGCAGACTCCAATGACGGCAGGAATTGGATTATTCCGACTTTGAAAGTGGGAAGGAGGCTGGTGGCCCCGGTCATGCTGGGAGAAAATATCGTCGGCTACATATCCTCGATGGTCAGGCCCAATGACGATATGGAAGCCATTGCCGAGCTTTTGAGACCGGCTGCCTTAGCGGCAATGATTGAGTTTCACCAGAATCGCCAGAGCGGTCCGATGTTTGCCGCCACTCAGAAAAACCTCCTCAAGGACCTGCTTCTTGGATCGTCGCTTACCGCGTCCGACCAGGAACGTTTGGAGCAGCACTATGGATATGACATGGCCGATGGCATTCTGGTCTTTGCTGCCAGTGCATTGAATGCCCAGGGGCAGCCGCTTGCCCTGGACGGGCTGCCGGAAACCAGTGGCATCATGACCGAGATAGAAGGCACGGCCACAGTTGTAATGCCGTATCTGACCAAGTCCGGCAAGACCTGGCAGCAGGTGGCCGAATCCTTGAAGAAAGAACTCAAGGAACTGGTCAGTAAGAAGCCGGGCGGCGCCGATGCTCAAATTCAAATCGGAGCCGGGCGCATGGCCGTAACCGCTCTCGACCTGGCCGACAGCTACAGAGAAGCTCGCCAAGCCTTGATTGTCGGCTCCATGATGCATGGAGACAAGGAATTCAGCATGGGCTACGGGGATCTGGGCGTAAAGCGCTTGCTCTACCTGATGATCGACCATCCTGAATTGGAGCGTTTTTGCGAAGAAATCATCGAGCCTCTGGAAAGTTATGACGAGGAATGGGAAAGTGAGCTGGTGCCCAGCTTGCGTATTTATCTGGCTGAAGGTGCCAACCTTAATTCTGCAGCTCGCGCGCTTTTCATTCACAGGCATACTTTGCGCTATCGCCTGGAACAAATTGCCGAAATTCTCAAAGTGGATATCGACTCGCAGGAAGTATTGCTAAACTTGCAGATCGCTTTTCAAATTCGAGACATGATGAGCGGCAACACAGGGAAATGAGGGGATGAGCGGCAAGGCCATCCAGGCAATTGAGATTTCCAAGCGCTTTGGCACAACCCAGGCCGTGCATACGCTTAACCTTGATGTGGAAGAAAGCGAGTTCTTCAGTCTGCTTGGCCCGTCCGGTTGCGGCAAAACCACACTGCTCAGGATGATCGCCGGCTTTGAAACGCCGACGGAGGGCAAGCTTTTTGTGGGCGGAAAGAACGTCCTCGGTGTGCCGCCCCACAAGCGGCCGGTCAACATGGTTTTCCAAAGTTACGCCCTCTTTCCCCATCTGACCGTTTTTGAAAATGTCGCTTTTGGTCTTAAATCAGGCCCAAAGATAAGAGCAGACGAAATGGCCACCCGCGTGGGCGAGGCACTGAATCTGGTGCGGCTCTCACATTTGTCCGAGCGTTTTCCGGCCCAACTTTCAGGCGGACAACAACAACGTGTCGCTCTGGCTCGGGCCATCGTCAATCGCCCCATGGTGCTGCTTTTGGACGAGCCGCTTTCGGCTCTCGATCCGCAAATTCGCGAAGAAATGCAAAGTGAACTGGCCAGGCTTCAGCGCGAACTGAATATGACTTTTGTCATGGTCACGCACGATCAGGATGAAGCTCTGGCGCTTTCCAGTCGCATTGCTGTTTTCTACAACGGCAATCTGGAGCAAGTAGGCACTCCCAGGGAAGTTTATGAGCGGCCGGCCACTCCTTTTGTGGCGCGTTTCATCGGCAATACCAATTTGATTGAAGGCATTTTGCTGTCCTCTGACAGCGCCTCGACAAGAGTAAGACTGAGCGATCAAAAAGAAGTGACTGTGAACGGAACTGTAAATGGTGCGGCAGCTGGAAGCAAAGTTTTGCTCTCAGTCAAGCCGCAAGCTCTGAAAATCACAGCGGCCGGTTCGCCCAACGGGCTTCAGTCCAAGATCATCAGCCGCAGCTACCTGGGCGCCTCTACGGAATACATTGTCAAAGCCGATCTGGGCGTCGATCTGAAAGTCTCTCACCGGACAGTTTCGTCAGCCGCCTTTGATGTCGGTCAAGATGTGATGGTTGATTTGGATTGGAATACCTGCACGATTTTGAAAGATGCCGGATCTAGAGAGCCTGCTGCCGACGCCACTGAAGTGGCGACGCCGGTTGCAGGTGAGAAAAAGGGAGACTGAAATTGAGCCTTTCCAGGCGCACATTCTTGCGCGGCATCACCGGTCTTTTAGCGGCTCCCGGCTTGGTTGGTTGCGGGCAGGGCGGAAGGCATGCGGGCGGCAATGCGGTAAACATTTACAGCTGGGCCGATTATCTTCATCCCGATACGATTCCCCAATTCGAGAAACGCACGGGCGCGCGCGTGGTCTATGACACGTTCGCGTCAAACGAATCGCTATTGGCCAAGCTGCAAGCTGGGGCGTCCGATTACGACATCGTTGTGCCCACCGGATATATGCTGCGCCATCTGGTCAAGCTCAATCTTTTGCAGGAGCTCGATCATAACAAAATTCCCAATTTGAAAAACATCATGAAGCGTTTTCAAAACCCCAGTCATGATCCGGGCTTGAAGTACTCGGTTCCTTATACCTGGGGAACAACTGGTATCGGATATAATACCGCCATTTTGCAGCGGGTGCATCCTCCCACATCCAACGAATTTGTTTTTTCTCCTTCGGCGCTTTATAAAACACCGGCCGATTGGGATGTTTTTTGGGACGAGAGCATGGCCGGCAGAATCACACTGCTGGATGATTCCAGAGAGACAATCGGCTTTGCCCTGAAAAGACGCGGCTTCTCCTATAACACTACTGACGAAGCCTTGATTCGCATGGCCACCAATGATTTAAAAGAACAAAAACCTTTGACGATGTGTTATTCGTCCGATCAAGTAATCACCCAGCTGGTGAGCGGAGATTGCTGGCTGGCACTTGTTTACAGCGGTGATGCCTATCAAGCCAGGCGGGAAAATCCGGATATTGCTTATGCTATTCCCGTCAGTGGTTGTTCGATTTGGATGGACAGTTTGTGCATTCCCAAAAGCGCTCCGCATCCGGAAAGAGCCTATGAATGGATCAACTTTATTCTCGAGCCTGAGGTCGGTGCCGCGATTGCAAACTTTACGCGCTATGCTACTCCAAACGCACTGGCAATGCCGCTTATCAAAGAGGAATTGAGAAACGACCGAGTCTTGTATCCCAATGAAAATGTGCTTGCCCGTTGCGAGCAAATCGGCGACGTCGGCAATGCCGTCTTTGCTTACGATCGCATGTGGACTGAATTGAAGTGCTCCTGAGAGCAAGTTTTTTTGAAAGAGCAGCGCAAAAAAAACAGGGCGATGACATGCATCGCCCCGATAATAATCTCAGTAGATTGGCTGATTACGAGCCTTTGCCTACCATCTTCTTGGCGCCGTTGCCCATGGCCTTCAGGCCTTGGCCCATCTTTTTGAACGGCCATACGATGGCGTTGCCAACTTTCTTGCCGGCTGTTTTGATTTTGCTGTCTTCTGCTTGAGCAGCACTAACTGTAAAACTGCAAATGGCGATCATCAGACCGACTGCCAAACTCTTCTTCATGCGATACTCCTTAACTGTTCCTGCGCGTTTGGAACGTGACTTGTCACGTTGCTCTTTATAGCACAATTAAAGGACATCGTGCCCTGTGCAAACTTCACATACTGCCACTCACAGGCTAATGTTCAGAGATTTTGCCTCGACATAACATTGCTGTTAAATTGGGCGGGAATCAAGTCCTGTCATGAAATGACGGACTGTAGCTGGCCAGAATGCGCTCTGCTTCAGAGTCCAGTTTTTCCGCACCTTGATGATCTTCTCTCAGCTGCAGCAACTCCGCATAGGCAGTCAGGGTCTGCGCAAGCAGAGGCGGATAAGCGGCTCGACGTCGGGCGGACAGGGCAAGCTTGTAAAGATTCTCTGACTCTTCAAATCTTTTCAGTCTCTGCAACAGTTTGGCCAGAGCGTGCGCCGTGGCACCGACGGAGGCATCCTGGTCGCCAAGCACGCTCTGACGCAGTGCCAGTGCCTTTTTGTAGATATGTTCCGCCTCGGCGGGCATACCCTGGGCGGCATAAAGGTCGGCAAGCAAATGCAGGCTTTCACTGACAAATGGGTGATACGGCCACAATTCCCAGGTTTCACTCAGGAGCGCATATCTAAATAATACCTGCGCGTTATCCTGCCGGCCCTGCCTGTAGTCCTGGCGAGCCAGGAAAAACAAGCTATGACCAATGTCCTGAAAGCTTTCCAGATATTCCAGCCGTGGTGCGCCCTTCATTTGGCTTTCGCATTCTGCAAAAAATCGATCGGCCTGAGCTAAGTTGCCTTGCTGTCTGTAAATGAGAGCCAGTCCCATTAAACAGAAAGCAGTATATTCATGGTCTGCCCCCAGACTACCGCGGTAAATTTCCAATGAGTCTTTGACAAGATTTTCCGCATTGGAAAAACTGCCCCAGGCAAAGTACAAACCGGCTAAATAGTTTTTCTGTGTGGCCAGATTTAGATTATTTTCCGCTGGCAAATTCGCGCAAATGGAAATCGTCCTTTTATAGACCTGTTCTGCTTCTTTGAACTTTTCCTGGATGCGGTAGAGAACGGCCAGATGATGCAGGCGTGGCACCAAAAGTGGTGACATGCTGTTTTCGTTTTTCTCGGTTATCGAGATTGCTCTCAAATAACATTCTTCCGCTTCTGAATAGCTGCCCTGACTGTGACAGGCATAGGCAATCTGATCGAGAAGGGCCACCAGCTGCGGATTGTCCTTGCCGAGGCGGGATTCCGCATCAGCCAGAGCAATCTTGCTTTCTTCTTTATCCGGTGCATGCATTTTCATTTTCCTCAATGCCACCGCATGTGAGGGCAAAAATCTTTACGTGTGTGCGACGACAAATCGGCTTCCGGATTCCAGTGTTTTCAATTCCACGATTGTCCAGCCGTTGAAAAGCTCTTTTACTTCGTCATCAGGGAAATAGCGCAGCATCATGCCTTTTCGTGATTTGTCCGTATAAACCTGAGTGCCGTCTTCCAGTTTGAAGTATTCACCGGGGCCGGTGCCTACTTTGTCGAAACAGCCGACAAAGGTTCCGCCCGGGATTACTGCTTTCTTCAGGGTTGCCATCGCCACCAGTGCCAGCGAAAGCGGCAGGTGTTCGATGATCGAATTGGCTACGACTGCGTCAAATGAGTTGGCCGGATAAGGAAGGCAACCGAGGTCGCCGACATCGAATTGAATTTGCAAATCTTCCATAGCCGCCCATTGTTTGCCCAGAGCAAGGGCATGCTCAGAGACGTCTATACCGGTGACCTGGAAGCCCTGGCGGGCAAGAAAGACGGACAGCCAGCCGCTGCCGCAGCCCAGATCAAGAACTCGCTTGGCGCCGGAGGCATTGAGCCGCTCCGGAATCCAGGGCAGATATTCCAGATCAGGCATTTTTGTATAAGGCTTGGTGCACATGCTCCAGGCCTGATGCCAGAATTCAAGATTTTCGCGGTAGACCTCAGAGGCGCGCAGTTGTCCTGCTTTTTCCAGGGCCTGTTCGATCGTGGCTTTGTCGACTGTCATGATGCGGTTTTGCAGTGTGGCTTTTCTGTAGTCAAGCTGGCGACCAACTATCTTTCGCCAGCCTGTGTGCCGATTGAAGCCGGAAGGCGCGCGCTTGCCGGCGCTTGCAATATTGATTCTCAACTTACAACCAAACAGCGAAAAAGGATCCTAGCATGTAACCTGGCAAGGCAAAGCGTTTCGGGATTCGAATGCTAAATTCCAGCAAGATTAATTGGATCCATACCTGGGTATTAGTAATATGGCGGGGTTCTAGTCTCTTTGAAGACGAATCCTATTGGCAAATGGTGGGCGACGATGGCGGAGCCTGGCGGTTCACAACTGCAAATGATGTTGGTTCAGCAAGCTGGGCCTAACGCCTTGCCGCTTAGCATCCTGGCGCCAGCTGAGTTTTTGCCTTTTATCCGTGATGTCGAGCAATTGGCCGTGTCCCAAAAGCTTGCCCCGGTTTTGGTTTATTGGTCGCGCCGCTCAGCCGCCTGGCTGCTGCCTACCGGACCCCGGTTCAAAGAGCTCATGCGCGACGCCTTTTGCGTTTCCATCTTTTCAGAAGACCGCCCGGAGCCGCCAGACGAGTGGTGTTTCTTGATTGAGAGCCGGGGCTTATGCCTGATTCTTTATGCGCAGCAAGCTTTGGAATCGCCGCAGGGCGAGAAATACCAGTGTTCGGGTTCGATGAACCCGCAAGTGGTGCGCCAGGCTTTCAACCGTCTGCTGCCGGCCTGGCAGTCTGTGGAGTTGGGAGAAAGCAACCGGCTGGAGGATGCCCGCGTCAACCTGGGTCCATGCGGCACCGCTCCCAATATTGTCGAAGACATTCGCCGCCTCTGGCCCGTAGTTAAGTCACCCATCCAGCAAAACTTGATTTTGAAGCCGACGGAGATGCCTCAGCAGCCTCCGATTATTGCCGATCACGGAAAAGTAAGCCCAATTGCCATGGAAGCAAGCGGGTTTTCGGGCTCCGGCGCAGTCGTGGCCCCACCTCGTCCCCTGCCCAGTGCTCAACAGCCTGCCGACGGCAGTGCACCGTCGACAGTGCCTGGTCTGGGCGGCGCAGGCGATGGGCAAGCGGATTTGCAGATTCAAAAAATGCAGCAGGTAAGAACGCAGCCTTTGCCCAAGCCATCGGCCTTTGAGATGCCTAAGCCTAAGCAGATCCAGGATCAGGATTATCTCAACACGGCCGAGTCCGAATTTGAAACCACAGGTGATTTGACCGATAGATTGGCCGGACAGACCGTAATTGGACCGGATGGGCAGCCTCTGCCTCCGCGCCCTTCAGCTTTGCGCGGGTTGCGTCAGACTCTTGCCGATGAGAATCAGGCTCCCCAGGAAGATGTAATCATCCCGGTTCCGGCCCAGGCCATCATCAGCGACATCATTGGTCAGCTGCGCCATTCCTCAGATCTCACCTCGATTTTGCAATACGCCATTGAAACATTGACGCAGGTGGTGCAGGCCGAAAGAGGACTGATCTGGCAGGTGGTCGGCGACCAGCTCGCCGTCACCAATGAGTTTGCTACCAGCGGTCATACTTGCTTCGTCGGCAATCAGCTCGGGTCGCAAGAGTCGACTGCCATCGTTTTGGAATTTCTCTCTCGTTTTCCGGATGAATCGGGAGCCGGCGTAATCAGCATTCCCGATACCTCTCACGATACTAATCTGCACAAAATGTCGCCCACTCTTTCTTCCCTTATCGAATTGGGAGAAGTAAGAGGAAGGCTGATGGTGCAGTTGCGCTCGCGCGGCATCTTCTCCGGATTTCTGGAATTGCAGCAGTGCAGCGGCCCGCGTGAATGGAGCCGGCATGATGCGGTAATTTTGCAAAGCGTCGCCGAAATGCTTTCGGTTGTAGTTCAACAATCTTTTGACCAAAGCAAAATCGAGATGGACGCGCGCGAAATGAAGCTGATTAACGAGATCGCCAGCTTATTTCGCGATTCTCGCGGTCAGTCTACCGAAGAGTCTCTCGTTAAGTCGGTTATGCTCGTCGCCGAGCACATGGGCTTCACGCACTCACAGATATATTTGTACGATCCCGAAGAAAATGTGCTGAAAGCACAAATCAAGGGCGGCAGCCACTCTCTGGTCGACATGAACAACAAGGACAATCCTTTTGTGGCCGTGTTTGAGTCCGGGCGAGGAAAAATAGTAAATGCCGAGTTCACCCGCAAAGGGGACAAATTCTTCGGTCACGACATGGCTCTTGTCTTGCCGCTTATTTCGGAAGGCGAGCGTCTGGGCGTCATCGGCTTGTGGCAGCGACTGCCAAACAAACCACAATTCAGACCGCAGGATAGAGAACTCGGTTTGACAATTGCCGGCCACCTTTCCAACGTTATCCGCGCCGAGCAAGCAATCACGATGATTCGTGCCGAACAGGCCCGGGCTGCCTTAATCAATAAAGTATCGAGCGAAATTCGTCAGTCACTCAAAGAAGTCGACCAGATTATGGAAACTCTGGTTGAGTGCGTGCATGAATATTTTGGCTTGTCGCTCTGTGTTGTTTCTCTGTTCGACTCTCAACAGCAGGATTTCACCAAGTCCAAAACCGCCGGACTGGAGCCGCCACCGGCTAAAATCATTCAGTCTGCCGACGAGATAGGCGATCCGGCTATTGTGGAAGAAGAGCCGAGCGTTCCCAATTTCGGCGAGCAATTGTTGCTGGCCATGTTGGACGAGTTGAAACTGGAACAGCGTATCTTCCTGACGGCCGATCGCATCAAAGAAAAGCTGGAAGGCAAGTCCATTGAGATTCCGGAGCATCTCAAATCGGCCACCCTCTTTCCTCTGGTCCATGCGGGTAATTTCAAAGCTGGTCTTTGCCTGGTTTCGGCAGACAGAGAAACGCCATTTCCGGAAAAGGATATGCACATGGTCACCGACCTGGCAGACAGAGTTGCCGTAGTGGTATCGCACGCCGAACTGTTCGCACAGGTCGAGCGTCAGGCTGTTACCGACCCGATGACTTCACTGTTCAACCGCCGTTATTTCACAGAACAACTTTCCAAAGAAATCGACCGTTATCAACGATTCGGTCACCCATTCTCATACATCATCGTTGACTTGGATTACCTGAAGAAGATCAACGACTCCCTGGGTCACCATTTCGGCGACGTGGCCATCAAGCACATTGCCAACGTCATGAAGCGCAGCGTGCGCGACGTAGATACTGTCGGCAGGCACGGGGGCGAAGAATTCGTCGTGCTTTTGCCTGAAACAGCCCATGAAAATGCCCGCATGGTTGCCAATCGAATTTGTGCAGCGATCAGAGCCAAACCGGTTGAAGGGATAGGCGTGATCACGGCCTCATTGGGTCTGGCCACATTCCCGCAGGATGCTCAGGACCGCGACAAATTGCAAGAACTGGCCGACCAGGCTCTTTACCTGGCCAAACATCGCGGCAGAAATCAGGTTTGTTCCGTCATTGAAGACCTGGTGCCCAGCCAGGCCGGTGGCGAAATTGCTACTCAGCCTGCCGCTGAAGCAGCCGCACCGGCGGCGGTGCCGGCAGCAGCAGCGGCAGCGGCGGCTGCTGGTTCTGAAAAGGCCGGAACTGCGGAAACGGCTGGAACGGTGGATCTCACTCTTGCCAATGAAAAGGGAATTCTGGGCTTGATCACTCAGATTGTCAAAAGCATTGACGAAAAAGATGCTTATGGTAACGAGCGCTCTCCTCGCGCATACTCCTATGCCAACAGCATCGCTCAATCACTGAGACTGTCCAAAGAGCACGCTGAGCTGGTTTCATTGTCTGCAGCCTTCTCCAATATTGGAAAACTTTCCATACCGGAAGATGTTCTCAAAAAGAATGGACCGCTCAGCGATGAAGAAATGGTGCAAATTCGCAAGTGCCCGAGCCTGGGTGCCAAATTCCTCGAGCCGGCAAAGATGCTCTACAAACTCAGCTCCGTTATTGAAGCGTTGCACGAGCACTGGGACGGCAGTGGATATCCGAAGGGACTGAAGAGCGAAGAAATTCCCCTGGAATCACGCATCATTTCGCTTGTTGATTCCTATGTGGCTATGACCAGCGACCGCCCTTATCGCAAGAGCCTGTCCAAGCAAGAAGCCATAAAGCAGATTCAAGATGATGCCGGCAAGAAGTATGACCCTCGCCTGGTCAAATTCCTGCTTACTGTTTTGCAGAAAGAGACATAAATTCCTGACGAAGCAGGCAAAAGGGTTTCAGTGACGGCTCGGTCATTTATCTTGGCTCTGTACATATAAATAGTATTTGTATTGAAGAGGCTTGTTTGGAATGCCTTAATCTTTCCTTTAGGATCTTGACCCCCTCTTGAATACTGGCCTATAATAAATGCAGATCGACCGGAGACCGACAGCTTATCTTGATGCGGGCCACTAAAACATGACCCGATTATACTTTCACGTTAAAAGCGCGTCGGAGTTAAAGTTGATACAGGAAAGCCTCGTGTCACGAGCCAATTAGGAGCAAACCCCTCTGAGCCCGGTGGGTGAACCGGCAGAGGGGTTTGTAGCATTTTCGGTCTTGAAAAATTCCGCATGCTTACTCGGTTTTTTCGTCTTTCTTGAGAAGTTCGCGCGTGAAGGTTTCTACCCATGCTACTTCACTGTGATCGGATCTCCAGATGATTGAAAGCACTTCTTGCGTACCATCGGCATACGTCTTTCCTAAAGCTTCAAAGGTAACTGTTTGAACGCGCCCGCTCTCGTCGCGTTTGACCTGAACGTTTGGAAACCCGGAGCTGTCAGACCAGCGACCGTTATCTTCCTCAAGCTGCTTTACGACTGAATCAAGCAGATCCGGCTGATTGCGCTCAATCAAATGCAAGATCTTCTGCAACTCCAACTGCTCTTCCTTGCCGTCAAAGACCTCCAGCGCCTTGCGGCGTATCTCCAGAGATAGTCTTTCGGCTTCGTTCATGGCAGATGTCCAATCGTGATTCCCTATTCTATAACGGCTAGCACTATATATGGTGCTAAGCCAAGGCTTGCACTATTTTTCTTCTTGGATCACTCGATAGCTCGTGCAGCTTACTGCCTTCGGACGCTCTGCCTTGAGGCAGTCCCTTTCATTATTAAAGCGGCAATCATCGCAAAGGTAGCGCCCTTTGCCTACTCGCTTCCAGGCCGAATACAAGGTCAAAGAGGCGGCCGAGACGGTGACCAGGCCAACCGGCAACCAAAAGCCCAAATCCGTGTCCAATTGACCTCACCTCCTCAAGTTCTCTCGCACTTGCCTAATTAGAATACAACACGGCTCAAAACCGATAAAGCTCAGTTGAAACTCGGCACTTGCAAAGTTGCTGATACAATTACGCCGCTGGCTGTCTGCCGCCCAGTCCGGGTCTGCCACCATAGATAATACCAAGTTGCGGGCGGGGTTTAATCTCGGGCTCCCAGAATTTTCTGTGCTTCAGCACGGGCTTCCAGAGCTTCATTGACATTGCCCATATTCATTTCTGCATCGCTCAAATTGAGCAGCGCATAGGCGACGTATTTGTGATTGGATCCGAGGTGCAATTCCAGCGCTTGCCTGCCCAGATGCAGTTCTCTTGCCGCTCTTTCAAAGCGGGTTTTGGATTGCTCAAAGAGTGGTCCGGCTTGATCGAATTGCCTGTTGCGCACTTTATCCACGGCCAGGTCCCTCAGGGCCAGGCCCTTCTTCAGGCTGGCCAAGCCAAGATTGGCTCTGGCTACGGCCGTCGTCAGCGAGCCGCGACCCTCGCCTCGTTGTTCGCACATTCCGACCAGCAATTCAAAGATGTCCTCAGCTTCGACGATGTAAGTCATGACCACGCCATTGGCTATTGTGCAGCGCGGAGTCAATTGCCCTCTACAGAAAACAAGATCGTGGACCTTATCACGGCAGGGGAGACCCTGGATAGTCGATTTCTCGAAAGGAATTTGCACTTCTTTCAGAGGCCAGGGAAATTCGTTGATGCCATCGTTGTTGTCCAGAAGAAATGTTCCTACTGAGGCAAGCTGATATCCCATCGGCAGCTGGTTGATGCCGCCCCAGCGAAAGTTGATTGGTGAAGCTTCCGACAGCCTGTCTCTGGTTCTCTGCTGTTCTTGCTTGGTGTTGATATTGTGGTAATCGTCCATGATTACGCTTTTAAATGCATGAATCGCTTCTGTTTGCTTACCCAGCCGCGCGCAAATATTTCCCGCCAGGCACTTTGCAAAGGTGGAGGGTCTTTGCTGGCTGGCCGTCATGAAGACAAACACGGCATCTCTGATTTGTCGAAGGGCTTGGTGGAGAAGCTCAGGACTCTTCTTGTTTTTCAACTCATTCATTTCAAATAAGCAGGTTGCTGCCGCCAGGTGCAGATAAGCACAATCAAGAGAGTCGGACATATTGACTGCTTCAGCCATAGTGATGGCTTGCAAAAATTCCGCATAGGCGACATCGAAATCGCCTGTGTAAAGACGGTCGGTTGCGTGATAGAGATAGCTGCGAAATTCACCTGTCTGAGACTGACCGACAGCCGCTAAATTGGCTGAGATTTGCGCCATCTCCTCAGTGTCGCTGGCATCGGTGATTGGCTTAAGCCGGCGCAGCTTTTCGGCAGCAACTATCTTGTACAAAGGCTGATTGACGATAGACCACGGCATGGTGCGCTCGCTAATCTCGGGAGCGCTGCCGGGGCGGTAGAGAATGCTCATCATGATTGTATAGTGCATGGCCACAGCCAGCATTACTACGGCAATCGCTACTTTAGAGCGCCATCGCTTGCCGATCTTGTTTTGCAGATAGCGTTCGCACTTTGCTCCGGTGCGCCGCATGTATGCCAGGATTGCCGAGCCTTCTTTCCACTCCGATTGAGTTTGCTCGATAGCTTTGCGCATTTCCAGGGCCGATTGGAAACGCTGCTCAGGCGCTTTGGCCATGGCCTTAAAGATGATGTCTTCCAGTTGTTTGACAAGACGCACATCGGCTTTGACGTTGGACAAACCGGCAGGCATTTCGCTCACCTGTTTGTGCATGGTTTCCAGAGTATTGTTGCCGACCAGTGGAGGCTTTCCTGTCAGGCACTCATAGAGCAAACAGCCGACTGAATAAATGTCGGAGCGTGCATCGGTCATGTTTCCCAGACACTGCTCGGGACTCATATACAGAGGGCTGCCGAACACGTCTCCACTTTGTGTAAGTTCTTGCGCTTCCAGACCAGCCTTGGGAAGAATCTTGGCGATGCCGAAATCCACCAGCTTGACGTAGTCTGTGTTCTCTCCTACAGGAACCAGCACTATGTTGCTCGGTTTCAAATCTCTGTGCAAAACGCCGGACTCATGCGCATGTTCGAGTGCATCCAAAATTTGATCGGTGATCTTCAAGCAGCGCTCGATACTCAACTGCCCCCAGGTTCTGACGATTTCTGAAAGGGCGCGTCCTTCCAGGTAGTCCATGACGATGAAGGGCTGATTGTCTTCGGTGGAACCGAAGTCATAAACGGTGATAATGTGCTGGTGCGCCAAGTGGTGTGATGCTTGTGCTTCAGCTTGAAAGCGCCGCATCATGACGGGATTGCTGCTCAAGTGTCTGTGCAAAAGTTTGAGCGCCACTGTCTTTTTTGTGAAATTTTGCTGCGCTTTATACACGCGGCTCATGCCGCCCGAGCCTAGCAGCTCAATGACCTGGTATTTGCCCAAAAGCATCTTGCCGATTACACCATCTCTGTCGTTGTCGGCAGGAGCCGTTTGCGAATCGCCCATAAATGAGCTGAAAGTGGTGCGGTCGAGTGACTCTTCTTGCTTTTTCTTATCAGACGCATTCTTGGACTCGTGCCCTTCCCCGCCCAGAGCATTGGCGTCGGCGTTTTCACCCGAGGGGCTGTCCGGCGAGGATTTCGAGGACAAGTTCGGGTCAGTGTCCGGCTTGTTTGCAGCCCCCTTTTTAGGCAAGTCTCGATATTCCTTTTGAATGTTTGAATGGGTTGAATGAGCCAAATAATGTCTGAAAGCTTTCCCTGCGCCTTTATTAGTTATGCCCATCCGGTTCAAGGGAATGAACCGTTCGGTGGTGTGCTCAGGGGGACTCTGGCATAATTGCCATTCATTCGCTTTTGGGTAAACCATGCGCCAGTCTAAGTCTCGTTTTGCTCTCATCCATTTGCTTGCTGTTTCGCTCATATTGGCGGTCATGGCAGCAAACAGTGTTATTGCCTGCCGGGCTGCCTCTACATTAAAGCCGGGCGAATGTTGGGTAATTCACATGAGCAGTAACTTCTTAGGCAATGTTACTTTCAACATGGGTGATTCAGCTACGTCGATTTATATGGAAAAGCTGGGCATTGAAGCCTTTGGCGACGATAAGATGAAAGAGATTTTGATTCTCAATCACAGAGACAAGACTTATTTACAAGAACCAAGATCGCAATGGAAGAAAAGAGCAGCTAAGTATCAGGCTAAATCTAAAAATTCCGACGTGAAAGGCTATAAAGTATCAAAAGGCACAAAAGCGAAGATATGCGGGCTCAACTGCGTCTTTTTCGAAGTCAAAGCCATAAAGAAAGACGGCACTCTTGAGCCGCAGAACCAGAGAAAACAACTCTGGGTCTGTGAAGAGCTGGACACTGGTAAGGGTGTGGCCAAACAGTTTTCCATGGAGATTCTCAGAGTGTTTGCTCAACTGGATGAATTGCCCAGTACTCTAGGAGTGCTCGTGCGGCTCAAGGCGAACAAGAGCGGAAAGCTGGTGACAATGCTTGATACGTATAAGATAGAGAAGAGTAAAAAACTGGTCGAGCTGAAAGTCCCGAAGGGCTACCACCGGGTCAAGGATGAGGTGGCGCTGCTCTGGGGCGATGAATCCTCGACCGGCGACATGTTCGGCTCTCCGTAGAGCCTCTCACGGACTCTAGTGTGCTTTCAAAAGCCCCGGTCCTGGGGGCGGTAATTTTTGTCGGAAAAATCCAAAAAAATTTTTGCCGGCACAAACTGAGGGTGCCGGTAAAGAGCTTCTCAAGGAAATAGGATTCCGTGCCTGGAAAGGCAATGGATGTAAGCGTTTGCGGACGATGGTTTTCTCCTGAGAAGGGCAAAACCGGCGCGATTCCACAAAAACGCCACGATTCTTTCACAAAAATGCCCCGATTGTGCCACGAAAGTGTCACGAAAATTCCCAGACTCTGTCACGAAATCTCCGTAGGATGCTGGCATCAACCGACCGCTCCTTCCTCCCCCCCAGGTACTAAAAAATGACAAGACGCCAAGTAAACGCAAGAAGCAACAAAGGCACCACGATTGCTGAATCGCCGATGATCCTTCTCGTTTTGTTCATCTTCCTGGCTTTCCCTTTGATCAACCTGGGCGCCATCGGACTGCGCTCCTACTTCATCATCAATTCCTGCAAAGAAGCTGCTCACAGAGCCTCCAAGTCCTTGACTTACGAACAACAAGCTCCCGTTCAATTGGCTAACAACACCCCGGCGATTACAGTTGCAGAACAAACCGTTCAGCGCTACATCAATTCATTCAATGGCGTCAAAGTTCAATCCGTCCGCTCCGGCATCGTCACCGTCAACAACACCACCGGTATCAAAACCGGTCCGGTATACGCTCCTCTTACCGGCAACAACACCTACGGCAACGTCTATTACCTGGAAGTCGAACTGCAAGCTCAAGCTCAACCTTTGATCACTTACAACGGCGGATTGCTGGGCGATATCCCCGGACTGACCAAGCCGCTCACGATCCAAACGCATGCTCAAGAAGTATTCGAAAACCCCAAAGGTCTCTCGATGTAATTTCAAAAAGTTTTAGGAAGACGATCAACGAAGCGCAGATCTCAGGGTCTGCGCTTCGTCTTTAAGAGGTCTGGCGGCGGCGATATCTCCCAGTTCAATGAAGATGGCCGACTGATTCTCATCATTGGTGGCCAGCAAGATCTTTTCTGCTGGGCTCAAGCTGGCAATCGGCCGATCGTTGAGCAGTTCTTTTTTCAATTCTTCCATCATTACTTGCGCCACTGCCAGTTGCTCACTTCTTTTGACCGGATTGGTTTCGGCCAGGGCGCATAAGAAGTTGGCTGTGGCAATGTTTTGCTTGTCTTTGATCACGACTTCTCTGGGTGTGGAAGGATCCTTTTCATCCAGCGTTTGAATTTTATGCAATGCCAGAATCATGTCTGAATAGTTGTTGCTGTCTCGGCAAACAGTGGCAATTCTGTCCAATGTCGCAACCATTTTTTCTTTAGGCGCGGCCCCCTTATTCTCCAGCGCCACAACCTTTTGCAGCTCAATAGCAGCTTCTTTTAGTTTTTGATCCTGCCACAACAAATCGGCCAGTTCTTCACGTTTTTTTGCTTCGCTCAAATATTGAGAAGTTGTTTGGGCCGGCGTCAGCACCGTGATTTCCCGGCGTTGCTTTTCAATTTGTTCTCTCAGTCTGGCGCTGCGGCCGCCCTGTCCATTTTCTTTAGATTGACCGGAAACGAACATCGATCGCTCGATACTGGCGAGAGCGATCCAGCAAAAAATACAGGCCAAAAATAGTATTACTGCTGTTTTTGTGCTAGGCCAATATTTCATGATCTTGTCCAGTCCGCTTCTAATTCAAAATATCTCGTATCGTTGACAGTGTTCAATACAACAGTTAGATTAAAGCTCGGCGAAGGCAGGAAATTTTCCCGAATTTGTCACGCATCGCAAGTACTATAACCTGGTATCACGGAATCTCATAACCTCCTGCCGGTTCAAAGCTCATAACTTAGAAAAGCAATTTCTGCATAAGAGCACTTGCGTGACGATGACGCGATTTACTAAAACCAAAACCAATCGGGCTCTGAGCTCTCGTTCTGCGCTTGGGCAGGGCGTCATTGCGCTGAGCGCATTGATCGGTCTGATCCTGATTCCGATTATCGGCATTTTTTCTTTCGAGATTGCGCGCTATCAGGCAGGCGTACAGCAGCTGGAGGCCAATACTGATTCGGCGGCGCTGGCGGGCGCGGCAATGCTGGTTACGTCGCGTTACCAGAAGCCTACCGATCGATTGAGGCGTTTTGAAGAAGCTGAAAAAGCAGCCGAGAATGCTTTCAAGAGCACCTTTGCCAGTACGGGCGGTCAGCTCAATATCATCCTGGGCAGCACCCTGACCACAGCGGTCAATGTCGGGCGTGGTGGCAGATTGCAGGTGGGCAGCCAGGCCGGTTATTGTCAGTTTAAAGTTGAAGCGGTCAATCCGGCCAATTTGCAGGTCGTGGAGCCGGATAGCACCGATGCCAAATCAATTCGCTTCTCGGCTTTATTTACCGGCAAACCTGCTTTTGGAAGATTCTTGCAGCTCAATCAATTGGTGCCCTTATACAGTAAGTCGACAGCAGGCGTGCCGATTTTGGATGTCGTCATGTGCTTTGACATCTCAGGCTCGATGGATGATTCGACGCGCGTCTCGATGGTGAACAGAAAGTGGACGGTGCCCGAGCCGGAGCGCAGTCAGATTGAAGCGGCTTGGCTGCAATATCAGCAGGCTCGCGAACAGTTCGATGCATTTTTGCGCAGTCCGGGCTATACGAGAGCTGAATGCGATACGCGCCGCGCTAATCTAGTGGCAAAGTTTAACGACTATTTGAATTTGAGAAAAACTCTCTCCCTGGCCAAGGGGCGATTGGATTGGGCGCAAGTTCAGTATGGGACGCTTGCCGATTGCGTTTTTACTCCGCTCGAGGCCAGCGGCTCGACCGTCAATTGCTTGTTCCCTCAAAACCTCAATGTAATCAATTACACAAAACTGCGCACCAGTGCAGCCAACCCGAAGCTGCCGATGTTTAATTGCAATGAAAGATATTTCCAGGAAACAGGAGACAGAAGTGCAGTTGCTAATTCCGGCGGACTGGCGTGTGCCACCGGCGGTGGTATCCCCGTGCCGCCCAGCGCGCCCTCGAATTATGTCTGCGCCTGTCCGGATGAACCGGATGGAATGACAGACATCGTTGTCCATTGCGACAATCAAATCAATTCAAAAGCGCAACCGATTTTTGGCACGACCGGCCCCCTGCCGCTTGGTCCTGGCTCGCGATTCAGCTATACCAAGAAGCACAATCCGCACAAAGGACAAAGCTATTCATTCGACGGGCTGGGATATTTAGTAGAAGCGGCGCGCGGAAATTTGGATCCACCCCGATTTCAACAATTGCAAGACAATCTCTTCAAAAAAGCAATTGAATTGGGACAGCTGCCTTCGCAAGGACAAGCCGGATATCAGTCTGCATATATGGAACTGGCCAGCCGGTTCTGCCAGCCGGCCGCGGCCACGGTTGATGCTTTGGAAAATTTCTACCAGGCCCTCCAGGGAGCCGGATCCGATGTGCGCTTTGGATTGGTCTCTTATGAAACCTTGAGTTCGCCGCCCGGAGTGACTGAAAAGCCGATATCCGATATCGCCGTAAAAGATCCGGACGTGCCCAATTGCGCTTTCGATGTGAACAGCACATTTCCTGGTCCTTCCGGTCCATTTAAGCGGCCGATTCTTTTCATGGATCTGGCCACGCTGAAAGATCCCGATAAGGATCTAATTCCTGATCCCACCGACTCGGCAAAACCCGATCTGACCATCAACGAAGCCTTTGAGACTTATCTGGTTCCGCTAAGAGCCACCAATGTTGCCGCGTCGCTCAAGCAAGCCCTGGATATGCTGGACAAGAGCCCGCGGCGTGTTTTTGCACGCCAGATCATTGTGCTCATATCCGATGGTGTCGCCACCCGCGATATCGGCGGAAATCCATCTACTTCACTGGGATATGCTCAATCACGAGATCTGGCTAAAAAGGCCAATGAAAAAGGCATACCCATATTCACCATTGGTGTGGCCCAGAATTCTCCAGTCGAGGCGCTGCAGAGACCGTTCTTGGGCGACGAATTGACGCCGGCTCCGGAAGGTATAGCCACTCTTTCAGGCAATGGCGCCCGCTTTTTCCCGGTCAATCGCAATTCGATCCTGGCACCGGGGGGCGGTCAGGTCAATGCAATCAGCCAGGCATTCTTGCAGGTAGCACGCAGCCTTGTGCAATTAATCGAGTAAGAAATGAAATCAAGAGAAATACTGAGAAAAGCAAGTGGTGTGTCGGCAGTCGAGCTGGCCGCCAGCGCTTTCTTCTTTGTTGTCTTAACTCTGCTTGTCGTCGATATTGCCGTGCTGGTTGTTGCCAACGGTACAAACAATGAAGCCTGCCGCGATGCCGCTCGCGCGGCCGGACTGGCTCCGCCGGATAAGGCGCAGACAGCAGCCAAGGGTGCTTTGACTACGCACCAGCGCATTGACGGCATGTTCGTAAAGGATTTGAAGATTGTCGACTTCAAGTACAATGGCTTGCCGCCTCGTTATGGCAACGCCAACCCGCTCGATCCCAACAATCAACCGACCGTTTTTGTGACCACTGAAATCACAATCAAGATCCCCGCCCAGATTTTTTTCTTTGGCGCTGAATTTAAAGGAGAAGACGGATCGCTTCGTTATCGCAGCAGCTACCTCTATCCTATTTTGAATCTGCAAGCGACAGTGCCGGAAGATTCTTTCGATCCTGATCACACCTCTAATTTCAGCGGGCAGACTCCGGCTGTACCTGGTGATTGCAAGGACGACATCCCGGCTTGTTTCGATCCGTCACCCAATCCCAACCCGTCGCCGCAACCTAACCCGCAGCCGCAACCCCAGCCGCAGCCACAACCACAACCTCAACCGCAGCCCCAACCGCAGCCTCAGCCTCAGCCTCAGCCGGCTCCCGGCGGCAACAACGAAGACCCATAAGTGCTGATTTCCGTTGGCTTTGTATGGCCGGCGAGCAATTCCCGCCAACTTTCGCGTGCCGCCGGAAGTGAGGCATTGACTATGGCTGTCCGTTTGAAAATATCAATATGGGCATGCAATTCGGCTTTGACGGCATTCTTATTTTCTGCGCCGCCTTCAGCTTCGCTTTCATAAATCAAGAGCCGGGGCGGACCCAGTATGCGATCGAAAAATCTTCTTACTTGGTTCGCCCATTTTTCCAGATCTTCAGGATAAACAAAAGGAATGAATGCGGCCATCATCAGCCATTGAAAGATGGGCAGATTCATGGTCAGATCGATTGAAATATGCAGAAGCAAACCCAGGGCAATAACGATGTAACGCAAGTCCTTGAGCCAGATTAAGGTGAAAAGAGATAGTTCGACAGCTAGAGTTGCCCAGGTCAAATATTTGAGGATTTCAACATTGTCTGCAATCGGTGCAAAATAAAAGCGCCTGAAATCTTCCAGTCTTGTCGTGTAATAGAGGGCCGTCCCATTTACCCACATCTCGCCGGCCAATTTGGAAAAGAAGGCCTGGCAATATAAGAGTGTCAATTGTATTTGCATGAGACGCTGTGCCCAGGGCGCTTTTGGCTGGGGCGTTCGCGGCTCTTTGCCGCCTTTAACGTATGTTTTGATCAGGCGATCGACAGAGAGTGCATCGCCGCAATTTGATACGGCCAGATATAACGCTGAAATACGCATGATCGTGTCACCGCTGTTGAGAATCAACCAGTTGTGATGGTGGAAAGAAACCAATCCAAGAAAGAGAAGAAAGGCGCTCGCTCGTGAGAACAAGCCAATCGTCAATGAAAACGCCGATATCATCAGGATGGCAAAGGCGGCCATTATAGTAGTGTCGGTTTGCGGAAAAAGAATGAGCGGATCCAGAAGTATTTCACTAGGCCATTCGCGTGATACCGGATTTGATACCGGACTGGCCGGACCGAACCAGAAAAGCAGATCGGGGCAAAGCAGAAAACCAAACCATAGAACAATCAATCCATACACAATTCTATAAAGGGCCATAGGCATTGGCGATGCGGGTTCAAACCAGAATTTGAGCCAGCCTCGCCATAGTGTAAGCAGGCTCATTTGAGATCACCTGCTTGTACTTCGTAATTGAACAGGTTGGTTCTGAATGCATGTGGTGGCAAAGGCTCTTGCCTGCCTTTACGTGGTTCTGGAATATTTGCAGACAACATGGAAATTGTAATTGTTGTCGGCGGATTGATTTTATTGTTGTGCAGTCTGGCCAAATAACGTGCCGTATCCGGCAGGACCAGACCGAAGGTATTGTTCTTGACTCGATCTTGCGCCCACTTTCGAAATCGGTGCGCGCGCAATTGTTCTATGCCTGATTGGTTTTCCTGTCTGGGAAACTCCCACACACAGGTGTCTCCATCTCTAAAGCCGATGATGGCAAATAAGTGGTAGTTTTCCTTGCGTATCTCCGGAGAAAAAACATTCCACGCCTGCCAAAGTCCAAATGCTCCTAGAAAAGGCTGAACCGGCTGTATGAGAAGATTTCGGGGCGCCCAGGAGGGCAGAAGCATGAGGCAAAGAGAAAGAATATAGCCGGCAATGGCCAGGCTTTGCACTATCCGCCATTTGCTTGTTTTGAGCTCTGATTGTGATTCATTGATTCTCGTTTTTACTTCATCTTTTTTTGCATTTACGCAAATCGGAAAAGAGCTCGCGGGCTGCCTGGAAATGTAATCTCTAAGCGTGCCGGCATCATCAAAGCGGCCGGCGTCTTGATATAGTTGCGCTATATCTGCGATTCTAGTGAGCGAGTCGAATTTATCTGTTTCATGGATCTCGTTGCTCTCTAAATTCGCTTTGATCGGTTCTTCAAAATGAGCGTCAGTCAGTTCGTCACTCAATCAGTCATGTCCTCGACTTCCTATCTCAAGCACGCTCATTTTACTCGCACCAGCGCGCGGCGCGCCTCTGTTTTTTCGATCGCCCTTTGCTTTGTTATGGCACTCACGGGTGCCGCCGTCTCAGCCCACGATAATCCGGCATCGGCAAAGCTTCACGGCGATGCCATGAAAACCGAAAAGACAGGCAACCTTAGAGCAGCTATCGAGCTGGAGCAGCAAGCGGTGCGCTTGTCGCCCAATAATGTTCTTTATATTGGAGAACTTTCGCGATTGCTTTGGGCGGTCGGCTACATAGACAGAGCCATTCAGGACTGCCAGAAAGCATTGCAATTGATGCCCGAAAATGAAAAGTGCCGCTTCAATCTGGCTGTGATGCTCCAATCTGTGGGCGATCCGAAGATGGCCATCTTGGAATACGAGAAAGTATTGAAAGAAAACCCCGGCAATATGGCGGCCCGGCTAGGTCTTTTGCAGTCACTGGCACTGGCAGGACGCTCTCAAGAAGCTGTCAACCAGCTCAATTTGCTGACCAGGGAAGGTAAGCGCTTTCCCCTGACCATGGTCGACGTGGCTGATACAGCCATCAAAATAGACCAACCGCGTCGCGCCAAAGAGATATTGCGCGATCTGGCAGCCACTGGAAACGCCCGTGCTTTGAATCTCTTATATCTGGCCGCAGCGAATGACGCAGATGACACTCTTGCGCTTTCCGTTCAGAAAAAGGTCTTGGACAGCGCACCTAAGGATGCCAGGATTTACTTGATAGCGGCCAGATTGGCTGAGAAAACCGGCGTAATTTGGTTGCAGGAGCAGATTCTCAATCAGGCAGTTAAATCAGTTAGAAACGATGGCGACCTCTATGCCCAGCTGGCTGGTCTTTATACACGGCAATTTGCAAAAGCGAAAGCTTTGGGGGATGAAAAGACAGGGCAGGCATGGCTGAATTTGGCAGACCGGGCTCTGGCTTTTGCTGAAGAGATCCACGTTACCGCCTGGCGCTACCGCTTCGCACACGCAGGAGTCTACGCGCTGGAAGGAAAACACAAACAAGCTGCCGATTTGATCGATGAATTGGCGCGCCGGGAGCCGAAAAACGAGCTGATTGCCTATTGCCGAGGACGTCTTCGCGCCTACACCAACAATCCGGCGGCCGTGGCCAAGCGCAATTTTAAGCACCTTTTGAATGTTACGGGCGAGGGCGGCACCAGCAATGAGTCTTTCGCTCAAGCTGACGACACTATTGCCCTGTCCGCGTCGCGCGCTTATTTCGAAAAACTTGGCTGTGGTTGTCACACGGCAGTTTTGGAATTGAAGTGGAAACGCTCTGGAGGGGTGCTTTTTGCAAAGGTGGTTTCCGAGCATCCGGCCGTCGCCTTGATCGTCCATCAGTTGGGGGACTTAGAAGGCTATAAGGGGCGGATAATTTCGGTTGCGGCCACCATTAACGAACGGATTGT
>Ga0265313_10001368_pt1 | contig 22935 bp, 19 predicted proteins | sample 4123metaG_FD_203122 | JGI IMG/M metagenome (GOLD analysis project Ga0265313, IMG submission 203122) | Rhizosphere microbial communities from Carex aquatilis grown in University of Washington, Seatle, WA, United States - 4-1-23 metaG | ecosystem: Host-associated > Plants > Roots > Rhizosphere >...
GAACTGGCCATCGTCGCTGATGCTGAAATTGCAGGACGCCGCGTTGGTGGAGCCGGTCACAAACTCAAAGATGGCGCGCGCGTCGGTACTGACCCAAGTGGTGCTTCCGGCGAGCAGGTCGCGGACATACACCTCGCCGGAGGTCGCGACACCGGGCACGAGGTTCGTGGCTGTGCTGTAAAAAACCACATATCGACCGTCCGGCGTTATTTCCGGCGACTCGGAAGTGCCCGTCAACGGCGTGGAGGAATTGGTGGGTTTCGCGCCGACGCTGACCAGCGTGGTGGTACCCGCCTGCAAATCCCGCACGAAAACATCGGGGATCAAGTTCGTGTCGCCGGCCACCAGATTGGAAGCCGTGCTGACGAACGCCACATAACGGGCATCCGGCGTCATCACCGAGCTGCGGGAAACGCCGATAATGTTGGCGCTGCCGCCATTGGTGCTCACGCTCACGAGGGTCGTGACGCCATTGATCACGTCGCGGACAAACACGTCATTCACCAGGTTGGTGTCATTGGCCACCAGATCGCTGGCGCCGCTTTCAAACAGGACAAACTGGTCGTTCGTCGAGATGGCCGTGGGAAACGAATCGCCGTTACCGCCGCCGGTGCCCGCCAGGTTAACGCTTACCAGCGTGGCGGTGTTGGAAACCCGGTCGCGGAGAAACACATTCATCCGCTGCGGCAGCACGGAATTGTTGTTGTTCGTCAGCACCAGATTGTTGGCCGTGCTGGCAAACAGCACGTAGCGTCCATCGGCGCTGACGATGGGCAACCCGGAACTGCCATCACCGCCCGCCGCCGGCGCAAACGAGGACCCCGATTGCGAAACTGGTTGAATCGAGGCATCCGCTCCAAGCGAAAAGGAACAAACCAGGAATACTGGAAGCATGGTTTTGAATCCCCAGTTCCAACACCAATTTTTCAGTAATATATGCATGCGTGCCCTTCCGGCAGGTGCCGCTTTGCTGAGGGTATTAGCCTAATTGATGTTAACTGCCTAAGTCAAGGAAAATGAAGGCCAAGGTTCCACGTGGATCGGCCAGGATTCTGCGACTTACGCGGACGCCGGACGGGTTCCGGTGTGAACCGCCGCGCGTTTGGCGTGTTTGCGCAGATACCATTGGTGAGCCGATTCCAGATAAAGGTAAATCACCGGTGTGATGTACAGCGTCAGGCATTGCGAAACCACCAATCCACCGACGACGCACAGGCCGAGCGGGCGGCGTCCTTCGCCCCCGGCGCCGAGACCAAGCGCGATGGGCAGCGTTGCCATGAGCGCGGCCATCGTCGTCATCATAATCGGACGAAAGCGCAACAGGCAGCCTTCCGTAATCGCATCGTGCGGATTTTTCCCGTGCTCGCGCTGCGCGGTGATGGCGAAGTCAATCATCATGATGGCATTTTTCTTCACGATGCCGATAAGCATGATGAGGCCGACAAAACCATAAATGTTCAAATCAAGATGAAACAGCATCAGCGTCAACAACGCGCCCATTCCCGCCGATGGCAGGCCGGACAAAATGGTGAGTGGATGAATGAAGCTTTCGTAAAGGCAGCCGAGGATGATGTAAATGACCAGAATCGCGGCGACGAGCAGGAATCCAAGCCCTTGCTCGGACGATTGAAAAACCTGCGCCGCGCCCTGGAAACTACCGGTGATGGTCGGGGGCAGATGCAAATCACCTTCGACTTTTTGAACTTGAGCGACGGCGGTGCTCAACGACACGCCCGGTGCGAGATTGAAGGAGATGGTGACGGCGGGCAATTGACCGACGTGCGAAATGCTCGTCGGGCCGATGCTGCGCGTCAGATTGGCGACGGCACTGAGCGGAATTAATTTTGCCGTGCCATTGGTGTCGGTGAACGAACTGGTGATGTAAAGCCGCGCGAGCGCGTCGGGATCGAGTTGAAATTGCGGCAGGACTTCAAACAGCACCCACCATTCGGCGACGTCGGCGTAAATCGTGGACGATTGCCGTTCGCCAAAGGCATCGTAAAGCGCGTTTTCAATTTGTTGCGACGTGACGCCAAGCGCGGCGGCTTTGTCGTGGTCAATGTCCACGTTGACCTGCGGAGCGGCGATTTGCAGGTCGCTGTTCACGTCTTGAAAACCCGGCTGCCGTTTCAATTGGTCCATTAGAATCGGCGCCCAGTGAAACAGATCGTTCACGTCCGTGTCCTGCAGGCTGTATTGGTAAAGTCCCTTGCTTGAAAAACCGCCGACGTTGACCAGCGGTGGGACTTTCAGATAGACATTGAATCCGGGAATTTGCGCGAGTTTCGGGCGCAGTTCCTGGACAATTTGCGACGCGCTCAGTTTCCTTTTGTCCTTCAAACTGAAAAACAGCCGGCCATTGTTCAGCGGGCTGCCGCCGATGGCTGAAATGACGCCGTTGACGTTCGGGTCGGCCTGGACGATTTTCATCGCTTCAAGCTGGTGCGTTCGCATCGCATCGAACGAAATGTCCTGCGCCGCTTCCGTCGTCGAGACGATGCGTCCCGTGTCTTCATCGGCGAAAAATCCCTTGGGAATGACGTAAAACAAAATGGCCGTCAGCACCAAAATCACCAACGAAAGCGTCAAGGTCGCGCCGCGATGGCGCATGACGATTTGCAGCGTGCGCGCGTAACCATTGCGAGTGCGATCGAAAAACCGCTCGAAGAAATTGTAAAGTCGGCCGTGGGTCTTTTGCTTCTCCGAATGAACGAACCGGCTGCACATCATCGGCGTCAGTGTCAGGGAAACGAAACCGGATGCGAGCACGGCCACGACAATGGTCACGGCAAATTCATGAAGCAATCGCCCGAGCAGCCCGCCCATGAACAGGACCGGAATAAAAACTGCCGTGAGCGACAACGTCATGGAAATGATGGTGAAACCGATTTCGCGCGAGCCGACGATGGCGGCCTCCATCGGTGGCACGCCGTTTTCCATGTGGCGCACGATGTTTTCGAGCATGACGATGGCATCATCCACGACGAAGCCGACGCACAACGTCAGCGCCATCAGTGAAAGATTGTCGAGGCTGTAACCCAGCAGCGCCATCACGCCGAAGGTGCTGATGAGCGACATCGGCAGCGCGAGGCTTGGAATTAACGTCGCCGATAAATTTCGCAGGAACAAAAAAATGACAAGCACCACCAGGCAGATCGCAATGAACAGCGTCTCCTCCACGTCATGCACGGATTGACGGATGTTGTAGGAGCGATCAACCGCCACGTCCAAATGTACCGCCCGGGGAATTTCCTCGCGGAACTGCGGCAGCAAAGCCTTGATTTGGTCAACCACCTGCACCGTGTTCGCACCGGGCTGGCGCTGGACCGCCAGCACGACCGCGCGGGTGCCGTTATACCACGCCGCCATTTTGTCGTTTTGCACGCTGTCAAGCACGTTGCCCAATTGCTCCAGCCGCACGGGGTTTCCCTTGCGATAGGCGACGATGAGCGGACGAAATGCCGCCGCGTTATTCAATTGCCCGTTCGCCAAGACGGTGAACGCCTGATGTTTTCCGTAAAGAATTCCGAGTGGCTGGTCCACGTTGCCTTGCTCCACGGCCTGCTCGACCTGGTCAATTCCCAGTCCGTAAGCCGCCAGTTTGTCCGGATCCACCTGAATGCGCACCGCGTAAGGTTGTGAGCCGAAAACATTGACTTGGGCGACGCCGTTGACCATCGAAATTTCTTCGGCCAAAATATTTTCCGCGTAATTGTCCACCTCCGAAAGCGGCAGTGTGTCCGACGACATCGCGAGAAAGACGACCGGGAAGTCCGCCGGGTTGACTTTTTGATACGTCGGCGGCGTCGGCATGTTGGGAGGCAATTGCCGCGCGGCTTTGGCAATCGCCGACTGCACGTCCTGCGCCGCCGCGTCAATGCTCCGGTCGAGCGAAAATTGCACGGTGATGGACACCGAGCCAAGCGAACTGACCGACGACATCGAATCCACACCGGCGATGGTGGACAATTGTTTTTCCAGCGGCGTTGCGACGGCGGAGGCCATCGTTTGCGGGCTGGCGCCGGGCAGACTCGCCGAAATTTGGATCGTCGGATAATCCACGTTTGGCAGATCGCTGACCGGCAGTTCGCGAAAACCAATCACGCCCGCCAGCAAAATGCCCGCCATGACCAGCGTGGTCATCACCGGCCGGCGGATGAAAAGTTCGGGAACGCTCATGGCGCGTTGGAGACGGAAACGGGCGCGGCCGGCTGGGTGGAACTCCGGACACTTACCGCCACGCCCGGTGCGAGGCGCAATTGGCCGTCCGTCACCACCGTTTCGCCAGCCTGTATACCGGTTACGATTACGGTTTCATTCTGGTAATTGATGCCGGTGGTTACCGGACGCTGTTCAACCACTTGCATGGCGGCGTTCGTGGGATTTGGTTTCACGACGTAAACATATTGGTTGTTCTGTCCCGTTTGCACCGCCTGCGACGGCACGACGATGGCATTCGTCAATTCGGAAAGCGTCAGCGTCACATTCACAAACTGTCCCGGCCACAGAACATTGTCTTCATTCGGGAACGTGGCTTTGAGCAGAATGGTTCCGGTTGTCATGTCCACCGAGTTGTCGATAAAAGTCAGTTCACCCTGCGGCGGCGGCCCGTCCATGTTTTCAAACGTCGCGGCTGCTTTCGGGATTTGTCCAGCCATCTGTTTTTTGATTTCCGGCAGAAACTGCTCCGGCACGGCGAACTCGACGTAAATCGGATGGATCTGATTAATGGTCAGCAAAACGTCGTCCGGCGCCTTCACGACGTTGCCCGCGTAAGCTTGCAGGCCGCCCGTCTTGCCATCAATCGGCGAGCGGATATAACAAAATTCCAGATTCAGGAGCGCGTTGGTGATGGCCGCCTTGTCCGCCGCCATGGTGCCGGTGGCCGCGTCGAGGCTGGCTTGGTCCGTGTCCGATTGCTCCTGCGAAATAATTTTGGCCGCGAGCAATTTTTGATCGCGCAAATAATTGGCCTTTTGATATTCCGATTGCCCTGAGTCACGCTCCAGATTTGCGCGCGCCTGGTCCAGCGCCGCCTGCGTCGGACGCGGATCAATGGTGAACAGCAGCGCGTTCGATTTCACCTCGTCGCCCTCCTTGAAATTCACCTGGCGGATGATGCCGCCGATTTGTGAGTGAACCGTCACCGTCGAGATGGGCATCACATGGCCGACCGGTGGCGGGTCAATCTGCACCGGTACGTTGGTGGCCACGGATTGCGCCACCAGCACCGGCACACCGGCATTGCCCCGGCCCGACGTGGCGCCGCGTGAGCAGCCGCCGGTGAGCATGCCCGCGGCCACCGCCAGTACGATTGGAAATAAAACGGTTTTTTTCATGTATCCTTAGATTGGCACGGTTGATTTTGACCGGGTCCCGGTTTGAGGTGTTTGGAAAGCCGCCGCGAACTTTTTCAGGAAGGCGGCCCGTTCCCGCTGAAACCGGGGATCGGAAACCGGTCGTCCCATGATGAGCTGGGTCAGTTGGGGAAATGCCGCGGGAAACATGGTCAGCGACCGCATGGTCAACATCACGTGGCGCGGGTCGAGTCCGGCGGAAATCTGGCCGCGCGCCTGCCGCTGCCGGATGCGTTCCAGGCCGCGCGCCGTCGCCGCGCGCCGGTTTTTTTCGTCAATCAACCGCCGGCCGGCGCTCTGCAACGCCTCCCATTCCAGCAGGCGCACCCAGTCGGTGTCCTTGCACGCCGCCTCGAACCAGAAGGACAGGCTTTCCGCCGGGTCGCCCGACAGGGTTTCCGCCCAGGCCTGACGCTGGACCATTTTCAGGCGCAAGACCTCGCGGAACAGGCGCTCCTTGTTGCCGAAATAATGGTAGAGCATCCGTTTGTTGATGGCCGCGCGTTGTGCGATGGCATCCACCCGCGCGCCGGCAAAACCGTTCAGGGCGAACTCCTCCAACGCGGCGGACAAAATCCGCTCGCGCGTGCGGCGGGGGTTGCGCGGCAAAAAGCCGGAAGTCCGGACGGTTTTGGTCATAGACAGGTAATAAGTAACCACCAAGTTACTTGGAAGGCAAGCCGGAATCTTTGTTCAAAATATCCCGGCCCACCGGCGCGATCTAAAGCGGCGGTTTCTCCCGGTGCCAGGCGGTGGCCTGTTCGTAGGCATGGGCCAGCTTCAGGAGGGTTTCCTCGCCGAACGGTTTGCCCAGCAATTGCAACCCGATCGGCAGCTTCGGGCGTTTCGTGAATCCGCAGGGCAGGCTGACGCCGCAGACGCCGGCGAGGTTGCAGGAGATGGTGAAAATGTCGCTCAAATACATCTGCAGCGGGTCGTCCGATTTCTCACCGATCTTGAACGCCGCCGTCGGCGCCGTCGGCGTGACGATGGCGTCCACGGTTTCATACGCCTTCAGGAAATCGTTGCGGATCAGCGTGCGGACTTTTTGGGCGCGCAAGTAGTACGCGTCGTAGTAGCCGCTGCTCAGCACGTAGGTGCCGAGGATGATGCGGCGTTTCACCTCGTCGCCAAAACCCGCGCCGCGCGTTTTGCTGTAAAGTTCCAACGGGTCGGCGCCGTCCACGCGCCGGCCGTACCGGATGCCGTCAAACCGCGCGAGATTGGCCGAGGCCTCGGCGGTCGCGATGATGTAGTAGGTGGCCACCGCGTAATCTGTGTGCGGCAGTGAAATCTCCACGATCTCCGCGCCGAGTTCCTGAAACTTTTTTACCGCGGCGTCCACGGCGGATTTTACCTCCGCGTCCAGGCCGCCGATCAGGTACTCCCTCGGCAGACCGAGCTTGAGACCTTTGATGTTGCCGTTCAAGGCGGAGGCATAGTCGGGCACCGGCTGCGGCACGCTGGTCGAATCCCGCGCGTCATGCCCGCCCATCACCCCCAGCATCGTCGCCGCGTCGCGCACATCCTTGGTGAACGGACCGATCTGATCCAGCGAACTGGCAAACGCGACCAGACCATACCGCGAAACGCGCCCGTAGGTGGGTTTCAATCCGACACAGCCGCACAGCGCCGCCGGCTGGCGGATGGAACCGCCCGTGTCCGAGCCCAGCGCGGCAATGACCTCATCCGCGGCAACCGCCGCCGCCGAGCCGCCGGACGAGCCGCCCGGAATACGTGTCGGGTCCCACGGATTGCAGGTGACCCCGAACGCGGAATTTTCCGTCGAACTGCCCATGGCAAATTCATCCATGTTCAGCCGGCCAAAAATGATGGCGCCCGCCGCCTTTAATTTTTCCACGACCGTCGCGTTGTAGGGCGAAACAAACTCACCGAGGATTTTGGACCCGCAATTGAGCGGCTGGTCTTTGACGGCCAGCACGTCCTTGACCGCCACCGGCACGCCGAGCAGCGGGCGCCCGGCACCGCCGCCCTGAGACAGCATTTTATCCGCCGCGTCCGCCTGCGCGAGCGCGTCGGCGGCGTTATGGCTGAGGAAGGCGTGAATTTTTCCGTCCACGTGGGCGATTTGGTCGAGGCACGACTGCATGGCCTCGCGCGCGGAGACTTCGCGCTTGGCGAGTCTGGCCGTCAGTTCGGAAATGGTGAGCTGGTTGAGCATCTGAATTTTCAACCCGGACAAACAAACATCGAACACCCAACATTCAACATCCAACTTCCAATGCCCGGCCGGGATCGTCTTTGATTGGATGTTCGGTGTTCGATGTTCGATGGTCGATGTTCAGCTTTTGTCATGGCAGCGTGGGAATCTTCACTCGACAATCTTCGGTACAATGAACAGGCCGTTGGCCCGGGCGGGCGCATTGCGCAGGGCCTCGTCGTGCGGCAAAGACGATTGGATTTTATCGGGGCGCGTGACGTTGACCATCGGCACGGCATGGGCGGTCGGCTCCACGCCGGTGACGTCGAGTTCATTCAGCTTTTCGATGTAGCCGAGGATGTGACCGAGCTGCGCGCTTAGTTTTTTTTCCTCATCGGCGCTGAGTTGCAGTCGCGCCAGATGCGCAACGTATTTGACATCAAGTTGGGTCGCTGCCATGCCCCCATTGAAGACCGAAAATTGCCGGGCGGCAATTTTTATTCCTCATCGAACCTTCGTTCAACCAGGGCTTCGAGTTCCGTGATGGCCTGTTGGGCGTCGTCGCCGCGGACGTGCAGGGTCAGTTTGCTGCCGGGACCGGCGGCGAGCATCATCAAACCCATGATGCTCTTGCCATTGATTTTTTCGCCGTCCTTTTCGACCAGGATTTCCGAGACGAACCGGTTGGCTGTCTTCACAAAGACGGCGGCGGGCCGGGCATGAATACCCAGCTTGTTGACAATGGTGAGCTCCTTGGTGAGGAACGTCCCGTCCAGCGTTTTTTTGGCGCTCATCGGCTTGCTCATGTTACCTTAGACAAAACGGAATTTCCAATTATTTCTGCGGCGCCGGACTGGCCGACGCCATGTGGGCAATCAGGCGTTGATTCAGGTCTTCCGCCGCGTTGTACCCGGACATCTTTAATTTGGTCTGGAAGGCGGCAACCTCAATGAGCCGGGCCAGATCCCGTCCCGGCCGCACCGGAATCACAATGTGCGGTACATCCACGCCCAGCACCTTGACAAATTCCTGTTCGATGCCGATCCGGTCCACCTCGCCGACCTCCTTCCACGCTTTGAGGGTCACGACCAGATCCAGGTTTTTCTCCTTGCGCACACTTTTGACGCCGAACATGGCGGCGACGTTGATGATGCCGATGCCGCGGATTTCCATATGGTCCCGCGTCAACTCGGCGCTGGTGCACATCACCTCGCGGCCGTCCAGCAGCGTCACCTTCGTCACGTCATCGGCCACCAGGCTGTAACCGCGCTCGATGAGCGCCAGGACGGCTTCGCTTTTGCCGATGCCGCTTTCGCCGCGGATGAGCACGCCCACGCCCAGGATGTCCACCGTGCTGCCCATTTCCGTGCCGCGCGGCGCGAACATCATTTCAAGCGCGAAAGTGGCAAAATTAATGAATCGCATGGTGACGAGCGCCGTATGAAAAATCGGCACGCCGGCCGTGTCCGCCGCCGCCAGCAATTCGTCGTCGGGCCGGAGATTGCGGCTGAACACGATCCCCGGAATCCGGTAGGTAAACAACTCCTTGTAGCGTTGCTCGCGTCCGGTACGGGAGAGCGACCGCAAATAATATGTCTCGGCGTTGCCCAGGACCTGGATGCGTTTATAGGCGAAATAACGCGTGAACCCGCTCAAGGCGAGGCCGGGGCGGTTGACCGTCGGCTCGCGGATGATGCGTTTGAGCCCGTTTTTGCCGGACAACAGGCGCAATTGCAGCGAATCGGCGTGTTCCTTGTAGAACCGTTCGACGGTGACAGGTTGGTGTGCCATATGCTTTTAATCGAGCCAGAGTAAGATTAAAATTAAGATTAAGAAAAAATAGCGGACATTCCCTTCTGCCTCTTGCTCATAATCTTAATCAGAATCCCGCTCATCATCTTAATCGCGATCCCACTTCAAATGTTAAACTCCGGTCCCAGATAAATCTCCCGCGCCTTCGGATCGTTCGTCAAAAATTCCGAACTGCCCTCCACCAGCACTTGACCTTTGTGAATGATGTAGCCGCGGTCAATCAATTTCAAGGTTTCACGCACGTTGTGGTCGGTGATCAAAATGCCCAGCCCGCGTTCCTTGAGGCGGCGCACGATTTTCTGGACTTCATAAACGGCAATCGGGTCGATGCCGCTGAAGGGTTCGTCCAGCAGTAGCAATTTGGGGCTGGTCACCAGCGCGCGGGTGATTTCCAGCCGCCGTTTCTCGCCACCGCTGATCTGGTACGCCTGGCTCCGGGCCACCGGCGTCAGATCCAGTTCCTCCAGCAGATACTTCAGCCGTACCGCGCGTTCGTCGCGCCCCAGCTGGCACGTTTCCAGGATCGCCAGGATGTTTTCCTCGACCGTCAGCTTGCGGAACACCGACGGTTCCTGCGTCAGGTAACCGATGCCCAGCCGCGCGCGCTTGTGCATGGGCAGCCGCGTGATGTCGCGCCCCTGAAATTTCACCGCGCCCTCGTCCGGTTTCACGACGCCCACCACCATGTTGAAGGTCGTCGTCTTGCCCGCGCCGTTCGGGCCCAGCAACCCGACGATTTCGCCCGCCTGGACGTTGACCGAGACCCCGTTGACCACCCGGCGCCCGCGATACTCCTTGATCAGCTTTTCCGTGGCGAGCAGCAGGCCGTTGCTTTGTGCCGGGGTCGTTTCCATTCAAATCATTTTGACCCGGCCGGTGGATTGGTCATCGCCGGCGGCGAATTGGTATCGATGATCAGGGAATTGGTTGTCGGCAGCGAATGGGTTGCCATGATCGGCGAATTGGTGCCGGCCGTTTCACCATTCAAATTCTGCCAGAAAACCATATGTTCATTTGCCGCCGTCAAGCTGCCGTTGGCCCGATCCCAAACAATCGGTTCGCCGGTGAGCCAGCCCTTCGCATTTTCAATTCTGGCATTGCCCGTCAGGGTGACCGTTTCATTCGTCACGCCGTCCTGCACGTTGTAAACGTACACTGCCTTGTCACCGGTGGCGTGCATCTTCTGGCCTTTGTCATCCGTGGCGTCAACCACCACGTTGGTCTCGGCGACGATGTTGGTGACCCGCCCGGCCGCCTGCAGCAGGTCGGCGACCAGCCATTCACACTTTAATTTCATCGCGGGGTCGTCCACGTAAACATGCCCGCGATAAGTCGCCACGCGCGCCGTCAGGTCGAAGTCCACGCTGTCGGAATCGATGCGGGTGGGGGCACGCGGCGGTTGCGGTTTGACGGCGGGCGCGTTCGTCGTCACCAGCGCCAGGATTTCGTCCACGGCGTTCGTGCTCGCGTTGGTACCGGCGGGGGTATTCATCTGCGCGCGCAACGTTCCCGCGCCGGCGATGGCAATCAATGCAAGGTAATAGAGAGGTTTCACGGTTTAATTCATCTTTTCCGGCCCGATTTCAAGCACGGTGGAGACGCGGTTCGAAATGGTGAGGAAGGAATCGGTTTGCCGCCACAAAAAACCTTCGCCTTCAACGCGGATTTTTCCCTCCTCATATTGCACCTGCAATCGGCCCGGGGAACTGGCGGTGCCGTTCAACTGGTCATAGGTGCACTCCGGCGCGTTGACGACAATTTCCGGCCGGCCATCCAGCCCGAACGTTTCGAGCTTGAGCTGTTTGATGGCCAGCAATCCCCCCGGCAACGGCTGCGCTTCCGCGCCGGACAACCGCGACCGCATCTGCTGCTGGTTCGGCGCCGGGAAATATTCAACCGACGAAAAATCACTGGCGTGGCTCATGGTGTTCGACTGTGCCCGGTTGTCCATTGCGGCCAGAAGCAAAATCACGCCAGCCACCATTAACGTGGTGACAAGTGACCGGTGACCGGTGACAGAATCTGTCACGCGCCACGTACCGGCTGTTTTCTTGTCACTTATCACACGTCACCTGTCACTCTTTATAAACCGCGATGACTGGTTCCCATTTTCCCTGCGCCTGCAAAATCATTTCAATCGTTTCCCGCACGGCGCTCCGGCCGCCGTCGGCGCGCGTCACGAAATCTGCGGCCGCCTTGACCTGGGGCCGCGCGTCGCCCACGGCCACGGCGAATCCCGCGCGCGCCAAAGGTCCCAGATCCACCACGTCGTCGCCCACGAAACAAACTTCCTTCCAGTCCACCTTTTCCCGCGCCAGCAATTTCTCAATCGCGCCGGTCTTGCTGACGCGGTCGCCTTGCTGGATCAAAAAATCAATTTTCAACTCCTGCGCGCGCATCCGGGTTGCCACTGAGGGCCGGGCCGAGACCCAGCCGACCTTCAGGCCTGCGCGCCGGGCCAGCACCAGACCGAGGCCGTCCCGGATGTTAAACCGTTTGAACTCACTTACACCGCCGATGAAAATCGAGCCATCGGTCAGCACCCCGTCCACGTCGCACAGGAACAATTTCACCCGTTTGAGGCGCGAGTGGAGTGATCGGGAAATACGCATTGGCATGAACAATCAAAAAATGGAAACATCGAACGCTGAACATTGAACATCGAACATTGAATAAAAAAACGCGCCCTGGCCGCTTCGATGTTCGGCGTTCGATGTTGAATGTTCGATGTTCACTCTTTTACGGCGTTAAAGACTTTGAGCAGGCTGCGGAGCAGCGCGGGCATTTCCGCCAGCGGAATCATGTTCGGCCCGTCGCTCAAGGCGCGGTTTGGATTCGGGTGCGTCTCAAAAAACAGGCCATTGGCCCCGGCAGCCAGCGCGGCGCGGGCCAGTACCGGCGCAAATTCGCGTTGACCCGACGATTTATCGCCGCCGCCGCCCGGCAATTGCACCGAATGCGTCGCGTCAAAAATCACCGGACAGCCAAAGCGTTTCAGGATCGGAATCGAGCGCATATCGGCCACGAGATTATTGTAGCCGAAGGTGGTGCCGCGCTCGGTGAGCAGAATTTTTTCCGCCCCGGCGAGTCTGGCCTTCTCCACGACCTGGCCCATTTCCGCCGGTGACAGGAACTGGCCCTTTTTCAGGTTTACGATCTGGCCGGTCAGGGCGGCGGCTTCAATCAAATCCGTCTGGCGGCAAAGAAACGCGGGAATCTGCAAAATATCCACGACCTCACCGACGATGGCGGCCTGGGTTTCCGTATGGATGTCGGTCAGGACCGGCACGCCGACCTTGGCGCGGACCTTCCCCAGGATTTTCAGGCCGGCTTCCATGCCCATCCCGCGAAAGGACCGGGCGGAGGTGCGGTTGGCCTTGTCGAAGCTGGCCTTGAAGACGTAAAAAATGCCGAGCGCGGCGCAGGTTTTCTTGAGCGCGGCGGCGACCTGCAGGCACAGCTTCTCGTTTTCAATCACGCACGGCCCGGCAATCAGAAACAGCCGGCGCGGCGAATTGAGATTCTTCCAGATGGCAGCATCGTTGAGCACGTGGAAGTTTTAGCAGCGGCAAGCCGAAAAGTAAATCAAACCGTCACGCGTTATTTTGCTTCGATGGGATTCTTCCATTTCAATCCCCGAAAGCGCGCGAAATCCTGATCCGTAGACTGCAACACGCAATTATGCTCGACCGCCAGCGCCGCGAGATGTGCGTCAGAAACAAGATTTGCCGTCGCGTTTCCAGCACGGAGCATTTGTTGAAAAATTGCCCAATGTTGTTCCGTTGGTTGAAGGATGTGGATGCACGGCTGATCGAGCCAGCTTTGTACACGCTCAACCGCTTCCTTGAGTGTGAGCGACCGCCGTTGCAAACGCGCATTGGTGCCGATACGGATAAACGCTGTCAAGACCGGCCAGCACAAACCGACGATTTCAGTGCCGCTCAATTGCGTGTCCCACCAGATTCGCGCTGCCAGATGATGTTCGGACAAACTGTCCTCGGCGTAAAGCAGCAGGTTCGCGTCCGGCAGAATCATCGGTGATCTTCCCCTTCGGCCAGGGCAAGCAGTTCGGAAATGTTATCGTAGCTCAATCCTGCTCGCAATCCGAGCGGACGCGGCTTGGTCCGGTAAGGCTTGGCCGCCGCCGGCTTCAAAATTTCATCCAGGCCGATGCGCAGGGCGGAATTGATTACGCTTTTGAAGGGCTGGCCCGTCCGTGCCACGCTTTTTTTGGCTTTTGCGGCAACATCAGGATCAAGCGTCAAGGTGGTTCGCATATAGACATCATGATGCTTCGGAAAGAAAAAGTCAACCCCATTTCTTCCAGCTGACAGCGTCGTTGAGCCCACGGAAGTTTTAGCGCGAAACGAAGGAAAGTAAATGGCCCATGGCAGTCTGATACCAGCCGGAGGATCATCTCCGGCAGCCTATCCTCATATTAGGCGACGCTCTCACCGCTCACCATCAAAGTAACGTGCCTTAAGGTATGTGAAATAAAGCGAAAGGCAAACGGTCAGGGCGACTTGAAGGAACAGGCCATAACGCCACACCAAAGACACCAGCAGCAATCCCACAAACAGTGCCTTCAACCAAACCGCTACATCAGCAACAAATACATATACGCCAGTGAGAGCGACCGAAGCAACCAGTACTATGAAACCGTATGGCCTTTGAGTGTATAGTCGCCTAACAGATAAGGATAATCGGCGGCTTAATTTGCAGCCTATCCTAATTCGCAAAATGACCCTATTCCCACCTTGGCCGTTTGTCCACAGAGATTTGGGCCGGAGGCCGGCGGTGTAAAAATGGTCGATCCTCAAGAAATCCTTGCCAAGCGGGCGTAGCGGCTTTCGGCATCCCGCATTTGCGGGACGCACTCATCAATTTCTGGAGTTTGCGGCGCTCTACCGAGACGCCGCTACGATTAATTGGGGCTTTTGCAGAGGTCTCCGTAGGAATTCCTGACCCAACTCATATCACCGTCCCGTGAGGGATGACGGCATTTTTGGGGATGATGATGATGCCGTCGCGGATGTAATACAGCTCGTGGTCCACCTTGTCCGGCTTGCCGGCCGGCGAAATGGTCACGTTGTTGCCAATGCGCGCGTTCTTATCAATGATGGCGTTCTCGATCTTGCAGTTGGCGCCAATGCCGATGCGCGGTTTGCCTTCGCACTCATGCAGCAGCACGGATTCCTGGGATTCGTAATCGTCGCTGCCGAGAATGATGACGCGGTTCAATTCCGTTCCGCTGCCGACGACGGTGCGCAGGCCGACAATGGTGCTGTGGATGCGCGCCTGGTTGATGATGCAGCCGTCGGAAATCACCGCGTGATCAATCTGCGCCCCGTTGATCTTGGAACCGGGCAGATAACGCGGGCGGCTGTAAATGGGCGAGCCCATGTCGAAGAAGTTGAAGCGCGGCAATTCGGAGACGAGATCGAGGTTGGCCTCGAAAAAAGAACGGATGGTGCCGATGTCCTCCCAGTAACCCTGAAAGATATAGGAGAAGACGCGGTGCGTGTTAATGGCGTGCGGAATGATGTGCTTGCCGAAATCGGGCAGGGGATTGTCCAACAGCTCGCGGACCAGCTGGCGGTTGAAAACATAGATGCCCATGGAGGCCAGAAACAGTTCGCGTTCCCCTTCGATGCCGAGTTTGGGATACCATTCGGGCTGCAATCGCAGGGAATCCAGCACGGCGGGGTCGTTCGGCTTTTCCACGAACCGCGTGATGCGGCGGTCCTCGCCGATTTGCATGATGCCGAGGGCGCGCGCGTCGCTGCGGGCCACCGGAATGGTGGCCACGGTGATGTCCGCGCCGGTCTCGACGTGCTGGTCCACGACCCGGCGAAAATCCATCCGATACAGTTGATCCCCGCTCAGAATCAGGAGGTAATCGAAATCATGGTTGAGAAAGTGAATCAAATTTTTGCGAACGGCATCGGCGGTGCCCTGATACCACGAGGTGTTGGTGGACGTCTGTTGCGCGGCGAGAATTTCCACAAAGCCGCTCGTGAAATGGTCGAATTTATATGTCCGCGAAATGTGACCGTGCAACGAGGTGGAATTAAACTGCGTCAGGATGTAGATGCGCCGGAACCCGGAATTGATGCAATTAGAGATGGGGATGTCCACCAGTCGGTATTTGCCGGCCAGCGGCACGGCCGGCTTGGCGCGGTCCTTGGTGAGCGGGAACAACCGCGAACCCTGGCCGCCGCCGAGAATGACGGAAAGCACATTGCTGGCTTTGAAAGTGCGGGGGCCGGTTGGTGGCATAATTTTTTTTTCGACTCGCAGAATATAACGGGAATGCGTGCGAGGAGGCAAGCGGCGGATGGCGCGTGCAGTATCCTGGTTCGAGTTGTAGCTCCGGCACTGTGCGCCGATTCGTTCGAGCCACAGGCTCGACACTACAGTAAACCGGGACGCTGCCTGGCGCGCGCGACGATCAGGAAGCGGCCTGGGCTTCGCGCACGATGTAGGGCGCAAATTCGTCATGATGACGCGGCGGGATGCGCGCCTTGAACCGCGCCGCCGGACCGCGATAACTGCGGGAAATGATCTGGCCGACGGCGTGCAAGCGCGCAATCACCGCCGCCTGTTCATGGGGCACGCGCAATTCCAGGAATTCGCGTTTGGGCCGCAATTGCGTTCCGAGTTCCGCCAGCAGGGTTGACAGGCCATCGCCCGTGGTTGCCGAAATGGACACAGCATGCGGATGCTGTTCCAACAACCGGTGTAACACGCCGTTGGCCCCGGTGCCGCCGGTGGTGCCTTTGAGCCGGTCCATTTTATTGAAAACCATGATGGTCGGTTTTTCGCCCGCACCGATTTCGGCGAGGACGGCGTTGACGGCTTGAATTTGTTCCTCGGCCTTCGGGTGGCTGAGGTCCACGACATGGAGCAGCAAATCGGCCTGCACCACCTCCTCCAGCGTCGCCTTGAACGCCTCGACCAGCCCGTGCGGCAGCTTGCGGATGAAACCGACCGTGTCCGTCAGCAAAACATTCTGGTTCGTCGGCAGCCGCAACCGCCGCGTGGTCGGATCGAGCGTCGCAAACAAGATGTCCTTCACCAAAACGTCCGCGCCGGTGAGCGCGTTGAGCAGGGTGGATTTGCCGGCGTTGGTGTAGCCGACGATGGATGCCAGCGGCCAGTGGCCGCGCTGGCGCGCGCTGCGCTGCAGACCGCGCTGCCGGCGCACCAGTTCCAGTTCGCGCGCGATGCGGGCGATGCGGTCCTGCACGCGGCGGCGGTCGGTTTCCAGCTGGGTCTCGCCTTCGCCGCCACGCATGCCGATGCCGCCGGACTGTCGCGACAAGTGGCCCCAAAACCGCGTCAGCCGCGGCAGCAAGTGTTGCAGCTGCGCGAGCTCGATTTGCAATTTGCCTTCGCGCGTCCGGGCGCGCTGCGCGAAAATGTCGAGGATCAGCGCCGTGCGATCAAGGATCTTGCAGTTGAAAATCTTTTCCAGATTGCGGCTTTGGGCGGGCGACAATTCATCGTCAAAAATGACCGTGTCCACGTTGTTGCGCCGGCTGAACGCGGCGAATTCCTCCGCCTTGCCCTTGCCGATGAACGTGGCCGGCGACGGGGCCTCCCGTTTTTGCAGCCCGTCACCGATGACTTCACCGCCGGCGGAGGCGGCCAGTTCGCCGAGTTCGGAAAGCGAGTCGCGCGGGTCCACGCTGTTGCGCGACTTGAATTCCGCGCCGACGAGGAATACCCGTTCGGACCGCTTTTTCTTTGACTCAATTAACGCCTTCAATACTTTGTACCGTCGGATAATAACACAGGACCAGAGGAGTAAAAATAGAATAGCTGGCGGCCAGCTCTTTGTTTCTGTAAACCAACAGGTTGTGCACAGGTTGGAATATTACAAATCGTGGCTTTGGTTCTGACATAGGCACAATGATTGCTGGTCCGTGGGGCATGATTCGCCGGCGCGCGACCCATGGTTTGTATATCAGTACGGCACTGGTCTTTCTAACCGGTGCCGGGCCGCTATGCGCATCCGACACAAATTTGGAGGAACAAGTGCAGTCGTTGCGCGAGCAGAACACGACGTTGCAAAAGCAGCTCCAAAGGCAGGGTGACCTGCTGGGCGTGTTGAGTCAAAAGGTCGAGGACCTGGAAGCGGCCGGCGCTGGACACAAACCCGCGGCTTCAACGGTCTCGGATAATGCTTCGGAGTCCACAACCGGCGGGTTGAATTTCGGCAGGGTCAATATCAGCGGCGAGGGTGGCGTGGCTTTTTTCAACACCGGTTCGGAAGGTTCCACGCCGGATTCAACTTTCCGTGTGGACGAGGCGCGGTTGTTTCTGGAGGCGCCCGTCTGGAACGAGGTTTATTTTTACAGCGAGGTGGATCTGGCGACGCGCGAGAACACCGATTTGAACCTCAAGCTGGGCGAGTTGTATCTGGATTTCGAGGATGTGTCGCAATTATGGGGGCATGACCGGCAATTGAATATTCGCGCGGGTAACCTGGACATTCCGTTTGGCGAGGAATATCTCACCCGTAACGCGATTGATGATCCGCTGATCTCGCGTTCCTTGCCGGATATATGGGGCATTGATCCCGGAGTGGAATTGTATGGTTCGGCGGGCAAGTTCTGTTATGTCGTGGCCGTTCAGAATGGCAGCGGGGCCAACGGCGTTCAGGATTTTGACGGCGACAAATCTGTGGCAGGGCGGATCGGTTACGACCCGGCGCGCTGGCTGCATTTGAGCGTCAGCGGAATGCGCACGGGTGATTTGAATGTACAAAACGACCAGTTTTCCGCGCTCTGGTTTGGTGATGGTTTTTTTCGTTCACTCGGTTCGCCGGCGACTTCGACATTTCACGCCAATCTGGTCGAAGGCGACGTGTCAGTGCGCTGGGCCAGCGGCCACGTAAGCGCGTTCGGCGGCTATGCCCGCTACGGTGACAGCGATCCGACGGCGGACAACGGGCGCAACATTTTCTTCTACTCGGTTGAGGGGATGCAACAATTGCCTCATAAATTCTACGCGGCCGTGCGATTCAGCGAAATCATGGCGGACAAGGGTTTCCCCATCGTTGGCTACGGCAATTTTGGCGATTATTTCTTTGGCAGTTTGTCCTCCGAATTGTGGCGTCTGAGCCTGGGTGTCGGATATCGCTTCAGCGACCGGCTGGTCATCAAAACGGAATACTCATTCGAACGGGGCCAGGAGGTGGACGGTGAACGGCGCGAGCATGAGGATTTTCTTGGCACGGAAGCCGCTTTTCAATTCTGATGTTCGCATGGAACAATTTTCCTCCCCATCCATCTTAGAATTTTAAGTTTCAGCCATGAAGTGCTTTTTAACTGCCGCCATTCTGATGACTGCCTGTGCCGCCGGTTCGGCAGGAACAATTATTGGAAATGTACATGCCGAGGGCAAAGCCGGTGCGGATGACAGCGCGGCGGGCGGGCCATATGCCAGCCGCAAATACAAATTTGTCGAGCGGGTGGACTATTCAGCTATGCGTGATTTTGTGGTGTACATCGAGGGTCATGTGGGGCTCACGGACGCGCCACCCGCCCAGGTGGTCGAGGTGTCCACGAAGAGGGTGGCGCAGCAAGGCGCCATGTTCTCGCCGCACGTGCTGCCCATCACGGTGGGCACGACCGTGGAATGGCCGAATGACGATGACATTTATCACAACGTCTTTTCGATGTCCGACGCCAAACAGTTTGACCTCGGTCTTTACAAGGGCAATCCGCCCGGAAAGCGCGTGACTTTTGACAAGCCGGGACGGGTGGATGTGTTTTGTTCCATTCACGAAAACATGCACTGCATCGTGCTCGTGCTGGAAAACCCGTATTTCGCCGTCACCGACGAGGACGGAAATTATAAAATTTCCGATGTGCCGCCCGGCACTTACAAGCTCAAGGTCTGGCATGAACGTTTGCCCGCCAGCGAACGCGAAATCGTCGTGCCCACCAACGGAGAGATCAAAGTGAATTTCACACTCGGCATCAAAGATTTGCCGCAATACTGAAATCCATGTCCTTTTCCCGCGCCATGTTCAAAACCAGTTTCCGGGCCAAGGTGCTGGTACCGGTGTTGATTTGCATGGTGGTGCTCATTACGGCCACCGTCTTTGTGGTCAACCGGCGCGTCACGCGGCAATTCCAGACGGAAGCGCGGCGAACATTGGCCACGGCGGATGCTGAATTTCGCAATCTGCAAAAAAATCGTTCCGATGATTTGTTGTTGCGCTTTCGCAACCTGCCGAACGAACCGCACTATCGGGCAGCATTTCAACTCGGAGACGCGCCCACGCTGCATCAGCCGCTGGCGGATTTGCTGGGTGAACAGGGGGCGGACATCGTGCTTTACGCGGCGAATTCCCAAAAGGTCCTGGCCAGCGAGAAGCGCGACCCGGCGATTCCGACCGCTGACTTTGAGGCCGCCGCCGGCCGGGCGATGCAACAGGCGATGGCGGGGCAGGAGACGGTGGACACGGTTTGCGCCGGTGGCCGGCTCTACAGTGTTGTATCCATCCCGGTATATGTGGATCGCGGGTTGATCGGGGCACTCACCTTCGGCCTGGAGATTGGCGATACGGAAGCCCAAAAATTCAGTCAGCTCACGCACAGTCAGATTGCGTTGCTTGCCGGCGGACACGTCATCGCGTCCACGCTGTCGGATCCCGATGCCAACGCGCAATTCACGGGCCTGTTTGCCGGCGCTGCGTCATCGCGTGACACCGGGGATTCGTTTGCGGGTTTGAAACAAATTGTGCTGGGGGAGCAACATTACTTTGGCATGGCGGGTCGGTTTGAGTCCTTGAGCGGTGATCGAACGCTGGGCTATGTGCTGCTCAGTTCCTATGAGCAGCCGCTGCGCGCGCTTCAGGAAACCCAACAGGTGCTGTTGGGGGTCAGCCTGTGCGCGATTTTACTCGGCGCGGCGACGGTCTGGTTGCTGGTCAGCAGGGTGACCCAGCCATTGCGCGAATTGCGCGACAGCGTTGAAGCCGTGGGTCGTGGCGATTTCACACGGCGCGTGGTGGTGCGCAGCCGCGACGAATGCGGCGAACTCGCAACGGTGTTCAACCAAATGACGGAAAATCTCCGGTCTTCACGCGCGCAGCTCGAAAAAACCGTGGAAACGCTCAAAGCCACACAGGCGCAATTGATCCAGAGCGAAAAACTCTCGGCCGTCGGCGAATTTGTGGCGGGCGTCACGCATGAGTTGAACAACCCCTTGACCACGGTGATGGGCTTTTCGGAGCTGCTTCAGAAAGCGGGCGTGGGCGAACCACACCGGCGGCATCTGGACATGGTTTTCAAATCCGCGCAGCGTTGCCAGAAAATCGTCCAATCGCTGCTCAGTTTCGCACGGCGGCGTCAACCCGAGCGCAAGCCGGTTTCCGTGAACGCCTTGATCGAAGCCGTGCTGGAAATTGTCAGTTACCCGCTGCGCACCGGGAACATTGAGGTCATCAAACAATTCGCCCCGAACCTGCCGCTGGTGCTGGCCGACGCGCACCAGATTCAGCAGGTGTTGCTGAACATCATCAACAACGCGCGCCAGGCAATGGAAGCCCATCAGCCGCGCGGCCGGATTAAAATCATCACCGAAGTTTGCGAACCCAACGTACGCATCACGATTCAGGACAATGGTCCCGGCATCCCGGCGGAAAATTTGCGGCGTATTTTCGATCCCTTCTTCACCACCAAGGAAGTCGGCAAAGGCACCGGGCTGGGCTTGAGCCTGTGCTACGGGATCATCAAGGAACACGGCGGCAGCATCCTGCCCGTGAGTTCCCCCGGCAACGGCGCGACGTTCATCATCGAATTGCCCATCGCTCATGATGCTGTTGAACCGGTGGAAACAGCGTCAGCACCGGAGGTTGAGGCAGTGAATCCGCAAGCAGGGGCGGGCAGGCGAGTGCTGGTGATCGATGACGAAGAGGCCATACTGCAAATGATCAGAGAGGATCTGAGCGGTAACGGTTATCAGGTGGATACGGCGGTCGACGGTGAAAGCGGTTTACGCCGGCTCCGGCAACATCATTACGACGTGACGTTTTGTGACTGGAAAATGCCCGGTCTGAATGGTCGGCAGGTTTATGAACAACTGCGCGCGATCAATCCCGGCCTCTGCCAGCGGCTCGTCTTCATTACCGGCGATGTCATCAATGAGCCGATGCGACAGTTCTTGGAAAGCGAAAAGCGTCCTTGCCTGACCAAACCGTTCACCTTTGCCGAATTTCACACCACCCTCAAAACGGTGCTGGCCGACCAGTAATCGGCCGCAAGTCGGGCTTTACTTTTGGTTGAAATCGCGCTTTGCTCCGCACCCATGAAGACGAATTTTCTGCCTGTGATGACGATTTTGTGTGGTCTGGTTTTGCCGGTTTGGGTCGCCACTGCCCAGCCGTTACCGAAAATCGCGCTCAAACCCGTCTTTACCGGGTTGCAAGCCGAGCGCCCGGTCTGGCTGACGGAAGCGCCGGATGGGTCGGGCCGGTTTTTTGTCGTTTACCAGGCCGGCAAAATTTTCGTGGTCACGAAAGGCTCGGACGGCAGTGACGCGAAGGAGTTCCTGAACATCGAAGACCGCCATCCGTATTTTGACAACGAAGACGGCCTGTTGAGCATGGCGTTTCATCCTGGATTCAAAACCAACGGGCTGTTTTACATTTACTACACGCAAAAGAACACGCCGGAGGATATGAAACAGTTTCAAGACGGCCGGCCGACGGATTTTCCCTATCACAGCCTGGTCAGCGAATTCAAGGTTTCCGCCACCGACCCGGACAAGGCCGAGATGTCCTCGGAACGCATTCTGTTGACCGTCCCGGAGCCGTTCTCCAACCACAAGGGCGGCGAACTGGCGTTCGGGCCGGACGGCTATCTTTACCTTGGCCTCGGTGATGGCGGCGCGGCGGACGATCCTTTTGGCAGCGGCCAGAACACCACGACGCTGTTGGCCAAGATGTTGCGCATTGACGTGAACACGCGCAGCACGGTCGGTTGGGGCCGGTTCCAACACGAGTTGCCGTACGGCATTCCGTCCGACAATCCGTTTGCCCGCGAACCGGACATGGCTTACGGCGTGCGCAAGGAGATTTACGCCTATGGCCTGCGCAATCCGTGGCGTTACAGTTGGGATGCCAAAACCGGCGCGCTCTGGGTGGGCGACGTCGGCCAGGATTTGTGGGAGGAGGTTGACCTCGTCACCAATGGCGGCGATTACGGCTGGAGCATCCGCGAAGGTGCGCACCACTTCAAACCCGGCCCGGCCGGGGCGCAACTCATTGACCCGGTCATGGAATACACCCACCGGACGAATCTTCAGCCGGATGGAATGTTTCCCGACCACAGCATCGGGTTGTGCGTGATCGGCGGCTACGTTTATCACGGGAAAGAATATCCGGCGCTCGATGGCGTTTACGTTTATGCCGATTACAACCTCGGCACGATTTGGGGTTTCCGTTACGATCACGACACGCACAAGGTGATCGCCGAAGGCACACTGCTCCAGCAACCGAGAAATATCGTCAGCTTTTCCGAGGATTTGGAGGGTGAAATTTACGTGCTCACCCAGGACGGACAGATTTTTCAAGTCACCGTTCCGTAC
>Ga0265313_10001370_pt1 | contig 22912 bp, 25 predicted proteins | sample 4123metaG_FD_203122 | JGI IMG/M metagenome (GOLD analysis project Ga0265313, IMG submission 203122) | Rhizosphere microbial communities from Carex aquatilis grown in University of Washington, Seatle, WA, United States - 4-1-23 metaG | ecosystem: Host-associated > Plants > Roots > Rhizosphere >...
CTGGTGGACGATTCCATCGTGCGCGGCACCACCTCCAAGAAGATCGTCGAGATGATGCGCGAAGCCGGGGCGACGGAAGTGCATTTCCGCATCACCTCGCCGCCCTACGCCCATTCCTGCTTCTATGGCGTGGACACGCCCGACACCAACGACCTGCTGGCCCACAAGATGGATGTGGAGGAGATGCGCAAATTCGTCGGCGCCGACAGCCTGTCCTTCATCTCCCTGGACGGTCTGTATCGCGCCATGGAGCAGGGCCGGCGCAATGCCGAGAAGCCGCAATTCTGCGACGCCTGCTTCACCGGCAATTATCCCATCGCCCTCACCGATGTCAGCGGCGGGCCCAAGACGCGGCAATTGTCGCTGCTGTCCAACGTCGCCTGATGATCAGGATGCTGGACGGGAAAATCGCTCTCGTGACGGGGGCCTCGAAAGGCATCGGCCGCGCCGCCGCCATCGCGCTGGGCCGCGCCGGCGCCCATGTCATCTGCCTGGCCCGCACCGTGGGCGGGCTGGAAGAGGTGGATGACGAGATCCGCAAGGCCGGCGGCAGCGCCACCCTGGTGCCGCTCAGCCTCAAGGATGTCGCCGGGATCGACCGGCTGGGCGCCTCGATCTTCGAGCGCTGGGGGCGGCTGGACATGCTGCTGGCCAATGCCGGGGTGCTGGGGGTGCTGACGCCGGTCAGCCATCTGGAGCCCAAGATGTTCGACCAGCTGATCGAGATCAACGTCACCGCCAACTGGCGGCTGATCCGCGCCATGGACCCGCTGCTGCGCCAGTCCGAGGCGGGGCGGGCGCTGTTCGTCACCTCCGGCGCGGCGCGCAAGGCGACGCCGTTCTGGGGCGGCTATGCCATGAGCAAGGCGGCGATGGAATCGCTGGCGCTGACCTGGGCGGCGGAATGCGAAGGCACCAGCCTGCGCGTGAATTTGTTCAATCCCGGCCCCACCCGCACCGCCATGCGGCGCAAGGCGATGCCGGGCGAGGATCCGCAGACGCTGAAGACGCCGCAGGATGTGGCGCCGCGCATCGTCGAACTGCTGTCGCCCTCCACCATGGCGAATGGCGAATTGTTCAGCTACCAGGCTTCCGACACCTGAATATCGAACGGCCGCGGCGCCTCGCCGGCGCGAGCGATTTCCATCATGGTCTCATAGCCGCGCTCGATATGGCGGCGGAAACGCTCGGCGTCGAACAGCGGCGCCGTCAGCCGGTTCGCCGCCAGCCTTGCCTTCAGCGCCGCCAGCCGCGCCGGATCGCGCGCCAAACCCAGGGCCAGGGCTTCATATCCGTCCAGTGAAGGCGCGATCAGGTCCGGCGCGCCGATGGCGGTGACCAGGCTGGCCGCCACGCGGTTGGCGAAGGAAGGACCCAGCATGGTGACGATGGGCACGCCCGCCCACAGCGCGTCGCTGGTCGTGGTGTGGGCGCCATAGGGCATGGTGTCGAGCATCAGGCCGGCGGCGGCGCAGCGCGCCAGATGCGCGCTGACCTCCACCTTGGGGGCAAAGACCAGCCGGGCGGGATCGAGCCCGCGCCCGGCGGCCTCGGCGCGCAGCACGTCATTGGCGGTGTCGTCCATCAGCCAGAGCAGGCTGCCGGGCACGGCGGCCAGCAGGCGCATCCAGGCCTCGAACACCGGGCGGGTGATCTTGCGATGGACGTTGAAGCAGCCGAAGACGAAGCCTTCCGCCGGCAGGCCCGCTTCGGCCCGCGTCGCCGCCGCCAGCGGCCGCGCCGGATCGTTGGGCTGGTAGCAGTCCGGCAGGTGCACGATCTTCTCGTCATAGAAAGGCTGCTGGCTGTGCGGCAGCACCACCGGATCGGCCAGGACATAATCATACCAGTCCACCGCCATGCTGCCGGGATAGCCCAGCCAGCTCACCGTCACCGGCGCCGGGCCATGGGCGAAGACGCCCGGCCGCGCCCACAGCGTATAGCCCTTGAGGTCCACCGCGATGTCGGTCTCAAGCGCGCGCAGTGCTGCCGCCATTTCCGCGTCGGTCCGGCCCTGCATGTCGAGGAAGCGGTCGAAGCCGCGCTGCAGCCGCGCCCGCTCCGCCTTGCCGTCGTCGGCGCCGTAGGAAAGCCCGATCACTTCGAAACGCTTCCGGTCATGGCGCTCGATCAGGTCGGCAATCAGCGTGGCGGTGGCATGGGTCTGGAAATCGGCGGAGACATAGGCGATGCGGATGCGCCCATCCGGCTCGCGCAAGGCCGGGCGCGCGGCGGGCGTCACCGGCACCAGCTTGCGCAGGAACGGCACGCTGCAATCATGCAGCAGCTTGGGGTCGTCGAAGGCCAGGGTCATCTGGAAGGGCGAGACGTTGCTGCGGCCTTCCCGCACCCCCGCCGCCAGGCGCGGCTTGAGCGCCTCGATCCCGGCCCAGTCGCACAGCGGCAGCAGGGCGGAAAGCAGGGCGCCCTGCGCGGTGGGATTCTCCGGTTCGATCTCCAGCACGCGGCGGAAATCCGCCGCCGCCTCCCGGTTGCGGTTCAGCATCGCCAGGACCGTGCCGCGGTTGATCAGGGCGGCCGGATGGCGCGGCGCCAGCGCGACGGCGCGGCGGAAGCAATCCACCGCCTCCTCCAGCCGGCCCTGGCCGCGCAGCACGCCGCCGCGATTGTTCCAGGCGTCGGCATGGCCCGGGGTGACGCGGATGGCGGCGTCATAGGCCGCCAGCGCTTCGCCGGAACGGCCCAGCGCTTCCAGCACCACGCCGCGGTTGAAGAAGATCTCGGCCCGGCCCGGCGCCAGCGCCGCCGCCCGGTCCAGCGCCGCCAGCGCCTCGGCAGGACGCTCCAGATAGGAGAGCGTGACGCCGCGATAGAGCAGGGCCGGCACCGCGCCGGGATTGCGGGCGAGCAGGATGTCGAAATCCGCCAGCGCGCCCGCCAGATCCTGCATCTCGAATTTCAGCTCGCCGCGCTGCTGCAAGACCGCCGCGTCACCCGGCAGCAGCGCGGTGCAGCGGTCGAAAGCCGCCAGCGCTTCGTCCTGCCGCCGCAGATGGCGCAGCAGCACCCCCAGCCGGAACGGGGCGGCGGCATCGTCCGGCCTGAGCGATGCGGCCTGGCGGTAATGGGCGGCGGCGTCCTCCAGCCGGCCCAGATTCTGCGCCGCCATGCCCAGATGCAGCCAGGTTTCGGCATGGCCGGGCTTCAGGCGGCTGGCCGCTTCGAGCAGGGAAAAGCCTTCGGCGCTGTCGCCAAGCTGCACCTTGAGGGTGCCCAACCGGTGCTGCGCCTCGAAATCCCCGGGCGCCCGCGCCAGCACCTCGCCATAGGCGGCGGCGGCTTCGGTGAGACGCCCGGCGGCGAGATGGGCGGCGGCGGCGTCGCGCAACTGTTTTATGGGGCTCATGGGCGCCCCATAAAAGACCATAATGGCCGGCCATGAAACCCTGAGCCGCTCGCCCGCTGCCGCTCGCCCAAGCTCGCGGCGTACGCACCCTCTCGCATGTCCACCGGACATGCTCGCGCGCTATCGCTCGCCGGGTGCATACGGATTGCGGCTGTTGCGCACCGCAAAGCGCAGCGGTGTGCCCTTGAGATCGAAATTCTCCCGCAATCCATTCTGCAGATAGCGCAGATAGGCCTCGGGCAGGGCATCGAGCTGGTTGCCGAACAGGGTGAAGCTGGGCGGCCGCGCCTTGACCTGGGTCATGTAGCGGATGCGCACCCGCCGGCCCGAGACGGCGGGCGTGGCATGGCGCTGCAGCGCCTCTTCCAGGAAGCGGTTGAGGGCGGAGGTGGTGATGCGCCGGTTCCAGGCGGCGTCGGCCAGGGTGACGGCGGCCAGCAGCCGCTCCAGCCCTTCGCCGGTCTTCGCCGATACCGCCACCAGCGGCGCGCCGGCCACCTGCGGCAGCAGGCGGTCGCGCAGCGCGGCGAAACGCGAGATCGCGCCCGCCTTGTCGGGCACCAGGTCCCATTTGTTGAGGGCGAAGACGATGGAACGGCCCTCGCGGGCGATGAGGTCGGCGATGGTGAGGTCCTGCTTCTCGAACGGCGCCGTGGCGTCGAGCAGCAGGATGACGCAATCGGCGAAGCGGATGGCCGAAAGGCTGGACGCGACGCTCATTTCCTCCAGCGCCTCGCCCGCCATCCTGGCCTTTTTGCGCATCCCGGCGGTGTCGTGCAGCAGCACTGCGCGCCCGCTTCCGTCATCGGCGTCGATTTTCCACGGCGCGGTGATGGCGTCGCGGGTGAGGCCTGCTTCCGGCCCGGTGAGGGAACGCTCCTCGCCCAGAAGCTGGTTGAACAGGCTGGACTTGCCGACATTGGGCCGCCCCGCCAGCGCCAGGCGCAGCGGCCTGGCGCGATAGTCGTAAGTCTCGTCCTCGGCCTGTTCGGCGATTTCCTCGGCCTGCGCTTGCGCCGTCAGCTCGTCCTCGGTCGGCGCCGGAGCGCGGGGAATGTATTCCTCCAGCGCCTCGGCCAGTTCGCCCATGCCGATGCCGTGCTCGGCCGACAGGCGGATCGGCTCGCCCAGGCCCAGGCCATGGACATCGTCCAGCGCGGTGCGGCCTTCGCATTTGTTGGCGGCGAAGATCAGCGGCTTGCCGGAACGGCGCAGGGTCTGGGCGATGATCTCGTCGCCGGCGGTGACGCCGTCGCGGGCGTCGATGAGAAAGAGCAGGGCGTCGGCTTCGGCGATGGCGGCCATGGTCTGGCCGGTCATGCGGGCGCTGAGCGAACCCGGCCTGGCCTCCTCGAAGCCGGCGGTGTCCATCACGCGGAATTGCAGGCCGTCGAACAGCACCTCGACCGCCTGGCGGTCGCGGGTGACGCCCGGCGTGTCATGGACAATGGCGGCATGGCGGCCGGCCAGCCGGTTGACCAGTCTTGATTTGCCGACATTGGGCCGGCCCACGATCACCAGGGTGAACATCACGCACCGCCCTTACCGCAGCGCGACCAATTCCGCGGCGTTGGTATAGATGTAGAGCGTGCCGTTGGCGACAATGGGGGCGATATAGGCGCCGTCGGGAATGTCGGTCCGGCCCAGCAGGCGCCCGTCATAGGGCGAGAGCGTCTCGGCATAGCCATCGGAGGAGACCAGCACCAGCCGGTTGGAAACCAGCACCGGCCCGCCCCAGACAATGGGATAGCGCTTCTTTTCCGGATTGAGGAAGCCCGGCAGCTGATGCACCCAGCGGACCTTGCCTTCCTTGCGGGTGAGGCAGACCACCCGGGCCTCGTTGTCCACGACATAGACATAGTCGCCCGCCACCCAGGGGGTCTCGATGCCGCCGATATTCTTGACCCAGGCGCGGTCGCCGGTGGCCAGGTTGATGCCGACGGTGACGCCGGACTGGCTGGTGGCGAAGGCCATGTCGCGGTCGATCACCGGCCGCCCGGCGATGGAGTCGATCTCGGAAAGCTGGGTGACGTTGCCGGAACGGGAAAGGATGTCGGCCCAGGCCTGCTGGCCATTCTCGACGCGGAAGGCGATCAGCTCGCCGGAGGTGAAGGGCGCCAGCACGAATTCGCCCGCCACCGCCGCGCTGGTGCTGGAAAGCATGCTGGCCGGCTCGGTGATGGCCTGATAGTCCCACAGCACGCGGCCGTCATTCTCGGCGATGGCGTAGAAATGATTGTCATGGGTGGAAACGAAGATGCGCCCGTCCTTGACGGTGGGGGCGTTGAGGATGGGCAGGCCGAGATCGCGGCGCCAGACTTCTTTCCCCGTCGCGGCGTCCATGGCGTAGAGCACGCCGAAGCCGGAGGTGACGAAAATCCGCCCGGCGTCGAAGGCGACGCCGCCGCCCATGCCCGAAGGGGGCTTGATGGTGTTGGGCTTGCCCAGCAGGCCCCACAGGGTCGGCATGTCGGTGCCGTTCTTGGGGGCGAGGCGCTTGTCCCAGACCGGGCGGCCGTCGGCGATGCGGAAGACCCGGACATGGGCCTCGGCGTCCAGCACATAGATGCGGCCGGCGGCCACCACCGGCGCGGCGGTCAGCATGCTGTCGTCGTCGGTGCCCTTGCCGGCGTCGGTGGACCAGACCTGGCGCAGCGGCCCCGGCGCTTCCAGGTGATAAAGCGCGTTGGAGGGATACCCGCCCGGCTGCTGCCAGTCGGGATTGCGGAAGGGCGCCGGCAGCACCACCCGCGTGGCGGCGATGGTGGGATCGATCTGCAGCGCCTCCTCGCTGTTGAGCAGCGAGACCCGCACGCCGCGCAGCTTGGAGGTGTGGTCGGCGGCGAAAGTGTCGCCCAGCCAGTCGGCCACCGAACGGCAGCCGGACAGCAGGAACGCGGCCGAAAGCGCGGCCAGAAGAAACGAAGCGCGGCGTGTCATTTCGCGGGCGCCGTTGCGGGTGGCGGCGGGGGCGGCGGCACGAAGCCGCTGTCGCTGCCGGCGCCCTTGTCGAGGAAATCCGCCATCGCACGGGCGCGCACGCGCAGCGAATCCGGCGCCTGGGCGTCCTCGGCCAGGGCGTGATAGGCGGCGGCGGCCTGCTTCACCTTGGCGGCGCGATAGTCGGAGAAGGCGAGAATCTCATGGGCCATGGCGCGCCAGGCGCCGGTGGGCGTGTCGAGCGGCGCCAGCAGCTTTTCCAGGTCGGCGCGCGGCGCGCTGGAGGACAGCGCCCAGGCGGCGCGCAGCCGCGCCACCGCGCCGATCTCGCCGGAATCGGCGGCGGCGACGTCCTTGTAGAGGGTGATGGCGTCCAGCGGGTGCCCGCTGGCGTAAAGCGCGTTGGCCTGGGACAGCTTGGCGATCAGGCCATAGCCGCCCTTGGCGTCGGCGATCTTGGCGAAGGCGGGCGCGGCCTGGCTGGGATCGGAAATGCGCTGGGCGGCGGAGAAGGCGTCGCTTGCCTTCATGCGTTCCGCGGCCTCATGGCGCTGCCAGACCTCAAAGCCGCCGACGCCGGCCAGCACCAGCATCGCGGCGGCGATGACCCAGACGCCATAGGCCTTCCAGAATTTCTCAAGGCGTTCGCGCCGAACGTCCTCTTCGACCTCGCGGAAGATGTCACTCACGGCCAATTCCTTTTGACGCCCGGGGCCCGGAACCATTGGACCGGCCCGGCGGGCAGATTTCCTTAGCCCGCGCGGGCGTTCCGTGCAATGCGCCTGGCTGTCAGGTTTGGCCCTACTTGACGGCTTTTATTGGACTTTTTTCATCGGATAGACGTTTTCCGCCCCGGGGAAACTGCGGGAACGGACGTCCGCGGCATAGGCCTTCACCGCCGCCTCGATGGCGCCGCCCAGGCTGGCATATTCGCGCACAAAGCGGGGCGGGTCGGGGTTGAGGCCCAGCATGTCCTCCATCACCAGCACCTGGCCGTCGCAGGCGGGCGAGGCGCCGATGCCGATGGTGGGAATGGCGATCTCGGCGGTGATCTTGGCGGCCAGCGGCTCGGCCATGCCTTCCAGCACGATGGCGAAGGCGCCGGCTTCGGCCAGCGCCCGGGCGTCGGCCTCGATGGCGGGCCACTCGCTCTGGCTGCGGCCCACGGTGCGGAAACCGCCCGCCACGTTGATGCCTTGCGGCGTCAGGCCGACATGGCCCATCACCGGGATGCCGCGCTGACTGAGATATTTCACGGTTTCGGCCATGCGCACGCCGCCTTCCAGCTTGACGGCGGTGGCGCCGGTTTCCTGGATGACGCGGGCGGCATTGCGGAAAGCGACGGCGGGGCTTTCCTCGTAAGAGCCGAAGGGCATGTCCACCACCACCAGGGCGCGTTTGCTGCCGCGCATCACCGCCTTGCCATGGGTGATCATCATCTCCAGCGTCACGCCCAGCGTGTTCTCCAGCCCGTGCATCACCATGCCCAGGCTGTCGCCCACCAGCATGATGTCGACATGGGCATCGAGCAGCCGCGCGGTATGGGCGTGGTAGCAGGTGAGGACGACAACCGGGGTGCCGCCCTTGTGCGCCCTGATTTCCGGAACGGTGATGCGGCGGCTCTGGCTCTGGACGGACATGGGAGAACTCCCGGTTTTCGTTCCGCTTTGGCGCAGGGGTTATACCGCACCGCATGCCTAAAATGGTGCGGCAAGCTCCGCGTTTTGAGGGGAGCAGGAAATACTTAAGTGATTGCTTGACAGTTTGGCTGGTAACTTTATACTTAAGCACATGCTGAACCAATTAGACCGCGCTTTCCAGGCTTTGGGCGATCCCACCCGCCGCGCCCTGGTCGAGCGGCTGGCGGCGGGCCCCGCCAGTGTCAGCGAACTGGCCGCCCCGCTGCCCATGTCGCTGCCCGCCGTGATGCTTCATCTGAAGGTGCTGGAGCAAAGCGGGCTGGTGGTGAGCGAAAAGAAAGGCCGGGTGCGGACCTGCCGCGTCGATCCCGCCGCGCTGTCGCTGGCGGAGACATGGATCAACGGGCGCCGCCGGATGTGGGAGCGCAGCCTCGACCGGCTTGGCGCCTTCCTGGACGAAACCGCGGAGAACGGAAAATGAGAAAGCTGATTGCGCTGATGCATGTCTCGCTGGACGGCTTCTGCGCCGGACCGAAAGGCGAGATGGACTGGATCGGCCTGAACGACACCATCTTCGCCGATGTCGAGACCCTGGTGGAGCGCAGCGGCGCCGCCGTCTATGGCCGCACGACCTACGGCATGATGCGCGGCTACTGGCCCAAGCTGCTGACGCGCCCCGATTCAAGCGCGCGCGAACTGCGCCATGCCCAGTGGGTTGAGAAAATCGAAAAGCATGCCTTCAGCCGCACCCTGGAAAGCAGCGACTGGAACAATGTCCATCTGCACAAGGACGCCGAAGCCATTCGCGGCCTGAAGCAGCAGCCTGGCGGCGATCTTCTGATCTTCGGCAGCCCCGGCCTGACACATGCCTTCCTGGCCATGGACGTCATCGACGCGTTCTGGCTCAACCTCAATCCCGTGCTGCTGGGGCAGGGCATCCGCTATTTCGATGGGGCCGTGAAGACGCGGCTGACGCTGACGGGCCAGAAAGTCTTCGACAATGGCGTCATCCGCCTCAACTATGTGAAAGGCAACTGAATGAGCCCGCGCTCCGTCGTCCATGCCAGCTTCACCATCACGCGCAACTGGCCGCACAGCCCGGCAAAAGTCTTCAACGCCTTTGCCGATGAGCAGGCCAAGGCCAGATGGTTTGGCGGGCCGCCGGGCTGGGAACAGCATGAGAAAAAATGGGATTTCCGCGAAGGCGGCAACGAGATTCTTTCCGGCCGTCATCCCAATGGCATGGTTTCGCACTTCGACTGTTTCTATCGCGACATCGTCGCGCCTGCGGGCTGGGAGGCGGGGCGCATCGTCTATTCCTATGTCATGACGCTGGACGGGAAGAAGATTTCCGTCAGCCAGGCCTGCATCGAAATGAAGGCGGACGGCGGCGGCACGAACCTGGTGCTGACCGAATATGGCGACTATCTCGACGGCTATGAAGACAAGGGCAGCCGCGAGCATGGCACCAACTGGCTGATGGATACGCTGGGCAAGTCGCTGGGTGAGGAACGGTCGCCTTAGGCGACGGAATGGTCCGGTGGACCATTCCGAGTGACGAACGCCGCGAGCTTGAGCGAGCGGCGGGTGGTTGCCGCAGCGCTACAAATCCCGCAAACTCCCCCAAAACAAATTGGGGGACGCCATGAAGAACTGGATTGTTGCGGGCCTTGCGCTGCTGCTGGCCCTGGGGCCGGGTTTCGCCGCCGAACCGCGCAAGGCCGGCGAATATCCGCTGACCCAGGATTCCTTCCCGCAGCCCGGCGTCGCCAAGGGCCGGGTGATCGGGCCGCTGGAGTTCCACAGCAAGATCATTCCCGGCAACACGGTGCGGCAATACTGGATCTATGTGCCGGTGGGCTATGACGCCGCCAATCCGCCCAATCTGCTGGTGTGGCAGGACGGCATGCGCGCCGTTCCGGAGTCTACGCCGCTGCGCATCCCCATCGTGCTGGACAATCTGATCGCCAGGAAGGACATCCCGCCGACCCTGGGCATCTTCATCACCCCGGGCAACACCGGCACCGAGCACTATCCCGACAATCTGGGCACCGGCAATCCCAACCACCGCGCCCAGGAATATGACGAGATGAGCGACGACTATTCGCAATTCCTGATCCAGGAAATGCTGCCGGAAGTCGCCAAGACCTACAAGTTCACCTCCGATCCGGCGCGGCGCGCCATCGGCGGCACCTCGTCGGGCGCGATCTGCTCCTTCACCGTCGCCTGGCACCATCCCGACCAGTTCGGCAACATCATCAGCATGATCGGCAGCTACACCTCGATCGGCTATCATCCGGCCACGGCGAGCAGCCCGGAGAAATTCGGCGGCGACACCTATCCCGGCCTGATCCGCCGCGCCCCGCCCAAGAAGATGAAAATCTTCCTGGAGGACGGCACCAACGACCTGGACAACAATTTCGGCAACTGGCACCTGGCCAACATGCAGATGCTGTCCGCGCTGCAGTTCGCCAATACCAATGCCGACGCCAGCCGCAACGAGGCGGTGAAGAACGGCCCGCGCTACGACATCCGCTTTGAATGGGGCGACGGGCCGCACTCGGACGTGCATGGCGGCTGGCTGCTGCCGGGAATCCTGCGCTGGATGTTCGGGAAGTAGATCAAGAAAAAGGCCCGGCCCCGGCGCATTTGCAAGCCTTAGAAGTTGCCGCAAAGCCTTGGCGGGCACGCCGCGAAGCAAATGCGCCAGAAAAACCAAATGGGGCGGTTGCCTTTCGCAACCGCCCCACCGGGCCTTTTCATTTGCAGTGCGCGGGCTTTACGCCTCGGCCGGCTCTTCTTCCGTCGCCACGATTTCGGCGGGCGCGGCGCCTTCCTCGAACAGCTCCTCGGCCGCGACCTTGGCTTCCTCGGCCTCGGTCCTGCCGGCCAGCACGTCCTCGCCGCGGGCCTGGCGCTCGGCCTCGTCCTCGCTGCGGGCGACATTGACGATCACATTCACCTTCACCTCGGGGTGCAGCACCACGGGAATGGTGAAGAGGCCGATCTGCTTGATCGCCACGCTGATCGAGACCTGGTGGCGGTCGACCTTGAAGCCGGCCTTCTCCATCGCGTCCGCGACGTCGCGCGGGCTGACCGAGCCGTAAAGCTGGCCGCGGTCGCCGGCCTGGCGGATCAGGACGAACTTCTGGCCGTCCAGCTTCTTGGCCGCCTTCTCGGCCTCGCCGCGGGCGGCGAGGTTGCGGGCTTCCAGGTCGGCCTTGCGGGTCTGGAAATATTCGCGGTTGGCCTTGGTGGCGCGCAGCGCCTTCTTCTTGGGCAAGAGGAAGTTGCGGGCGAAGCCGTCCTTGACGCGGACTTCGTCACCCATCTGGCCGAGCTTCTCGACCCGTTCGAGCAGGATCACTTGCATGGCTCAGGTCCTCACTTCACGACATAGGGCAGCAGCGCCATGAAGCGGGCGCGCTTGATCGCGTTCGCCAGGATGCGCTGCTTCTTGTTGCTGACCGCGGTGATGCGGGCCGGCACGATCTTGCCGCGTTCGGAGATGAAGCGCTGCAGCAGCTTCACGTCCTTGTAGTCGATCTTGGGCGCGTTGGCGCCGGAGAAGGGGCAGGTCTTCTTGCGGCGGAAGAAGGGACGGCGCGCGCCGTCACCGCCACGCTCGCCGCCGCGTTCGCCCCGCTCGCCGCGGTCGCCGCCGCGCCCGCCGCCGCCAAAGCCGCCTTCACGATTGCCGCCAAAACTCATAGCGCGATCTCCTCGGTGATGGCTTCGCCTTCCGGCTTGGTGTCGGACTGGTTGCGCTTGCTGGGCGAGGTGTCGAACGCGTCCACCTTGACGGTGAGATAGCGCAGCACGTCCTCGTTGATCTTGAGCTGGCGCTCCAGCTCGGTCACCGCGCCCCCCGGGGCGTTGATGTTGAGGAGCACATAATGCCCCTTGCGGTTCTTCTTGATGCGGTAGGCCAGGCCCCGCAGGCCCCAATATTCCTGCTTCTCGACCTTGCCGCCTTCGCCTTCGACGATGGTCTTGAGGTGGGTCGCCAGCGCGTCCACCTGTTGCGCGCTGATGTCCTGGCGCGCGATCAGGAGATGCTCGTAAAGAGCCATGTCCGTCCCTTTGTTTCGGATGCGGAGCAGCGCGGGGGAGGGACCCCGACACCGTTTTGGCTCAGCCGGAAAGCGCACAATGCGCAGCGAGAGAACTCGTCCGGACGACCGCAGCCGTGAAGGCGCGCGATATAGGCAAAAGGCCCTGAATTAGCAAGGAAAAGTCAGGCTTTCGGCGCTTCGGCCTAGTCTTTGCCGGCCAGCTTGTCGGCAAGCCGCTGGAAATGCTTGGCTTTTTCCCGCGCCAGCTTCTCCGCGACTTTTTCCCAGCCGTCGGGGGCCGGGCGGGCCAGCGCGGAGTCGCGCGGCAGCGCCGCCTGGCGCACGCCGGAAACCGAGACGTCGAGCTTGGCGGCAAAGTCTTCCGGCCGGATGCGGGCGGTAAGGTCTTCCAGCGCCTTCTTATATTGCAAGGATGAGCCCCGGTCCTGTTTCATTACATCGCTGTCATAATCCTAATCGATTCCCTGGCATCACGGAACTGAAATTTTTGTCGTAAAGCGCTCATCCATTAGGGTCGGCGGGAATCGGGGGCACTGGTGCGGGACAGCGACGCGATTTTTCACAAGGCCGCCGTCCGCCTGATCCCGGTGATGGCGCTGATGTATGTCGTCAGCTACCTCGACCGCTCCAATATCGGCTTCGCCGCCCTGACCATGAACCGCGAACTGGGCTTCGCGCCGGACGTGTTCGGGCTGGGCTCGGGCATTTTCTTCATCGGCTATTTCCTTTTCGAGGTGCCCTCTAACCTGATGCTGGAGAAGGTGGGCGCCCGCGCCTGGATGTGCCGCATCATGGTGACCTGGGGCGCGCTCTCCATGGCCTGCGCCTTCATCGCCGGGCCGGTCTCCTTCTATGTGCTGCGCTTTTTCCTGGGCGCGGCCGAGGCCGGGCTTTATCCCGGCATGATCCTCTACATGACCTACTGGTTTCCGCAGGCGACGCGCGGGCGGTTCATCGCCCTGTTCCTGGCGGCGGTGCCGATGGCCAGCGTCATCGGCGGGCCGCTGTCGGGCTGGCTGCTGGACATCAGCGGCCATGGCCTGTCCGGCTGGCAATGGATGCTGCTGCTGGAAGGCCTGCCCTCGGTGCTGCTGGGTGTGGCGCTGCTCTGGCTGCTGCCCGACCGGCCGGCGGCCGCGAAGTGGCTGACGGCGCAAGAGAAGACCGCCATCGCCGCGCGCCTGGCCAGCGAGCGCTCATCTTCCGGCAAGGGGGGCGAGCTGCACGGCTTCTGGGAAATGCTGGGCGACCGGCGCATCTGGATTCTCATCCTGCCGGACTTCTCCATCGTCATCGGGCTGTACGGCCTGGGATTGTGGATGCCGCAGATCATCAACGGGCTGGGCTATTCGCATCTTCAGACCGGCTTCCTGGTGATGGTGCCGTACCTGGTCGCGGTGGCGGCGATGATCCTGGCCGGGCTGTCCAGCGACCGGCGCGGCGAGCGTGTGCTGCATGTCGCCGCTTCGGCTTTCGTGGCGGCGGCGGGGCTGGCCGGCGCGGCGCTGCTGCACCATCCGGTGCTGATCATCGCCAGCTTCTGCGTCGCCTCGGCTGGCATGTACAGCGCCCTGGCGGTGTTCTGGACCCTGCCCACCGCCATCCTGCGCGGCGTGGCGGCGGCGGGGGGCCTGGCCCTGCTCAACTCCTTCGCCAATCTGGGCGGTTTCGCCGGGCCTTACCTGATGGGCTGGGTCAAGCAGTTGACGGGAGACTATACCTGGGGGCTGCTGGGGCTGGCGGGGATGGAAACCCTGGCCGCAATCTCGGTGATCCTGATCGGCAGGGCCTTCTTTAATTCCTCTGGGCGCGGCCGCCCGGCTTGAGCCAGCCCTTCTTGTGCAAGCGCCCCAAACGGGGAATCATCGGACAAATAACCGGGAGAGAAACATGCGCCTTGTTCTTGCCGCCGCCATCCTGTCGCTGACCGCGGGCAGCGCCTTCGCCGCCGATAGCGCCCAAGCCGTGCTTGACCATCATGTCGCGCAGATGAAGGCGGGCAGCCTGGACGGCGTCATGGCCGACTATGCCGACAACGCCGTGGTGATCGCGCCGCACGGCATCGCGCCGGGCCAGACCAATGTGTCGGGCAACGATGTCTTTGCCGGCAAGGCCAATATCCGCAAATTCTTCGCCGTGCTCACCGACAAGGACCACAATCCCGGCGCCAAGAGCATGACGGTGAAATACGAGTCGCGCGGCAACGACACCATCATCATGCGCTGGGTCCAGTTCGCCGGCACGCCGAACCAGGTCGCCGGCAACGACACCTGGGTGATCAGGGGCGGCAAGGTGATCGCCCAGATCGTGGCGGTGGACCCGGCGCCGCCGGCCATGACGATGAAAAAGCAGTGAGGCGCGGCTGAAGCTCGGCGACATCGAGGGGGAAGTGCGCGCGGCGCGGCTGCAATCGCGCTGGCGCAAGCTTGATCTTCTGCTGGCCGCCGCCGGGGCCGAGATCGGCAATCTCTTCGTCATCGCCCTGGCGCTGGCCATCCTCTGCGCGCCCTGGGCTTTCGGCCTGGGCGTCAGTTGGGCGGTGATGGAGTGGGCCTATGCCCTGAGTGGCAGCCCGGCGCCGGGCTGGATCCTGGGCGTCAGCGTCGTCGCCTTTTTCTGCCGCTATGTCTGGGGCTCGCGGCTGCAGCGCGCGTCACGGCGGGCGGCGGAAGCGTTGATAGCTGGGAAGATAAATTGAAGAAGACCATCTTGGTGGCAGTGAGGACGCGGAAGTGAATTGGCGGACCGGACTTTACCGAGTTTGGATCGCTGCCTCAGTGTGCTGGTTAATCGTTAGTGCCGCGCTGGCCTACAACGCGGTCACGGTTCCAAATCAACTGGCCGACCAAGCGGCATCGGCAGCAAAAGCTACTTTCGACACCTGCATCGCTAATGAAAAAAGCAAGGGAAAAGAAGGAAACCAGTTCAACTGTTTCACTGGTGTTTCGAGCGGACCTGAGTCTGAGCCTATTAGGCTGTCATATTGGCCTTATGCTTTGATGGCCTTCGGCGGCCCCTTGAGTGTCCTAGCCCTTTGGTTCGCCGGTCTATGGATTACTGCGGGTTTCAGAAAGTCAGAGCTTTAGCTCCAAAATTTGAGATGCTACCGAATAGCCGTTGCTTGACTCCCTGAGGCCCGCTTGATTTGTCTCCGCCCATGACTCGCGCATTCCTTTTTCCCGGACAGGGTTCTCAAGTCCTCGGCATGGGCAAGGCGTTGGCCGATGCTTTCGCGCCGGCGCGCGAGGTCTTTGCCGAGGTTGACGACGCGCTGTCGCAGAAGCTCTCGAAGATCATGTGGGAAGGGCCCGAATCCGACCTCATCCTGACCGAGAACGCCCAGCCCGCCATCATGGCCGCCTCCCTCGCCGTGCTGCGGGTGATGGAAAAGGAATTCGGCCTTGACGTCGCCACGCACGCATCGCTGGTCGCCGGTCATTCGCTGGGCGAATACTCCGCCCTCTGCGCCGCCGGGGCCTTCACCCTGTCCGACACCGCCAGGCTGCTGAAAATTCGCGGCCAGGCGATGCAGTCCGCCGTGCCGGTGGGCGAGGGCGCGATGAGCGCCCTGATCGGCGCCGAGATCGAACAGGCCGAAGACGTCGCCGCCCAGGCCGCCGCCCCCTCTGGGGAATATAAAGGCGGGGTCTGCGTCGTCGCCAACGACAACGCGCCCGGCCAGGTGGTGATCTCCGGCACCAAGGACGCGCTGGAGCGCGCCGCCGTCTTCGCCAAGGCGGCGGGGATCAAGCGCACCATTCCGCTGGCCGTCTCCGCGCCCTTCCACTGCATCCTGATGCAGCCCGCCGCGGCGAAGATGGCCGAGGCGCTGGCCGGCATCACCATCCGCCCGCTCGTCGTGCCGGTGCTGTCCAATGTGCTGGCCGAGCCGGTGATCGAACCGGACTATGTCCGCCAGCTCTTGGTGACCCAGGTGACCAACCGGGTGCGCTGGCGCGAATCCATTCTCTTTCTGCGCGAGCTGGGCGTGGACACCACGGTCGAGTTCGGCGGCAACAAGGTGCTGACCGGCATGGTCAAGCGCATCGACAAGGAATTGCAGACCGTCACGCTGGATGCGCCGGCTGACCTGGAAGCTTTCGGGAAGACGCTTTGATGCGTTCTTTGTGCTATTCTGATCTCACCATGGGCGGCCTTGAGCCGCCCATCCAACTTACTTGAACAAAAAAGCTGGATGGCCGGGTCAAGCCCGGCCATGGTGAAGTGGAGGAGTTTCCATGTTTGACCTGACCGGAAAAGTCGCACTCGTCACCGGGGCCTCCGGCGGCATCGGCGGTGCCATCGCCAAGGCGCTGCACGGCCAGGGCGCCACGGTGGTGCTTTCCGGCACGCGGCAGGACGCGCTGGACGCGGTGAAAGCTGAATTGGGTTCGCGCGCTTTCACCGTCATCGCCAACCTCTCCGACACCGCCTCGGTCGAAGCCCTGCCCAAGGCCGCCGAAGCGGCGGCCGGCGCGCCGATCGATATCCTGGTCAACAATGCCGGCATCACCAGGGACAACCTCTTCCTGCGGATGAAGGACGAGGAGTGGGACGCCGTGATCGCCGTCAACCTCACCGCCGCCTTCCGCCTCTCGCGCGCCGTGCTGCGCGGCATGATGAAGAAGCGCTGGGGCCGCATCATCCAGATCACCTCGGTGGTGGGCGAGACCGGCAATGCCGGCCAGGGCAATTACGCCGCCGCCAAGGCCGGGCTGGCGGGGATGAGCAAATCCCTCGCCGCCGAGGTCGCCACCCGCAACATCACCGTCAACTGCATCGCCCCCGGCTTCATCCAGACCGCCATGACCGAGGTGCTGACCGACCAGCAGAAAGAGATGATCGCCGCCCGAATCCCGGCCGGGCGGATGGGTTCGGCGGCCGAAATTGCCGCTGCGGCAGCCTTCCTGGCGTCGGACGAAGCAGCCTATATCACCGGCGAAACCTTGCAGATCAACGGCGGGATGGCGATGATTTGACAATCCTGTCAAGTACTTAGACCGGAATTGGCGTGGACGTTACGATGTGTTACCAAGCGCGCCTCGCAAAGATCAATTCCTCCAAAAGCACGTTATTGTGAGGCGCCCGGAACCGGCGCGAAACCTAGGAAGAGGCCTGCAAGTCCATGAGCGATACCGCTGAGCGCGTGAAGAAGATCGTCGTCGAGCATCTCAATGTGGATGCCGAGAAGGTCACCGATAGCGCCTCCTTCATCGAAGATCTGGGCGCCGACAGCCTCGACACCGTCGAGCTGGTCATGGCGTTCGAAGAGGAATTCGGCATCGAAATCCCCGATGACGCGGCGGAGTCCATCGTGACTGTCGGCGACGCCGTCAAATACATCGACAAAGCCAACGCCTCCTGATCTGAAGCGTTGATGCGCAGGGTCGTCGTCACGGGGCTTGGGCTGGTCACGCCGCTCGCCTGTGGCGTGGAGGAAAGCTGGGCGGCGCTGCTGGCCGGCAAGTCCGGCGCCAGCGTCATCACCCGCTTCCGCACCGACGACCTGGCGACCAAGATCGCCGCCCAGGTGCCGCGCGGCGACGGCTCCAATGGCAGCTTCAATCCCGACCAGTGGGTCGATTCCAAGGAACAGCGGCGCATGGATGATTTCATCATCTATGGCCTGGCCGCCGCCAAGCAGGCGGTGCGCGATTCCGGCTGGCTGCCGCAGAGCGAGGAAGACCGCCAGCGCAGCGGCGTGCTGATCGGCTCGGGCATCGGCGGCCTGCCGGGCATCGAGGAAGGCGCGCTCTTGATCGAGCAGAAGGGCGCGCGCCGCCTTTCGCCCTTCTTCATTCCCGGCCGCCTGATCAACCTGATCTCCGGCTATGCCTCGATCGAGCATGGCTACAAGGGCCCCAATTCCGCCGTGGTCACGGCCTGCGCCACCGGCGCCCATGCCATCGGCGACGCCGCCCGCATGATCGCGCTGGACGACGCCGATGTGATGCTGGCGGGCGGCGCGGAAGCCGCCATCTCGCGCCTGGGCATCGCCGGCTTCAACGCCTGCCGGGCGCTTTCCACCGCGCGCAATGACGAGCCGGAAAAAGCCTCGCGTCCCTATGACAGGGACCGCGACGGCTTTGTCATGGGCGAAGGCGCCGGCGTGGTGGTGCTGGAGGAATATGAGCATGCCAGGGCGCGCGGCGCGAAAATCTATGGCGAAGTGAAGGGCTATGGCCTGTCGGGCGACGCCTATCACATCACCGCGCCGTCGGAAGACGGCGACGGCGGTTTCCGCGCCATGCAGATGGCGGTGAAGCGGGCCGGGATCAGCCCCGGCGAGATCGACTATGTCAACGCCCATGGCACCTCGACCATGGCCGACGGCATCGAGCTGGGCGCGGTGGAGCGCTTCCTGGGCAACGCGGCGGCGAAGACCGCCATGTCCTCGACCAAATCCTCCATCGGCCACCTGCTGGGCGCCGCCGGCTCGGTCGAGGCGATCTTCTGCCTGCTGGCGATGCGCGACGGCATCGTGCCGCCCACCATCAATCTGGAAAACCCGGACGTCACCACCGCCATCGACCTGGTGCCGCTCAAGGCGCAGAAGCGCACCGTCAATGTCGCCATGTCGAACAGCTTCGGCTTCGGCGGCACCAATGCCTGCCTGATCATGGCGCGGGCTTGACGTGAAACGCTTCCTCCTGGTCCTTGCCGCGCTGGCGCTGATGGGCACGGGCGCGGCGGAATGGTTCATTGCCGTCTGGGATTCGCCCGGGCCTTCGTCTGCGGAAAAGGTGGTGCTGATCGCCCCCCGCACCCCGCTGCACCAGACCGTGCAGCAGATCGCCGGGGCCGGGGCGATCAATTTCACCCTGGCCTTCGAGCTGGAACTGCGGGCGCGGGGCCTGGCCGCCCAGGTCAAGGCCGGCGAATACGCCATTCCCGCCCATGCCAGCATGCATGCCGTCGCCGACATCCTGGTGGCGGGCAAATCCATCCAGCACAAGCTCACCGCCGCCGAGGGCCTGACCTCCGAAATGATCTGGAAGCTGGTCCAGGCCGATCCCGTGCTGGTGGGCGACGCCGGTGCGGCGCCGGAGGAAGGCACGCTGCTGCCGGAGACCTATCTCTTCACCCGGGGCATGACGCGCGCCGCGCTGCTGAACGAAATGGCGGCGGCCCAGAAGAAGTTCCTCGCCGAGCATTGGCCGGGCCGCGATTCCGGCCTGCCGGTGGCGGACCAGCGCCAGGCCCTGATCCTGGCCTCGATCGTGGAGAAGGAGACGGCGCTGCCCGACGAGCGCCGCCACATCGCCCAGGTCTTCGCCAACCGGCTGAAGAAGGGGATGAAGCTGCAGTCCGATCCCACCATCATCTATGGCCTCACCCGCGGCTATCCGCTGGGCCATGGTATCCGCCAGAGCGAGCTGAACGGCGCCACGCCCTACAACACCTATGTCATTGACGGCTTGCCGCCCACGCCCATCGCCAATCCGGGCAAGGATGCGATCCTGGCGGTGCTCAACCCGATGCCGGGGGACGATCTGTATTTCGTCGCCGACGGCAAGGGCAAAAGCCTGTTCGCCGCCACCATGGCCGAACATGCGAAGAATGTGATCCTGTTCCGCGCCGCCGAACGCCTCGGCCAGCCCATTGCGCTGGATGCGGCGCACAGCGCCGCGCCGATCCTGCCGAAGCGGCGTCACCGCTAGCGCGTGATGGGCGCGCGGGCTAAGTTTCCCGTCCTTTGCGGAGTCGTCGATGGCCCTTTCCAGCATGACCGGTTTTGCCGAAAGCAGCGGCGGCCATGGCGGCCTGGCCTGGCGCTGGGAGGCCAAGAGCGTCAATGGCCGCGGCCTGGATCTGCGCCTGCGCACGCCTCCCGGCCTGGACGGGCTGGAGGCGCCGGCGCGCAAGCTGGCCGCCACCCGCTTCAGCCGCGGTTCGCTGCAGCTTTTCCTGGCCATCGCGCCGCAGGACGAGGCGCGCGGGCTGAAGGTCGACGCCGCGGCGTTGGCCGCCGCCGTCCGCCTGGCCAAGGAGATCGCCGCCGAGACCGGCCTGCCCGCCGCGCGGGTGGACGGGTTGCTGGCCCTCAAGGGTGTGATCGTGTCGGACGACGCCGCCCCGGCCGACGAGACGGCGCGGGCGCATCGCGACGCCGCCATCCTGGAAAGCCTGGCCTCGGCGCTGGACGGCCTGGCGAAGGAGCGCCTGAACGAAGGCGCCAAGCTGCACACGGTGCTGACGGCGCAACTGGCGGAGATCGAGGCGCTGGTGCAGGAAGCCGGCCGGCTGGCTGCGGCCCAGCCCGCCGCCCTGAAGGAAAAGCTGGCGGCCCAGATGCGGGAATTGCTGGCCGGCGTCCTGCCGGAGGAACGCCTGGCCCAGGAAGCGGCGCTGCTGGCGGCCCGCGCCGATGTGCGCGAGGAGCTGGACCGGCTCGCCGCCCATATCGCCGATGCCCGCGCCATGCTCAAGGCCGGGCAGGGGGTCGGGCGCAAGCTGGATTTCCTCGCCCAGGAATTCAACCGCGAGGCCAACACCCTCTGCTCCAAATCCGCCGACATCCAGCTTACCCGCATCGGCCTGGGCCTCAAGGCGGCGATCGACCAGTTCCGGGAGCAGTCGCAGAATGTCGAATGAAGAGGTCAAGCGGCGCGGGTTGATGCTGGTGCTGTCCTCGCCGTCGGGCGCGGGCAAGACCACGCTGTCGAAGAAGCTGCTGGAGGTGGACAGGAAGATCACGCTGTCGGTTTCCGCCACGACGCGGGCGATGCGGCCGGGCGAGGAACATGGCAGGGACTATCACTTCATCAATCACGACGAATTCGCCGCCTGGGTGGCGGACGGCAAGTTCCTCGAACACGCCACCGTTTTCAGCCACCGCTACGGCACCCCGGCGCATCTGGTCACCAGCGCGCTGTCGGCGGGGCGCGACGTGCTGTTCGACATCGACTGGCAGGGCACCCAGCAGCTCAAGGAGAAGATGCGCGACGACCTGGTCAGCATCTTCATCCTGCCGCCGTCGCATGCCGAGCTGGAGCGGCGGCTCAAGGCCCGCGCCTCCGACAGCGACGAGGTGGTGGCCGGCCGCATGGCCAAGGCGGCGGACGAGATCAGCCACTGGCCGGAATATGACTACATCATCGTCAACACCGACCTGGACAAGGCGCTGTTCGACATCCAGGCGATCCTGAATGCCGAGCGCCTGAAACGGGCGCGGCAGATCGGGATTTCGGAATTCGCGGCGCGCCTGGTCTAGGCAAACGCCCGCGCCAGGGCGGCGAACTGCTCCACCGTCAATTCCTCAGGCCGCTGCGTCGGGGCGACGCCGGCGGCGGCGATGCGGGCCTCGGCGTCGGGCGCCAGGCCCTTCAGGCTCTGGCGCAGCATCTTGCGGCGCTGGCCGAAAGCGGCGGCAGTGACCTTTTCGAGATCGCCAAGGGCGCAAGGCGCCAGCGGCGTGGGCCGCGGCTCCAGCCGCACCACGGCGGAGGTGATCTTGGGCGGCGGCACAAAGGCCTGGCGCGGCACCTCGAACAGGATTTTCGCCGTGGCCCGCCAGCCCGCCAGAACCGACAGCCGGCCATAATGCTCGGTGCCCGGCCTGGCGATGATGCGCTGCGCCACTTCCTTCTGGAACATCAGGGTGCAGCTTTGCCAGAAGGGCGGCCATTTTTCTGTTGGTCGCGCGGCCGGACGCAAAACCGCTCCGGTCATTGTGCTTTCAGAGCCGCCCGCCGCACTTTTGCTGGCCGTCGCTCCCGTAAGCCACTTTATCAGCAAAGCCGTGCCGACATTGTAGGGCAGGTTGGCGGCGATGCGGACGCCTTCGTGGAACAGCGCCGCTTCGTCCATTTCCAGGGCGTCGCCGGACAACACTTCCAGTCTGCCGGGATAGGCCGCCGCGATCTGCGCCAGCGCGGGCAGGCAGCGGCTGTCGCGCTCCATCGCCACCACCCTGTCCGCGCCCTGCGCCAGCAGCGCCCTGGTCAGCCCGCCCGGGCCGGGACCGACTTCGTAAAAGACTTGTCCTTCAAGCGGTCGGACGCCCGCCTGCGCCGAGGCTCCGGCGGGCAGGCCGGCGGCGCGGGCGATCCTGGCGGTGAGGTTGAGGTCGAGAAGGAAATTCTGGCCCAGCGACTTCTTCGCCGCCAAACTGTGAGCGGCAATGACATCGCGTAACGGCGGCAGGCCGTCCTTACTGGATGAGGGCGGCATCCATGATGGCGTTGTCGTTACGCTCCTGGATGTTGGCGTCACGCTTGAGGTCGCGCATGAAGCGCCGCGCCATGGCGGCGATCTGCTCCTGGAACAGGTCGGCCTCGATATCGTCGCGCTTGCGCGGGGTGAAGACGGTGCGCGGCGGCGGCGGGCGCGGATCGCAGCGGGCGATGATCTCGATGCCGGCGTCCGACTGGAAGGGCGCGGCGACGTCGCCCGACTTGGTGCCTTCCAGCGCCTTCTGTATCTGCTCGCTGAGATCGCTGAGCTTGATGAAGCCGACAGTGGTGCTGGGGTTGACGAGCTTGGCGAACTTGAGCGGGCTCATGAAGACCGAGCCGTCCAACTGCTTGTCCTGCGAAATCTTCTCCAGCATGTCGCAAGAGGCCGTGGCCTGGCGAATCCGCTCCGCATTGGCCAGCAGATTCTGGATCTGCTCCGTCGGGGTGGTGCGCGGCACCGGCAGCAGCAGGCGGGCCAGCGGCAGGGTGCCGGGCGGGCCGGCGGGCGCCACCGTCTCGGGGATGCTGACATTGGTGCCCATCGGCTCCTGCCGCTCCTGCAGCCCCAGCAGATACCAGCCGCCCTTGGCGCGGACCGGCTGGGAAAGCTCGCCGTTGCGCATCGTGGCCAGCGCGGCGTTGAGGTCGGGATCGAGCTGGCCGTCATAGACCCAGCCGATGTCGCCGCCCGCCGCGGCGGAGGGATCGCGG
>Ga0265313_10001372_pt1 | contig 22859 bp, 20 predicted proteins | sample 4123metaG_FD_203122 | JGI IMG/M metagenome (GOLD analysis project Ga0265313, IMG submission 203122) | Rhizosphere microbial communities from Carex aquatilis grown in University of Washington, Seatle, WA, United States - 4-1-23 metaG | ecosystem: Host-associated > Plants > Roots > Rhizosphere >...
TCGACGGCAGGCACACCGTGCGCGGATTGTTGACGATGACGGGAATGGCGGCGCGTTCGGCGAGCTGCCCGAGCGGGGCGGGCGCATCGCCCGGCAAGGTCGAGACGATGATCAGCGGCCGCTCGGCCGTCGCGATCCATTCGGCGAGCTGCGCGACCGCCTTCGGGTCGGGATGCGCCGGCGCCGATTGCGGCCGCGGCTTCAGCGGGCCGATCGGCTCCGCCACCGGTCCTGCCAGCGGTTCGCGCGGCAGCACCAGGTAGACCGGGCCGCGCGGGCTCGCCATCGTCACTTCGACCGCGCGCGACACTACGTCGCCGATCTGGCTCGGCATGCGCAATTCGTAATCCCACTTCACCAGCTCGCGCAGCATGCCGGCCTGGTCGAACATCTCCTGCGCCCAGTGGATCGGCCGCGAGCGCGAGCCGAACGAACCCTTCTCCGTGATCGGCGTGCGCCCGGCGCACAGGATCAGCGGCACGCGGTCGCGTGACAGGTTGGTCAGGTTGTTGATGGTGTTGGCGGTGCCGACATTGACGTGCACCATCACCGCCTGCGGGCGGCCGTTCATCAGATAGGCGCCGTGCGCCATGGCGACCGCGAGGTTCTCGTGCGGCACCAGCACCGGCTTCGGCACCTTGGCGTTGGTCTTCTTGGCGCGGCTGAAGGCCTCGACGATCGGCGGGAAATCGGTGCCGGGATTGCAGAAGAAATAGTCGACGCCGTGGTCGGCGAGGCCGCGCAAAAAAGCCTCCGCGGCAATCGCTGGCCGCTCGCGTCCGCTCGATGTCACGGCCATCACGTCCCACCCTTTACACGCCGGAAATTCAAGTTTCCGGGCTTTTTTGTTGCTTCGCCCGGTCTTGTACTCGACGCGGGAAATGCTGACAACGGAGTCGGGCGCGGGGGAGCTATTCCGCCGCCACGCGAAACGCCGTCGGCCCTTCCAGTTCCGCGAGGCATTTGGCGAGGCTTTCGCCGTCGGGATCGACCAGCGCGGCGGTGCGGGCGCTGGCGATCGCGTCGGTGGCACGCGCCAGCGGGATGTCGCCTGCCAAAGCGGGCCGGATCGCACGGGCCTCGATGGTGGCGTAATTGGCGAGGCCGCGCGCGTGGGTGTAGCGGTGGCCGTAGGGGCGCAGCCGCCGCAGCTTCGCCAGCATCAGGAAGCGCAGATAACCGCCGACCGAGGTTGAGTTGATCTCCATGCCGAAATAGACGCGGCCAAGCCAGCCCTTGCGTGCAGCAAGGCGCAGGATCGGCCGCGCCAGGAAGCCGGGCAGCAGCTGGCACATTTCCTCGATGCCGGGCTTGAGGAAATCGTGCACCGAAAATGGCTCGTTGGTGACGCGCAGTTCCTCGCGCGCGATGCGCCGCATGCGCGCCGGCGCGATCTTGGCCTGGGCGACGCGCACGACGTCTTCGTACGACATGCGCACGGCCAGATGCCGCGCCACGTCCTTGATCAGGCGGCCGCGCGCGCCGCTGCGCTCGTCGAGATCGACCAGCGCGCGCAGGCGGTCGAGATAGAGCCGCGCGTAGGCGAGACCCTGGTAGGCGATCAGGCGGCGGATGCCCTCGACTGCGATCGGCTGCGCCAGCGCCGGCAAGGCATAGGTCGTCTCGTGTTCGAGCAGGTCAGGCGTCATCGGCGCGTTGTGCTTTTTCTCAGCGGGTCTGGCCGGCGCCATTTTGGCGCGCGCCGCGTCGAGGCCTGTCCTGAAGCCGCGCAGGTTGTTTTCAACGGCGATGCCGTCGTCGCGGATTGAGGCCTCTAACTGCTCGGCGCTCAGCGGCAGCTTGCCGCAGCCGGCAATGGCGCCGAGCATGACGGCGTTGATGATCGAGCCGCTTTGCCGGGCGAGCTCCGCCATGTCGGTGAGCAAACTACCGTGCGCATTGCCGGTGATGACCTTGACCAGCCTGTCGTGATCGAAGCGCCCGTCGCCCATCGCGATCTTCTCGTCCATCGCGTAGAAGCGGCTGGTCGAAGCGATGACGAAGGTGCGCTCCGGCGTGACGAAGCCGTTGGCGACGGTGCGCCCGGCTTCGAGCAGTTCGCTCGCCACCGCGATGTCGATGTCGCCGATGCCGGGCGTCAGCGCCAGCACCGGACGCTTGCCGCCGAGTTCCGCCGCTTTCACCGGATAGATCTCGATGTAATAGGTCGTGGCGCCGGTGCGCTGTGCGACGCCGGGGATCGAGGTCGACTGCACTGGGAAGCCCACCTTTTCGGCGGCTTCGACGATCCAGTTGGTGAGCACGCCGCCGCCTTCGCCGCCGAGCGCGGCAATCAGCAGCGTGATCGGGCGCGTTGCGCTCATGCGGCGGCCCCAGTCGTCGCCTTTGTTGCGTTGTAGCCGCCGAGCCAGCCGATCACGGTCTGGCGCGCGCGATGTTTGACGCGGTCCCAGACGGTGGCGTTGCGCACGATTTCGGCGCGGTAGAACGACGGGCACAACACCGCGGCGTGCGCGACCTCGCCGCACAGTCCGCAGCCGACGCAAGACTCGACTACGGTCGCGACCGGATCGGTGCGCAGCGGATCGGGCGACGGCTTCACGGTCAGCGACGGGCAGCCGGACAGGCGGATGCAGGAGTGGTCGCCGGTGCAGATCTCGTCGTCGACGCCGTAGCGCGTTCGGGTAACGCGCTCGCCGCGCTTGAGCTTCTCGGCGTCCTCGGTGCGGACGCGGCGCTGGCGCGCCAGCTGGCATTCGCCGTCGGCGATGATGACCTTGAGGCCCTTTTCGGCGGTACGCATCGCCTCCTTCAGCGTCTTCACCATCACCGCGAGGGAATAGGTGCGCACCGTGCGCAGCCATTTCACGCCCATTTGCCTGAGCGTCGCCTCGATGCCGACGCCGGGCGTGGCGCCGCTGCGGCTCATGGTGCTGGAGGGAATGTATTGCTGGCCGGTCGCCGAGGCGTAGCCGTTCTGCATCACGATCAGCACGCCGTCGCCTTTGTTGAACAGATTGGAGGCGACGCCGGTGATCAGCCCGTTATGCCAGAAGCCGCCGTCGCCCATGATGGCGATCGGCCGCCGCTCCATGTTGGGCGCCACCGCGGCGGCGCTGGCGAGCGACATGCCGTAGCCGAGAATCGAATTGCCGAGCGAGAACGGCGCGAAGGTCGCGAACGAATGGCAGCCGATGTCGGCCGAGATGTGTGTCGGCCCGATCTCGCGCTGCGCGAGCTTGATGGCGGCGAACACCGGCCGTTCCGGGCAGCCGGTGCAGAACGACGGCGGGCGCGGCGGCAGGGGACCGAGCGCCGTGGCGGCCTTGGCCTTGTGCGCCAGCAGGCCGCGGGCCTTTTCGGCCAGCGTGTCGGCGTCGACGCCGTTCGGCCTTGCGGCTTGCAGGAAGGCGGCGAGACCCTCGAGCAGCACCTCGGACGTATATTCGCCGGCCTGCGGCAGCGGGCCCTTGCCCAGCACCTTGGTCTGGATGTCGGCGCGGCGCAGTTCGACGTTGATGGCCTGCTCGATGTAGTCGGGCGAACCTTCCTCGACCACCAGCACGGCGCGTTTTCCGGCGCAGAACTCGCGGATCTCCTCCGGCACCAGCGGGTAGACGACGTTGAGCACCAGCAGCGGCACGCGGGAGGCGCCGAACACGTCGGCGAGGCCGACGCGTTCGAGCGCGCGCAGCACGCTGTTGGTCAGCCCGCCCATGACAACGATGCCGATGTCGGACAGGTCGCCGTCGATGACCTCGTTGAGCTTGTGCTCGCGGATGAAGGCGCGCGCTGCCGGCAGGCGTTCCGTAATCTTCAGCTTCTCCTGGCTGAAGATCACCGGCGGATGGGCCAGCCGCCCGTATTCGAAGCGCGGCGGGCCCTCGAGCTTGTTGAGCCCGGACACGATGCCCTTCTTGTTGTCCTTGGCGGCGAACGAGCCGGTGGCATGACAGGCGCGGATGCGCAGCTCCAGCATCACCGGGGCGTGGCTTGCTTCCGACAGCTCGAAGCCCTTCTCGACGGTACGCACGATTGTTGGCAGATCGGGCCGCGGGTCGAGCAGCCACATCGACGACTTCAGCGCGTAAGCATAGGAGCGCTCCTGGATGACGCTCGCACCCTCGCCGTAGTCCTCGCCGAGGATGATCATGGCGCCGCCGACCACGCCGGGCGACGACAGGTTGGACAGCGCGTCGGCGGCGACGTTGGTGCCGACGATCGACTTCCAGGTCACCGCGCCGCGCAGCGGATAATTGATCGAGGCGCCGAGCATGGCGGCGGCGGACGCTTCGTTTGAGCAGGTTTCGAGATGGACGCCGAGCTCGCCCATGATGTCCTCGGCGTCGACCAGCACGTCGAGCAGGTGCGACACCGGCGCGCCCTGATAGCCCCCGACATAGGAGACGCCCGACTGTAGCAGCGCCTTGGTGACCGCGAGGATGCCTTCGCCGTGGAAGGTCTCGCCGTCGCCGAGCCTGAGCGCCTGCACTTCCCTCTTGAACGAGCGTTCCATCGGTCCGCCTGAATGGTTGGGGTCCCAACCAGTTTACCAGCATCCCGCTACATATGCGAGGGCAGCCACAGCGCGATGATCGGGAAGGCGATCAGGATGATCAGCCGCACGATATCGGTGATGATGAAGGGGATTACGCCCTTGAAAATCGTGGTGAAACTGACGTCCTTCACCACGCTTTTGATGACGAAGACGTTCATGCCGACCGGCGGGTGGATCAGGCCGAGTTCGACGCTCATGACGATGATGATGCCGAACCAGATCGGGTTGAAGCCGAGATGGGTGATGACGGGGAAGATGATGGGCACGGTGAGCACGATCATGGCCATGGCGTCCATCAGGCAGCCCAGCACCACGTACATCAGCATGATCAGCGCCAGCACGCCGTAGCTGCCGAGGCCCAACCCGGTGAGGAACTCGGTGACCTTCTGCGGGGTCTGCGTGATGGTGAGGAAATAGCCGAAGATCAGCGCGCCGATCAGCACCGTGAACACCGCAGCCGCCGTGCGCGTCGCCTGCAGCAGCGACGCCAGGATCTTCTCCGTGTCCAGCCGTCCGGTGGCGACGCCGATGAGGAACGCGCCGGTCGCGCCGACGCCGCCGGCTTCGGTCGGCGTGAAGCGCGGCAGGAACGGCAGGCCGTAAAGCCCGCCGATGACGAACACAAACAGCAAGAGCGGCGCCCAGATGTCCTTCAGGCCGGCGAGCCGTTCGCGCCACGCGACGCGCGGGCCCCGCGGCAGGAACCCAGGCCGCACGTATCCGATGACCGCGATGGTGGTGAGATACATCGCCATCGCGAGAATGCCGGGCAGGATGCCGGCAATGAACAGCTTGCCGATGTCCTGCTCGGTGATGGTGCCGTAGACGGCGAGCACGATGGACGGCGGCAGCATGGCGCCGAGCGTGCCGCCGGCAGCGATCACGCCGGTGGCGAAGCTCTGCGGATAGCCGAAGCGGCGCATTTCCGGATAGGCGACGGCGGAGAACGTCGCGGCCGTTGCCACCGACGAGCCGGAGATCGCGGCAAAGGCGCCGCAGGCGGCGACGGTGGCGAAGCCCAGGCCGCCGCGCAGATGGCCGACGAAACCATTCGCAGCCTTGAACAGGTCGCGGCTCATGCCCGAGTTGGAAACGAACGTCCCCATCAGCAGGAACATCGGGATGACGCCGAAGGTGTAGTCGGTCACCGTGCGCATCGAGGTGGCGCCGACCAGTTTGAGCGCCGCAGTGCCGTTGACGAGGTAGGCAAAGCCGGAGACGCCGACGAGGCCCATCGCCATGCCGACCGGCACGCGCAGCAGCATCAGCGCGAACAGCGAGACGAAGCCGAGGATGGCAACCGCGTTGGTGCTCATCTCATTCGACCGTCTTGACCTTGGTGTCGTGCATTAGCTGCGGCTGGAAGATCAGCCGGTAGGTGCGGATCGTGATCAGCAGCACGGCCGACACGTCGCCCGCCCAGGCGACGGCGAAAAACGGCCAGGTCGGCAGCCTCAGGTCAAAGGTGAGGACGTTGTCGTAATAGGTGCCGCGCACCTTGTCGAACAGCGTGTAGGTCTGCACCGTCACGACGAACAGCAGCACCGACGTTGCGAACACGTCGATCATGCGCTGGTATTTCGGACCGACATTGGCCCACACCAGATCGACGGTGATGTGGCCGCCGCGATACGACGTCGCGGCGATGCCCCAGAAGATCAGGATGCCGAGCAGCAGCCGGCCGAAATCGAAGCTGTCCGGGATCGCGTAGTTGAACACATTGCGCAGCAGCACCGAGATGAAGATGTCGGCGGCGACGATGCCGACGAAGCCGGCCGCGATCCATTCGATCGCGTCGATGAAGCGGTCCATGCTGCTGCGCTTCATTTCCGCTGCCCCAACGGCATCAGGATTGCGACGACGGCGGCGGCAGGAATGCCCGCCGCCGCCGTGTCGTGCATGCGCCGCGTCGCGTTACTGCGCCAGCGCGTGGTACTTGGCGAGGTCGGCGCGCAGCTCCTTCATCGCCGCGTCCGGATCGACGCCGGCCTTCTTGGCGCCGTCGGCCCAGCTCTTCATCAGCGGCTCGGCCGCTTTCTTCCACTCGGCAGTCTGCTCGGGCGTGAGCTTATAGACTTCTTGCCCGGGCTCGGCCTTCACCTTGTCGATACCGGCGTCCTCGAACTTGCCCCACGGCCCGCCAACGCGGGCGGCGGCGTCGTTGTTGCAGTTATCGTCGATCGCCTTCTTCTGGCGCGGCGACATCTCGTCATATTTCGCCTTGTTGAAGACGAAGGCGAAGGTGGTCACGTAGAGCGGCGCGTCCATGTGGTATTTCGTGACCTTGTCGATGCCGAACAGCACCAGCGAGCCCCACGGGAACGTCACGGCGTCGGCGACGTGGCGCTCCATGATGTCGCGCACTTCCGGCGCCGAGGAGTTGACGTTGGTGCCGCCGAGCTGGGTGACGAAGGTCGCGATGGTGGCGTCCGCCGGGCGGACCTTCATGCCCTTGATATCGGCCGGCACGAGGATCTTCTTCTCGCTCGAATGGAACGAGCTCGGCGCGTGAATGAAGGCGAGACAAAACTTCACGTCCTTCATCTCTGTGGCGGCGTATTTGCGGTACCACTCGTCGAGCCCGCGCGTGCCGCCTTCGGTGGCGGAGATCAGGAACGGCAATTCGCCGGCGGCGATCAACGGGAACCGGCCCGGTTGATAGCCGGGATTGACGTAGGTGAGGTCGGCGATGCCGTCGCGCGCCATGTCGTAATGGTCGAACGCCTTGCCAAGCTGTTGCGACGGATAGACTTTGTAGTGCAGCGTGCCGCCGGACTCTTTCTCGACGGCCGCGCCCCATTCCTCGAGCGCCTTCTGCAACGGGTGCGACGCCGGCACCCAGTGCGAAAGCTTGAGCTCCATCGTCTTTTCTTGCGCCGGCGCGACGCCGGCGGTGCCGATCAACGCCGCGGCAAGCGCGGCCAAGCCTAACCCGGTTTGGCGGATTGTCATTTTGCTCCTCCCAAGAGCGTTCGGTTTTGTTTGGTCTGCGTTTTGCAGCGTTCTTTATTGGCGGATATTCAGCCGCAGTTGCGGGTTGTTGTAAAGGCGATAGTTTGGCTTCAAACTACTTCGAATTATAATTCTCCGACGCCGGGACTCGATCGATGGCAAAGCAGAGCGGCCAGCGCCGCCGCCGCGGCAGCAACGGCCAAACCGTCACCGAACCGATCGATTTCGGCCCGCTCGCGCAGTGGGTCGGCTTCAACCTGCGCATGGCGCAAGAATCGGCGTTCGAGGCCTTTTCGCGCCGCTCGCAGGCGATCGGCGAGAAGCCGGGCCGCTTTGCCACCCTGACGCTGATCGGCCGCAACCCCGGCATCAGCCAGACCGAGCTCAGCCACGCCAACGGCCGCGATAAATCGAGCCTCACGCCGGTGGTGGAGGACCTGGTGCGGCGCGGGCTGGTCAAGCGCACGCGGCTCAATCACGACCGCCGCGCTTACCGGCTCAACCTGACGCCGGCCGGCAAGCGCACGCTGTCGCAGCTCAACGCCTGCGCCCGGCGCCACGAGCGCAACCTCGACCGCATCATCGGCGCGCGCGAGCGCAAGGATTTCATCGCCGTGCTGCGAAAGATAGCCGCGCAGATCGAGTAGCGCCTGGCGTCAAACGTCGAACTTCTTCAGCACCGCCTCGGGGATCGGGTGCGATTTGATGGCGTTATCGGCATCGCGCACGATCCAGACGCGTTTTTCCTGGCATTCGACACACGGCTCGCCCTTGAGGCTGAGCCGGTGCTCGATATCGAAGCTGGAGCGGCCGAATTTGACGCTTGTCTCGACGGTGACGTCGTCGCCGAACCGCGTCGGCTTCATGAAGCGCGCGTGCGTGCGCACCAGCGGCCAGCCGGCGAATTCGTAAGCGCTGAACATCTCGTGCTTGGTGATGCCGAGCGCGCGTTCGAACAGCGCCGCGGTCGCGGCGTCGAAAATCTCGAAATAGCGCGGATAGAAGATGATCCCGGCCGGGTCACAGTCGCCCCAGCGGATGCGCACGGTCTGGGTGTTCGTCAGCGTGGCCATGACTCGATTGAATTAGCGCGGCGCCATGCGCAGCGCGCCGTCGATGCGGATCACCTCGCCATTGAGGTAGCCGTTGTGGATCATGTGCATCACCAGCGCGGCGTATTCGCGCGGCTCGCCGAGTCGCTTGGGGAACGGCACCGAGGCGCCGAGCGAGTCCTGCGCCTCCTGCGGCAGCGCGCGCAGCATCGGCGTGCCGAAGATGCCCGGCGCGATGGCGAGCACACGGATGCCGAACTGGGCGAACTCGCGCGCCGCCGGCAGCGTCAGCGCGGCGACGCCGCCCTTCGACGACGAATAAGCGGCCTGGCCGATCTGACCTTCGAAGGCCGCGACCGATGCGGTGTTGACGATGATGCCGCGTTCACCGTCGGCAAACGGGGCTAACTGCTGCATCGCGGCGGCCACCAGCCGCAGCATGTTGAAGGTGCCGATCAGGTTGATCTTGATGACGCGCTCGTAATCGGCGAGCGGCATCGCCCCGTCGCGACCGACGATGCGCTTGGCCGGGCCGACGCCGGCGCAATTGACGAGGATGCGGGCAGGGCCGTGCGCCGCCGCCGCCGTCTTGATGGCGGCTTCGGCGCTGGCGCTGTTGGATACATCGCAGGTGACGGCGAGGCCGTGGATGTTGCCGGCGACCTCGGCGGCGCCCTTGTCGTTGACGTCGAGGATCGCGACCTTGGCGCCGGCGGCGGCCAGCGTGCGCGCGGTGGCGGCGCCGAGGCCGGAGGCGCCGCCGGTGACGATCGCGGCCTGTCCTTTGACTTCCATCAGCTCTGTCCCTTGTCCATCGCCGCGATGATACGCGCGGATCGCGGCGAAGCGTAGAGCTTCTCGACCAGCGCGGCGCGATTTTTCAACACCGCGCGCTGGTTGATCGAGCCCTTGTCGGTCATCTCGCTCCTGTCCATCGACGGCGGTTCCGCCATCAGGATCGCGCGCTCGACGCGCGTCGAAGTGCCGGGGCTCAAAGCGGCGAGCCGCGACAGCCGGCCGGCGAATTCGGCGCGCACGCGGGCATCGCCGACGATTGCCGCGGGTGTGGCATCCGGCCCCAGCCCGGCGAGCCTGCGGCAAGCCTCGACGTCCGGAAACACCAACGCCGCGATGTCGTCGCGGTCTGGAGCGGCGAACACGACGTCGCGCACGTAGGGCGCGAAAAAGTCGATGAAGCGCGCTCGCAGCGGGCCGACGCTGGTCCATGTGCCGGTCGACAGCTTGAAGTCCTCGGCGATACGGCCGTCGAACAGCAGGCCTTTTGCCGGATCTGTGGGATCGACGAACTTCAGCGCGTCGCCGATGCGGTAGAAGCCTTCCTCGTCGAACGCCGCGCGCGTCAGGTCCTCCTGCCGCCAATAGCCCGGCGTGATGTGCGGGCCGCGCAGCCGCGCCTCGAGCTTGCCGTCGCTCGGCACGAGCTTGAGCTCGACGCCCGGCGAGGGCAGGCCGATATTGCCCGGCCGGTCGAAGTCCCACGAGCAGGCGAGCGCCAGCGGCGAGGTTTCGGTCGAGCCGAGTGACGACAGGAAGATGATGCGCTCGCCGGTGGTTGCGACCGCTAGCTCGGTCAGGTCGTCCCAGGTGGTCTGGTTCAGCCCGGCGCCGGCGTAAAACAGCACCTTCAGCCGGCTGAAGAAATTTTTCCGCAACGTCTCATCGGCGCGCAGATGCGGCACCAGCGCCTCGTAGCCCTTGGGCACGTTGAAATAGATGGTCGGCGCGATGTCGCGCAGATTGCGCACGGTCTTCGGCACGCCCGGCGGCGTCGGATTGCCCTCGTCGATGTAGAGCGAGCCGCCGTTCACCAGCACCATGTTGAAGTTGTGATTGCCGCCGAAGGTGTGGCTCCACGGCAGCCAGTCGACCACCACCGGCGGCGCATCGGCGACGAAGCGGAACGACGCGGTGAGCATCGCCTGGTTCGAGCACAGCATGCGATGCGTGTTGATCACCGCCTTGGGCTGGCCGGTCGAGCCGGAGGTGAAGAGGAATTTGGCGATGGTGTCGGGCGTCACGGCCGCGCGCGCCGCGGCGACGCCCGTATCGTCGGCGCCGGCGAGCTCGGAGAACAACGTCGTCTTGCGGCCGCCGAGCGGATTGCGCGTCACCACGAGCTCGATCGCGTCCGGCACGGTGGCGGAGAGCGCGCGGGCGAACGGCCCGCCGTCATTGGCGAACACGAGGCCCGGAGTCAGCAGGTCGAGGATCATGCGCAACTTGCTGAAGTCGGTCGACAGCAGCGAATAGGCCGGCGAGATCGGCGCGTATGGGATGCCGACATGCATCGCCGCCAGCGCCAGCAGCGCGTGCTCGATGTCGTTGCCGGACAAAATGACGATCGGCCGTTCCGCCGACAGCCCGCGTTGCAAGAGCGCCGCGCCGATGCGGCACACCTCGTGCAGCACCTGCGCGTAACTGAGGGTGCGCCAGCCGCCATCGGCGTTACGCTGCGCCAGGAACGCGCGATCCGGCGCCGCTTTCGCCCAATGCTCGAGCGGCTCGCTCAGCGTGCGGTGATAGGGCGCCAACACTTGCGCGGTGCGGATGTGAATGACGCCGCTGGCTTCGCGTTCAAGCACGGCATCCGGCGCGCCGAGCCGCACCGGGCGCAACGGCGCCGCTGCGCTTTGCTTCGACTCTCGGACCGGCTCGGCCATCGTCAGGTCTGCGTCGCCTTCGGCGCGCGCTTTTCCAGGAACGCCTTGAGCCGCTGCTTGGCTTCCGGATCGGCCTGGGCGATTGCCGACATCAGCGCTTCGACTACATAGCCAGAGGCCGGCGCCATTTCGGCGATGCGCGGCAAGGCCTGCATCACCGCGAAGTTGGTGAGCGGCGCATTGCCGGCGATGCGCGTTGCGAGCTCAAGACCCTTGGCGAACCCTTTGCCCGGCTCGACCAGATAGGTCGACAGCCCCATCGCCTGGCCTTCTTCCGCCGAATAGGTGCGGCCGGTCAGCATCATGTCCATCATGCGCGCGACGCCGATCAGCCGCGGCAGCCGCACCGAGCCGCCGCCGCCGACATAGATGCCGCGGCTGCCCTCGGGCAACGCGTAATAGGTTGAGCGCTCGGCGACACGCACATGCGCCGCGGCGGCAAGCTCGAGCCCGCCGCCGACCACGGCGCCGTGCAGCACGACCACCACCGGCGCCTTGCCGAACTGGATCTTGTCGAAGGCGCGGTGCCACAGCCCGGAATGCGCGATGCCTTCGGTGACGCCGCGTTCCTCGATCTCGTTGAGGTCGAGTCCGGAGGAAAAATGTTCGCCGTCACCCGCCAGCAGCACGGCGCCGACGTCGTCCGGCAGCGCCGTGAAGAAGGTCTCGATGCCGCGGACGGTCTCGTCGTCGAGCGCGTTGCGCTTGTGCGCCCGCTTGAGCCGCAGGATCGCCACGGGGCCCTGCCGCTCGGCGCCGAGCGACGGCGGCAGCAGCAGACCGATATCCCTCGCTCCAGAATTCACGGCTCGCTCCATATTATACTGCGCCGCGGCCCGGTCGGGTCGCGGCGCTATTGTGCGTTCAAGCTCAGTTCTTGACCAGCGGGCAGCCGCCCTCGTTCAGCGGCCGGAACGCCTTGTCGGCCGGGATGGTATCGACGATCTTGAAGACGTCCCATTCGCTTTTCGATTCCGCCGGCGTTTTGACCTGCAGGATATAGAGCGGGTGGATCTTGCGGCCGTCGGCGCGGATCGTGCCCTTGCCGTAGAGGATGTCGTCGGTCGGCATCGCCTTCATGGCAGCAACCACCGCCGCGCCGTCCGCCGGCGAGCCGACTTTGTCGACCGCCTTGAGATAATGCAGCACCGCCGAATAGACGCCCGCCTGCATGTGATTGGGCATCTGTTTCTTGGGGTGGCGTTCCTGGTAACGCTTCGACCATTCGCGCGTCTGGTCGTTGAGGTCCCAGTACCAGGCATTGATCGCTTGCAGGCCCTGCGCCGTCTTCAAGCCGAGCGCGGGCACGGCCTGCAGGTCGAAGATCAGCGCGACGACCTTCTGTGTGGCGCCGATATGGAAATCGGCCGCCTGCTTGATGGTGTTCACCGTGTCGCCGCCAGCATTGGCGAGCGCGACGACGTCGGCCTTCGACGCCTGCGCCTGCAGCAGCGCCGACGAGAAGTCGCTGGTGCCGAGCGGAAGACGAACGGCGCCGAGCACCTTGCCGCCGCTGGCGTTGACTTCGTCGGTCGCCTGTTTTTCGAGATCCTGGCCAAAGGCGTAATCCGCCGTGATGAAGAACCAGGTCTTGCCGCCTTTCGCGAGAACGCTGCGTGCGGTGCCGTGGCCGAAGGCCCAGGTGTCGTAGGTCCAGTGCACGAAGTTTGGCGAGCACTTGGCGCCGGTGAGCGCCGCCGTGCCGGCGCCGGAGCCGATTGCGACCTTGTTCTTCTCGCGCGCGATGTCGCCGACCGCGAGCGCGACCGCCGAGTTGGGCAGGTCGATGATCATGTCGACGCCTTCGATGTCGATCCAGCGCCGCGCGATGCCGGCGCCGATGTCCGGCTTGTTCTGGTGATCGCCCGAAATCACCTCGACCTTGCGCTTGGACTGCTTGGCAAAGTCCTCGACCGCCATCTGCGCGGCGACGACGGAGCCCGGCCCCTGGAAGTCGGCGTAGACGCTCGACATGTCGTTGAGCACGCCGATGCGCAGCGTACCGTTGGTCTCGGCAAAGGCCGGCGTTACAAACAAGGCGAAGAGAATCGCGGCAAGTCTATTGAGCTGCAGCATGACAACCTCCCCATGATGTCGTGTCGTTGCACGATTGTCGCTTTGGCGAGAATGTTGTCATTGACAACAATTAGGGTCAAGCTTGGCGAACCTGTGCCCGGGGCTATGTATCGATGACAGAGCGATCGGTTCGCAATGCAGCAAAAACGGCTGGCCGCCGCCGCTCGCCGGGGCGGACGGACAAGGTCGCGCTCGGCCAGTTAGAGCGCCATCTCGGCTATTTCCTGCGCCGCCTGCAGCTTTGGGTATTCCAGGACTTCATCGAGACGCTGGGGCCGATGAAGGTGCGCCCGGCGCAGTATTCGGTGCTGCTGATCGTCGAGGCCAACCCGGGCCGCTCGCAGGCGGCGATCGGGGCGAAACTCGGCATCGAGCGCGCCCGGCTCGCCCGCATGCTGCACGAGCTCGAGCGGCGCAAATGGATCGCCCGCCAGGCCAACGGCAGCGATGCGCGCACGCATTCGCTGCATCTGACCACCGACGGCGCGAAGGCGCTGGCCAGGATCAAACGCCTGGCGGGACAGCACGAAACCAAGCTGACCAGCGTCCTTGGGCCCGGGCGGCACAGGCAGTTGATGACCTGGTTACGCGAGTTCGGCTGAGCGGCCGCTCACGTCACCTCATACACTTCGAGCCGCACGCTGCGCGCTTCGCGCGACCCCCGCGCCACCGCCAGGATACGGTTGAGCCAGTCGGCCGAGGCATCGGCGGTCTCGAACCGCATCGCGGTGCGGAAGTAATAGAGAGTGGGATCGACCGTCTCGCCGCGCGCCAGCTGCTCCAGCACTTCGGGCGGGCCGTGCCGCAAGCCGTCGCTGCTGACGCGAATGCGCGCGCCGGCATCGGTCTCGATCACATAGCGCGCGCTGATGTCGGTTGCGCCGTCGCCGCGTACGATCTGCCAGTCGGCGCCGCCGGGCAGAATGCGGCCGCTGAGCTTTGCCCCGCTGACTTTGCCGCCGCTGATGCCGACGACGCGCCGCCCGCCATAGGGTGTGCGGCCGAGGTCGGTAACGGCCTCGAGCTCGGCGTGGATTTCGAAAATCGGCTTGGTTCCCAGCAAGCTGCCCATCCGTTGGACTCCCAACGACCATATCAGCCCTATTTGACCCTTCCCATGCACAGCCGTAAATACGGGGCTCAACCGGAGGCCGCCTCATGGCGACGCGCGACGTTTTCATTTGTGACGCGGTGCGCACGCCGATCGGGCGTTATGGCGGCTCCCTTGCCAAGGTGCGCACCGACGATCTCGCCGCGGTGCCGATCAAGGCGCTGATGGCGCGCCACCCCAAGGTCGATTGGGAAAAGCTCGACGAGGTCTTTTACGGCTGCGCCAATCAGGCCGGCGAGGACAACCGCAACGTCGCGCGCATGGCGCTGTTGCTCGCCGGGCTGCCGGTGAGCGTACCAGGCATCACCGTCAACCGGCTCTGCGCCTCCGGCATGGAAGCCATCGGCTCTGCCGCCCGCGCCATCAAGGCGGGCGAAATGGATTTCGTCATTGCCGGCGGCGTCGAGTCGATGACGCGGGCGCCTTTCGTGCAGGGCAAGGCGAGCGAAGCCTTCTCGCGCAGCAACGAGATCTACGACACCACCATCGGCTGGCGCTTCATCAATCCGCTGATGAAGGCGCAATACGGCGTCGATTCGATGCCGGAGACCGGCGAGAACGTGGCGCAGGAATTCCAGGTCAGCCGCGCCGATCAGGACGCCTTCGCGCTGCGCTCGCAGCAGCGCGCCGGCGCTGCCGAAGGCCGCGGCTATTTCGCGACCGAGATCGCGCCGGTCGAGGCGCCCGGCGGCAAGGCCGGTCCGGTGCTGGTCGATCGCGACGAGCATCCCCGCCCCGACACCTCGATCGAGCAGCTTGCCAAGCTGAAGACGCCGTTCCGCAAGGACGGCACTGTTACCGCCGGCAATGCCTCCGGCGTCAATGACGGCGCTGCTGCCCTCATCATCGCCTCGGAAGCGGCGATCAAGGCGCACGATTTCACCCCGCGGGCGCGCATATTAGGCATGGCCTCGGCCGGTGTGCCGCCGCGCATCATGGGTATCGGCCCGGTGCCGTCGACCAAGAAGCTGATGGCGCGCCTCCATCACAAAATCAGCGACTACGATTTGATCGAGATCAACGAAGCCTTCGCCTCGCAGTCGTTAGCCTGTCTGCGGCAACTCGGGCTTGCCGACGATGCCGAGCACGTCAATCCGCACGGCGGCGCGATCGCGCTCGGTCATCCGCTCGGCATGTCGGGGGCACGGCTCACTCTCACCGCCGTGCATGGTCTGCATGAGCGCGACGGCAAGCTCGGGCTCGCCACCATGTGCGTCGGTGTCGGGCAGGGTGTCTCGATCGCGGTCGAAAAGGTTTCGTGACGAAGCGCAAACAGGACAACAATAATGTCACTCGTCTATCCCAAGGAAAGTCTCGACGCTTTTCCCAAACATCTGTCGCCGGGCTATCGCAGCACGGTGAAACGGTCGCCGTCGAAGCCGCTGATCATCGTGCCGCACACGCTGTCGGAGCTGACCGGCCCGGTTTATGGCCACAACGTGATCGAAGAGCACGACAACGATCTCACCCGCCAGCACAAGGGCGAGCCGCTCGGCGAACGCATCATCGTGCACGGCCAGGTGCTTGACGAGGACAAGCGCCCGGTACCGGAGACGCTGGTCGAGATCTGGCAAGCCAATGCCTGCGGCCGTTACGTCCACATCGTCGATCAGCACCCGGCGCCGCTCGATCCGAACTTCACCGGCGCCGGCCGCACCGTCACCGACAAGAACGGCTACTACAAATTCATCACCGTGAAGCCCGGCGCCTATCCGTGGGGCAATCACCACAACGCCTGGCGGCCGAACCACATCCACTTCTCGGTGTTCGGCTCGTCGTTCCTCACCCGCCTCGTCACGCAGATGTATTTCCCGGGCGATTACCTGTTCCCGTTCGACCCGATCTTCAATTCGGTGACCGACGAGAAGGCGCGTCTGCGCATGGTGTCTAACTTTGATCTGGAGAACACCATCCCTGACTGGGCGCTCTGCTTCCGCTGGGACATCGTCCTGCGCGGCCGCGAGGCGACCCCGCTCGACGAAGACAAACACTAAAAAGAAAAGCCAGAACCCATGTCCGAAATTACACCGTCACAGACCGTCGGCCCGTTCTTCGCCTACGGTCTCACGCCCAAAGGCCGCGCCCAGTGGGACCCGAACGGCACCTATAGCTGGAAGGAAACCGTCACCGACAATCTGGTGACGCCGGATGCGACCGGCGAGCGCATCCACGTCGAAGGCCGCATCACCGACGGCGACGGGATGCCGATCAACGACGCCATGATCGAGATCTGGCAGGCGGATGCCCAAGGCCGCTATGCCAGCCCGCGCGATAACCGCCGCCCCAACGCGAAGTTCATGGGCTTCGGCCGCTCGGCGACCAACAAGGACGGCGTGTTCGGCTTCGACACCATCAAGCCGGGCCCGGTGCCGGGGCCGAACGGCAAGATGCAGGCGCCGCACATCGTGTTCTGCATCTTCTCCCGCGGCATGCTGCGGCAGATCTACACCCGGCTCTATTTTTCGGACGAGGCCGCCAACGGCGCCGACCCGATCCTCAATCTGGTGCCGGCGGACCGGCGGCAGACGCTCATTGCCCACAAGGAGATGCAGCAGGGCCAGCCGAGCTACCGTTTTGACATCCGCGTCCAGGGCGACGACGAGACGGTTTTCTTCGACATCTGAGGACGTTAGCGCCGAGGCTGGTTGCCCACTACGGTCAGTAAGTGCGGTCCAGGTAGTGGGCAATTGCCCTATCTTTCCAAAACCAAAATATTTTTTGCCGGGAGGCATCTCGAAAAGTACCTATCCATAGCTTATTTGTGCTGGTAGGAGGCTGCCCATCATTTCTGCCCATCTTTCCCAAGCGTGTCCCAAGCATTGACGAAGATCGGGCGGCTTGATTGGCTTTGCCCCTGAACCGGCCACGAGAGCCGGCGGGAAACGCGTTAGGGCCAGCCATGAACGAACAAATTCTGCAAGAAATCAGCGAATTCTGTCGCCGCCGCGGCCTCGCCGAATCGACCTTCGGCCGCCGCGCCGTCAACGACGGCAAGCTCGCCGCCCGCCTGCGCAACGGTGGCCGCATCACCACCGATACGCTCGAGCGCATCCGCAACTTCATGGCGCGCTCGACCGAAGCCGCGCCGGCCCGCCGCCGCATGCTGTTCGAAGGCGCGCCCGTGGCATCGTCGCTGCCGATGGTCACGCCGCCGGCGCCACCGGTCGCCTCCGGCCAGTCCGCCGAAGACCCGCAGCGCAATTTTCGCTTCTTCGACAACCGGCAGAAATACCTGCTGTTCGTGAACACCTGCAGCGAGAAATGGGAAATCGCCAATCGCGTCGGCATGGAACTCGCCAGCATCCATCCGCGGCCGCCGGCGGTGCGCGTGTTCGACGCCGGCGTCGGCGACGGCACCGTGCTGTCGCGCGTGATGCGCAATATGCACGACCGCTTCCCGACCATGCCGTTCTATATTGTCGGCAAGGAGATCAGCCTCGAGGACATCCGCCTCACGCTGCAGAAGATGGCGGATCGCTTCATCGAGCATCCCTCGACCGTCGTCGTGCTCACCAATCTCGCTTACGCCGAAGCGCCGTGGCTGACGGTGAAGTCGGTCAGCGCCGCCTCCAGCATGATCTGGAAGGAAGTGCCGCTCGACGGCAATAGCGCGTACGCTTTCGAGCAGCAGATTACCGCGCTCGAGCCGTTCCTCGGCGAGAGTTGGAAGGCCAAGGTGTCGCCGAAGAGCGGCAACCCGGTCTACGAGCGGCCGGTGGTGCTGGTGCTCTACCGCAACGACCACAAGTTCCTGCTCGACCAGATCGTGCCCAAGCCCGGCGGCTCGACCGCAGACTACGATCTCGTCATCGCCTCGCAGCCCTATCGCGCCCGCGCCTCGCTCGAATTCAAGGCCAAGCGCGTGCTGGCGCCGCTTGCGCGCGCGCTCGGGCCCGGCGGCCGCATGATCGCGATCCATTCGCACGGCCACGATCCGGCGATGGAGATCATCCACAAGGTGTGGCCGAACGACAATCCGTTCGTGCACAACCGGCATATGCTGCTCAAGGAGATAAAGCACGATCTCGGCAATGCCGGCCGCGATCTCAACTTCAACGCCTATGCCGACCAGCGCTCGCTGTTCCGCTACGACATGCACACGCTGCCGTCGGAGATCTCATCCTCGATCGGCACTTCGACGCTGCTCGCCGCCTGGAACGCGGCGATCTACGTGGCGCAGATCGAGGACGACCGCCTGTCCGACGTCAACAGCGACCGCCGGTACATCGACGCCACGCGCGACGTGCTGCAGAAGCATGGCGGCCTCTGGTTTTACGACGAATCCTTCGTGATCTCGCGCCGGCGCGAGTGATACCATGCAGCTCGCCGGCAGTTTCGCGCGTGATTTTTCGATCGAGGCGACGCGTCCTGACGCAGCCGAGATCGACAAGATCGCGACCGTCCTGCCCAAGGGCACGCTAGTCTACATCACTGCCGTGCCGACGCAGTCGCTCGCCGAGCTTGCCGGCACCGCGGCGCGCGTGCGCAAGGCCGGGCTTGAACCGACCGTGCATGTCGCGGCGCGCCGTATCGCCGCCGTCGGCGACCTGCCGGAAATGCTGGCGGCGCTGCGCGGCGAAGCCGACGTGCGGCAGCTTCTGGTGATTGCCGGCGACGTCGATCAGACCGGTCCGTTTCCGGATGCGCTGTCGGTCATTCAAAAGGGCCGCCTGCGCGAAGCCGGTATCGAGGAGATCGGCATCGGCGTGTATCCTGAGGGCCACCCGCGCATCGCCGCCGACCGGCTCGAAGCGGCGCTGGACGCCAAGATTGCCGCCGCCAAAGCGCAGGGCCTGAAGTTGCATCTCGTCAGCCAGTTCTCGTTTTCGCCCGATGGCATTCTTGCCTGGCTCAAGCGCCTGCGTGCCTGCGGCATTACCGTGCCGGTGAAAGTCGGCATGGCGGGCCCCACCAGCTTGCCGTCGTTGTTGCGTTACGCCAAACGCTGCGGCGTTAATGCCTCGCTGCGTGGACTGATGTCGGGGGCGGCGAGCGCCCTCATCGGCAATGTCGGGCCTGACCGCATCGTCGAGACGTTGAGCGCGGCCGGCCGCGACATCGGCGATGCGCACCCGCATTACTTTGCTTTCGGCGGCCTCGCCGACACCGCGCGCTACGCCACCGAAGCAGCGGCCAAATCAAACCCGCTGCGACAACTCGCCGCCGGCTCATAATACTGCACAAAAAAAGAGCGCCGCCTCGCGGCGGCGCCCATGTACTTGTCGAGACGAACGTCAGGCGTTTGCGGCGTTGCGCCAGCCCTGATGGTAGGTCTCGCGGGCCTGCTGACCGTAAGGCGTTGGGCCGACGACGATCTTGAGCTCGGTCTGCTTGTGGCGCTCGACGGTGGTCTTCTTGGTGCCGCCGTTCTCTTCGCCCCACACCAGCGTCAGCGGCGTGCCGACCTTGGCGTACTGCTCCTCGACGAAACCGAGCGACAGCATCTTGCGCTCGTTCCAGCTGTAGCCGGAGAACATCGAGGCGCCGACCACCTTGCCGCCGCTCATCACCTTGTCGAACGAACTGGACGCGTAGTTGGTCAGCGGCAGATCGAGATACTTGTAGTTCTCGCCCGGCGGCAGGAACGCCGACTGCAGGATACGGGCGACGTCCTTGTCGTCCCAGGCGAAGGTCACCTTTTTGCGGTGCACCTTGCCCTGCATCGCCTGCAGCGCCTCCTTGCCGATGAAGTCGTGGTCGAACTTGGTGAAGCCGTCGTAGCCGAGCTCGTACGGCGTTGTGTAGTAGTCCTCGATGTTGTCGGAGACGAAGCTGCCGCCGAGCGAGGCGTTGGCTTCGTAGCTCGTGCCCGGCAGCCACTCGCGGTAGGCCTTCATCTTGTCGCCGGTGTAGACGGCGGGCACCGGCGAGGGGATCCAGCCGGACTCGAGCGTGTTGGTCGCATAAGCGCGGGCGCCAACCTGGACGATGTTGGCATCCTTGCCGGCCTCCAAAATGGCGGCACGGATTTCCTCGCCTTCGGCGTAGGGGCCCCAAACTTCGAGGCCCGGCGCGCCGGCCATGCCGTGGCGCAGCGCGCGCACCTTGCGGCCGGCGATGCTGATGTAGCCCATGTTGAAGAACTTGACGTCCGGCATCGTGCCGCCGTTCAGCTTCTTGATCACGTCCTGGGCGTTCGGACCCTGGATCTGATAGCGGTAGAATTTGCGGAATACCGGCTTGCCCATCGGCCGCGACGGCGAGCGATCGTCGTACTCGACCTTGACGTCGTACTTGCCGGCCTGCGCGTTAAACTGGATCCAGTTGGCGGTCGGGTTGCGGCCGACGAAGACGAACGAATTCTGCGCCAGATAGAACAGAATACCGTCGCCGATCACCTGGCCGCTGTAGTTGACCGGCGCCAGCTGCTTGGCCTTGTCGACGGTGAAATTCTTGAACGAGTTGGTGGCGATGTGCGACAGCAGCTTTTCCGCATCCGGTCCCTCGACGAAGAGGTTGACCATGTGATGCGACTGGTCGAACAGCACGCAGGTTTCCTTCCATGCCCGCTGCTCGTCGCGCCAGTTGGTGAACTCAGGCGCTACCACTGGATAGACATAGGCGCCGATCTGCGAATTGCGCATCATCTTGACGATGTTGCCGCTCTCTTTGATTTTCTCTTCGAGGTTTTTCGCCATCGCTTGGACTCCCACTGACTGTTGATTGAATAAGCGCTGTTTGGGGCGGACCCGCGGCCGTACCGGCGGTCAGATTTTCGCGCCGGCCGGACGGATTCCACGTCTAATTGTATACATATGCACCATCTACCGGCGCGGACCTCTCGCCATACCCCAGATTTCCAGCGCCGATCTGCTTTAGGCTGGTCGTCGCTGTCGGGTTCCTGTATACAGCACGAATGCTGGCCTGTCTCAAGAACCGGCAAAAATAATAAGGAGACGCCCGTGGCTGCCGACAGCGAACGTGCTTCGTCGCAAACGGTGAAAGCGCAGCTTGCGCTACGCGAGCTTATTTTATCCGGCGAAATAAAGCCGGGTGACCGCATCTCCGAATTGTCGATCGTCGACCGGCTCGGCATGTCGCGCACGCCGATCCGCATGGCGCTCGTTCGCCTCGAGGAAGAAGGCTTCCTCGACGCCATTCCCTCCGGCGGGTTCTCCGTCAAAGCATTTTCCGAGCGCGATATTTGTGACGCGATCGAATTGCGCGGCATGCTGGAAGGCTTCGCCGCGCGAATCGCGGCAGAGCGCGGCATTCGCGGCCCGCTGCTGGGCGAGCTGAAAGACCGCCTGGGCGAGATGGACGAGCTTGTCGCGCGGTCATCGCTTACCGTCGACGATTTCTCTGACTACGTCGGGTTGAATGGCCGCTTCCATGCGCTCCTGGTCGAGGCGGCGAACAGCCCGACGTTGAGCCGTCAGATCGAGCGGGCGCTCAATCTGCCGTTTGCCTCGCCCAGCGGTTTCGTCAGGGTCCAGGCGATGCTGCCGGAGGCGCGCAAAATCCTGACGATCGCGCAGGACCATCATCACTGTGTCGTTCGCGCCATCGAGGGTCGCGAAGGCGCCCGCGCCGAAGCGTTGATGCGCGAGCACGCGCGTCTCGCGCATCGCAACTTACAGCTCGCGCTCAACAACAAGCGGACGCGCGACCTGGTCCCAGGCGCCGTACTGATCCGCCGGCCGGCCGTGGCCGAAATGTTTTGACGGCCAATCCCAAGCTGCCGAAAATCCACCCTGTAACACCGTGATGAGACTCCCATGCCACGAACCAGACCGCCGTTTCGCGCCGACCATGTTGGCAGCTTTCTGCGCACCAAGCCGCTGCAACTCGCACGCGCGAAACGTGAAAAAGGCGAGATTTCCCCCGCCGACCTGAAGAAAGTCGAGGATGCGGAGATCGAGAAGATCATCCGCAAGCAGGAGGACATCGGCCTGCAGCTGGCGACCGACGGCGAGTTTCGCCGGGCTTATTGGCACTTCGATTTCTTCGGCATGCTCGACGGCGTCGAAGTCTACGAGCTCGATCACGGCATCCAGTTTCAGGGCGTGCAATCCAAGCCGCAGAGCATCCGCGTCACCGGCAAGATCGGATTCTCCAATCATCCGATGGTGGAACATTTCAGGTTCCTGAAAGCGCACACCAAGGTGACGCCGAAGATGACCATCCCGGCGCCGAGCGTGATGCATTTCCGGCTCGAGCCGGGTGCGGTGAGCAAGGACGCTTACCCGAACCGGGATGCGATCTTCGACGATCTCGCGGTCGCCTATCAGAAGGCGGTGCGCGCTTTCTACGACGCCGGCTGCCGCTATCTGCAATTCGACGATACCGCCTGGGCCTATCTCTGCTCGCAGGAGGAGCTGAAGAAGGCGCGCGAACGCGGGCTCGACGTCGATCATCTGCAGGACACCTACGCCAAGTGCATCAACAAGGCGCTGGAAGCCAAACCCGCCGACATGACCATCACCACGCATGTCTGCCGCGGCAATTTCCGTTCGACCTTCATCTCG
>Ga0265313_10001373_pt1 | contig 22850 bp, 25 predicted proteins | sample 4123metaG_FD_203122 | JGI IMG/M metagenome (GOLD analysis project Ga0265313, IMG submission 203122) | Rhizosphere microbial communities from Carex aquatilis grown in University of Washington, Seatle, WA, United States - 4-1-23 metaG | ecosystem: Host-associated > Plants > Roots > Rhizosphere >...
GATCCCTTCCTGGCCAACGCCCTGCTGAAAGACAAGGCCCGCGTGCTCTTCCGCAAGGTCGAGTTCAATACCTACGGTGTCCTCAACGTGCGCCAGGATTTCCTACAAAAGTATCCTCACTACGTGCAAACCGTCGTCAAGGCCTACGAGCGCGCCCGACTGTGGATCACTGCCCATCCCGACGACGCGGCGGCGATCCTGGCCGAGGCCGCCAAGCTCGACCTCGACGTGGCCAAGAACCAGCTTACCCAACGAACGGGTCTTGATCCGAACGACGGTGTGGGAATTCCCGGGCCGCAACTCAAGGCCGCGCTTGCGGGTGTCATTCCCATTCTGGTTGATGAAGCCATCGTCAAACCCGGAACCGATCCGGCCAAATCCCTAGAAGAGCTCATCGATCCAACCAACGCCGCTCTCGCCATCCAGACGTCGACGAAATGATTCCAAGCCAGGAGCCACGCCTTGCGGGACCTTCGCAGTTCACTCGTCCGTATCCTGCTGGGCAGCCTGCTTCCAGCCCTGTTGCTCGCAACGTGGTGGTGGAGCACCGATGTCGTTCACTTGTTCACGGAAAACCAACTGCCACCGCCAGAGCGACTCTTGTCTGCGCTTCGCGAACTGAATCGACAGGGCGACTATTCTAGGCACTTGCTCGCGTCCTTGCGCCGGGTGGCCTTAGGCTTTGGCGCAGGGGCGTGCATCGGAGTGGTTCTTGGTACGCTGGTGGGACTGTCGAAGACCTTGGAACGCATTGTCGATCCCACCTTGCAGGGGCTGCGCAGCGTTCCTTCGTTGGCCTGGGTGCCCTTCCTGCTGCTTTGGCTGGGGATCGATGAAGGTCCCAAGATCACGCTCATCGCCATCGGGGCGTTCTTTCCCGTGTACATCAATCTGGTCAGTGGCATCCGGCAGGTGGATCGCAAGCTGGTAGAGGTGGGCGAGATCTTCGTTCTCAATACCCAGGAACGCGTGACTGAGATCTTTCTCCCCGCGGCGGTGCCCTACGCCATGACCGGGCTGCGCATCGGCCTCGGGCAAGCGTGGCTGTTCCTGGTAGCCGCCGAGCTCATCGCTTCGACCCGAGGTCTCGGCTTCCTTCTGATCGATGGACAGAACAACTTGCGCCCGGATCTCATGCTGGTCAGCATCCTGACGCTAGCCCTGCTAGGCAAGTCTGCCGATTCGCTGCTGCGGCTGCTGGAAAGCAACCTCTTGCGGTGGTCCGACACCTTTGGAGAGCGTCGATGAGCGCCGAGATAGACGTAAAGGGCGTAGGCAAGCGGTTCAATGGAAGCCCGCCGGTCCTGGCCGTAATCGATCTGGAAGTTCGTGCGGGGGAAATCGTCAGCGTGGTGGGGCCAAGCGGGTGTGGAAAATCGACGCTGTTACGCATCTTGGCCGGTCTGGATCGGAAGCATGAAGGCCAAGTATTGGTGCATGGTCGCGCTGTCGATGGGCCGACACGGACCGTGGGATTCATGTTCCAGGAACCAAGGCTGCTTCCGTGGCTCTCGGTGGAGCGAAATGTGATCTTCGGGCTCGACCGTGAACAGAAGACCCTTGGTGGAAACGGTGTCGCCGAGCTGCTTGCGAATGTTCAGCTCGACGGATCCGAGAAGCTCTTCCCGAGAGAGCTCTCGGGCGGAATGATGCAACGAACGGCTTTGGCGCGTGCCCTGGCAGCCAAACCCGCGGTGTTGCTGCTGGACGAACCCTTCAGCGCGCTGGACGCCTTCACGCGCATGCATCTGCAAGAGCTGGTGCTGGGTATCTGGGAGCGCTCGCAGCTTACAATGGTGCTGGTCACGCATGAAATCGACGAGGCGCTGTACCTGAGCGACCGCGTGGTGGTCCTCAGCGAGCGGCCAGCGCGCGTCGCCGAGATCATCCCGGTGCCCATCGCCCGTCCTCGCGATCGGCGCGAACCGGCCCTGCTTGCCCTGCGCAGCCACTTGCTCGAAAAATTGCGTCTGGCGGGCCGCAAGCCGAGTGCACCCATCGAGTATGAGATCTGACATGACCCAGCCCCGCTCTTTTGGATTTGAAACCCGGATGCTGCACGCAGGCCACGTTCCCGATGCCGAGACCGGTGCCCGTGCGGTTCCCATCCACCAATCCACGTCGTTCGTGTTCCACGACACCCGGCACGCGGCCCATCTTTTCGAACTGAAGCAGTACGGGAACATCTACAGCCGCATCAGCAATCCGACTACGGCTGTCTTCGAAGAACGCATCGCCTCGCTGGAAAACGGCACGGGAGCGCTCGCCGTGGCGAGTGGCATGGCCGCGCAATTAACGACCTTCCTGACCCTGCTTTCGCCAGGGGACGAAATCGTCGCTTCGTCGCATCTTTACGGTGGCTCGGTCACGCAGCTCACCCACACCCTCAAGAAGCTGTCACTGAAGGTCCATTTCGTGGATCCCACGCGTCTCGAAAACTGGGAGCGCGCCATCACGCCCAGGACCCGACTTCTGTACGGTGAGATCATCGGCAATCCCCGTGGCAGCATCTTAGATATCGAGCCATTGGCCGAGCTCGGCAACGCCCACCGCATCCCCTTGGTGGTGGACGCGACCTTCGCCACGCCCTATCTTTGCCGCCCCATCGACTGGGGCGCGACCATCGTCGTCCACTCGGCGACCAAATTCATCGGGGGCCACGGAAATTCCCTGGGTGGCGTCATCGTCGATAGTGGAAAATTCGACTTCTCGTCCTTTGCCACGCTCGCGGAGCCATCCGACGCCTATCACGGGCTGCGCTTTTACGACACCTTCGCCCACTACGCCTTCCTGATGAAGGCGCGGGTCGAGACGGTGCGCGACACCGGGGCCTGCATTTCGCCCACCAATTCCTTCTTGCTGATTCAAGGACTGGAAACACTGTCGGTTCGGATGGAACGGCATGTTCGCAATGCCCTGCTGGTGGCGAAATTTCTTCACGAACATCCCAAGGTGGCGTGGGTGTCCTACGCTGGCCTGCCGGATCATCCTGACCATACCCTGGCCAAGAAGTATCTTCCCTTGGGCCCTGGCGCGGTCTTCACCTTCGGCCTCTTGGCGCCCACGCCCGCGGATGCGCGCGAGAAGGGCAAGCAACTTATCGAACGGTTGCAGCTCTTCTCTCACCTGGCCAACGTAGGCGATGCACGGAGCCTGGTGATCCATCCCGCTTCGACCACGCATCAGCAGCTCAGCGAGGACGAGCTCGTTCGCGCCGGGGTTGGGCCTGAGATGGTCCGGCTGTCCGTCGGGCTCGAGACCAGCGAGGATCTGCTGTGGGATCTCGATCAAGCTCTGGAGGGAATCTCATGACTGTGGCCTGTGCTATTCGACTGAACTCGGCATTGACCGCCGAACAGAAGGCGTTGTTTCAATCGCCCGACCAGATCCGCAAGGTCTTGGCCACAGCGAGAAACATCGCCATCGTGGGCCTCTCGGCGGAGCCTCAGAAGGCCAGCCATTTCGTGGCAAGCTATCTACAGGACGCTGACTATCGCATTGTCCCGGTCAATCCTCGCGGCGGCATGATTCTGGGAGAAACCGTCTATGGCGATCTCACGCAGATTCCCTTTGCCGTGGATGTCGTTGACGTCTTTCGTCCCGCGCACGAAGTGGACGCGCTGACGGCGACGGCCATCCAGATCGGCGCCAAGGTTCTTTGGCAGCAGCTCCGCATCAACAACATCACGGCGGCCACGCACGCGCGCGAAGCCGGGCTGGTCTCGATCGTCGATGCGTGCATTAAAATGGAGCATGGCCGCTACTCGAGTGGCCTGCACTCCGTGGGAATGAACACAGAGATCGTGACCGCGCGAAGGCCGCGGCCTCCTGGCTCCGCCTTCTAAGCAATGGAAAGAGGAAACATCACCATGAACGCCGATGAGCTCAAGGTACGCCAGGCACCGCTTAAGGATCAGTATCGACACGAGCCCGACCGGGCGCGCTGGACGCTGAACGCCAGCGGGACGATCGATGTGGCCAAGCAAACTTGCCGCATCGAAACCGGCCATGGACGCGTCTTGGCCGGCCTGCACCCCGCGACGGGAGGAAGTGGCGACGACGCGTGCTCGGGAGACATGCTGCTGGAATCCCTGGCTGCCTGTGCAGGTGTCACCCTGTCTGCGGTCGCCACCGCCATGGCGATCCCCGTGCGCTCGGCGCGTGTGACGGTCGAAGGCGACCTGGATTTTCGCGGCACCCTGGGTGTCGACAAGACAGCTCCGGTTGGCTTCTCTGCGATCCGCCTGCGCTTTGCCGTAGACAGCGACGCCGACGAGGCAGCCCTTGCCACGCTCCTCAAGTTGACAGAGCGCTATTGCGTGATCTTCCAAACACTGCGCCAACCCAGTCAACTGACTGCTGTAGTCGAACGCATTCAGGGTATCGCCCCATGAGCCAGGACGCCCCAATTCCACCACGACCGGAAACACTCGCCGCGCAGGCCCTTGGACGGGTGTCCGAGCCCTTCCGCGACGTTGTCCCCCCGTTGCACCTTTCCACCACCTTCGAACGAGCCGGCGATGGCACCTATCCGGGCGGGCGGATCTATTCGCGCGATGCGAGTCCTGCCTACGATCAAGCGGAAGAGCTGCTCGCGACCTTGGAAGGCGGCGACAGCGCCTTGCTCTTCGCATCCGGTATGGCCGCGGCCACCGCGGTCTTCCAAGCCCTCGAACCCGGTCAACGCGTCCTTGCGCCCCGAAACATGTACTGGGCACTACGCAAGTGGCTGTTGGGATTTGCTGAGCAATGGAAACTGGACTTGGCCTTCTACGAGAACGCGGACCTGACAGCGCTCGAAGCCGCGCTCGCCGTCGGTGAACCCAAATTGCTTTGGATAGAAACCCCAGCCAATCCCACCTGGGAGTTGACCGACATCGAAGCGGCCGCGACGCTTGCGCATCGGCGCGGAGCGGTCGTCGCCGTGGACGCTACCATCTTGACCCCAGTGCACGCCCGCCCCTTGGATTTTGGCGCCGACATCGTCATGCACGCCGCCACAAAATACCTCAACGGACATTCCGATTTGGTCGCTGGTGCCCTCGTGGCACGCAAAGATGCGCCACTGTGGCCGCGCATCCGGGTCCATCGCGCCCTTGGCGGCGCCGTGCTGGGACCCTTCGAGGCGTGGTTGTTGTTGAGGGGAATGCGCACGCTGTTTCCCCGCGTTCGGACTGCCAGCGCGTCGGCCTTGCAACTCGCACAACACCTTGAAAAGCATCCCGCCATCGCCCGCGTGCTCTATCCCGGACTCCCTTCCCACCCACAATACGTGCTCGCCCAGCGCCAGTTCCGAGGTGGATTTGGGGCCATGCTATCGGTGCGTCTTCGCGGCGGGGAAGAGGCTGCTCGGAAAGTTGCGGCCGCACTCCGCGTGTTCAAGCGTGCGACTTCACTCGGCTCGGTGGAAAGCCTGGTCGAGCACCGGGCCAGCGTCGAGGGGCCTGGAACCTTCTGTCCGGCCGATCTGCTGCGCCTTTCCATCGGTATCGAACATGTCGACGACCTGATCGGCGATTTCGAACAAGCGCTGGCGATTCTCGGGACATAGCCGTTACTACGACGCGCGACGGGCCGGCCGGTCGAAAGCGATGTTGGGGTCGAGCCCACCTTGGCGCGTGAATTCCAGCTTGACAGTCGCCTGTATAGAGGACAAATTTCCTCTTTATTAGACGCAACGACTACCACTCGGACTCGCATCCCCACCGTCCATTGGTTGTCCAGAGCTGACAAAGGAGCCTTGCATGGAGTTCGTTCGGTCCCGCCGGGGCATGTTTGCCCTTTTGGCCCTATTCCTCGTGGCTGGCCTGGAGGGAACCCCGGCATCGGCCGAACCGGGCGCCGTCAGCGTCACGCCGGTCAGGATTGGCTACACCAAGCTGCGTATCAGTTTGCCCATCTTTGTCGCTCAGGAGCGGGGCCTGTTCCGCAAACATGGCATCGACGCCAAGCTAGAGGTGTACGACACCGGCCAGCCTTTGGGGCAAGCCCTGGTCGAAGGAAAGATCGACGTTGGTGGCTATTTCGGCTTTCCCATCAGCTTCAACGGCATCCTCCGGACCAAACGTCCATTCTATTTCGTCACGCTTCAACAAGAGGATCGAGTCAATCGGATCAGCTTCTTCTTGCGCAAGAAAACGCCGCCTGGACAAACGCCGACGATCACATAGATCAAGGATCTCAAGGGAAAGCGCGTGGGCATTCTACCCACCATCGTTTACAAGGCGACCCTGGAGGCGCTGTTGAAGAAATATGGGGTCAGCCTTTCCGATGTGACAATCCAGATGGCCGATCCCAGTCTGCAGCCGCAACTTCTTTCCAGCGGCGGCGTCGACGCCTTGTACACCATTGATCCAGCCGCCACCGCCGCGATCGCGTCGGGAGTGGCAGAGATCGTCGATCCGAATCATTCGGAATCGGCTGATCTCTACGGAGAACCCTTTCCGTTTGGCACCTTCTACATCTCGAAGGAATGGGCCGCGAAGAACCCCGGACTGGCGCGCCAGATCGCCGACGCGCTCGACGAGTCCATCGACTACATCAACGCGCACCAGAAGGAGGCCAAAGACTATCTCAAGCCCTATTTGGCGGCCACCTATCACGCGCATATTCCTCTTTATGGACCCGCGCTGTACCAGACCACTGGGCAGGCCAACGAAGAGTCGGTCGTGAAGTTAGCGCGGAAGTTCAAAGAGATTGGGGTCATTACCCAGGACATTGACGTCAAAGGGACAGTCTTTCGCAGCCGACCGTGATGGGATGACAGTGGCGAAGCAGGTTCTGGACGAAACCAGTTTGCCACCTCCGCTCGCCGTGCCGGCGGAATCGGGCTTGTCCGATTTGCCGCTGCCGAATGGGCTGCGGGCAACGAGAGTCAGCGCTTCCTATCCCAGCCGGGATGGGCACCTGGAGGTGTTTCGGGACGTGACCCTTGCGATTCCGCGCGGAACTACGCTCGGGATCTTCGGACCCAATGGAACGGGGAAGACCACTCTGCTCCGAGGCTTAGCGGGGTTGCTCCCGATCCAAGGAACCCTGGTCTATCCGGAAATAGAGAACGGGCGCGGGCTGACCATCGGGTGCGTTCCGCAGGGATTCGCGACGTCGTTCTATCCGTGGGCGAGCCTGGAAACCAACCTGTTGCTGCACCTTCCGAACCCCATCAAGCGCGTGCGCCAGAATCGGGAAACCATCCGCGAGACGCACGATCTCCTGGGCTTGAACCTGGATCTGTCGCGGCGACCGCTCGAATGCAGTGGCGGCATGTTGCAACAAGCGGCCCTCGTTCGGGCCTTGGCCCGTCACCCCGACATCTTGGTGGCGGATGAGCCCTTCTCGGCCTTGGACTTCGACGTCGCCGGCCGGGTTCGTGAAGGATTCTCCAAATTCGTCAGGGAGCGCGGCATTTGCGCGCTGCTGGTCCTGCACGACATCGAGGATCTGCTGGAAGTCTGCGATTCGGTGCTGGCGATTCCCGGGCGCCCCTACACCACGAATCCACAATTGACCGGCTATGCCCGCGCGAAGGTCTTCGCCAACCATATCAAACGGCGCGGCTTTGGCCACGGACAGGCTAGCGCTGCGACGCTCTCGCCCTTTGTGACCGCCATCGAGAAGGCGCTGCAAGGGGGACCGTCGGTGTGATGCAACGGCTTCGGCGAAATCCTGTCGCGGTAACGATCCCGGCTCTGATCCTGGCGTGGTGGGCCTTGAGCCACTTTGGACTGATTGGACCGTCGCTCCTGGCCTCCCCGCACGAGGTGCTGGCGGTGATTGTCAGAGCCTTTCATCCAGTGGCTTCGAACGAAGCGGTCTTTCACCACGCCAAAGACAGCTTGCTGCGCGCCTTGACCGGATGGTCGGTCTCGCTTTCACTCGGAGTGGCGATTGGGCTGATGTTGGGGCTCAATTCGATTGCGTGTCGGGCTGTGGAGCCGATCCTGGAGTTCTGCCGGTCGATCCCGCCAGTGATGGCGTTTCCACCGCTGCTGGTCGCCTTCAGCTTCGGAGAGGCGGCGTATATCTGGGCGATTGCCGTCGGTTGCTTACCAATCACGGTTCTCACCGTTGCCCGGGGTGTCCAATCTCTCAATCACGGCAGACAGGAGTTGCTGGCGGTTCACAAGGTCGCGAGATCGGTTCAATTGTTGGCGTCCGTCGTGGAAATCCTACCGTCTGTCTTTCTGGCGGCCAGGGTCATCTTCTCGTTCAGCATCATCGTTGCCATCGTTACCGAGATGGTCTTCAGCCCTCGGTCGGGTTTTGCCTTGGGCTCGTTAGCCAAGGATTCGGAGATCTCGTTCGACACCCCAACCTTCTATGCGTGCGCGGTGATCCTGGGTGCCTACGGATACGTGGTCAATTCGCTGTTGCGGCGGATCGAATCGTGGCTGGGCGGCGTACGGACTCGGCAAACGAGCTGACGCGCCCCTTGAAAGGAAGACATCATGAGCAGCACCATTTCCGCAGTCGATCAAAACACCATTCGCCGTCGGGGCGTAGGCCTGCGGGCGCTCAACCGCCAGAAGGCCTTCCCGGGGTTGACGCTCTTCGCGCCCATCACCGGCAGCGGCCAAGTCTATTTGGTCGACCTGGATGGACAGATCGCGCACCAATGGAATCTTCCGTATCCACCGGGCGCCTACGGCTATCTGCTTCCAAACGGAAACCTCTTGTATAGCGGCAAGACCTCCGAAAACGTGGATCTCGTCCCGTGGTGGTTCAAAGGCGGAATCGTGCTGGAGGCGGACGCGACGGGAAAGGTTCTGTGGGAATACCGTCACCCAACCCATCATCACGATGCGCGCCGACTCGCCAATGGCAACACCATCGTCCTCGCGCTAGAGACGATTCCGCCGGATCTCGCTGCCCGGGTGCGTGGTGGTCTCCCTGGCTCAGAATGGAAAGGAGGCGCCATTCTGGCAGACGTCATCCACGAAGTGAGCCCCGCCGGCCAAATCATCTGGACCTGGCACGCATACGAGCATCTCGACCCGCTAGTTGACATCATCACGGCCAACGACAAGCGAGAGGAGTGGACCCATGCCAATACGGTGGGCGAGCTGGCCAACGGAGATTTCATTCTCAGTTTCCGCAACCTGTCGACGGTCGTCATTGTCGAGCGGAAGACAGGCAAGATCGTCTGGAAAATCGGACCCGAGACGTTGTCGCACCAGCACTACCCGCACGAGTTGCCCAACGGTAACATTCTGGTATTCGACAATGGAACTAGCCGACCGAACGTCGCTCTCAACTATTCCCGTGTGCTGGAGATTGATCGGGCGACCAAGTCGATAGTTCGGCAATACCGGGATACGCCGCCACACAATTTCTACAGTCCCTACATCTCGGGGGCGCAGCGACTGCCCAACGGAAACACTCTAATCACGGAGGGGAACTATGGGCGATTGTTCGAGGTCACCCGCGACCAAGAGATTGTCTGGGAATATGTGAATCCGTTCTTTGGCCATCAGCAGATTACGAAAGATCCGTCGCTGGCGGCGCTGGGAGAGCAGAACGCCGTCTTCCGCGCCTTCCGGTACGCCCCCACGGACATCCCTTGGTTAAAGGGATCTCCTTCTAGTGCTCTGACCGAGGCGTAGGGATCGCGGCGAGGTGGTGACGAAAACACTTGCGCTGGGGATCGAGGTGGGATCTATAGCAAAGGATGAAGGTGCCACCTCGGTTTACAGGTCTGAAGCTCACGACGAGCAACCGCACTGAGCTGCTCAAGATGCAGCGCAGCCGCAAGCCACAGTCGCCGCGGCGGTGGCGGCGAATTCGAATGCTGTTGCTCCTCGACCGTGGGTACAGCATACGAGCGGCGGCGACGGCGGTTGGCGGATATCAGCGGGAGGTTTCCCGGGTGGCGAAGCGCTACTTGCGGGGTGGGCTTGAGAAGGCGCTATCCGACGAGCCCCGGCCCAAACCAAGCCCGATGCTCGACAGCACGCAACAGGCAGCCCTGGTCGCGCTGGTATGTGGACCGCCGCCGCAAGGACGGGCGCGGTGGACGGTTCGCTTGTTGGCCGAAGAAGCCGGCAAACGCGGCGTGGTCGATAGAGTCGGGCGGGAAACCGTACGCATCGTTCTTGCCAGGCATGACCTCAAGCCCTGGCGGGAAAAAAATGTGGTGCGTTCCCGAAATCGACTCGGAGTTCGTGGCCCGGATGGAGGACGTGCTTAAGCTTTACGCACGCCCATACAGGCAGCGCGAACCGGTGATCTGCTTGGACGAACGGCCAGTGCAACTGCTCGACCCAGCCCGGCCAGACGTGCCCATGCGTGCCGGTCGGCCTCGGCGCAGCGACTACGAGTACGTGCGCGAAGGGACGGCGAACATCTTCTGTATCATCGAACCGCTGACAGGCAGACGTCTTACGTATGCGTCAGCAAATCGCAAAGGACGAGCGTTCACACGGGCGCTGCAGCGGATCGAGAGACGTTATCGACGTGCAAAGAAGATCCACTTGGTCATGGACAATCTCAGCACGCATTCGCTGACGTCGCTGACAGCCACCTTGGGCGCCAAGAACGCGCAACGACTTTGGCGACGATTCGAGGTGCACCACACACCGAAGCATGCCAGTTGGCTCGACGTCGCCGAGATGGAAGCCAGCCTTGTGTCACGTGAATGCCTGGGAACGACGCGGATTGGACACCTGCATACGCTCAAGAGCCGCGTCGCCGCCTGGCGGAAGCGCACAGAAGCGGAGCATCGTCCTATTCACTGGAAGTTCACCGTCGCCGACGCTCGCCGCGTCTTCCGCTACGATGGAATCATTACGCCTCGGTCAGAGCACTAGTGAGCCAGATCATCTCTGAAATCCAGGAGCGAGGCATACTTCCGATGCACACGGGCCATCGTGGCTGCATCGATCTGTTTGACGTCGGGAATGTGAATTACTCGCACCCCGGCCGTCGCGGCCGACTGGATACCATGGTCGGAATCCTCCACGGCAATGGCATCCTCGGGTGAAGCGCGCAGTTCCGCCATCGCCTTCAAGTAGATGTCTGGGCATGGCTTGCCTTGCGCAACCTGATCGCCGCCAACAGTGGCCTGAAAGTAGTCGGTCAGGTTGGACCTGCGCAGGTTGTCCAGCGCCCGCGCGGTGGACGTGGACGTAGCAAGGCCGATCGCTGTCTCGCGTGCCTTGAAGTAAGCCAGGATTTCCATCGCGCCCTTCTTGAGCGGCAGTCCGCGTGCTTCGATCTCGCTTTTGATCAACGCACTGGCAGGCTTCAGGATGCCCTCCACACCGGTGCTGGGTGGAATAAAGCGCGCCAGGACAGCTTCGGTGCGCTTGCCATCCAGTCCGATCACTGATTCCAGAGCCTGCCTGGGAATGGCAAGATCGTATCTTCCCAAGACGACCTCTAGCGCGCGCATGGCTAACCGTTCCGTGTCGAACAGCGTGCCGTCCATATCAAAGATAACCGTCGTAAGGCGCATGACCAGCGTAGCGCCTTTGACTTTACGCCCTTCTCACGTGTGGTCCAATTGCGGACTCACCAGGGTGACAGGTGGTCGACGTGGAGGTCAGATGTTGTACTGTGACTGCCGTGAGTATCACCAACTTCATTCCCGGACTGACTCCGCCTGCCCAGGTGGCGCAGCCTCTGCTCGTCGTGGTGCGGGGCGTGGAAGTCGTGGTCGAGGGCAGCGACAGAGAATTTCTCCTTCCCGAGCGGACCGAGATGGCAACGCTTGCCGGGCCACAGGTCTACGTGGGGCAACTCGGGTCGCGCCCTTGTTTTGCGGCACCCTTGCTCGGCGATGCGAAGCTACCTGAGGACTGTCGGCTGGTCTTAGCGCGACAGATCGCATCCAGTTTCGATGCGGCCCGGGCCAGCCTCGTGGGCCAGGCCTTGGCGCTCGTGGAATGGGACAGCCTGCACCGGTACTGTGGAGGTTGTGCAATTCTGACCGAGCTGGTTCCGGGCGAGCGAGCGCGACGCTGTCCACGTTGTGGCGCCACTTTCTATCCGCGTGTTTCGCCAGCCGTCATCGTTCTTGTAGAACGCAACCACCAGATTCTCCTGGCCCGCAATGCCAACTTCCCCACGGGACGATTCAGCCTCGTGGCGGGTTTCGTAGAGCCCGGAGAGTCGCTGGAACAAGCCGCGGCTCGCGAGGTGCGAGAGGAAGTCGGCATCGAGATCGCGGACCTGCGTTACTACGGCAGCCAACCGTGGCCATTCGGTCGCTCACTGATGATCGGATTCTATGCCCGGTACGCCCTTGGAGACATTCGCGTCGACGGAGTCGAGATCGCCGAGGCTAGCTGGTTCGCGCTGGATCGGCTACCCGACTTGCCATCGCCCATCAGCATCGCGCGGAAGATGATAGACGCCTTTGTCGCCAGAGCCTGAAACTACCGCTCATCGCGCCGCCTCCCGATCGAGCCAAAAACAGATGACGGCGGTCGTGAGAAGGCGCCAACCCGCCAATCAACGGGCCCGCCAAGGGGGCGATCAAACCAGGCCACGTGATGGCTGCGCACGCGAGCACCAAAGAATACACGGTCAACCCAAGGCCCATATCCAGCGGCCGCATCCCGAATGCCGTCGCCATCTGCGGCAGTGACGTCGTCATGATGGTGGTGTCGAGCAACAGCACGAAGAACGCCGTAGACATTACCAAGGGAATGGTTAGGCGCGCGCCCGGATCCCGCATGGAAGGCACGCAAATCCCCGGGCATTAGAAGAAGAACCTGCGGAAACACCCTCCAAAATCTCCGGCACGACCTCGCCACGCAACGACCGCCTCATCGCCCGGATTTCTTCGAGTGAAAACCAACAAACACGGAGGTTCCCGGCCTCCGGTTCGCCACCGACGATCTCTGCCTCAAACAGGTGCTTGGGTGGCTCTGTAGCGGTGTTTTAGTGGATGGGCAGCCTTCGGCCAAGCCGCACCTCGAAACCGGTCTCTTCCCTCGCCTCCCGGAGCGCCGCCTGCTCGATGGTTTCGCCGACCTCCACCCTTCCCGCCGGAAGGTTCCACAAGCCACGGTGGGGCGGAGCGATTTCCTCCACCAACAAACAGTGCCGAGCATGGCAATCGCGATCCGGCATTACTACGGATACACCGCCAGTCCCAGCGCGGCCGCACCCAGGATCAGGAACGCCGGATTCAAACGGGTGAACGTCAAAACGGCGAAGGCCGCAACGGCGAAAAGCAGCTTGTCCCAACTGTGCGCTAGGACATGCCACCAACCGCTGACATGCGCACCGAAGACCGTGCGGCCCATGTCGAAAGCGGTCCACAGCAGAAGCCCCACTACCACCGGGCGTACCGCGGCCAGCATCGACGCCACCGTCTTGCTGTCCTTCACGCCAAAGAAGAGGACGATCATGGCCAACATCAACAGCGTCGCCGGAACCACCGTACCGGCGGCCGCAATCACCGCGCCAGAGATCCCCGCGACTTTGTACCCGACAAAAGCGGACACCTGTGGGGAGATGGGGCCAGGAAGCGCGTTGCCCACGGCGACGGCGTCGGCGAACTCCGCTGGGCTCGCCCAGCCCGCGGCAGCAACTTCCCGTTGCATCAGAGCCAACGAAGCAGGGCCAGCGCCCCAGGAAGACAGTGCGACCCGCGTAAACACGACGAAAAGATCCCATAGCAACCGCACGTTCGATCCTCCGTGCCCGAGGTCGGGCTGTTGCAAACAAAGCAGCGCTGTTGCTCAGGTGTTGCCTGAGCCGCAGCGCCCACCGATTCCGTCCGGCATTCTGTTCGATAACTCGGGTGAACTGCACGAACCGGGCCGCGGCATCGGCGTTTCCACTACCGTCGATCTCCGCGCAAGCTGGTACGCGGATTGCTCAGGCAAAGACCATGGACCAAGCCATCGTTCCCGGTGCGGGATTGAACTGGAACGCCACTGCGGACGACTACGCCCGCTTTCGGCCCACGTATCCGGCGTCGTACTTCGATATTCTGCGCACCATCGGTATCGGGAAACCGGGGCAACGGATCCTTGATCTCGGCGCTGGAACCGGCGCACTGGCCCTACCCTTCGCGCGCGTCGGCGCGCAGGTCGTCGCGCTGGACGCCTCGGCCGGACAGCTCGAACAGTTGCACGTCAAAGCCCGCCAGGAAAGAGTCGACGTGCGCACCGTCCACGCTCGCGCCGAGGAGACGGGACTTCCCGATGGGGAATTCGACGTCGTCTCCGCCAGCATGTGCTGGGATTACTTCGACCCGAACGCCATCCGCCAAGAAGTTCGCCGACTGCTGAAGCCCGGTGGACTCCTGCTGGTCAGCTTGCTTTTGTGGGCGCCTGAAGATCCCCTCGCCAAAGAAACCGATGTGCTCGTGTCGCGCTACAACCCCGACGCCAAGCGAAGTCGGCGAGATCGCCTGTTCGTGCCCATCCCCACGTGGTGCGAGCCGCCGTTTCAACTGCGCGGTTACCTGGCTTGGCGCGAAGCCCTGCCCTTCACCTCCGAATCGTGGCGCGGCCGCATCCGCGCCAGCAAGTGGATCGGCGCCGCGTTGCCGCCCGAACAGGTCCAGGCATTCGACAACGACCACGCCGAACTGATCGATCGCGTCGCGCCGATCAGCTTCGTCGCGCCGGGCATCTTCGGCATCCAACACGACATCGTTCTGCGCGTAGCCAGGCTAGAGGCGTAGCCTCTACTTTCCGCGCGCGGGGTATTCGGCGGTATCGACAAAATAGTCACCGCCTGCGAAGAAGCGCTTGTCCACGAACGCCTCGATCTCGGCATCGGTCAAGTGGTGCTTCGTATAGAATGGGTCTTTGTTCTTGATGGCCCAGGCCTGGAACTTTCGGATCGAATCCACGGCGTCCCGGTAGTCGGTCTGGCCCCAACTGAAGGACAGAGTCGATTCATCCTTGAGTCCGTAGAGCGCCACGGCCTTCGGCAGTCGCAGCTCACGCGCGGCAATGGCAGCAGCCTCCGGGAAATGCGCGCCACCATCCGACTTCAACCAACGCACGGTGCGATCCCACGCGATCAAGAACGCCTTCACGAGATCGGGATTTTCCTTCGCCCACGATCGCATGGCGAAGTACATGCCGCGTCCGCCACCCGTGGTGTAGGCGCCGCCCGGCAATGCGGCCGAAAGCTCGCGCACCTGGCCGCGAAGAATAAGGGGCGCCGAGGTCTGGATAGCGGGATGGGTTGCGTACGCTTCGAAGCGGCCTGCCAGGAACGCGGATACGGCGGCCGCACCCGTGATGTTCAAATAGCGCACGTCGCCGGCACCCAATTCCGTGTCCACGTCCAGACCACGCGCCAGCAGCGTCTCGCGGGAAGCGTAGTACGGGCACCCGACCAGCGATGATCCCAGGGTGCGCCCCTTGAGCTCCGACAGGTTCTGGATCTCCGAATCCTGGAGCACCAACGTGACCGCCCGACGGGGTGGCGGATCCACGCCCTGCCACACCACTACAGCGTCGAGCCCGTTCGCTCGGTGTTGCAGCGCCGGATATGCCATCCGCTGCGTGATGTGCAGCTCGCCGCGATCAAGCAAGGATGTCTCGACGCCGCTGCCGCCGAAGGCGCTCACCAAGATCAAATCGGCCTTCGCCCCAACCTTGGCGAATTCTTCCTGCAGCCAACCTTTCTTGCCCGCCACCGCAGTCACATCGGACAGAGCGATGTGCGCGACCCGCGTGCCATCCGGCAGGATCGCCGGACTGGGCACGGATCTCACCGGCGTCCGTTCTGCGCGTGCCCATGGCGCCGCCCCCATCGCTAACGCCAACACCGAGGAAAAAATCCAGCGCTTCGATCCGGCTCTGCCTGCTTTCATGTTCGTCTCCGAGCAATGACGTACGCAAGGCGCGTACCAGCCGGTTCCCGACAACGTCGCCAAAGGCTCAACGAAGGGGCCTCGGCCGCAACGGCGCATTCAAGGTAGACACCCGTGGCGTTCCGTCCTCGGAGAGCACGAGAATCAACGCCGCCCTCGGGTCGAGCTCGGGCGGCATGGCTGCGGACATGTCCCATCCCGTGGCTAGCACGTAAGCGGCACGCAGCACCCCGAGGTGGGCAACGACGATGGCGTCCTCGCCCTTCGTAGCGACATCGGTAAGAAACGATTGCACCCGCGCATGCACCTCCCCCGTGGATTCCCCGCCGGGCGGCCGGAACTCGATACCACGTTGAGAGCCGGCCCGCTCGAACGCGTCCCGCCCGTCGCGCGCGAAAATCCCCCCTTGGGTCAGGCCTTCCCACGCGCCCCAGTCTTGTTCCACCAACCGATCGTCGAAGATGGGCTCAAGGCCCAAGCACGCCGCCGTCTGCCGTGCACGCAGCTTTGGGCTGCAGTACGCGCAAGCGCCGTCGAACCCTTCGGGGGGCAGCAAGGCGGACATGCGTAGCCTCCCTTCCGCGCTAAGAGGGGTGTCGATGCTGCCTTGAACGCGCCCCTGTGCGTTCCACTCCGTGGGCCCGTGTCGAAGGATGGCTACGTGCATGCGAGTACGCCAGCCCCGGCGAAGAATGCCCCTCGCTTTTCGCGGATCCTAACGGCGGCCACCATGATGAAGTGGCCACGGTCTTCGCAATCCATGTGCCAGAAGCCGAAAACGCGCGCACGGCTGAAATTCCAGCCCATCCCAGCCGGTCGACCAACACCGCAGCACCAGAAGTGTTGCTGCGGAAACAGGCAGCGGGTAGCGACCAAGCGGCGAGACTAGCACGAGCTTCCCGCGCGAAGTTGCAGCCGGGCCTCTACCCGATCATAGTGCCGACGCCATGACGAAACTTTCGGTCAACGTGAACAAGATCGCGACGCTGCGTAACACGCGCTCGAACGGAATTCCCGATATCGCCCGTCTCGCGGCCATCGCACTCGACGCTGGCGCAGACGGCATCACGGTGCACCATCGACCTGATGAACGACACATCCGACGGGATGACGTGGAAGCTCTGCGCCGGCTGCTCGGCCAGCACCCGCACGCCGAATACAACATCGAGGGCAATCCCTTCCACGGCCTCGTGGAAAGCTGTGAACACGTGCGCCCCAACCAGGCAACCCTCGTGCCCGATGCGCGCGAAGCGCTGACTAGCAACCACGGATGGAACCTGGTCGAGCTAGGGCAAACCGAGCGCGCGGCCCTTGCGTCGGCGATCGCGCGCCTGCACGCGGCTGGCTGCCGGGTCAGTCTCTTCGTGGATCCCGTCGAGGAGATGCCAAAGCTGGCGAAACAGATGGGGGCAGATCGGGTCGAGCTTTACACCGAACCCTACGCCAGCGCCTTCGCTGAGGGCACCGTTGCTACTTCGGTGGCAGCCTACGCGAAAACGGCGTCCGCCGCGCGCGCCGCAGGCCTGGGCGTGAACGCGGGCCACGACCTCAACTTGGCGAACCTCGCCCTCTTCCTCGCCGAGGCCGGGCCCATCGACGAAGTCTCGATCGGCCACGCGCTAATCGCCGACGCCTTGGAATTCGGCATCGCCGAGACCGTCAGACGCTACCGCGCCTTGTGCACCGTCTAAAAAAGAAAGGTGCTCAGCAAGGAAACACGAGACGAGACGCCGCACGACTGGGTCATCTGACCCGATTCCCTGCGGCTTGCGACGGGCCAATGTCTGATATACTGGACGCATGTCTTCATCCGGTTCACCCGCTGAGAAAGACCCGACCGCTCCCCCACCCGTCATCGATGCACGTGCTCCGCGCTTCAACCAGGCCGTGATCGGCCTGGCTGCCTTGCTGGCCTTTGCCTTCCATTGGTGGCCGCTCTTGTCCCTGGCTGCGCTGCAGTTGGCGCTGACGCTTATTTTCGGCCCACGCGTTTGCCTCGGATGCATCATCTTCTTCAAGCTCGTGCGCCCACGCCTTGGGCCGGGTCCGCTTGAAGATGCCAGACCGGTTCGATTCGCGAATCTCGTCGGCCTTGTCTTCCTCTCAGCAGCAACGCTTACCCACATCATCGGCTTCCACGCCCTCGGCTGGATTCTTGGTCTCGTGGTCGCAGCACTGGCACTTCTCGCCGCAACGACCGGCCTGTGCGTTGGATGCACTATCTATCGACTGCTGGCGCACCTTGGCGGCATCGGCCCGCGAGTCATCCACCGAATCGACTTGGACGAAATCGGCGCCACACCCACGACGGGATTAGTCGTGCAGTTCACCTATCCGCGCTGTACCGACTGCCGCACCCTCGAGGAACGCCTGCATCGCCAGGGCGTGCCTCTCGTCCTGATCGACGTGTCCCAGCGCCCCGACTTGGCTCGCAAGTATGGCGTCAGCTTGGTCCCACTGGCCTTCAAGGTCGCGCTTGACGGCCGCGTACTCGCACGTGTGACCGAGTAGCACTGCCTCGCCGCTTTGGCAAGAGAGCGTCTGGTCAACCGCACGGATGTCTGTTATACGAGACCTTAACAACCAATTTCGAGAAAGGGACCACGGCATGGCTACGTTCAAAGACAACTCACTGTCCATCGGGCGGACCCCACTCATCCAACTCAACCGAGTGGTGCCTCCAGGAAGCAAAGTGTTCGCGAAAATCGAGGGGCGCAATCCCGCCTACTCCGTCAAGTGTCGGCTGGGTGCAGCCCTGATCTGGGACGCAGAGAAGAAGGGTTTGCTCAAGCCCGGCGTCGAAATCGTCGAGCCGACGTCGGGAAACACCGGCATCGCGCTTGCGTTCGTCGCGGCGGCACGTGGCTACAAGCTCACGCTGGTCATGCCAGAGACGATGAGCATCGAGCGACGCAAGGTTCTCAAGGCGTTCGGCGCGACCATCGTCCTCACGGAGGGTCCGAAGGGAATGAACGGTGCCGTGAAGAAGGCCACCGAAATTCGCGATTCCGATCCTCAACGTTACTTTCTGCCCCAGCAGTTCGAGAACCCCGCCAACCCTGCCATTCACGAGGCCACGACGGGACCCGAAATCTGGGAGGACACCGATGGCAAGATCGACGTCTTGGTTTCAGGCGTCGGCACGGGTGGCACCATCACTGGGGTTTCTCGCTACATCAAGAAGCAAAAGAACAAGGCCATCGTCAGCGTCGCCGTCGAGCCGACCGAAAGCCCGGTGATCACGCAGCGGCTGGCCAAGCAGGAGATCAAGCCTGGCCCCCACAAGATTCAAGGTATCGGAGCCGGCTTCATTCCGAAGACGCTGGATGTATCCGTCATCGACCGAGTCGAGCAGGTCAATTCTGCTGATTCCATCGCCTTTGCCCGCCGCCTCACTGCGGAGGAAGGAATTCTTTCGGGCGTGAGTGGTGGCGCGGCAGCGTTGGCTGCTGCGCGCCTCGCAGCCCTTCCCGAGTTCGCCGGCAAGACCATCGTGGTCGTGCTTCCCGACTCGGGCGAGCGCTATCTGAGCGGCCCGCTCTTCGAAGGCACCTTCAACGGCGTCGCCGAGGCAAAGGCCGGAGACACTATCTAGCTCCACCATTCTCAAACGGTCTGATCCCAGCGGGGCCCGCCTTGTGGCCCCGTCTTTTTGTCCGACTCTAGTCCGCCTGTCCGTTGGCAGAAGATCCGACATGTCGAAGCACGAGCCGTCACGAAAGTTCCCGCCTCCGCTGGGCGCAGCACTAATGGCTAGTATGGCGGAGGAAACAGTCCCTTGGCCCTGGCCTCAGGTTGCTGACCGCTGGATCTTGCGTAGCATGTCGGCGTCTGAAACACGCCCCTGGGAAAAGATCACGTGCCAACATCGAACGACATCGGACACGGCGCCGAGCGGAGGCAAGCCCACGTCGCTTGGGCTCCCCAGCGCGAGGACTCGCCTGTATACTCGCGCCCCGGAGACAGGAAGCCTTCGTTCCCGAGGGAGAGCGACCATGACCGTAGGGGCCTTGATCATCGACTTGGCGTGGTGGTGCGGACGGTCGCGCACAGACAGGCGCGGCGCCAGATCCATACGCCGTTCTTCTTTTCTGGGGAGAGTCTGATGTCCGGACAGGGTGCGATCACACCGTCCGACAAGCGCCGACCGCGAGTCCCCCGAGCTTTAGCCACCACCGGATCCGCCCAAGCAGCTGTCGATCGCTCCTCGCCCTCGCGGCCAACCGAGCAAGACGAGCTTCCCTTGGTGGGCGCCAACCTTCGTCGCCTGCGCGTTCGGCGGGGATTATCCCTGGAACGGCTTGCGCAGCAGTCGGGCGTTAGCCGCGCCATGCTCAGCCAGATCGAGCTCGGGCAAAGTGCTCCGACCATCAACCTGCTGTGGAAGATCGCTCGCGCGCTCGGCGTCACCTTCTCAACGTTGGTGAGCCCACCCCGCGGCGCAGGTCCCATCGTGTTGCGCGAAAACTCCGCCAAACGGCTGAGCAGCCGGGATGGATCCTTTGTCTCCCGCGCGCTTTTCCCTTTCGACGAACCGAGAACGGTCGAATTCTACGAGCTGCGGCTCAAAGCAGGTGGCGTGGAAGAGGCCGATCCCCATCCACCCGCAACCACCGAGAATCTGGTCGTGGCCGCCGGCACCGTCGAGCTCACCATTGATGGAGCGACGCAGGTCTTGGCCCAAGGTGACGCCATCCTGTTCACCGCTGACGTCAACCATTCCTACCGTAACCGCGGACCTGTCGAGGCAATCATGTTCCTCGTCATGAGCTATCCGGAAAGCTCGGGCTGAAACGACACCCCTCGCGTCCGTTATCGACGACGAGGAGCGAACTGATTCACCCAAGTCCGCATTGGAGGAGTGCTAATGCCCGTCACAATCCTTATCCCTACACCGCTTCGCCGCTATGTGGGTGGCGCCAAGAACGTCGCCGTAACAGCCGACACCGTGGAGGCCGCGCTGGCAGCGCTGGCCGACATGAGCCCCGACTTGCGCCGGCAACTGTTCGACGACCGCGGTTGTATTCGAAACTTCGTTAACGTCTTCTTGGGCGACCAGAACATCCGCAACGTCGCGGCGGCGGGACAGCCCATCCCGGTCCACGACGGCGACGTGCTGACCTTGGTGCCGGCGATCGCGGGCGGCGCACCCGATGCCGACAAGCTTTCGAAGAGCGAGATCTTGCGCTACAGCCGACACCTCATCATGCCCGAGGTGACCTTGGAGGGGCAAAAGCGCCTCAAAAAGGCGCGCGTCCTCTGTGTCGGCGCGGGTGGACTCGGCTCGCCCCTGTCGCTTTACCTGGCGGCCGCGGGCGTGGGGACGCTCGGAATCGTCGACTTCGACGTCGTGGATCTCACCAACATCCAGCGCCAGATCCTCTTTTCCACGTCGGACGTGGGGAGGCCCAAGTTGGACGCCGCCCGTGAACGACTCCAGCAGCTCAATCCGGAAATCGACGTCATCTCGCACTCTGTTCACTTGTCGAGCTGGAATGCGCTCGACCTGTTTGGCCAGTACGACATCATCGCCGACGGAACCGACAATTTTCCGACCCGCTACCTGGTCAACGACGCCTGCGTCCTCACGGGCAAGCCCAACGTTTACGCCAGCATCTTTCGTCTTGAAGGACAGGTCAGCATCTTCGATGCCCAGCGCGGCCCGTGCTACCGATGCCTCTTTCCCGAACCGCCGCCTCCCGGCATGGTCCCCTCGTGCGCCGAGGGCGGCGTGCTCGGCGTCGTGCCCGGCATCATCGGTTCCTTGCAGGCGCTTGAAGTTCTCAAACTGATCCTCGGTTTGGGCGATCCGCTCATCGGTCGACTGGTGCTTTTCGATGCGATTGGCTTTGAATTCCGCGAGCTGCCAGTCAAGCGAGACCCCGCGTGCCGCGTCTGTGGCAAGCAACCAACGATCACCGCCCCGATCGACTACGAGGCCTTCTGCGGCGTTCGCGGTGAAGAAGCGGAGCCCGATGCGACCGGCATACCGACCTTGACCGTGGAAGAATTCGATCGCCGACGCAAGGCTGGGGAAATCTTCACGCTGCTCGATGTGCGTGAGGCGCACGAGCACTCCATCGTACAGATCCCCGGTGCGATTCCCTTTCCGCTCAGCGAAATTCCGGCCCGTCTGCATGAGCTCGACTCGGCACAGACCTACACGCTGTCGTGCCACCACGGCCCCCGAAGCGTCCAAGCGTACCGCCAACTCAAGCAAGCTGGATTCGCCCATCTACAAGTTCTCGCTGGTGGCGTGCACGCATGGGCCGAGAAGATCGACCCGAGCCTGCCCCGTTACTAGCAAGCCCCACCGACATTCCGTCCCTTTGCGTAGACACGCGCATAGCAACAAACCCTTTCACAGCCACTGGAGATCATCATGTCAGACGAGAATCAAAGCCGAAGAGTCTTGGGCGATGTCGCTGCCCGCCAACTTGCCAACACCACCAAGACGGTCGTCCAAACGCCGCTCATCACGCCCCGCTACCTGCCACGTCTGCTCTCGTGGGTGCCGGTAGAGGCCGGAACCTATCGGGTCAACCGAACCAAGCCGGGCGAGACCACGGTCGCCGCCGTATGCGGGCAGAAGACCGACCAGGAATTGCCCTCGTCGTATGTCGACTACGTCGAGAAGCCGCGCGAGTACACACTCAGCTCGATTAAGACCGTCCTCGGCGTTCACTCGCGCATCACGGACCTCTACTCCAGCCCGCACGACCAGCTGAAGGAACAACTACGCCTGACCGTAGAGTCGCTCAAAGAGCGCCAAGAATTCGAGCTGCTCAACAACAGCGACTACGGCTTGCTCAAGAACGTCGATGCGTCTCAAAGAATTCCCACCCGCTCGGGGCCACCCACGCCCGACGACCTTGACGAGTTGATCGCGCGCGTCTGGAAGGAGCCCGGCTTCTTCCTGGCTCACCCACGCGCCATTGCGGCTTTCGGACGCGAAGCCACCCTGCGTGGCGTGCCGCCGGCCACGGTGACATTGTTCGGTAGCCCGTTCATCACGTGGCGTGGAATTCCCCTCATTCCGTCGGACAAGATCCCGCTCACCGGC
>Ga0265313_10001375_pt1 | contig 22834 bp, 14 predicted proteins | sample 4123metaG_FD_203122 | JGI IMG/M metagenome (GOLD analysis project Ga0265313, IMG submission 203122) | Rhizosphere microbial communities from Carex aquatilis grown in University of Washington, Seatle, WA, United States - 4-1-23 metaG | ecosystem: Host-associated > Plants > Roots > Rhizosphere >...
TCCAGCTTCTCGGCGGTTCGCTTGGGGGAAAACTTCGCGCGGCGCAAGCTGTCGAGGTGCATCTTGAGCGGTGTGAGGGGGGTATTCAGCTCGTGGCTCGCGATCGCGAGAAACTCGTCGCGCACGGCAACCGCCTCCGTCGCGCGCCGGAAGAGCTGGGCGTTGTCCACGGCGAGCGCGGCGCGGCGCCCCAATTCCTCGGCCATCGCGCGATCGTCCTCGTCGTACGGCGGGCCCTCCGTACGGGCCAACGACAGGACTCCGACCGGACCTCCTCGCGCCATCATCGGCGCGAGGATCATCGATCGGAGACCGAGTCGGGTCAGCGCAAGGAAATGCTCCTCGTCGACCGCAAGGTCGCGCAGGGTTTCTGGGTCCACCGCCCGAATCAGCACCGAAGAGCCGGATTCGAACGGCCCGCGTAGGGTCAGCGGGACCCACCTCGCGCTGCGATACCGCTCGATTGCGTCTCGGCAGGCGACTTCCTCGTGGGCGTCGGCCGCCGCCACCGCCACCGACGTGACGTGGCCGTCTTCGAAGAGGCTCACTGCGCAGACATGAGAAGATCTCTCCACCGCAAGGCGCGCGAGATTGGCCAGCGTCGGGTCCACTTCGAGGGACTGCGCGAGGAGAGTGCCCGCGTCCGCGAGCAGACGAAGCCGCTCGGTCACCCGCCGCTGCCCCTCGAAGAGCCGAGCGCGCTCGAACGCCACGGCGGCTCGATCGGCGATTTCGGCCACCAGGCTCAGGTCTTCGCGTCCCAGAGCCTCGAATTCGAGGGCCCGAAACGCGCTCATGATCCCGATCGCGCGCCCCTGCACGAGCAGCGGCGCCACGATGAGGCTACCGAGTCCCAGCTCGTGCGCGAGCGTGGAAAACGGGGGCCGCAGCCGCTCGACGGCCGATCGGCCGAGGACCTGCGGCTCGCGCCCCCGCAACACCTCTTCCGAGATGGTGCCGGGCTGAAGTCCGAGCGCGCGACCCACGAGCGGCCGCAAGTGCCGCTCGACATTCTCGTCGACGGAAGTACACGCACGCACGACGAACGACCCGTCGGGTTCGGCAAGAGCAACGAGAACTCCGGCGCCGATCGCCTGCGCAAACGAACGCGCGACCCCTTCGACATCGAGCTCCGCCGCCAGAGCCCGAGACGTGTCGGCGATGATTCGCAGGCGCACGCGAAGCGCGTCGGCATCGCGGCGCAAGCGCGCGTGCTCGACTGCCAGCGCGGCACGCGACGCGATTTCCTCGAGCAGTGCGCGGTCGCTCGAGTCATAAGCGCGCCTCGGCGACCTCAAAGCGATGACGCCGAGCGTCCTTCCGGGTAGGTTCAGCCCAGCGACGATGAGGGAACGAACGCCCAGCCCGCGGAGTATCTCCGCGCGGCTCGGCGCGAGCGCACCCGAAGGCGACGCCGCATCGCTCCCGTCGGTCTGAATCTCGGTCCGCCCGGTGCGAGCGACGCGGGCCTGGACCCTTTCGCCGTCGACGGGAAAATGGCATCCCGCCGGCGGGTTCGTCGAACGTTCACTTCTCTCCAGCGCAGCCCCTGCCACGGCCACACTCTTGAGGTAGACGCCCTCCAGAAGTTCGATCTCGCAACTTTCGCCGAGGACCGGCACCAAGGACCGCGCCAACCTCGCAAGGGCTACCTCGCTATCGACGGTCTCCGAAAGAATCGAAGTCGCATCCGCCAGCAAGCGCAGCGCCTGCTGCGCTCGCCGGACACGTGTCGAATCGCGAGCGTGAATCGGGGACGACGGGCGGGGCGGAAACACGGCCACCCTCGTAACGTGCTCACGACGCGAACGCACTGCACGCGAGGTCGGTCAAGAGCGGCTCGCCGAGCTCGTCCGCGCCGCTCCCGACCGTCGCGCTTCGACTCAGAACTGCCTATTTTCCGTCGAGCCCTCGAGCGCGAGCGTCGATGCCCTTCCACCCGAGATGACTTCGGCGATTTGGTCGAAGTACCCCGTACCGACCTCCCGCTGATGACGCGTGGCCGAGTAACCGTGTGCCTCGGCCGCAAACTCCGCCTGTTGAAGGTCGCTGTACGCGGCCATGCCGCGCTCCCGGTACTTCCGCGCCAGCTCGAACATCGTGAAGTTCAGCGAATGAAAGCCGGCGAGCGTCACGAACTGGAATTTGTACCCCATCGCCGCGAGCTCGCGCTGAAACTTCCCGATGGTGGCGTCGTCCAAGTTCTTCTTCCAGTTGAAGCTCGGCGAGCAATTGTATGCGAGGAGCTTCCCGGGGTATTTGGAGAGCACACCTTCCGAGAACTTACGGGCCTCGCCCAGGTCGGGGGTGCTCGTCTCGCACCAGAGCATGTCCGCATAGGGTGCGTAGTGGAGAGCACGGGTGATTGCCGCGTCTACGCCGCTCTTGATCCGATAAAAACCCTCGGGAGTCCGTTTGTCGTCGACGATGAACGCGCGGTCGCGTTCGTCGACGTCGCTCGTAATCAGCTTCGCGCTGTCGGCGTCGGTACGGGCGACGAGAAGCGTCGGCACACCGCAAACATCGGCAGCCAGGCGGGCGCCCACGAGCGTCCGGATGAACTGGCTCGTAGGGACCAGCACCTTGCCGCCCATGTGACCGCATTTCTTTTCGCTCGCCAGCTGATCCTCGAAGTGAACGCCCGCCGCGCCTGCTTCGATCATCGCCTTCATGAGCTCGAAGGCATTGAGGGGGCCGCCGAAACCGGCCTCCCCGTCCGCGAGAATGGGCGCAAACCAGTGGGGACCTTCCTTCCCCTCTGCGTGCTCGATTTGATCCGCGCGCTGCAGCGCTGCGTTGATCTTTTGCACCACGGTCGGGACACTGTTGACGGGATAGAGCGATTGGTCGGGATACATTTGCCCCGATGTGTTTGCGTCGGCCGCTACCTGCCATCCCGAAACGTAAATGGCCTTGAGCCCGGCGCGGACCATCTGAACGGCCTGGTTGCCCGTCAGTGCGCCGAGGGCCCCTACGAACGGATCCGTGTGCAAGAGCTCCCACAGCCGCCTGGCCCCCATCGAGGCGAGCGTGTGTTCGACGTGGACGGACCCGCGGAGCCGATCGACATCGGCCTTCGAGTACGGGCGAAGGATTCCCTCGTAGCGCCGCGCGTGCACGCGGTCGTCGGCGATGTTTTCGAGCTTCATTGCGGTAGCGGTAGACATGAGTGTCGTCCCTCCTCCCTAGTTGGCGTTCAAGAGGTCGTAGGCCGGTAGAGTCAGAAACTCCTCGAACCTCAGTGAGGTGCACATCCGCACGAAAAGCTCCCGGGCCTCGGCGAAGCGCCCGCCCTGGAAGCGGGCCTCGCCCACCTCGCGGCGTACCCTCTGCATCTCTTCGTCGACTATCCGCAGGAATCGATCCGTCGTGAGCGGCTCTCCGCCGACGGTCACTTTGTGATGCAGCCACTGCCATACCTGAGCGCGAGAGATCTCTGCGGTGGCGGCGTCCTCCATGAGCGAATAGAGGGGCACGCAGCCATTGCCGCGCAGCCAGGACTCGAGATACTGAATGCCGACGCGCACGTTCTGTCGCAGCCCTGGCTCGGTTCGCGTTCCGTCCGGTGCGGCGAGCAACTCTGCCCGCGTGACGTCCACGTAGTCGCGCGCGACGTCAATCTGGTTGGGCGCCGGCATGTGCGCGTCGAAGACGGCCTTCGCCAGGGGCACCAGCGCGGGATGCGCCACCCAGGTCCCGTCGTGACCGGCCTTGACCTCTCGCAGCTTGTCGGCGCGCACCCTTTCGAGCGCAACCTCGTTCGCGGCCGGGTCGTCCTTGATCGGGATTTGGGCGGCCATCCCGCCCATCGCATGCACCTTGCGACGGTGGCACGTGTGGATGAGCAGCTTCACATAGGCCGCGAGGAAGCCCTTATCCATCGTCACTTGCGAGCGATCGGGCAAAACCGCGGCAGGATCGGTCGCACGTTTCTTGATGAACGAGAAAATGTAGTCCCAACGACCGCAGTTGAGGCCGGCCGAGTGCTCGCGCAGCTCCCAAAGAAACTCATCCATCTCGAAGGCCGCAGGCAGCGTCTCGATGAGACACGTCGCTTTGATCGTTCCCCGCGCGATCCCGAGGGCCGCTTGCGCGTGCAGGAATACGTCGTTCCACAAGCGCGCCTCGAGGTAGCTCTCCATTTTCGGCAGGTAGAAGTACGGACCCGCGCCCCGAGCGACCTGCTCCTTGGCGTTGTGGAAGAAGAAGAGTCCAAAGTCGAAGAGCGCGCCCGGCACCGGGCGGCCGTCGACCGTCAGGTGCCGCTCGACCAGGTGCCATCCGCGAGGCCGCACGAAGAGAACGGCGACGCGCTCTTTGAGCGCATACCGCTTGCCCGTCTCCGGCACGACCATCGAGATCGAGCGCCGGACTGCATCCATCAGGTTGATCTGCCCCTCGACCAGATTGACCCACGTGGGGCTATTCGCATCTTCGAAGTCGGCCATGAACACACTCGCGCCGGAGTTGAGCGCGTTGATGACCATTTTTCGGTCCGTCGGACCCGTGATCTCCACGCGGCGGTCGAGCAGCTCCGGAGGAAGCGACGCGACTGTCCAATCCGCGGCTCGCACGCGAGCCGTCTCCTCGAGAAAGTCCAGAGGCTCTCCCGCGTCCAAAAGGGCCTGCCGCTCACGGCGGCGGGCCAGGAGCTCATCCACGCGCCCACCGAAGGTGCGGACGAGATCGGCCACGAAGGCGAGCGCTTCTGCCGTCAGCACTCGTTCGAAACCCGGAAGCATCGGCCCAGTGCCGCTTACGCCGCTGGGCGCCAAAAACGTCGAGTCTTTCGCCATCAGCGTTTACAATTGGGCGGCGCGTCAAAACAATCAAGTCATCGTAAAGCCGAGGCAAGTAGGCCACGTTGAGAACTGTCAATGACACGCTGTAAAGTTGTCAACCTTGCAAAGCACGGAGCCGCGTCGGCATGAGCCAGGTGAATCGAGAACTTCCACGGCTCGGAGCCAAGGTCCGAGCGCTGCGGCGCCGCGAGGGGCTGACGCAAGTCCAGATGGCGGAGCGGCTGGGCATTTCGGCGAGCTACCTCAACCTCATTGAGTCCAACCGCCGTCCGCTCCCTGCCGCCCTGCTGATCAAACTGGCCCAGATGTTCGGCGTCGACCTGCACGCGTTCGGCGCAGACGACGAAGCGCGACTGGTGAGCGACCTGATGGAAGCGTTCTCGGATGTCCTTTTCGACGCGTTTCGGCTCACTTCGTCGGACCTTCGAGAGTTCGCCGCGAATACGCCCCAGGTCGCGCAAGCGGTCCTCGCCCTCTACAGCTCCTTCAAGGCCCAGCGGGAGTCGAGCGCGGAGCTCGCTTCCCGCCTCGAGGGAGAAGACAGCACGGGCGTCGATCGATCGCGCTTGCCGTCGGAAGAGGTCGGAGACCTCGTCCAGAAGGAAATGAACTACTTCCCCGAACTGGAAGGAGCGGCCGAGGAGCTCTGGAGAAAGGCGCGCCTGGACGCCGAAGAGCTCTACGCCGGCCTCGTTCGCTGGCTCGACAAGGAGCACGGCGTCCACGTGCGCCTGGCGCGGGGCGGCGCCGAGCGAGGGATTCTTCGTCGATACGACGTAGAGAAGAAGGTCCTCACGTTGAGCGAGCTCCTCCCCACGCGCTCGCGAACGTTTCAGCTCGCGCACCAGATCGCACTGCTCACGAAGCGACAAGCCCTCGATCGAATCGTCGGCGACGGCCGTTTGACCGGCGAGGAATCCAAAGCGATCGCCCGCGTCGCGCTCGCGAACTATTTCGCCGGCGCCGTTCTCATGCCCTACGGTCCATTTCTCGATGCGTGCCGGCACGAGCGCTACGACGTCGACGTCGTCGGGCGGCGCTTTCGAGTCGGATTCGAACAGGTTTGCCACCGCTTCACGACCCTTCGGAAGCCAGGTGCCGAGGGCGTCCCGTTCCACATGATCCGCATCGACGTCGCCGGGAATATCAGCAAGCGCTTCAGCGCAAGCGGAATCCATTTCGCGCGCTTTAGCGGAGCGTGCCCACGGTGGAACGTGTTCGCTGCGTTCATGACCCCGGGGATGATTCGGATTCAGGTGTCTCGCTTTCCCGACGGATCGGCTTACTTCTGCATCGCGCGCACGATCCTCAAAGACTCCGGCGGCTACCACGCGCAGCAGCCGGTGCAGGCCCTCGGACTGGGCTGCCGCCTCGAGCACGGGCGCGAAATGGTCTATTCCGACGGGATGGACCTCGACAGTCCGAAGATGGCAACACCGGTCGGGGTCACGTGCCGGATCTGCGAGCGGAACGACTGCGAGCAGCGCGCCTTTCCTTCGATACGCCACCCGCTTCAGGTGGACGAAAACGTGCGCGGCGTTTCGCTCTACGCGCCGGTACCGCTGCGCGTGCTTCCCTAGAGCAGGCGACGCTCACCAGCCGAGGACGAAATCCGCGTAGTCTGCGGCGCTCACGCTCTGGGTCGCGTCGCCGTCGCTCATGAGCCCCACGCCGACCAACGGAGGAACCTCGGCGTCAGCGCGACCCTCTTCGAAATGCGCGCGGAACTCCGCTCGGAGATCGATGTCTTCGGTCTTCCAAACACCGGGCGGACCGCCCGATTCCAAAATGACCGTGTCCTGCGCGGAAAACGGATTGCGCTTCCGGTCGCAGGTTGCTCCTTTGGGCCCAACCGAGCTCCAGACGTACTTGAGCGTGTACCAGCGGAACATGCGCTTATACGTCACGTAGACGACCGCGGCCGAGTCTTGTCTACCCTCGGCGCACTCGTTCCCGCCGCGCGGCAGAGTGACGGCACGCCACTTCCAGCGCAGCGTGCGTACCTTCGAGCGATCGCCGTCGGCGATCGGGTAGCCCAGCACCGTGGTCTTCTCCGGGGGCAGATATTGCCCATGGATGAAAGATATCCCCGGATCGCGGACGATTACGTAGTAGTTGTCGGGCCCCGATTCGCGCGCGACCACCCGCCACTCGTCGCAACCGATGGGCCGCTGCTGCGGCTGCGCCGCGCTCGAGTGAAGCGACGAAGCGAATACGGCCGAGGCGACTGCCGCCGAGATGAATGCCCGCATGCTTCGTACGACTAGCCCGCGGACATGTCGCCCGCCAAACCTGGGCGAACGATGAGCTCGCGATCGTGCGGGAAATCGCGAGCACGGCGGCTTCTGGGCGTTACCTTCAGCGGCGAGGCGCCCGAGCTCGCCGCCGCCGGAGCAGCGTAGCGGACAATAGCGCTCCCATCGCCACGGCCCACGAAGCGCCCTCTCCGTCCGGAGCTCGGCCTACCGAGCAACCATACTCCGGAGTGGGATCGGTGAACTGGTTGGGGTTGCCGGTCGGTCCACCCTCTCCCACGACTCCCCCATCCACCGCCTCGAAAACGTTCGGGTCCTGACAGGCCATCAAGGCGGCAATATCCGTCACGCCATCCCCATTGCTGTCCGTCCCCGCCTGTTCTTCCGACGTGAGGGCGCGCTTCAACGAAGCGGGGCTCTCGGCGACCACGCCCAGCCCCATCATGTTCCGTCCGAACGGAGTGACCACCGTGCCCGTCCCGCCGTTGTTGTCGCGATGGCAAACGGTGCACGCGGGCGCGCACGTCGTGCCGCCGAGGTCCTGCTGGATGAGAACGGGGTAGCTCGGCGAAGCGAGGGCGAGGCCCGAGATCAGAAAGAGTGCCCCGGCGATCGGCAGCGAAGTGAGGCGAATACCCATGACGCCGCCTCAGAGATACACGTGGTATTGAAGGAGCAGCGACAGAACGTTGGTGTCCCCCGCCGGACTGCCGATGACCTGGTAAACGTTGTCGACGCGCATGTCCATGTGCGACCAGAAGAACCACACGGCGGAGAACCAGCCGCCGTAAGAAGCAGGCTCCCCCGCACTTCCCGAATTCATGACCTCCGCGGTGGCCATGAGATGGACCCCTTGCGCGGGCTCCACGTCCGCTTGGAGGAAGCCTGCGTACCCCCCGCGGTGCCCGTGCCACGTGAGCGACTGATACACCGAGTCCATCTCCGCGAGGAGAACCACCTGCTGCACCGGCGCATAACGCGCGAAGACGCCGTTCGCATACCGATAATCCGTCACCCCGTATACGAGATCGCGCGTGGCTCGCGTGAAAAGGCTGCTCGCGCCGACCGCGAGCGTATTCATCGGCGCGTATTCCGCATACGCGCTGTAGCCCCGCTGGCGGAAGTCGTCTGGGTGGACCTGAAAATTACCGACGATGCCCATCGCCTCGGCGCGGATCCGATCTTTGCTCACCGAGAGGGCCGCCCCGTATTGCTGGTCCGAGTCGATATCGGTGCGCGTCAGGGTGCGGGCGAAGAGCGTGTGCTCCAGAGAGCGAATCCCGAACGGCAATTCCATGCGTCCCGCGCGGACCAGCCACGACCCGTCTTCGTCGAGCTCGTATCCGAGCCAGTGATCGCGCGAAATGAGGTTGTCTTGAGGGTAATCGGTCAACGACGCGGCCAGATCGCCCGTCGGCGCAAAGCCGATGTTTCCCGCGGCGCGAAACCGCCCTATCTTGATGTCGCCGAAGAGCTCCGCCTGCATCGTGAGAAGGCGCGCGGTCGACGGCGCTCCGTCCGCGTGGAGCGTGAACCAGGCCTCGCGGAAATCGCCCCCCAAACGGAGCGCGTCGCTGGTTTGGATCGTTCCCCAGGCCAGACCCGACAGCGAACTCGCCTCTTCGGAGGTGTCCCCGTAACGCGATTGAAGAAGGAGCTCACCTTGCGCACGGCCGTAGGCCGTGAGCGGGCCTCCGCCCGACGGGTCCGTGTGGCACGGCGTGCAGCCCGCGTATCCGTGGCGAATCATCCACGTATAAGCCTCGGCATTGGACGCGCACAGGAGCGGTAGGACGAACCCGACGGCCAGAGAAACGGCCCAAACGATCGCGCGCGGTACTCTCATCGAAGAAGCTCGGTCGGAAAGACGATGGACGCGTGATAGCCGTTGTCGGCCGCGCGCGCCGAGGTCAGCTCCCGGCCACGCGGAAGCTGGCACTCACGTCGACGTCGGGCTTCACGGTCACCCCGAGGTACACGGGCACCGTGATGCCGAAGTCGTTCATGTTGATCCGGAACGTTCCGTGCGACAGAAGGCTCGAGCCGTCGCGCTTCGCGTCGTAGTGAACGGTGACCGGCCGCGTTTGACCGTGCAAGGTCACCGTGGAGGGCACGTCCGTCTCGACCTTGTCGCCGCCGGCCGGAATCTTGAGCGCGCTTCGCGCCACGCTGAGCGTCGCGGCAGGGAATTTCGGAACCTCCAGGTACTTCTCTTTCATGTGCTTGTCGCGAAGTCCGATGCCGGTCGACAGATTCGTGAGAGGCACGGTGATCACGAGCGCGTCGCCCTGTTCGGCGAGATCGAGATCCGGGGTGGTGCCCTCGATCTTCATGCCGGCCGGGCCCGACGCGACGAAGCTCACGTGCTTGTCGCTGGGCGCCGTCAGCGCCGCTTGTGCAATTGCGCTGAGTCCGACGACTCCTGCAGAAATGACTGCGATCCAAAGGCGTTTGGTTAGCTTCATGAAACGGAACTCCCTGGCTCGTCCCCTTGGAAGGGCCTTCATGTAGTTTCCAATGGCCCCGAGCGGCAAGAGTCTTTTTTGTTACGGTTGCGCGACGGGGATTGCGAGCGGATCAGCCACGCCCGAAGCGCAGGACGAGCCCGATCCAGCCTCGCCCGAGGTACACCGCGTTCAGCCCGATCCACACCCAAAAGTAGACATCCATGCGGCCGACGAGGGCCCACAGCCAAAGGTGGCTCGGGTAATGGTTGGCGAAGCGCAAGAACGTCGTGACGAGGGCCGCCACACGACCCAGGCCGGACGGCGCCTTCGCGTCGGCCGCCTCGTAGTGCGCTTCGACCGTCGTGGCCCGCCCGCTCACTTCGGGTCGCCGCACGAAGCTCGTGAGCGACACGGCCGACGCAACGGCGGTGACTCCCGCAATTCCGGCGAGCAGAAAGCGTGGATCGCCCGCGGCCCACGCTTGCCCATCGAGCCCGATTCCTCCGGCACGCCACGCGCGGACTGCCAGCGATCCGACGAGGAGCACCGCCTTCAGCTCGTCCGTGAAGAAGTCGAAGAGGTGCCCGGCCTTGGACGCCAGGTGCTTGAACCGTGCAAGCATTCCGTCGGCGCAGTCCAAACAGTAACTGAGCTCGAGCACGGCAACCGACGCAATCCCGCCCCACCAGGATGGGAATTGCACGAGCATCCACGTCCCACCGACGAAGACGGCGAGATTCATCAGGGTGACCTGATTCGGAGTCACTCCCGTCGGAGCCACGGCCGCGACGAACACCGCGGCCAGCGGCCGCATGACGTACACGTTGAAAAGCTGGTCGTGTTTCTTGCGGGTTTCGCGGTAGACGCGCGCCGCGGAGGAGAACATGGGCCCGCGGAAGCGTACCTCGCCGAGCGGCTCTTGAGACAGGCCTCTAGCTATAGCTAGTTTAGGAGCCTGATGATTTTCGTCGAGGGCGAGCGAGGCCGGTGGCGAGCGCGCGGAGCGTACTTCACGTACGCGAGCACGTTCGACACCGGGATCGCGAAGCCATCGGCGAAAAGCACCAGGCTCCTAAAACGTCGACCGAACCAGCGCCCCGCCGCCGCCCGCCGTCATCATCGGAGCGATGACGACCCCAAGACCCTTCGGGTGCGACGCCGATACCGTGAGAACGAGACCCGTCGCGAGCGCGAGTCCACCCACGGCAAATGCGACCGTCGACCCGACGTTCGCGCTGTTGTCCGTGGGCTGCGGAGTACACGACGGCGCGTTGGACGAGTTCTGGTTCTTGTTCAAAAGGATCGCGGAGCCAATGCCGACGCCGGCCGCACCCAGGCCGAGAAACGCCACGCCCACCCAGCGGCGGGCTGCACCCGGGTCGGAGGCCACAACGGGCTCGGGCGGCGCCGGCGGGGGCTCAATCACCGGTGCCTTGGGCGCGGGCGGAGGGCCAGCGACGTCGTCGACGTGAACCACCGCGGAGCGGCTCCCCGCAAAGACGTGCGCGTTGAGCGTTCGCTGGGCTTGTCCCGGCACGTTCACGGTAACGACGTGGTCGCCTGGGTCCACCGCCAGCCCCGAGTTCCATTCTTCGGGCGCGATTCGCGCTCCGTCGATCAAGACCTCGCCTCCCTGCTGCGCGAACGTGGGGGGCACGGTAACCGTTAGACCGCTCAGCTTCGGCTCCAGCGCCTGCGCACGAGACCGCGCAAGCTCCGCGCGCTTGTCGTTGCGTTCGCGCGCGAGCCGTTCCGCCTTGTTGAACTCCGTCCAGGCGCTCGCCGTTCGCCCGACGTGCTCGTAGCAGTCCGCCAAGTAGAGCGATACCCCGACCCCCGGAGCGAGCCGGCTGCTCTGCGCGAACTGCGGGCAAGCGTCCGCGTATTGCCCTGCTTCTCGAAGCTGCCTGGCGGCGTTGAAGAGCGCGTCGGCGCGTGCAACGTCGTCGAGGCCCTGCGCCCGCGCGACGGCGGGCCCCAGAAGCGCGACTGCCAGAATGGTCGCGCCGAGCGCTTTTCGCCTCATTCACGTCCCCCGAACTCGTCCGACGTCGGCGCCGTTCGCGTGCTGAGTCGCAGCGCGGAAGGCGACGGCACTTCCGGAGCGGAAGGGACAGTCGAGGCCGCCGGCGGGGCGGCAGAAGACGCGGGCGCAGGCATCTTCGAATCACTCACCGGTGACGCAATGACGACGCGCGGCTTCGTATAGGCGGGCCGCACCGGGGCTCGGTTGGTGATCGCGACGGGCTTTGGAGCGGTTACCGGCGGCGTGGAGGCAATCTCGAAAGCGGTTGGCACCGGCGCTGGCGCCGCTACCACCGCCACGGGCGGGGGGGGCGCCGTGGCAGCGGGAGCCGCTGCAACGGGAAGGCTCGCCGCCGCTCCGGTTCCGTCACCGCCACGAACCGGAAGGCCCGACCGGAAAAGGAGAATGACCAGGACGCCGGCAGCCGACGCCGCAAAGGTCACCGCGGCCATCGAAGTGAGCCGGAGGGGCGCTCGGCGCGCGATCGAGGCCTTGGACGGGCCGGGTGCGATCGACGCGGTCGTCGGGGCCACGCTGGCACCCACCGCCACGCGGGGCTGGGCGGGCGGCTCGGAACGGGGTTCGCTATTCGCAATCGTCCGCGCCTCGACCACAGCCGGCTCGGTCGATCGCCCCGGTGAACGGTTCGGAAGGGGTGGGACCGACCCTCTCCGCGGATGCATGGCGCGCTCGGGGGCCACGCGCGTCACCGTCGCGTCCTCGTCGATGAGTGCCTCGTCGCCGACGGCGGACGACCCGGACTCGAGCGCGAGTCGAGTTTCGGCGTGGCGCCGGACCGCGGTGGCGTACAGGCCGTGCAAAATGGCCGGTCGGTCTTGGACGAGCGCGGAGTATTCGTCGCGAGACAGAAACAGGGCCGCGCTGGGTCGCACGGCGACCGCATCGGCATAGGCCTGCCGGCAGAGCACGAGCTCCACTTCGCCGACCGTTTCTCCCGCTCCAAGCGTCGCCAGGAGAACTCGCTCGCTCCACTCGCGCGCCACGACGGCGACCTCGCCGGAGACAATCAGGTGAAGGCCTTTCGGCTCCTCCCGATCTCGGACCAGCTTCTCGCCCCTCTCGAAAACGCGCATTTCCAGCCGCTCGACCAGAGTTTCGGAGTCCTCGGTACGGAGCGACGCGATGACGGGCGACGTCCATCCGAGATTGGAGAGCGACGTCCGGCGGCAGTGCGCCGCGAGTTGCGAAGCCACTTCCGGGCGCCTGGCCGCGAGGGTCACCAGTGCGTCGCGCCTCCCCACGAGCAAAATCGTCGGGCGCGTCGCGGTCGCGGACGTCGCGTTGGGAAGCCGCGAGAGAAGCGCCATCTCGCCGAAAAACCCGCCACTTCCGAGCCGACCGACCGTCAGCCGAGGCTTGTTGTCGCCGTGCGCGGCGCGCCGGGACAACTCCACCTCGCCGTACGCCACGATGTACGCGGCAGTGCCTTCTTCGCTCTCCCGACAAATCGGGTGACCGGCCGGGACGGTGATCATCTGAAACGTGGAAAGGAGCTCTCTCAGCGACTCCCAGGAGAGTGCGCTGAACATCGGCACCGAGGCGAGGGCCGGAAGCTGCGATCCAATCGCTTCGTCGTGGGCTTGCTTGGCCGCCAGAAGAATCTGGGTCGCCCGCGAGGCCAGCGGCGGCCCGCTCAGAAATGGGCTGAGGGGCTCGACGAAGTCACCGAATCGAGGGGGAGGTAGTGGTGGGCTTCCCTGCTGTAGGCGCGGTGAGCCCCGACAAAACGCGTTCGCGGCCTGGTCGAGCTGGTCCCCCGCGTCGGCACCCAAGATGCGGAGGTCGTCCATCGCGGCGACGGCGAGCGGCAGATCGCCCATCTCGATCGCCCGCTGCGAGGCGAGCCGAAGCCCGTCGGTCGCCGCCCTCGTTCGACCCATCTGGTCCAAGAGGCGCGAGGTGATGATGAGGGCAACCGGCGAGAGGGGCTCACGCTCGAGCGCGGCCGCGCTCCATCGCAGCGCTGCCTCGGTTTCGTCGGCCAGGAGCAATGTCAGGGCGTGATCGATCGGCGAAGCACCGGGCCGGTGGCCGATTGCGTTCCGAGGGGAAGAGCGCGTGGTGAGGAAGGTGGACATCATTGCGTTCCCGTCAGGCCTTGGCGAATCGCTACCCGAGGCGCGTACTCGAGAACCGGGAGGCCCGAGCAAGCGCACCTAATGGCTGAAATCATCGTCCTCTGCAACGCTCGCGAAGGTTTCGGCCAAACAAGTTGCGCTCTATTAACATTGCCGACACAAAAGCGGCAACGGCGTACGAACCCCGATGCCGCGCCGAAGGCGCGAGCCGCCGAGCGTCCGGTCGCTCCAAAGCTAATCGCGCGCTTCAGATAGTCAATTCAAAGTGCGGGGGTCCTCGCCCCCCTCACTGCGTGCCGGCGCAGGCGTGCACCGTCACGCTGGCGGGCAAGTACTGGCACACTGGGACCGAATAGGTGAACGACACGGTGCTGTTACTACTGCCCGTAGCGGGGCAAGCCGGTGCAGAGGCGCTGCTCAGGAGCTGCGGGCTGGCACCGGCGATGGCGGGCACCAAAACGGACCCGATGGGACTCAACGATCCGCCAGCCGGTTGGATCGTGAAGCCGACGGTCACCGCCTCCGAGCCGCTATTGGAAATTGCCAGCGTGTGGCTGCCGGTGCTGTCGGCCGCGTACGGTCCTGTCCCATTGGGCAGCGAGAGCACGGCGCCGCTAAGGGTCCACGAAATGGGACGCTGGAGGACAATCACCGGCTGCGAGGAAGGCCCCACGACGATGTTGAGGGTATCCAAGTACGGGGCACTCCCCTGGGTCACCGGAGCGCCCGGTGCGGGGACGAGCGGTTTGGGCGTCACGTCGATGGTGGTCTGGCCAAGCGCCGGAAGGGTTCCCGAGCCCGATGCGGTGGCGCCGGCGGTGATGGTGTAATAGTGACCCGAACCCGGACCGAAACTGACGCTCAGCGGATACGTTTGGTTCGTCGCGTTCGTGAGCGTGATCGATTTCTCCGGCGGCGTCATGCCTCCACATTCGGTCGTGCCGAAGTCGAGCGTGCCATCGAACGTGACCGGCGGGTTTCCGTTGCTCGATCCGGTGAGCGTGATCACTGGGTCGGTCCATTGTGACGGCAGAGGTGAGCAAAGCCCGGCGGCGGTCACCGACAAGATCCCTTCGTCGCTCCACGTGCCGTCCGCCGAGGGCGGCGTGAACTGGCCTACGATCGATGTAACCGTACCGGGGCTCGCAATCGTCGGATTGGGAGGCGCCAAACCGAAGATCGACGGCTGAGAGAGACCGCTGTCGGGGAGTCCTCCGTCCACGGCGCTCGCAAAACTCACCGTCGCCGGCGCGTTGCCGGTGTTCGTGATGGTCACGGGAAACGTGCCGATCGAACCGAAGTTGATCGTACCGAAGCTCCACGTGGTCGGCAGCGGCGTGCTGGCGATGATCGCCCCGTACGCCTGCATCGTGAGTTGAACGGCGTGCGGCGTGTCGTTGATCGCGTCGGTCGTGACCGTGAGCGTGTCGGAGAAGGCCGTCGGATCACCGGGATTGGCCACGACGCTCGGAATGGCTTTCGGCGTGACGGTGACCGTCACGGAGGCGCCCGCGTCGACCACCGCAGGATACGTCGTTACGGCGCCGCCCCCGCTGGTGACCGACGCCGTGAACCAGGTTCCCGCCGCCGCCGTGGTGCTCGTGAACGTCGGCGCGCCGGTGAGGTTGAACGGCTGGGTGCCGGCGTTGGTCACCGTGAACGTCTGCGTCGGCCCCGTGGCCCCGCAGTTCACGAAACCGTCCTTCCCGTCTGTCCCGAAGTAGAGCACGCTCGTCGACAGCGCGACTTGACCGGCCGTCGCCGTGCCGAACAGCTGAATCGGCGCCGGCAGCGAAGACGTACACAACGAATCCGTCGTGCTGATGGCCACCGTCGCGACTTGGGCGCCCGGCTGGCTCGGGGCCGCGGGGGCGAAGGCGACGGACTCGGTCAGCGATTCGCCGGGGGCGAGGCTCAGCGAGGTCCCCTGGGACGCTGGCCATGATGTCGGCGTGTACGCGCTCTGGCCCGTTCCCTGCACCGCGAGCGTGAACTGCGCGGGCGCCGAGCCGGCGTTCGCGTAGTTCGTGACCGTGAACGTCTGCGGGAGCGTCGGCGCAGGACTCGAAGCCAGCGGCACGTAGCCGAAACCGAGAGTCGGGGGCCAGAACGCCAACTGATCGCCGATCGGAATCTCTTGAAGCGAGATGACGTGGGGCGAATCGTAGGGAACGTCGGTCTCCACCGTGAACTGCGCGTTCAGCTGCGTGGGACTGGTCACGCCGCCGGGGAGCGGTTTGGCCGACACATAGAGCGTCTCGGTCATGCCCGGAGCGAGAACCATCGCCTCGGCCGGCCCCGCGTCGACGATCGGCGCACCGGTCGGCGTCGTCGAAACGGTGTACTGCGCCGCGCCGAGACCGGTGATGCTCCCGGAGATCCACCAGTTCATGCTGACCGTTCCGGTATTCGTCAGAACGATCGTTTGCTGGGCCGGGGGGGCCGGGGAGCCGCAACTCGCGTTGAACGTGAGGGACGTCGGCGAAATGTTCGGGCTGCCGCCGATGCCCGTTCCGGCGAGCGAGAGGGAAGAAGGTAGAGGGGCGCAGAGATACGTCTGCGCGCCCGCGTCCGCTCCGGCGTCCAGTCCGGGAGGCGCAACCATCACACCCAGAGAGCCCGTGTTGCCTCCCGCGACCACGGGAGCAAAAACGACGGTGTCGGTGGCCTCGGTCTGTGGGGCCGGCGGCACGGTCAGAGGCGACAAACCCACCGTGAACGGCGCCGGCGGGGTGCCGGCGACGGCCTCACCGTCGGCACTGGCATCGACAGGCCCGGCGTCGGTCGCCGCCGCGACGTTGGTCGAGGCGAACAGCGCAACGGTCGCGGGGGCATTGCCCGTGTTGGTCACCCCGAACTTCTGGGACTGGGGCTGGCCGAGGAGAGGAGACGCGCCGAAGCTCCCGAACGTCGTGGCCGCCGGCAATCCCGTGGTCGTGTCCGCGGTGTCGAATTTAAGGATCGCTCCGGTCGGCTCTTCTCGGAGCGTCACGGACGTCCCCGTCGAAGTCTGGTCGGCGTCGGTGTTGATCACGAGCGTGGTCGTGATCGGAGTGACATTGCCTGGGGCCGATACCGGCGGAGCCGTGACCGTGACCGAGAGTCCGCCGTCGGGCGCGATCGACTCTCCCGCCTGGAGATTCGTCGAGAAGCCCGCTCCGCCGTCGCCGGCGAACGTGACCCCGGTGATGGTCGCGCCGACCGGACCGCTGTTGGTGAGTGTAAACGACTTCGGAGCCGGCGCCGTACCCCCACAATTCGCCGCGCCGAAGTCGATACCGTTCACGGGCCATCCGTTGATGACGCCCACGGACCCCGCGCCGGCATACGAGATCGTTGACGGGCTCGCCCCGCAAATCGTGCCGTTGACGCTGATGCTCGACGAGGCCTTCGCCGTCGTGGTCCCGGTCGGGGTGAATTCCGCGGTGCCCAGCCACCCAGAATGGGCGCCAAGCATCAGCGACACGCCCGCGTCGGGGGCGACGCCGTTCAAGGAGAACTGGCCCCCTGGAGAGGTCAACGTAGGGGGCCCGACCATCACCGTAGCCGGCGCATTGCCCACGTTTACGAGCTGAAACGATACCGGGGTCGCGGGCGTATTCACTCGAGCAGACCCGAAGCCGATCGTGGAGAGGGGCTGCTCGCTCTGGTCGGCGAGCTCGATGGTCGCGCCTGTCGGCGTGGCGCTCAGGCCAAAGGCGATGCTCGTGCTCGTCTGATCGTTGGTAAAGATCGTGAGCGATCCGGCGAGCGGAGCGCCGGCCTTCGAAGTGCTGGGGACGCCCACCGAGACGACGAGCGACGACGACGAGCCGGCGGGGACGGAAAGACTGGTCGGAGCGATTGAGAATCCCGTCCCGACAACCGTCGCCTGCACGGCCAAAGCCGCGGTGCCCTCATTGGCGATCGTCAACGTTTGCGACCCGGTCGCGCCGCAATTGACCGCGCCGAAATCGAACCCGCTCGTCGCACTGACTCGAATCTTCGCGAACCCACCGTCCCCGCTCGGCGAAGAAGTGGCGTCGGCGCCCATGCCGGATCCGTCCGAGGACGCGTCCACGGTCGAATCGGTGACTCCACCGTCTTTGGCGCCATCGCTGGTGCCAGCGCCCGCCTCGGACGGCTTCGTGGCGACGGCCGTCGAATCGGCCGAAGCATCTCCGGCTCGGCCGTCGGCTGCCGCGTCGCTTGCAGGGGCCGCGGGGGCGGCGGTGTCGTCCCCGCCCCCGACCGAGCACGCCGGTGCCGCGGCCGTGCAAGCCGCGGCCATGGCGAGACGAAGGAGCGCGAACCCTAGGCGATCTCCGGTACCCACCAATCGTCGGGTCATGTCCTAGGCGCTCCGCTTCCGTCTAGCTTGCCGCTTGTAGATAGATCCGCAGCGGGCGCACTCATGGCCCAAACCCGCGGCCACAGCAATGCCGCTCGCAGCGCGGCCCCAACATGTCACGAACCCTTAACGCGCTCGCCATGAAGCCACGCGTGTCAGGAAGCCTGCGATGCGGGAGCCGGAAGCGCCTCCGCACGACGGCGCCTCGTCGTGACCACAACGAGGCCCAACCCGACCAGCAGGAGCAGCGCCCCTCCCCCGATCAGCACCTGCTTTCTGCGATGTCGCGCCTGGTCCAGCTCCGTTTCGCGTTCCATGGCCTCGAGCCCGACCGGTTTCATCGACGTCGCCTTGACTTGCTCGATGATTTTCCGGGCCTCGTCGTATCGACCCTGCACCAGGGCCAGCGCCCACTCGTACGTGAGCGTCTTCGGGTCTTTCCGCTTGGCCGCGGCAAGCGCCGTCGTGCACTTCTGCAATTTCGCCGCGTCCCGCATCTTCACGGCGATGTCGCACTCGAGTCCCACCGCCTCGGCGTCGCCGCCGTTCGGATCGTCGCGTATGTGCTGCACGACGTCGTCCAAGGCTTTGATCTCATCCTTGTTCAGCGCGTCCGGCTTCTGCAGGATGACGTGCACGAACCGGGTGTAGTCGGCCATGAGGACACCGCTTTTGCTCAGCGCGGTCGAACAATAGAAGATCGCTTCGTTCCGCTTCTCGAGTGCCGCATATTCGGCACAAAGCTTGCTGAACGCAATCGCCCGGTCGGGCACGGCCTTGGCCAGAGCCTTGAAGTACTTGATGGCCGCCTCGTGGTCACCGTCCTTCGAGGCTTTGAGGCCACGGGCGGTGACGTCCTGAAGCCAATACCCAAATTCCAGAGGGTTGCGATTGCGAGCGGCTTCACCGGGAATGTTGCTGTCCGGAAATTCTTCGTTGACTTTCCATTCGCTGCCCAAGTCGTCCGGGTTCTTGCGCGGCACGTCGGCGGCGGCCGTCGATGCCGAGGCCGCAGCCGCCGCGGATGCGCCGTCGGCGAGCGCCGGCTTCGCGGACAGCGCCCAGGCCACGACGATGAGCCCCACCACGGCCGCCTGCGTCGCGCGCCGCCGCGGCCGGCGCACGGCGTGCCACACCGCATGGACCAGCGTGGCGAGCGCAGAAAGGGCGATTACGAGCCATCCCGCCCCAACCCACCACCGTGGACGGAGCTCCGCGAGAACGCGGCGCGCGGTCGGGTCGTTCGGGGCCATTTTGAGAAGTTCTTCGGAGCAGTGAATCAACATCGCTTCATCTCCCAGGCGCTCGCCGACATCGCAAAGCGCCTCGTATCCCCAAGGCTCCCCCGCGCGCTGGCGGCGCTCCATGCCGCCCAGTTGCATCGCTTGGGCGAGGTTCATCGCGGAAGGCGCACCCGGCCCCGACAGAAGGGCGTGCACCGTGGCGCGGACGTTCAACGGCGTCGACGAGAGCTGCATCGCGCCGCGGCACGCCTTGACGGCCTCGTCGCGCTTCCCGAGAACCGTCAAGACTTCGCATTGTCGGCGAGCGACCAACGCACTGTACGCATACTCGTCCGAGGCTTGTTTGAACATGGCCAAGGCTTGCGTCAGGTTGCCGGCGACCGCATCGGCTTCGCCGCGCTCGAGCAACTCCACGAGGTGCGGGTATTTCGGCCTGAGCTTGTCGACCTCCAGTTGGTCGGCCGGGTTGCGAGTCAGCCCGGGACGGGCGCCGGCGCCCCCGTGGTCCTGCGCGAAGGCCCACCCTGACCCGCCGACAAGCGCGGCGATGCACGCAGCGAATTGCACGCCGCGATGCGAGAGTGCCTTAGGGACTCTGGAAAACTTCCACATCGAACGTGTACTCCGCAATTGTTCGGTCCATCGTCGTGGTGCGGGGGCCGCCGAACACAGGTCCAATCAGTGGCTGAAGCAAGTAGGGCATGTGGCGGCGGCCGGCGTTGTCGCGGGGGCGGTCAGTGCGCAGTTCAAGATGGCCAGGCCGACGCCACCTGGGCTGTACGTGGTGTCGGTGAACTTACCCAAGGCAGTCGTCGGGTCGGTCGTGCCGAGGTCGGTGGCGATGTTCGACGCGCACACGCCGATCGCCGACGCCGGTGACGCGAGACAGGTGGAACCTGTATTGGCACCGCAGTAGCAGTTGCTGACGCTGTGCGGCGCCTCGCTTTTCGTGCAGTTGGGGGTGGATCCGTTGCTGTTCAGAGCGCAGTTGAGCGCGTCGAGGCATCGCTGCGTCGCCGCCACGCTGGCGCCCGACACATTGGGATTGTCGAACGGAAAATTCGCGCCCGGTCCGTTGGGATCTCCGCATTCGGAATTCGTGACGTCCGTCCCGGAGCCGTTGCCCATCGGACTCGGACCGCTCGCGCCGGAGCTGTCGATACAGGCGTTCACGACCATGCACGTGTAGCAGCTCGTGGTGAGATTCTCGCCCGGACCCTGCCCGTTGTACGCGATGTCGTAGCTGACGATCAGCGCTTCAGTCGGCGTGCAAACTCCGTTCGCGCTCGCCGCGCAGCGCACGCTGTTCGCTCCGCTGGTGGCGCAGGGAGCCGTGGTGCAGGGCGTGGGCGAGCCACCCGAATCCGGGCTCGTGCCGGCATCGCTGCCGGAGTCGTGCCCCGCGTCGTTGCCCGCCTCCGGAGTCCCGGTGTCCTCGCCCGAATCCGCCGCTCCGCTATCGGGCGCTCCCGTGTCCAGGGTCTCGGCGTCCACGCCCGTATCGGCAACCGCGGCATCGGGCCCGCCCGCGTCTTGGATGCCCGCGTCCGTCGTCTCCGGACCGGTCTCCGCACGAGCGTCCGGGTTCCCGGGGTTCGTCGTTCCGGTGTCCGGCGCCGAGGCTTCCGGCTGGGGAGGCGGCGAGCCGCTTTCCATGGCCGGAGGGGGCCCGCCTGTCTCGGGCATCGTCGTCCCCGGGGAACCAGAATCCATCGGCGCGGATACCGTCGAGTCGGGGTGCGACGAATCCGCTCCACCGCTGTCCGACACGGTGGTACCAACTTCGGGGGCTCCCGTATCCGCCGCATTCGCCGGTGCCGCTTCCGCCGCGGCTTCCACGGCGCCCTGGTTCGGAACCCCACTTTCGGCGGCCGGCGTACCCGCGGTCGCGTCGTCGCCGCCCGCTCCCGGCACGGCGGAGCTGTCGCCCACGTCACTGCAGCCGACGATGGAGCTGCTCCACAGGACGAGGACCGCCGCCGCCCATCCCCAGGCTCTATTGCGTTTCATATTGCGTTCTCAATTGGAAAGCGAAGACTCGACATCTGGATTAACCGCCGTCGGCGCTGGCGTGCGGAAAACACATGTCACAGCGGGGCATTGTCGAGGCACGCGCACAAGAAAAAACGGCCATGACTTCGGCCGCTGCATAGCTGCTCTGCAGGCTCAGGTCGGTCAAGTGCTCCAGGATCGTCGTTGCGCTCGTGGAGGAGGTCGCTTGAAAGGCGTCTTCGATCTGTTGACGACAAGCTCCATTGGGAGCGCCAGGTTGCAGACAGGCGGATCCCGCCATCGTTCCGCAATAGCAATTGTCCGCGCGCGCCGGGACCAGACTGTTGATGCAATTCGAGTTTTCGACGCACTCGAACAGCCTTCCGCAGAGGTCGAAAAGTGGCTCCAGCGCACCATTTCCCGCCGACGCCGTCCCCGCTTCTCGTAGATCGCTACAGGGGCCCAGTACGCCCACCGACGTCACGCCAAACCCGATACCGACCTCACCCAGACCGCAGCCGTTGGCCCTCAAGCAGTCATCGCAACTCATCGCTGCGGCATCCGCGGCGCCCGTGGCCGTGCTCGAATAGGTCTGGAACCACGGATAGGTCGCGCAGGATCCCGAGTCGTAGACGTGGGTGTCGGGCGCCTCCCCCAGAAAGTTCCCGCCGTCGTCGAGGAGGGGTACGTCGGGACCGCACGGGGGCCAGAGGTCCCAGGGGTTGGGAGCCGCGTCGGAGCCCGCATCGCCCGTTGGGTTGGAATTCGGAATGTACACGTCCAGTCGCGCCGCGTCGGCATACACGATCACCGCGTCGAACCCACCGTCGCTCGAACTCGGCGGTGCCGTCGTCGCGTCGGGTGCCGCGGCGTCGCCGTTTGACAACGTCGAGTCCAGCCCGGGGTTCGTCGCCCCAACGTCGGACGATCCCCCGTCGGCCGCCGTCGGCCCTGCGCCTGCGCTGCTGTCGCTTGTGCTCGCGTCCGTCGAGGGCTGCGGCAGTCCCTCCATGCCGTTGGTGCCGCCGCACGCGACGAACGCGCTCGCGAGCGGACCGACGAGCACGAGCGCCGCCCAAAGCCCACGCCGACTTCGCCGTAAGGCTTGCTCGCAAGACGACTCGGTCATCCTTGGCTCCGGCGCGTGTTCATAGCCGACTCCCCTACCCGCCGATTGTGACGGTTGCACGACAAGTCGAAGACAAGTGCCGGCCCGGGTCGCGGGGCTCGACGCGCTTCGTCCGTCGTTCATTTGCCATACTTCTTGCCTGGCGCGCGGTCTTCCGTACGCGCCTCCAACCCGAGCTCGCGCAACCGGCGGAGCAACGTGGAACGATGAACGCCGAGCGCGCGCGCGGCGCGGCCGGAGCAAGCCTTGCCGATCCCGGTGAGCGCCGGTGAACGCGCCGCGCACGTGCCCGAAGAACTCGCCGTCGAACATGTCCGGCGGCGTCAGCGCGCAGTTGTGCGGGACGAAGCTGCCCGACCCCTGCCGCGAGAGGCGATGGATCGCGCGCGCGACCAGCTCTTTGCCGGTGCCCGTCTCGCCGGCGATGAAGACGTTGACGTCGCTCCTCGACGCAAGCGCCACCAAGTGCCTGACCCGAAGAATGGCCGCGCTCGCGCCGACGATGTCGTG
>Ga0265313_10001379_pt1 | contig 22810 bp, 18 predicted proteins | sample 4123metaG_FD_203122 | JGI IMG/M metagenome (GOLD analysis project Ga0265313, IMG submission 203122) | Rhizosphere microbial communities from Carex aquatilis grown in University of Washington, Seatle, WA, United States - 4-1-23 metaG | ecosystem: Host-associated > Plants > Roots > Rhizosphere >...
TGCGAGGCCAAAAACTGGTTCTTCGTGGCGGCCGAGATGAGCAGGCCTTGGCCGAGAGCAGGCAAGAGAAACGCCGACGAGATCGCATAGAGCGCGGGGACCGAGCCGCGAAACGGTACGCGGAAGACGAAGACCGCGACGAGCGTGCAGAGGGTCATCGACGCGAGGCCGAGCGCGAAGTACGGGACGATTTTGCCGGCGAGCAGTTCGACCGCGGTCACCGGGGTCGCCATCATTGCTTCCATCGTTCCGCGTTCCCACTCACGGGCGACCACGAGGGCGGTCAGCAGCGTCCCCACGAGGGCCATGACGATGGCGACGGATCCCGGGACGAGAAAGAATCGGCTCGTTCGCTCCGGGTTGAACCATAGGCGCTCTTCCGCTCCGGAACGGGCCGAGCTACCTCCGGCTTCCGCGGCGCGAAGCTCACTCCAACCGCCGATGGCACCTTGCACGTACCCCTGGACCAACGCCGCGGTGTTCGGATCGGCGCCGTCGACGATGAGTTGGACCTCGGGCGCCTTCCCGCGCTTGCGCAGGTCGGCGTCGAACGTGGCCGGAATCACGATGATTCCCCCGAGGGCTCCGCTGACGAGCTGGTCCTCGAAGTCACGCCGGTCGGTTCCGATCCGAACGTCGAAATAGGGAGAGCCCTGAAACGCCGCGGCCAGTTCGCGGGTCGATGGACTCGGCGCTTCGAGCACGATGCCTATGCGGGTGCGGGTCGTGTCGAGCGACACTCCGTAGCCGAAGAGGAACAAGAGGATGAGCGGCAAGACGACGGCAATGAGAATGCTGCTGGGGTCGCGAACGATCTGCTTGCCTTCCTTGACGATGAGCGCGGCGACCCGACGAGCGCTGGCCGATCGCGAGAAAGCGCCGCTTCGCCGGTCCCCTTGGCTCATCGGAACGCTCATGCTGCTGCCCGCTCGGGATCGTGCGCTTCGATGAGCGCAATGAAGGCGTCCTCCATCGTCGGCTCGGGTCGTTCCGGCGTCGCGGCTTGCGCCTTCAAGTCGTCCGGTGAACCGAGCGCGATGGAGCGCCCGCGGTAGATGAGCGCGATCCGGTCGCAGTACTCCGCTTCGTCCATGAAGTGCGTCGTGACGACAGCGGCGACGCCCTTTTCCACGAGGCCATTGATGTGGGTCCAAAACTCGCGCCGCGTGATCGGATCGACGCCGGAGGTGGGCTCGTCGAGAAACAGCGCCTCGGGCTCGTGCATGACCGCGCAGGCGAGCGCGAGCCGCTGCTTGAAGCCGAGCGGCAGCTCTTTCGAAGACATGCGCAAGCGATCTCCAAGGGCGAACACATCGATCATCTGGTCGATTTTTTGGCGCTTCGTCGAGCCGGTCAGACCGTAGACCCCGGCGAAGAAGCTCAGATTCTGACCGACGCTGAGGTCGCCGTAGAGAGAGAACTTCTGCGCCATGTACCCCAGCCGATTGCGCGCGCCGGCCGTGTCGCGGCGCAGGTCGATCCCGGCCACGCGACCTTCCCCTTCGCTGGGCTTGAGCAATCCGCAGAGCATTCGGAACGTCGTCGATTTGCCGGCGCCGTTGGGGCCGAGGAGCCCGAAGATTTCGCCCGGTGGAACTTCGAACGAAATGCCCGCAGCGGCGGTGAAGTCGCCGAAGCGCTTGGTCAGACCCCTGGCCACGACGACGGGATGGGTCGAAGGCGGGATCGTGCGTGTCGACTCCGCGAGCTTCGAGCGTCCGCCGGGGCCGCCGCCAAGAACGTCGATGAAAGAATCTTCGAACCGCGGCGCGCACGGCACGAGCGTCGCGTTCGCGCCGGCCTCGGCGGGGACCTTCGGCGGCAAAGCCGCGTCGCGGATGACGAGACGCACGGATCGACCCTGAACGACACCGTCGATCACCTGCGGCTCGGCGAGCGCCGAGGCCAGAACCGGCCGGCGCCGCCCCTCGATGCCCGTCATCCGGAACACGCGCCCCTCGGTTCGCCGGGTGAGCACCTGGGGTGCGCCATCGAAGAGAAGCTTGCCTTGATTGAGGAGCAGCACGTGGTCGCACGCTTCCGCCTCGTCGAGATAGGCGGTCGACCAAACGACACCGACGCCCTCCGCTCTCAGGCCACTGACCATGCGCCACAATTCCCGGCGGGAAATCGGATCGACACCGACGGATGGCTCGTCGAGCAAGAGAAGACGTGGTTTGCAGACCAGCGCGCACGCCAGTCCGAGCTTCTGCTTCATTCCGCCGGAGAGCTTTCCGGCGAGGCGAGTCGTGAATGGCTTGAGATCCGTGAATGAAAGGAGCTTGTCGAAGACCGGGGCGCGCTCCGATACGGGGAGACCGCGGAGTTCGGCGTAGAGGCGAAGATTCTCCTCGACGCTCAGGTCTTCGTAGAGTCCGAAGCGTTGCGGCATGTAACCGATGGCCGCATGAATCGACGCGGCGTCGATGGCTGGATCGACGCCGAGGACCCGCAGCGAGCCTTCCTCCGCTTCGAGCAAGCCGGCCATGAGCCGGATGAGCGTGGTCTTGCCCGCCCCGTCGGGCCCGACGAGTCCCGTGATCGCCCCCGCGGCAATCGTGCCCGAAACCGCGTCGAGGGCGGGCGTCGCCACGCCGAAGCGCTTGGTGAGCCGGTCGATTTGGACGAGCAGCTCGGCCACGCTCACGCCCCGGCCGTGTCGATCTGCACCGTAACCGGCATGCCTTGCCGTAGGCCTGGGTCCGGCTCGTCGACGATGATGCGGAGCCGGTAGACGAGATCGGTGCGCAAGTCGGGCGTCTCGACGGACTTCGGTGTGAATTCGGCCGTCGGGGAGATGAACCCGACGTGACCGCGGATCTTGTGGCTCGGCGACGCGTCGGACAGCACGCCTACCGCCATCCCCGGGTGGAGCTTTCCGAGCTGCGTCTCGGAGACGTACGCGCGCACCCAGACCGAGTGGGTCAGCGAAAGGACGTAGACGATGTCGTTCGGCGAGACGATGGCCCCGGGCTCCCTCACGCGCGAAATCACGACGCCGTCGGAGGGCGCGACCAGCCGCGCGTCATCGAGTGCGGTTTGCGCCGAGGCAAGGCGGGCCGACGCGAGGTCTAGCGCGGCGCGGCCCGCGGCGATGTCCTCCGCTCGATTGCCTTGGACGGCGAGCCGCAGCGAGTCATTCGCCGAGGCGAGCCGTGCGTCGGCCTCTTGGCTGGCGGCGAGCGTGCTGTCGTAGTTGGTCCGCGGGATCGCGCCTTCGGCGACGAGCCTCTCGGCGCGCTCGAGCTCCTTATGGGCGTCGCGCTGAGCTGCAACGGCTTCTTCCACCTGTGCTCGCGCCCTCGCGATCTCTTCCGGCCGCGAGCCGGTGAGCAGCTTGTTCAGCGTCGCCTGCTGAGCCGCGACGTCCGCCTTGTCGGCGCGGAGCTCGTCCTCGAAGCTGCGGGTGTCGAGCGTCGCCATCGCGCTTCCGGCGGCCACCGACTGACCCTCTTCCCACTGCATCGACTGAATTCGGCCCGCGACCCGAAAGCCGAGCTCCACCTGACGGATGTCGACGTTGCCATAAAGTGTGATGGCGTTCGAAGGCGGCCGGCGGCGGCCGACTCGCCCGGTGAGCAAGAGCCATGCGGCCGCCCCGGCGACCGCGACGATCAGGACGATGAGGAGCCGGATACTCAAGGACGGCTTTTTCATCGCGTTCCCTGTTGTCCCTCCGCGATGGCCGGCTGCCTGGTTCAGGCTGCTCCAGCGCCCGCCGCGATGGTCTGCACTTCCTCTTTCGTGAGCGCGATCGACTTGGCGGCCCAGTTCTCTTCGAGGTGCTCAGGTCGGCTCGTGCCGGGGATTGGGAGCATGACGGGGGAACGGGCCAGGAGCCACGCCAGCGCGATTTGCGCCGGGGTTGCGTGATGACGGGAGGCGGCGCTGGCAAGGGGCCCGCCCGGCTTGGCGAGGGCGCCGACTCCGAGCGGGAAAAAGGGCAGGAATGCGATGCCGCGTGCGGCGCACGCCTCGAGCACGAGCTCCGGCGATTCGACCTCCGAGTGCGTGGCTTTCGCCATGGGCCCTCCTCCTCCGGCCACGCTGTAGATGTTTTGCACAGTGACGATGGGGGTGCGAGAGAGCGCGATCTCGAGCTCCTCGACCCCGACGTTGCTGAGCCCGAGGTGGCGGATCTTGCCCTCCTTCTTCAGCGCGATCAGTGCGTCCAGCGACTCGGTGAACGAGACGGGCGCGTGCTTGCCCATGTAGCGGAAGTGAACGACGTCGAGGACATCCCGCCGAAGCTCGCGCAGGTCGGTCTCGCAGCCTTCGCGGAGCTCGTCCGGCCTGCCGAAGAACCCCCACCCCTTGTCGGGGAGGCGCTTGCCGCCAAGCTTCGTCGCGATGACGAGGCCCTTCGGATACGGATGGAGCGTCTCGGCAATGAGTCGGTTGGCGACGTGCGGTCCGTAGAACCAGGCCGTGTCGATGAGATTCATCCCGAGCGAGACGACGCGACGGAGAACCTCTTTGACACGTGCCGCGTCTTCCGGCGGACCCCAAACGTCGGGCCCGGGCAGTCGCATCGCGCCGAAACCGAGCCGAACGACCTCGAGGTCTCCCAGGCGAATCGTCGCAGGGGCGTGGGCGAAGAGCGGGACATTCGCGGCATTCATCGGGCCTCCTTTGCTCGGACCAGGCACTCGGCCCAAGGGGAAGGTAGTCGCGGATTGCGGTCCGGCGAGACGCCTCGCTTCAGAGGACGTTCGAGGTGCGGAAGGGATTCGAACCCTCGTATGACGGTTTTGCAAACCGTTGCCTAACCACTTGGCTACCGCACCGTTTTCGTCGCTACGTTCGATACTTGGAACCCATGCGCGTCATCTCCCCTCCGGACCCTCGGTACGAAGGGCGGAGCGGCGAGGGGCGGGAACATGCCACACCCGGGCCCAACGGCAAAGGGATGCGAACGGCCGGCGCGGCCTCGGCCGATCCTCGAATCGGCCGGTGGGTCGTTCGTCGTTTTCTGTACACTCGTTCAGTGTAACGCTAGGGTCTCGCGCCATGAGCCTCGACCAACAAGTGCTCGCAGCGATGTTGCGGTTGGCCCGCCATGGCAGGCCCGCCGAAGACGATGAGGTGGCAGTGCGAGTCGGCGAACCGCCCAGCACCGTGCGCGCGGCGATGCGCCGCTTGCAAGGGGCCGGACTCGTCGAGCTTCGGCTACAACGGCCGGCGCGACTCACGCTTTCCGGCCTGGCGATGGCCGTCGCACTCGTGCGGTCCGCGCCTCGAGTGAATCCGTCGATCGACGCCGCTTCCCGGGCGGCCTAGGCGCACTGGAGTACGGCGGCGCCCTTCACCTGCCCGCGCGCCAACCGCTCGAGCGCGATGCCCGCGTCCTCGAGGGGGTGGAGCTCTCGCTCCGGACGGATGGGAATGGTTGCGGCCAGGCTCAGAAACTCGCGGGCGTCGTCCCGCGTAAAGTTCGACACGCTCCGGAGCGAACGCTCCCACCACAGGTCCGCGTATGCCATCTCCGGAAGGCGATCCAGGTGGATAGCGTTGATTGCGACCACCCCCCCGCGGTCGAGTGCGCGCAGAGCCGCGGAAACCACGTTTCCGGCCGGGGCGAATGTGACCGCGGCATCGAGCGGCTCCGGCGGTTTCTCGTCGTAGTCGCCCGCCCACTCCGCGCCGAGCGCTCGCGCGCGCTCCTTTTCCGCCGGGGATCTCGTGCAAACGAAGACACGGCAACCCCAGTGCCGCGCAACCTGGATCGCAAGCGTCGCCGACGCGCCGAATCCGTAGAGGCCCAAGCGCTGGCCGGGCGCGATCCCGCTCACTTTGAGCGACCGGTAGCCGATGACGCCGCCGCAGAGCAGCGGCGCGGCATCGAAGTCGTCGAAGGCCTTTGGCAGCCGCAGCGCAAAATCGGCGCGCGCCACCGCCTGCGTCGCATAACCGCCGTCGCGATCCCAGCCGGTGAACTCGGCCGCAACGCAAAGATTCTCACGCCCCACGAGGCAGTGCGCACAAGTCCCGTCTGCGCCGGCGAGCCACGCCACGCCCGCGCGATCACCGATCTGCCATCCGGTCACGCCCGATCCGAGGCCCTCGACGCGCCCCACGATCTGATGACCCGGCACGATCGGCAGGCGGTGGGCGGCCAGCTCCCCTTCGCAAATCTGCAAATCGGTGCGGCAAACGCCGCACGCGGTGACGCGGAGAAGAATCTCACCGGCGCCGGGTGATGGGTCGGGGAGGTCGACCCGTCGTAGCGGCCGCGAGGCAGCGGGGGCGGTATGAGTAAGTCGCATTGCGCGCATGGGTTACCGTTTGTGCTCGAGTCGCCGCACGTGCTTCTCGTCGCCGACGATGATCAGATCGGCGCGCCCGACGAAAAGCCCTGTTTCGACGACGCCCGGGATGGCTCGGAGCGCGTGGTCGAGCGTCGCGGGAGCGTCGATCGGTGGCACGACGAGGTCGTAGAGCACGTTTCCGGCATCACTATGGACGGGCAGCCCGTCGCGCAGGCGAAGCTTCGCGGTCCCGAGCCGCGCGAGATGTTCGCGCGTCGCACGGTGTGCGAACGTGAGCACCTCGATGGGCACGGAGTGCTTCTCGCCGAGGCGGGTGGAGAGCTTGCTCGGGTCGACAATGACGACGTTGCGCTTGGACGCGTAGTTGACAATTTTTTCGCGTGTGAGAGCGCCTCCACCTCCTTTGATGAGGTCGAGGCCGGCGCTGACTTCGTCGGCCCCGTCCACGTTCACATCGATCTTCCACGGCCCGTCGTTTTCGAGCAGCGGGATGCCCAGACGGGCGGCGAGCGTACGCGTGGCCTCCGAAGTCGGGACACCGGCGATGCGCAAGCCCTCTCGCACCCGGACGGCAAGCTCTTCGACGAACGCGTGCGCCGTGGACCCGCTGCCCAGGCCGATGATCCCCTCGGAAGGGAGCTCGTCGAGCGCGGCACGCGCGGCTCTTCGCTTTGCGTCTTGAATGGTGTCCAACACTGCGGTCCGTAGCACGAAGTCTACCGTTCCGGTCGGGCTCCTTTGTTGTTCGAGCCTTTGCGTTCCGCGCCACCCTCCCCCGCGCCCGCTTCGTCGACCGGGTACGACGAGTGCACCGAAACGAGCCCGATGAGCTCATTGCGGCCGACACGGCTTGTCGCGCAGCGGGAAGCAGGCGCGAGCGCGCTTTACGCCTGGGCATACGATCACCTCCTGTTCTCGGTTTGGCAGCGTGCTGCTCGCGGCCGGCCCATCCGAGAACACCTTGGGCTGCTCGAGAAAACCCAGTGGGCTGTCGCTGACGAGCTGGAGCGAATGCAGGTCGCTTCGCTTCGGGCCCTTCTCGAGCATGCTGGACGACACGTCCCCTATTGGAGGGAGCTCTTTGCGCGTCTGCGTTTCGACCCGCGCGACGTTCGCCGAGTAACGGACATCCGAGCGCTCCCGATCTTGACGCGCGAGACGGTGCAAGATCGCTTCGAAGACTTGCGCGATCCGACGCGAACAAGCGCCAACATCCGAAAGGGAACGAGCGGAACGACGGGGGTGCCGCTGCGCTTCGAGTACTGCAACGAAAGCGAGGCGTGGCGCCAGGCGATCCGCTTGCGCGGCTACGGATGGGCGGGGTACCGGCTCGGGCTGCCGACCCTGCATTATTGGGGCGCTGGCGCTATCGTTCCGCGGGGTCTGGGCGCCCGGAAGATCCGGTTCGATCGATGGGCTCGGCGCGAAGTCTACGTCGACGCCGTCAAGCAAGACGAGGCGTCGCTCCGGCGCACCGTCCACCTCTTGCGGCGTATGCGCCCGCACGCAATAGTGGCCTACACGCAGGCGCTTGCGGCTTTCGCGCGCTGGATCTCCGAACGCGGCGCGCGCGACTGGCCAGACGTCAATGTCATCTGTGCGGCCGAGGCAATCTTGCCGGGCGATCGCGAGGCGATCGAGCTCGCCTTCGGCCCCCGCGTGTTCGACACGTACGGTTCGCGCGAGACGATGCTCATCGCAGCGGAATGCGGGGCCCACGCGGGCATGCACCTTTCGGAGGAGAACGTGCTCGTCGAGATCGTGGATGGCGATCAGCCGGCGCCCGCGGGCCGGCCCGGCGACGTGCTCGTCACCGATCTCCACAACTACGCGATGCCATTCATTCGTTACGCGAACGGCGACGTTGCGACCTTCTCGACGGACGGACCGTGTCCCTGCGGGCGCGGGCTCCGAAGGCTCGCAAGCGTGGAGGGCCGCAGAGTCGACACGCTGCACGACGCGAATGGGGAGCCGGTGTCCGGGATGCTCTTCATTTCGCTGATGCAGACCGATACGCAGATCCTGCGCGCTTTCCAGGTCGTTCAGCGCAAGAGCGGCGACGTCGAGCTCTATGTGGTGCGCGGGAGCGACTGGGACGAAGTCCGCTTCGACGCGACTGTGCGCCGCGCCAGCGCCTATTTCAAAGGACTCCCGATTCGCGTGAAGTTTTGCGGAGAGATTCCGCCCTCGAAGTCCGGTAAACGAAGGCCAATCGTCGTCGAGACCGAATGAGAGGGTGAGACAGCTTCAGCCGCCAATCGCGCGCATCGAGACATCGGCGGCGCTGTCTTCGGTGCACCCTTTCCACGTGCTCCCGTCGGGCTTGAGCGCCCACGCTTCGCCTATCGCCTGGACCAGGCCGCCGACGTTTCCTGCCTCGGCGAGCGCGCGCGCCGGCACGCCGTCGTTGGTCGCGAGGCATGGGCGTAGTGTACCGTCCGAGGCGACCCGCATGCGGTCGCAGGCATCGCAATACGTGTCGGTCGTGCCGGTGATGAAACCGACGCGGAGCCGAGGGTCGTGGCGAGCCCCCACGTAACGCGCAGGGCCGCGATCGGGATCGCGCGTGCCCTTTTCGTCTTCGAGAAGATGCGTCAGGCGGGCGCGCATCTCCAGGGCCCCGACGAGCTTGTCGGCAGGGAGCTTCGCCCCTTCGCCGACGCGCATCACTTCGATGAAGCGGGGCACAATCCCGGCCGCCCACGCCCACCGGACGATGGATTCGAGCTCGTCGTCGTTTTCGTCGCGAAGGACGACCGTATTGGTCTTGAGCTCTTCGAAGCCGGCGCGCCGCGCCTCTTCGATGCCGGCGAGGACGCGTTCGAGCCGGCCACCGCGCGTGATGCGCCAAAAGCGCTCCGGCGAGAGCGAGTCGAGCGACACGGTCAGCCGCGCCAACCCGGCGCCGCGCAGAGGGCGCGCGAGCTTCTCGAGACGCGTCGCGTTCGTCGTCAGCGCGAGGTCTTCCACGCCGAGCTCCGCGATGAACGCGACGAGTTCGACCACCCGCGGATGAAGCAGAGGCTCGCCGCCCGTGACGCGCACCCGCTTGACCCCTGCTTGCACAAGCGCGCGGATCATCGTCTTCCAGGCGTCGTCGTCGAGGCGGCTCTCGAAATACCCGTCGGTGCGCGACGGGCGGCAGTACACGCAGGCCAGATCGCATCGGTCAGTGAGCGAGACGCGCACCGTGCGCGGGTCGAGGCGTGGCGCCGGGTCGCCGGCGATGGGAAGCGAGCGGCGCGGCGAGACAGCCTGCATGACCACGGCAAGACTACCACGCCCGGAAAAGTGTGCCCGGGCGCGGGCGATTGTAAGGTGGAGGCATGCCGAGCCCGGGCGTGTATCCGTTCGAACGGATCGACGATGCCCTCCCTTTCATTCCGATCGCGGCCCGCCGCGTCCTCGACGCGCTCGGGCTCAAGCTCTCGCTCGAAGGGTGGTTGTCGCTGACCGTCGACGACCGGCGCCGGATCGTGACGGCGGGATCCGGGGCTCGAGTCGACCCGTGCGCGACGTCGGTGGTGGAGGCTGCCGTCCCAGCACCCACGAAGACTGGACCGAAGTCCGAACCCGACGAAAGCCGACCTCCGCCGGAGCTGAGCCAGGCCCTCGGCACCGCGAGGCCCCTCGACGTTCCGACGTGGCGGTTGCTCCACCCGCTTGACCGCTACACCCTGGTCAAGGTGGCCTCAAAGCCTGAAAAGCTCGGGCTCGCCTACGAGTACATCGTCGGAACGCCCTTCTCGCACGTCACGCACGCCGGAGATGCTCGGATGGTCCAGGTCGCGGAGAAAGGCGAGACGCGCAGGCGCGCCGTGGCCAGTGCCTGCGTGCGCACCACCCGCGGCGTCGTCGACGCCATCGCCGGGGGCACGACGGCCAAGGGCGACGTCCTCGCGGTCGCAAGAGTGGCCGGGATTCTCGCGGCAAAACGAACGCCGGAGCTCGTCCCCTTGTGCCATCCCGTTCGCACCACGCACGCCGCCATCGACTTCGAGCCGAACGCCGCGCGAGGCGAGCTCCGCGTCCGCGCGACCATCGAAGCGGTCGATCGGACCGGAGTCGAAATGGAAGCGATGATGGCGGCGAGCGTCGCATCGCTGACCGTGTACGACATGATCAAGAGCGCGGACCGCTGGGCCACAATCGAAGGAGTGCAGCTCGAGGCCAAGAGCGGCGGAAAGAGCGGCGACGTTCGGCGGCCGCCCGAGCGGGGTGGATCGTGAGTCCGGTGTTCGTCGACCTCCGCGACGCGCCGTTGTCGATCGACGAGGCGATGGAGCGCGTGAAGCACGCGGGCGCGGGCGCGCTGTGCTTCTTTCTCGGTACCGTCCGAGACGCGAACGAGGGGCGAACGGTCACGGCGCTCGAGTACGAGGCCTACGCGCCGATGGCCCTCGCGGAGATGCGGCGCATCGGCGAGGAGATCGCAGGAGAGATGCCGGGCGCTCGTCTCGCGGCCGTTCACCGCACGGGCGCGCTGGTCGTCGGCGACGTCGCCGTCATCTGCGCGGCCAGCGCGCCCCACCGCGACGAGGCGTACCGCGCGTGCCGCGCGCTCATCGACCGAATCAAGGCGCGTGTCCCCATCTGGAAACGCGAGCGCGGACCGAGCGGCGAATCTTGGGTCGGGTGGAACGATGCGAGGTGACTTCTCTCGCGAGCCTAGAGCTAACTCGTGCCGCGCACCCGCAGCCCGACCATGCTGATGTCGTCCAGCTGAACGGCGCCGGCGCGGAAGCCATCGAAGCTCCGCATGAGTTCCGCGAGTACGCCCTCCACGGTCGCTCCCGCCGAGACAACGAACCTCCGGAGCTCCGTGTCGAAGCTCGCGTCTCGACCGGGGCTCTGATCGATCAAGCCGTCGCTGTACGCCAGCAAGAAGTCGCCGGCCTTCAAACGAAAAACCAGCGGCTCTGGCCAGCTGGTCTCCTCGAGCCCGAGAAACGGTCCGTCGGCGCCGATCTCCGTCTGCGCTCCGCCCGACCAGAGCAAGAGCGGCGGATGGGCCGCATTGGAATAAATCAGAGTCGCGCCGCCTTCGTCGGCAATCACGTCGAAGCAGCACCCGGTGCACATCATTTCGGCATTGGGGAACAAGCGAGCGAGCCAGCGCGTGAGTCCCTCGAGCACCGCGTGCGGGCGGTCGTGGAGCGTCTTGATTCGGTCGTACTCCGTCTTGACCAGGATCGTGCGCATCGCCGCCTGGACCCCATGACCGGTGGCGTCGGCCATGAACACCCGGACGTGATCGGGGCGGATCTGCCAGACATCGAAAATGTCACCCCCCACCTTCTCCAGCGGTCGATATACGAAGGCAAACTCGATTTGGGACAACGACGGGAGCGTGGGTAAAATCCTCTCTTGGAACAAGCGCGCTTGTTCCATGTCGTCCATCACGCGCCGCTCCCACGCATGGAGCACGACGAGGGTCTGCGTGAGCTCTGCGTTCGACTTCGCCAGCTGCTCGGTTCGCTCGGTGACCCGTTGTTCGAGCTCGGCGTTGAGGCGCTCGAGCGACCGCTTCTCCATCGCCAATTCCTGGACGAGGCTCGCGTTGCCCAGCAGAAGCTCGAGCTCGTGGCCCGTATTCGTGAATTGGGCGACGTCGCTTTCCGCGAACCGCGAATACATCTTCGCTCGCTCGCGATCGAACCCCGCTGCCAGCACCAAGCTCGAGCGGGCCGGTCGGTCGATGCGATACCAGAGAAAGCGCCAGAGGTCGAAGGCCCGTGCGAGGCCCTCGCTCGCCTCGTCAGCCGGCTCGTTGCAGAGTCCGGCACGATCGCGCCGGAGGGTCTCGCGAGCGGCCGCCGCGATCTCGATGCGCGACTGCGGACCCTTGCTCTTGGCGGTCGCAATTCGTTCGGCGGTACTGTCCTCGCCGAGGAGAAGGAACGCGACTTTTTGGAGATGAAGGAGCGAGACCGTACGCTCCTGGAACTGTTCGCATAGGGCGGAAAGCTCGAGGTCGGGGCGCACGAGTTCCGGCAGCCACCGCGCGAGCGCCACCCAGGCCTCCTGTCGATCATACGCTCTCCGGAGCGCCAAGAGCTCGCGCTCGCGGGACAGCAGCAAGATGGCTTGCTGCTTGAGGAGGTCTTGGTTGTCGGTCGACATCGGGTGGTCAATGGGCGACGGGCGCAGGGCGGCGAGGTACCGAGGAGGCCGTTCGCTGCAACATGGTTCTCAGCCTCCGTCCCGCACGACGAGAAGCTTTCGTTCGGTCATCTCTTCGATCGCGAAGCGCACGCCCTCGCGCCCCAGCCCCGAGTCGCGCGTTCCGCCGTAGGGCATCGAATCGACGCGGAACGTGGGGACATCGTTCACGATCACGCCGCCGACGTGGAGCTTGGCGAAGGCCTCGGTGATGCGCGCCCGCGAGTCGGTGAACACGCCGGCCTGAAGGCCGTAGCGGGTCCCGTCAGCCAGGGCGAGCGCCTCGTCCCACGTGTCGTAACGGTGCACGGTGAGGACGGGGCCGAACACCTCTTCCTCGACCACCTTCGATCCGCGCCCGGCGCCGTCGAATTCGAGCACGGTCGGCCAGTACCGATTGCCTTCTCGGCGAGCTCCACAGAGAACCCGTGCGCCGCCGTCATGCGCCGCTTCGTTCACCCACTGCTCGACGCGCTTCGCGTTCGCCTCGTCGATCATCGGCCCGCAGAGCGCGGTCGGGTCGAGCGGCGACTTCGGCTCGACGGCGCGTGCCCGCTCGACGAGACGGGCCACGACCGCGCCGGCGATCGGGCGGTGCACGTAGAGGCGCTGCACTTTGATACAGATTTGCCCGGCGTAACCGAAGGCTCCCGACACGACGCGCTCGACCGCGCGGTCCACCGGGGCGTCGTCGTGGAGCAGCACCGCGGCGTTGCCGCCGAGCTCGAGCAAGACGCGCTTTTTTCCCGCAATGGCCTTGAGCTGCCAGCCCACCTTCGCGCTGCCCGTGAACGAGAGCGTGGCGAATCGATCGTCGCGAACGAGCGTCTCCGCGATCGCCACGTCGCACGGTACGACCTGCACGGCGTCATCGGGAGCTCCGGCGCGCCGGATGCATTCCGCCAGCAAAAGCGACGTGAGGGGTGCTTGCGGCGGGGGCTTGAGAACGACGGAACATCCCGAGGCGATCGCCGGCGCGATCTTGTGCGCGACCAAGTTGAGGGGAAAGTTGAAGGGCGAGATGGCGATGACGGGTCCGGCCGGAACCCGCACCCAGGCCCCCGCGTAGCCGCGCGTCGTCGCAGTGATGTCGAGCGGCATGACCTCGCCGGCAATGCGCGTCGCCTCTTCCGCGCCGATCTCGAAGGTGGAGACCGCCCGCGCGACCTCGGCGCGAGCCAGCGCGATGGGCTTGCCGGCCTCTCGGGCCAGGAGCTCGGCGAATCGTTCCGCGTGCGACGCAATGTCTTGCGCCACCCGCGCGAGGATGGTCTTGCGCTCGTAGCTCGTGCAAGCGCGCAGTCGCTCGAAAGACTGCACGCTCGCGACCGCGGCCTCATCGGCCTGCGCGGCGTCTGCCAAGACGACGCGCCCGACCTCCACCCCCGACCACGGTTCGCGTACGATCGACGCAGGGCCGCTCTCGATGCGTCGCGAGGCGATGTGGAGGGCGCTGTCCGGGGCAATCGTCGTCACGACGACGATCTTAGTCCCGGTATCAGCCGGCGGTACCCGATACCGTCGCTTGCGCGCTGACCGAGACGCTGATGCTCGCGTTCACGCTGAGGACCGTCTGGGATTGCGCGGCGACGCAAGCGATGCCAGCGGCCCCGACGTTTCCGATCGCCGCGAACGTGTCGGCGCCCTTCGCGGCCGTCTTGGCGATCGGGTCTTTGAGCGCGACCGTCAGGTTGTAGGCGGTCCCGATGTCCGTCAGGTGGGCCTGAAAGGACCCGTAGAGCGCGTCGTCGCCCGTGATGACCACGTTCGCCTGCGGCGGCGGACAGGTCACTTGCGCGCTCGCCTGGGCCTGGCAATTGGCGTGACATTCGGCGCTGCCCATGCAGGTGAGCGTGCCGGTGCAGGTCGGCGGGGTCGTCGTGACCGAGCACATCCCGTGGCACTCTCCCTGGCACATCGCGGAAGGCTGCGTGTAGACGCAGGACCCCTTGCACGACCCGTTGCACGTGGCGCCCGCCGCGACGTTGCAGCTGCCGGTGCACATGCCGGTGCATTTGCCGCCCGAGAACTTGCCCATGCACTGGGCGCCGCACGATCCGCTCGCCTTCGCGTCGCACGTACCGGCACACGTCCCTTTGCATGCCGCGCCGCTGACCGTCGTGCCGTCACACGTTCCGGTGCAATTGCCGCCGCAGGAGCCGCTGAACATAGCGGTGCATCCGACGTCGCACGTTCCCGTCCACATCGGAGCGTCGCACCCGCCCTTGCACTCCCCCGCGCACGCCACCGCCGCGCTCGCCGTGCACTCGCCCTGACAGCTCCCCATGCACACGAGGCTCGGGTCGGTGACGTCGCATTCCGCGCTGCACGAACCGTTGCATCCGACGACCACGTCTCCGCCCGTGCAGTTGGCCGTGACGTCACAGCTCGCGCTCGCGGCGCAGGTCGCGTCGCAGCTCGCTTGCACGTTCAGATTGGCCTGGCAGTCGAAGCTCACGGTGAGGGCAATCGAGACGCCCTTGGCGAGATCCTTGTGGATGTACGCGTTCAGGACGCCGCACGCGTCACTCGCCGTGGTCTTGGTGGTGTCGAGCCCGACGTCGGCGTTGATCTCGTTGCAGACCGTCAGCCACTGAGCTTGCGCGGCCGTCGCCGCCGAGTTGAGATCGCCGAGGGCTTTCACCCAGGCTTGCAGCGACGCTTGCGCCTCCGAATGCGCCGCGTCGAGGCCAGCGCAGCCTGCGGCGGCCGCGTTCACCGCACTCGCTGCGCTGCACCCCCCGTTCGTCGCGGCCACGGTGGTGACGGCAAGCGCGAGTGCCAGTGCGGGCAAATGCTCGAATCTCGTGCGATGGGTCATGAAAAGAAGCTCCTTCTCCGGTTCGAGCCACTTCCTGAAAGGGCAACGCGGGCGCTAGACGGACCGGAGACGGCCCGTCCGTCGCGATGTTACGGCGGCGGCGCGACTCCTCGAAAGGTGCGCAGCTGTCGGCGACCACCGCGCGTCACTGATGCACGCTCCAACAGCCGGCCACGTATTGGGCCACTCCCTGCGACGAGCCCAAGGAAACTTCGCCGATGCATTGGTTGGCCGGCGCGAGGCTGGTGTCCGCGGAGGTGGTGCAACCGAACCCCGTCGCTGGGATTCCTGTTGGGAGCAGCGGGCAGTCTGCGACGGAAGGCGGAGCCGTGCTCGAGCATGTAGCGGTTCCGCTCATCGCCGCACTGCAGAATCGCTCGGTCGAGTACTGCGCGTTGACGCAGAACCCCCCCGTACAATCGGCGTCCGACCGGCACGGCGAGCAGAGTTTGTGATTGCCCACGCACACGCCGGCCCGCGGCACACACACAGACAGCGGCACGCACGCCTGGTCGCCGGCGCTCGGGTTGCAGTCAGCCGCCGTCGAACACTCCGGCGCGCACGCCCCGGCGTTGCAATGTTGAAAGGTTCCGGCGGTCGGCGGGCAGTCGTCGTCGCTGGCGCAGGATTGCGCGACGCACACTCGCCCCGAGCAGTGCTGCGGGGCCCCGTTCGCAGGGGGACAGTCCGAGTCCTTCGTGCACGCGAGCTGGCACAGACCCGAGGTGCAATGCTCCGCGGCGACGGCGCAGTCGCTTTCCTTTTTGCACGCCGCCTGCGCGCAGACACCCCACTTTAGCTGGCAGGCCGCGTCGAGCGGGCACGCCGCGTTGGAGCCACATTGCGGCGCACAGAACCCGTTTCCTGCCGAATCTTGGACGCAGTGCTGCTGGGTGCCGTCGGCAGCCTTCGAGCAGTCGTGGTCCATCTTGCACGTCGCGCAATATTGCCGCGGCAGACACCAGCTTTGGGTCGGCCCGAAGGTTCGGACCGAGGTCGTATGGTTGGGTGTGGCGTTCACCGTCGCGCACCACCAGCCGCCCGGGCAGTCGGCGTCACCGATGCACCCGGCCAAAGAACAGAACGCATTCGCGTCCGTCGGGAGCACCCCGTAGCAATAGAACCCGTCGCTCGTGTCGCACCCCGACTTGCAGGAATCTCCCCACTGCCCCGGTAGCTTCTGGCTGACCGGGTACGTACTGGGGGCGCACCAGTTGGCCAGCTGTCCGCTCGCCAGCCCGTCGTTGCAATACGTATTGACCGGGCACTGCGACGGATCGGTGCACACGAGCTGGCAGGCCGGCCCCGAGCCCGAGCCGTCGTCGATGCAGGCGGCTCCGGGCCCGCAGGCCGGCGACGTTCCGCACCTCTTCGCCGTCGCCCCCGGCGACGAAGAGCAGCCGAAGACGGCCGCGACGAGCGCGATCACGACGAACGCGATCACGCTCCTCCAGCGGCCCCGTAAGCCACGCCAACGACGGCGCCCAAGGATGTCGTCTCGGGCGAGGCCATTTTCCATGACAGACACTCCGCTCACAGCACCATTGTCAATTTCGCCGCCCGCGGTCGCGCGGCCGCGCCTGCGGTCCGCTTGACGGGGGGCGTTCGCACGATACGCTCTCGAAGGGCTCACGTGTAGTATGCTTTCGAAGTAGGCGTGGAGGGTTCACGATGACAACCTATCGCGGGGCTCCCATGGCGCGCGTCGGCCTCGCGGTTGCGGCCCTCACCGCAGGGTGCAGCGGCGGCGGTGCGGCGCCCGGCAGCACGGCCCCGACATCGACCGGTGCGACGTCCAGCGACGCGGGCGGGGGTGCGACGGTGGCCCCGCTCAGCGCCAACCCCGAAGGCATCGCCTATCCAAGCCCGCCGAGCGGATTTGGCCGGACCCCACGGAGCGGCACCACGCCAGGCAGCATCATCGCGAACTTCAAGTTCAGCGGCTATCGGAACGCGGTCGTCGCCCCGCAGCTTCAGACCATCGCGCTGGCCGATTACTACGACCCGTGCGGGTTACGGTACAAACTCATTCACCTGACCGTCGGCGCTTTGTGGTGCCCGCCATGCAACCAGGAAACGGACGCCATCGAAGCGGCGAAGTCCACGCTCGACATGGAACAAGTCGTCGTCGTCCAGGCGATCGAAGACGGCAACCTCCAAAACATCGGCGCCACGCAGAGCGATCTCAATCACTGGATCACGCAGCACCACACGACGTTCACCGAGGTGCTCGACCCGGACCCCAATCCGCAGCTCGGCATCTTCTTCATGCAAGCCTCCATCCCCTGGAACGGCGACCTCGATCCGCGCACGATGGAGATCGTCGATTCGAGCGCCGGATGGACCGGCGACATCACCTCGGAGCTCGCGACCGGCCTCGCCGCGGTACAAGCCCCGCCGAACTATCCGGTGCCCGCGGCGGCCTGTAGCGACCAGTGATCGGACCAAGAAGCGGATGACAGCTCCCCGGTGCTTGCTGCTCGTCATCGCCCCCGTGCTCGCCGCGTCGTGCGAGCAAGCGCGAACTGCCCAACCGCTGTCGGCGTCGTCCTCCGGCCCGGCGTCGTCGGGGACAATGGCCCCCGACTTCACGGCCCGCGACATGGATGGCAAGACGTTCCGCTTGAGCGATCACCTGGGCAAACAGGTGGTGCTGCTCGACTTCTGGTCGACGTACTGCGAGCCATGCAAAGCGGAGTTTCCCCACCTTCGCGCTATGTACGACCACGACAAAGCGCGCGGTCTCCTCGTCGTGGGCGTCGCGATGGACGGCCCGGAGACGATGGCGGACGTCCCCGCCTTCGTGAAGCGCTTCGACGTCGATTTCCCGGTCGTGATGGACGACGACTCGCGGATCGCGAGCCTCTACAACCCGAAGAAATCGATGCCGCTCAGCGTGATCATCGACCGGGCGGGACGAATCGCCGTCGTCCGCGAAGGGTACAACCCGGGCGACGAAAGGCAGGTCGCGTCCGACGTGACCGCGGCGCTGGGCTCCGGTGGTTCGACGCCGTAAGCCTGGGTCCCGCGGCCCCGGCGTATTTGCGGCAGCGGTCTTTCTCTGGGCGGGGCAGGGGAGCGCCGCTGACGTAGGCCAGATCGCCGGTCATCCGGTCGAGCTCGACGTGACCGAGACCAGCGTCGTCGTACAGCACTTCGACAAGCGCGACAACGAGCTGCCGCAAGACAGCGGTTGGGGCGCATGGCTGAATCGACTCAACGCGGCTCTCCGCTGGGACAAATGGACCGCCGGCCTGCGGCTGGATTCCGCGGTGTACTGGCGCCGACCGGTCGATAGCCCGAGCGCGGCCACGCTCACACAGGTCGAGAGCGACAACGAAACCCGCTACGAGAACGCCATTTATCCCGCGAAGCTATGGGTCACCTATTCCCTACCCGACATCGAGGTGACAGCGGGCGACGCGTATGTGCAGTTCGGCCGCGGGCTCACCCTCTCGATGCGCAAGATCGACGAGCTCGGAATCGACACGACGCTTCGCGGCGCCAAAGTGCAAGTCCAGAAAGACCCGTTCGCCGTCACGATGGTCGCAGGCTTCGGCAACCCCTCGCGCATCGACGAGCCCACCGGACGCTCGCTCTTCCCGACGCACGACCTCGTTCTCGGTGACCGGGAAATGGCCGTTTTCGGCAGTGATCGCATCGTCGGGATTGAAGTTCAGGCCGGCCGTGGGCTGCCGGTGACCTTGTCGACGCACGCGGTTCAGTTCACGCGGTGCGCGCCCTACCAGTACGACGCCGGGGGAAACATCGTCACCAACCTCTGGCAATCCCCTTCCGCCGTGACCTTCGGCACCTGCAACGCATCGGACACCGCGAGGTGGCTCCAGCAGCTCGGCAACACGCCGCCGCCACTCGGCGACGGGCAAATCACGATGGTGGGGCAGTCGCTCGAAGTGCCGCAGTTGTGGCGGCACGGAAAGCTCTACATCGAGGCGGCGGGACAGGACCGCAAAAACGTGATTGCCAGCCAGAACCGGAACGGCGTCGGCAATGCGATCTATGCCGCGATGTCGCTTGACCTCCGGCCGCTCGCGGCGACGCTCGAGATCAAGAGCAACCGCAATTTCTACGCGGTGCCGGCCAGCATCGACCCCGCTCGCGCCGGCGAATTTTCGGTCGTGACGTATTCGTTCTTGCCGCCCGTCGAGACGTTCAACATGGTCGACACCGAGGGCACAGGCAATTTCAACGCCTGCGCGGACGGGGGCAGGCTGCGCGCCGATGTGAACGTCACGCCCGACATCATGCTCTATGCGCAGGGAATCTACGCGTACACGAAGTCGGAGCAGACGAGCGGCGGCTGCGATCAATTCGGCCACACGCTCGCGTCGGTCTCCGCAAATCAGGTGCAAGACCACGTGTGGGACGGGATTGGGGGTCTCGAGTGGTATTTCGATTCGTCGCAGTCGCACGTGTACGTATGGGGTGGCGCGCGTGACGACACGCTGCAATCCGGCGACGTATCGTACCGCGAGCAGCACATCGAGTATTCGATTGCCAAGTATATCGGAGGGCCATGGGCGGTCGAAATCCAGGGCCGCCACCGACATCGGCGAGAGGCCTACCGAAACGCAGACGCGTGGTGGAGCGAAGGCGAGAACTACGTCGCCCTCAAGATGGCGCCCAATTGGGTCTTCACGCAGGGCTTCGAATACACGACCCTAATGGGCCAGCCCCCCTACTATTTCAACGGCGGCGTATTCTACAAGTTCACGAGCAGCTCGAACGTGCGCCTTTCTGTGGGCCAGCAGCGCGGCGCGTTCCGGTGCGCGAGCGGTGTGTGCCGATACTTTCCCCCGTTCGAGGGAGCGCGCTGCGAGCTGACGTGGCGGTTCTGATGCGCGGCACACGGCTCATCGCGGAAACGCGGCCACGTTGCCTCCATCGACGGTGATGACACATCCGGTGGTCGAAGGAGCCGACGCGAGGTAAAGGAACGCGTCCGCGACATGGTCCGCGGTCACTTCGCGCGACAGCAGATTCGCTCGGAAGTACTCGTCGACGGCCAGCCCGTGCGCCTTCGCGCGAGAGTCGAGCCCTCCACGACCAAAGAGCTGCGTTCGAACCCGGTTGGCGTTCACAGCATTCGAACGAATCTTCCGCGGCCCGAGGTCCACTGCGTACTGCCGCATGAGCGCGAGGAGGGCGCTCTTGGCCACGGCATAAGGCCCGAAACCCGGTCCCGGATTGAGCGCGCTCTGGCTCGCGTTGAAGCAGAGGCAGCCCCCTCTGTCTTGCGCCGCCATCAATTCGACCGCACCAGACGCCACGCGCGCATGCGCCAGGCAATTGAGCTCCATCGAATATCGGAGCATCGACTGGCCCTGCGCCGTGTCGAGCTGCCCTTCTGCCGCGCATCCGGCATTCGACACTACCAAATCGACGCCGCCCCAAAACGCGGCCGTGCGTGCGAATGCCGCGTTCACCTGATCGTCGTCCCGAACGTCGGCCGCTATCATCAGCACCCGGTCTTTTTGGTCGGCCAAGCGACCGAAAGCCGCTGCCAGAGCGTCGAAGTCTTTGTCCACCATCGCCACGTGGGCCCCGGCAGCGAGCATGCGGGTCGCGCACGCGAAGCCGATTCCGCTCGCGGCTCCTGTCACGAGCGCGACGCACCTGGCGAGCGACCCCACAGCTTGGGCCTGCAGCGCGTCTTCCGCGAGATTTCCGTACTCGACATCGAAGACATCGGCGCGGGCGCAAGGCGCGTACGCCCCGACCGACGCGGCTTGCACCATCACGTCCATCGTGTGCTCGTAGACGTCGAGCGCCATGTCCGCCTCTCGAGCACTCGCCCCGACCGCGCATGCGCCGAAGCCAGGAAGAAGGACGATTCGTGGCCACGGATCGCGTTTCTTCCTTTGCACGCCCTTGGAAGTGCGCATCTGTTCGAAATACGTGTCGTATCGCTCTCCATATTCGGCGATCGCTCGCTCGAACTGCAGCCCGAGCCTCCCTGGGTCGGAGCAGGCCGGGTTCGGAATGAACAGCGCGGCGGGTTTGGTGCGAAGGACGTGGTCGGGCATCGCGCAGCCCCTGTTGACGAGCTCCGCTGCGTCGCGCCGATCCAAGAACGACAGAACGGGCGGCGTCGCACGCGTGCGAATGATAGGGCCTCGCTCGAAGGGATCCCCGGCAAGCTTGGCAAGGGCGCCGCGCAGACGAGGAAGGACTTGCACGTCGTTCGCGTGGGCCCGCGCGCTGGGAGGCGGAGGGCTGGACGTACGGCTCCTCGTCGAGATGTAGCGTTCGGCGCGCGAAACCGCGTCGATCGTTCGCTCGTAAGTCTCTTTGGCGGTCGGCCCCCAAGTGACAATACCGTACTTTTCGATCGCCATAATCACCGGCTCCTCGCGCGCGGCGATCAGTTCAAAGACGTCCAGGCATCGCTTGGCGAGCGCGAACCCTGGCATGACGTAGGGCACCCAGACGACGGCATGGCCAAAGAGCGCCGTGAACGCCCGCTCGCCGTCCGGTTGGTCGCAAAGCGCCAAAATCGCGTCGGCGTGCGTGTGATCGACGAAGCGACCAGGCAAGAACGCGTGCAGCAGGGCTTCCACGCTGGGGTTTGCGGCCGAAGCGTCCAGTCGGTTTGCGCGGAGCTCGTTGAGCATCGCCGATTCGGGCAGCGCGCTCAGCGAGCGCAACTTTCGCAGCGGCTCGAGGCGCAGCGCGACGTGATCCTCCGGTTCGATAGAGGCCAGGTCGCAGCCGGCGCGCTTGACATAGAGCACTTCGGTGGTCTCGCCGAGCAGCGTCGGCACCGTAACCTTTACCGAGGTGACGGCCGTACCGTGAAGCGCGAGCGACGGACTGTTCCCAAGAAGCCGCGCGGAATACGTGCGCTGGGCGAGAAGCTCGGACGCCCGGGACGCGAGCGCTTCGACAACGCGCGCGGCTGCGTCGGGATCGTACCGGCTCTCCATCGCGGGGCTCCTCGTTCTTGAAGGCGCCACGGTACCATCGGAGGCGCCCTGGTGGGCCCGTGTGAGGACCCGTGCCGGCCGGTTGACAGCCTAGCCGTCGAGAGGCTACCTACCCACGCGGTCGGTTAGGCGCGTAGCTCAGTGGTAGAGCACTACCTTGACACGGTAGGGGTCGCTGGTTCGAACCCAGTCGTGCCTACAAGAAAAGAGCGGAAATAAGGCCAGTTTTCGCTCAGTCGCCAAGGGCTTTGGGGTCACCCTCCCCACTTTCTCGAGCACCCTCCCCACTACCCTCCCCACTTTTTCGGGGACCGAAGAGGTTCACGACGTTGCTGATGCTCCGCCGTTGCTCGTCGGGGGTGACCGTCGAATAGTGCTCTCGCATTCGGTCGGTCTGGTGCCCGGAGATCGACTTGGTGACGACCGCCTCGACCCGGGCGAGCCGCATCAGGTCGTTGAACGTGCGGCGCATCCCGCGCGGCGTAAAGGTCTTGTTCAGGCCGATGAGTTGCCCCACCGTCGCGAACGCCTTCTTGAGGAACGACACCGACCGAAAGCCCCCGTCCTCGGCGGGGAAGAGCAGCTCGGACGCTTTCTGCTCGGGCGTCGTG